>Ga0315295_10001933_pt1 | contig 17657 bp, 19 predicted proteins | sample YL17G14_0_MG_FD_204453 | JGI IMG/M metagenome (GOLD analysis project Ga0315295, IMG submission 204453) | Sediment microbial communities from Yellowstone Lake, YNP, Wyoming, USA - YL17G14_0 | ecosystem: Environmental > Aquatic > Freshwater > Lake > Sediment | place: USA: Wyoming | collected... | reverse complement strand
CAAGTGGATCGGGACCAAGGACGCCGACAGTGGAGCACTGATCGGCAGCCAGAATGGAAACCCGGCAGAGTACTTCCACGGCCGGATGGACGATCTGCGTTTTTATGACTACCTGCTCAGCGATACCACCATCGCCCAATTAGCAGGGAGGTAATCCCGTAGGGGGACAGGTTGCGTAACCCGGCCAAGGAAGGGGTACTCGGTCGGGATTTCCGTTGCGCGGGAATACCTGGGGATAAGGCGTTTGGTTCGATTAGCCGTTCCAGCAGCAACAGCCGTCAGGGCGTTGCGGCGGTGAGAGACGGGGTCAGTGGCTAATCAGTGGATGAATCGCATGGAGCCGACGTTGGGGACGAGGGCCAGGGGGAAGCGCGGGTGGAGGGTGAAGCCGCTGGGCCAATAGACGAAGAGGGCGCGGCCGATGAGGTAATCGCGCGGGACGACGCCGGGGCGATAGGAACGGGAATTACCCTTGCCTGGGTCTTGCCAGAAGCGGGAGTCGTGGCTTTGGGGGCTATTGTCGCCACAGACGAAGAACTCGTCCTGAGCGAGCTGGAAGGGGTTGCGCTCGGTGCCGCGGCCGGCCTGGCTGCCGGCCTGGTTAGTGTAGTACACGTCGCGGGAGAGGCGGACCTGCTGCAAGAGAAAGGGGCCGCCCTGGCCGGCGAGGGCCACGGAGGGGAAGGAGGGGCGTGGCTTGGGGGGATAGCCCCAGGCGGCGGGTGCGTCGAGGCCGAGTTTTTCGAGGCGGCGCTCGCCGACGCGCAGCCGCCAGGCGTGGTCCACGACGGCGAAGGACACCGGGACGGGCTTGCCGGGGGCGAGGGGGCCGACGTTCATGCGGTCGAGGACCTCGCCGGCTGGTTCGGGCGTGGGCCGATACTGGTTTGGGGTAATCTGGCCGGCGGGCGTTTCGTCGGAGATGGTGCAGGCGCCGTCGAAGCGGACGTCGGCGCGGTAGAGGCGGTCGTATTTACCGAGCAGGATGGTGGCGGCGCCGGCGGAGGCTTGAGGGGTGAGCACGAACTCCAGTTGCAGGTCGCTGGCGACGGAGAGGTCGTCGCTGAACTGACCGTTATAGGCGCAAAACCCCTGGGCGAACTTGCGAACCCGTGCGGGGCTGAAGGGCAGGAGGTCGGGTTCGTCGCGGCCGGTGAACTGGAGGCGTCGGCCGGGCGGGTCGATGCGCCAGGCGCCGGCGGGTTCGGGCGCGAAGGGCGGGTCCCACACGTCGGCCTTGCGGAGGGCGGTCCGGGAGGCGCCGGCGGGCTGATAATCGCTGTCGTAGGCGCGGATCCAGAGGGCCTGCTGGACGTGCTCGGGCTTGCGGAGGATTTGGCCGTCGATGTACACATCGCCGTCGATGATCTGGACGGTCTGTCCGGGGAGGGCGATGAGGCGTTTGATGTAGTTTTGGTCGGGCCTTTCGGGGTTTTTGAAGACGACGACGTCCCAGGGTTGGGGGTCGCGGAACTGGTAGAGGAACTTGAGGACGAGGATGCGGTCGCCGTTGCAGACGCGGCGCGGGGCACTGGGGTCGGCTAGGGCGCCGCACAGGGGGCAGATGGGCGAGCCGGCGGGGTTGAAGCGGGCGGTGGTGATGGGGACGGGTTGGGGAGGCACGGCGCCTTCGGGCAGGCCGTAGGTCAGGGAGTTGAAGCCGAAATTGAACTGGTAGCCACAGGCGGGGCAGAGCAGGCGGAAGTGGGTGCCGCGGAGGGTGTCGGCCATGCTGCCGGTGGGAATGACAAAGGCCTCGACCACGAAGGTGATGAACACAAAAGCCAGGATGAAGGCGATGGTGAGGGACTCCAGGGTCTCCTTGATGGACCTGAGGGTATGGTCGCCAGGTGTTGGCGGAGTGGTTTGAGCCATCGTCAATTGCCCGGGTCCTTTCATGTGGGCAGGCGGCCCCTCGGGCGGGGGGCGGTCTGTCCCGGCCGGGGCAAAAACTGGTACCACCCTACCGGGGGACGGCGGCGGCGTCAAGGTCGCGTGCGGTCTTCAGGCCAGATGTCGCAGGAGTGTTTGCTTCCACCGCGCGTAAGCCTCTTGGCAGGGGCCGGCGAGTTTTGGGTCGGGTTCGATGACGCGGGTGGTCTGGAGGCCGACGAAGGCGTCCTTTTCGGTGCGGTAGAGGCCGGCGCCCAGGCCGGCGCCGCGGGCGGCGCCTTGAGAGCCGTCGGTGTTGTAGAGTTCGACGCGGGCGCCGGTGAGGGCGGCGAAGGCGGCGGCGAAAAGGGGGCTGAGGAACATGTTGGCGTGGCCGGCGCGGACGGTGTTGATGGCCAGGCCCATTTGGCGCATGATCTCCAGGCCGTAATACAGGCCGAACACGATGCCCTCCTGCGCCGCGCGCAGGAGGTGGGCACGGGTGTGGCGGTGGAATTGGAGGCCACAGATCTGCGCGCCCAGGTCGCGGTTCTCCAGGGTTCGCTCGGCGCTGTTGCCGTAGGGGAGGATGATCAGGCCGTCGGCGCCGACGGGGGTTTGGGCAGCCAGGTCGTTCATCTGCGGGTAGTCCTCGGCGGCAGACATGACCTGATGCTTGAGCCAGCTATTCAGGCAGCCGGCGCCGTTGACGCACAGCAGGACGCCGTAGCGTGGTGCGTCGGGCCGGTGGTTGACGTGCAGGAAGCTGTTGACGCGGCTCTTGGGGTCGTAGCGGGGCTGGTCGCCGATGCCGTACACGACGCCGCTGGTGCCGGCGGTGGCGGCGATTTCGCCGGGCTGGAGGACGTTGAGGGAGAGGGCGTTGTTGGGCTGGTCGCCGGCGCGGTAGGCAACGGGGGTGTTGGGTCTTAGTCCCAGTTCGGCGGCGGCGGCAGGGGTCAGCTCACCCTGCACGGAGAAGGTGTCCACCAGGTCGGGCACGAGGTTCAGGGAGAGGTTGAGGCGCTCGAATGCCAGGCGGGCAGGGGCGTTTTCCTGGAAGTCCCAGCCGATCCACTCGGAGAGGCCCGAGGGGGTGGTGCACATTCGGCCGGTCATGCGCCAGGCCAGCCAATCGCCGGGCAGGAGGGCTTTGAATGCTCGGCGGTAGAGGTCGGGTTCGTTGTGCTTCACCCACGCCAGGCGGGTGAGGGTGAAGTTGCCGGGGAGGTTAAGGAGGTGTTTCAGGCAGGTGTCCGGGCCCAGGTCGCGTGCGGCCTGTTGGCCGATCTCGACGGCGCGGTTGTCGCACCAGAGGATGGCGGGTCGCAGGACCTGGCCGCCGTGGTCCACGAGGACCAGGCCGTGCATTTGATAGGAGACGCCGACGGCGGCGACGTCGCGGAGGTCCGCGCCGGCCTGTTGGCGGAGCCGGGCGGTGGCGGCGACGAGGTTGTCCCACCACATTTGGGGCTGCTGTTCCGCCCAGCCGGGTTGGGGGGCGGCCACGGGCATCTCCCGTTCGGGGGAACTGGCCGAGGCGAGGACTTTTCCGGTTTGGGCGTCCAGCAGGGTGGCCTTGACGGCCGAGGTTCCCGAGTCGAAGCCCAGCAGGTACATGTGAGAACCTCCAGCCGCAGCGCCGCCGAGGCGGGTTCCGGGCCGGGGCGGCGATGAGGGACTATACTCGCTGACCAGTGCCGCTGCAACGGCCGGTCAGCTCGTCGGGCCGGAATCTTTCTCAAAGCGCAAGCGGCAGGGACCAGCGACTTGACACAACGGTTCGGCCAGGCGGAAGGTGATGTTGCCGCCGAACTCGGCGGCCCAGGCGGAGTATTCCGCCGGACAGATGCATTGGCCCACGCGCCCGGCCAAGGCCGTGCGGTTGGACTTGACCATCAGATCGTACCACGGGCAACGGTGGATGAGGAGGGTGAACCCCCGGCGGTCGCCGGAGTCTTCGACCGAGAAGTCGAAGCCGTCGATCCGCAGCTTTTCGCTCAGGCAGCGGCACAGGTCGTCCAGTCCGCCGGCAGCGCCGAGGAGCTGCTTGAGTTTGCGGGCCTGGATTTTAGGCAGGACCTTCCAGACCTCGAGGTCGAGGACCAGGGCGGTTTCGAAGTCGAAGCGTTGCTCCGCCGCCATGAACCACAGGCCGTCCAGGGCGCCGTAGCTGCGGTGCAGGTACTCGATGATTTGTTTGTCGGTCAGGTTGGCCATGATTAGTGGAGCTAACGGCCGGGTCGGGCGGACGGCGGCGGCGGGCCGGGCTAGAGGTCCACTCTCTTGCCTTTGAGTTGGGCGGCGACGGCGGGCACATCGGCGCGGCAGGACAGATCGAGGACCGGCGCCCGCACGGTGAGGGCCTGATACCGCTGGCCGAGGCGGTCGATGGTGTACTGCACGGCGTCGGTCAGCTCGAGCTCGCCGCGGGTCGAGGGTGTGATGCGGCGGCAGCCCTCGAAGATGGTTCGGTTGAAGCGCCAACAGTTCATGCTCAGGCAGACCGGCTCCGGCAGGGTGCGCAGGACCTCCTCGGCAGGCTTTTCCAGGATGCGGGTCATCACGCCGCGGCCGTCGGTTTGAATGACGGCGAACTTACTGATGCGCTCGGCGGGGATGTTGCTGCGGGCGAGCAGGGCCCGGCGCTCGAACGCCGCCAAAGCCGGCCCGTCCAGCCCGCGCAGTTCCTGGAGGGCCTGCAGGGGGTAGTAATTGTCGGAATTGATGACCAGGAACGCCTCGTCGCCGGCGAAGACTTCCGCGGCGGCGACGGCGTCGGCGGTGCCCAGCGGCTTCTCTTGGACGGCAAAGTCCAGCCGGATGCGCCGACAGGCCAGTCGGCCGTAGTACTCCCGCACCTGGGCATGTTCGGGCCCGATGACCAGGCAAATCTGGCGATACCCGGCGTCCGCCAGGTCGTGGAGCACGTAATCGAGGAAGGGCCGGTCGATGGGGATCATGGCCTTGACGCCGACGGCGGCGGCGGCGGCCTGCTGGGCCGTGAGCGGCGCCTGATCGTCGCCGCGGCGCATGCGCGTACCCAGGCCGCGGGCCAGGATTACCGCCTTGTCCATCCGCCCTTCGCCTGACATGCCTGCTCCCGTCTGAGGCCCCACGTTCAAAACGCACGCCGCACCGGCGCCGGTGCATCCCTGCGCCGACGCCAATGCGGCGTTCAAAATCGCGGCACTCAGTCGCCCCCGTCGGCCCCCTGGAACTTCCGCCCGCCCAGTTCCCGGTCCAGCATGAACAGCGCCCCCTTGCTGTCGCCGGCCTGTTGCAGCAGCGCGCTGATTGTCTCGGCGTTCTTCTCCTCCTCCACCTGCTCGGTGACGAACCACTGCAGGAAGACGCCCGCGGCGTGATCGCCTTCGGCGGCGCCGATCTCCACCAGCTTGGCAATCAGAGCGGTCACCTTGCGCTCGTGCTTCAGCGCCGCCGCAAAGGCGTCGAGCGGGCTTTTCCATTCGGTCTCCGGCCCGGCGATCGGTTTGAGCAGCACCCGCCCGCTGCGCTCGATGATCTGGTTGAAGAACTTCTGCGCGTGCGTCATCTCCTCCAGACACTGCACCCGCATCCAGTTGGCGCAGCCGGGCAGGTTCTGCGACTCGAACCACGCCGCCATCGACAGGTACAGGTACGCCGAGTACAGCTCCGCGTTGATCTGGTCGTTGAACGCCTTTTCCACTTTCTTGCCGATCATGTTTTCACCTCAGCTTTCCGCCTTCCACAGGCCGTGCAGGTTACAGTACTCCCGCGCGGCAACCTTTTTCGCCTCGATCGCAAAAAACGCCTCCGGCGCCTGGCCGGGGCTGAGGAACTGCCGATAGGCCTGGCCGTCCGCCAGCAACTCGATCCACTCGATCCAGTGCTTTTCCTCCATCGGGTGCGGCGCCGCCCCGACTCTCACCCGGTAGCCGCCGGGCGCCTTTTCGAGCACCGGGACGTGCTTCTCCTTGGCGGCGTCCACGGTGTTTTCCCGGAACAGCTTCATCGGTTTGCCGCAGCAGACCAGCTCGCCGTTGCCTGGGTGCAACACCTGCACGATGATACCACAGACCTCGCACTTGTAAACTTCCAATTTTGCCGCCATGACAGGCTCCTTTCCCGTAGGCCCCCTGTTAGACCGCAATGCCAATCTCTCTATGCCGCCGCATAATTTCCTCGGCCAGCTTGTCGAGCGCCGCGAAGGTCTGGGTCCGGGGGCGGCCTTGGGCGAGGACCGGCTCGATCAGCTCGGCCTTGAGCCGGCCGAGCACGCCGCTCAGTTCTTCCACCACCCGCCCGGCCCACCCGTAGGAGCCGATGAGGCCCAGGAAGCGCGTCTTGGGCCGCAGGGCCGCCACCAGAAAGGCCGCGCTCGCCGCCAGGGGATGTGGCCCGGTCAGCACCGTCGGCGCCCCCAGCACCACCGTCGCCGCGTCCACCAGCGCCACGGCGAGCTTGCCCAAGTCCATGGCCGACAGGTCGAACAGCCGCACCACGATCCCCCGCGCCATAAGCGCCCGGGTCAAGTGTTCGACCATCCGCTCCGTGCTGCCGTGCATCGAGACGTAGGCCAGCACCACTTCGCTCTTCACGGCGTCCCCCGCCCAGTCGCGGTAGGCATTGACGACGTACGCCGGGTCGCGGTGCACCGGCCCGTGGCTGGGCGCGATCATCTCGAGGGGCAGGTCCTTGATTTTCTCGAGGTTTTTGCGAATCTGCGGCCGGAAGGGCATCATGATCTCGGCGTAATAGCGCTTGGCCGGCTCATAGACGCCGTCGGTCTGGTCCGCGAACAGCGCGCTGCTCGCCAGGTGCGCGCCGAAGAAGTCGCACGAGAACAGGATGCGGTCTTCCGCCAGCCACGTGCCCATCGTTTCCGGCCAGTGCACCCAAGGCAAGAGCAGGAACTGCAAGGTCTTGTCGCCCAGGGCGAGCTTTTCCCCCTCGCCGACGACGCGGAAATCCTCCGGCTGGAGGTCCAGGAGGTCCAATAGCATCCCCTGGCATTTTTCGTTGGTGACGATCTTGGCCCCGTACCGCCGCACCACGGCCGGCAGGCTCCCCGAATGATCTTGCTCCGCGTGATGGCTGATGACGTAATCGATGTGCTCGACTCCCAACTCGTCCAGGTGTTCGAGCAGCACCGCCGTCTGGGCAGGATCAACCGTGTCCAACAGCGCCGTTTTCTCGCTGCCGCGGACCAGATAGGCGTTGTAGCTGGTGCCGTCGGGTAGCGGGATCAGTTGATCGAACAGCCGCCGGTTCCAATCCTGCGCCCCGACCTCATCTATTCCCGGCCGCAGTTGTCTGCCGGGGTGCGTTTGCGACATTGACAGACCTCCTTGGTCTGGTAGCCCGCCTGGGTCGCCACGTACAACGAGACGTCTGCCCTTGGGCCCACCAATAATCGCCCGCGAGAAAGCCCGAAAGCCTGGAGAGATTGTAGGAGGCATCGGGAGGGATGTCAAACGGCTGCTACGTTCATCTGACCCCGACCTTGCCAGGCGCCGGGCCTCGGCCGCCGCCGGAGTAGTTCCCTGCCCCCGCCTAGCTCAAAGAATCACTGCTGCGCTGCCGCACCCGTCGGCCGCGCGGCCACCTGTTCGCGGCGCAGGACCTGCCCGTGCAGACCGATCGTAACGTCCTCGAAGGTCATTTCCAGCCCCGCCTTCTCGATGGCCTGCTGGGCCACGCGCGTCAGGCCGAAGCAGCAGGGCACCTCCATGTGCGCCACCGTCAGGCGCCGCGGCCGCGACGCCTGCAACAACTCGGCCAACTTCTTCACGTAGTACGCCGCGTCGTCCAACTTGGGACAACCCACCACCACCGTCCGGCCCTTGAGCAATTGTTGATGAAAGTCCGCCATCGCGAACGGTACGCAGTCCGCCGCCAGCAGCAGGTCCGCGCCCTGAAAATACGGCGCACTCGGCGACACCAGCATCAACTGCACCGGCCAGTGCGACAATTCCGAGGCAGTCTGCTCGCCGGCCTCCGGCCTGGCGCCAGGGGTCTCCTGGCCGAGCCGGTCCAATTGCCGCATCATCGTCCCCGGGCAGACAAATCCCCCGCTCCCAGGCGGGCCCGCCCCGTCAGGCCCCGGCTTCAGGCTGGGAAGCTGCTGTTCGTGGCCGGTGCGGAGGCCGTTCCGGCCCGCCGGGCGGGCCTGCACCGCCGCTTCATCGAATGCCGCCGCCTCCCGCCGCTCCACCGTGATCGCTCCCTGCGGGCAGTGCCCCAGGCAGGCCCCCAGCCCGTCGCAATACGTCTCGCTCACTAAGCGGGCCTTGCCGCCCGCGATTTCGATGGCCCCTTCGGCGCAGGCGGCAACACACAGCCCACAGCCGTTGCACTTCTCCCGGTCGATCTTGACGATGGTGCGTAGTGCCATGTCTGTCCTGACGGTTTTCCTTAATCCCCCAGGATCGCGGCCAAATCCTCCGGCGGGGTGCTAATCGGCTTGAGGTCGAACTTTTCCGCCAGCACCTTCAGGGCCGCGGGCGTCACGAAGGCGGGCAGACTCGGCCCCAGCCGAATGCCCCTGATCCCCAGGTGCAGCAGCGTCAGCAGGATCACCACCGCCTTCTGCTCGAACCACGAGAGCACCAGCGAGAGCGGCAGATCATTCACGCCGCAGTTGAACGCCTGCGCGAGCGCCAGGGCGATCTGGATCGCCGAGTAGGCGTCGTTGCACTGCCCCACGTCCAAAAGCCGTGGAATTCCCTCAATATCGCCAAAATCCAGCTGGTTAAACCGATATTTCCCGCAGGCAAGCGTCAAAATAATGCAATTTTTCGGCACTTTTTCCGCGAATTCCGTGTAATAGTTGCGTCCCGGCTTGGCCCCGTCGCAACCGCCGATCAAAAAGAAGCGGCGGATCTTGCCCGCCCGGACCGCCTCGATCACCTTGCCGGCCAGGCCCAGCACGGCGTGGTGCATGAATCCGACGGTGATCGTCTTGGCCGGGGCGTCCTGCGGGAAGCCCGGCGCCTGAAGCGCCGCGGCAATGGCGGGCGCGAAATCACGGTTGACCAGGTGCCGCACGCCGGGAAAGCCCACGACGTTGCAGGTGAAAATCCGGTCCTGGTAGCTTTTGTTGGGCTGCTGGAGGCAATTGGTGTTCATGACAATCGCGCCGGGGAAGGCGTCGAACTCCCGACGCTGATCCTGCCACGCCCCGCCGTAGTTGGCGACGAGGTGGGGGTATTTTTTCAGCCTCGGGTACGCATGGGCCGGCAGCATCTCGCCGTGCGTGTACACGTTGACGCCTTTGCCCTCCGTTTGCTGGAGCAGGGCGTCGAGGTCCCGGAGGTCATGCCCGCTCATCAGGATCGCCTTGCCCTTGACGGGGGTGATGCGCACCTGCGTCGGTTCCGGCTGGCCGAACGTGCCGCTGTTGGCCTCATCCAACAGGCTCATGACCTTGAGATTGACCTCGCCGACCTTCAGCGCCCGGCCCAGCAATTCGGCGATGCCGTGCCCGCCCTCGGCGAGGAAGTTGAGCGTGTCGTGGGCGAAGGCGTACACATCGTCGTCCTCGCAGCCCAACACGGCGGCGTGCTCGGCATAGGCCGCCAAGCCCTTCAGGCCGTACATAATCAGCTCTTCCAGACCCGTCACGTCCGGGCCTTGGCCCAGCAGGCGCTTGGCGATCCCCACCGCTTCGCCCTGGCGCAGCAACTCAGCGCGTGTCTGGCCCGGCTGCACCATCACCGAGGGGTTCTTCGGCGTCTCCGTCGGCCGACCCGCCGCCTGGCAGGCCTGCTCATAGAGTGTCCGGGCCCGCTGCCGCAATTGGGCCGCCTCGGCGAGGTAGGCCTCGAAGCGGGCCGGGTCGAAATTGACGTTCGTCAGCGTCGCAAACAGCGCCTCTAGTACAAACCGATCCATGGTGTTGTCCTGCCGGCCCAGCTGCCGCGCCCGGTGCGCGTAGGTCCCTATCCCCTTCAGCGCGTCCACCAGCAAGTCCTGCAACACCGCCGTCTCGGCGCTCTTCCCGCACACTCCGCTTACCGTGCAACCTGTTCCCTTGGCCGTCTGTTCACATTGGTAGCAAAACATGCTCACACCCGATCTCCTTTCCGCAAGAGCCGTCGCTGCCTGTCCTGATCTCCGGTCCGACCAGGCTGTTTTCCTTTCTTCTGCGTGTTTTTCGCATCGTTCGCGGTTTCTTTCCCTTATCTTTGCCGGATCATCGTGAGCAGCATTTTGAATCGCCCGTCCGCGCGCACCGCGTGCGGCACGTTGGCCGGCATCAGGATCATACAGCCGGCGCCGAGGCGGTGCTCCACGCCTCCGATGACCACCACCGCCTGACCTTCGATCACGTGCACCAGGGCGTCGTAGGGCGCCTGGTGCTCGCTCAGCCCCTGACCCGCGTCGAACGCAAACAGCGTTACCGTACCCGCCGACCGGTCCACGATGGTTCGACTCACGATGGATTGCTCGCCGTACGGCGCCATCCCCGCCACGTCCCGCACGGCGCCGGGCGCCAAGCTGGTCTTGGCTTCGTCCGTCTTCTTGGCCCGGCTGGTCATCGGTTCGCCTGCCTTTCTGCCGCGGCGCGAGGGAGCAAAGCCCTTTGCCCGGCCCGGCTTGCCCCCGGCCCTCAACTGGGTCTGTAGCGCCCGTTGGACCGGTAGCCGGCCAGTGCACCCAAGCTCGACCCCGTCAGAAATCCGTCTATCTGCTGCTGCAGATCCTTGAGCTTTCGACTCACGGGGCACGTTGGTTGACGGGGGCAACGGCCCAGCCCCAACATGCAGTTATTCAGTCGCACGGGCCCCTGGGTCGCCACCACGACCTCCGCCATGTTGATCTTTTCCGGCGGGCGGCTCAGCCGGTAGCCCCCCTTGGGTCCCAGGTCGCTATCCACAAGCCCAGCTTCGTGAAGCTTCTGCAGGATCTTACAGGTAAACTGGTACGCCACGTCTTCTTCCCGCGAGAGCCGTCGGGCCGACACTCCAGCTCCCGGCCACCGTCGCGCCAAGTGCACCAGAATCCGAAACGCGTAATCCGTATGTTGACGGATTAGGTTCATGGCAGCTTCCTCCCGCCAGCGCCCAGCCGGCAGGCGCGTTATCTAAGACTATTTTAGTCCTAGTTGCACCGCCGGCAACCTTATTCTTCTGATTTTTTCTCTCTCCTTGCTAACCCCCCACCCCAACCAAGCAGGTGCCATCACCCCATCATTCTTGCTAAGTGGCTTTGCTGGAGCATGTTATGACACGTTTTTCGACCACGGCCCCGGCCACCCTTCGAATGTTTGAGGTTAGAGGTACTTCCGGTTAGTCGAAAGGGCCGCCCACCTTCGCAACTTGTTCAGGTTGCGTGTGCCAGAGAGCTGGCGCTGTGCCCCCGGTTGCTCCGGCCGCACCGGGGGCAGCGTCTAGGTTTCCGTCCGTTCATTTCGCCTGGCCGGGCAATGCCGGTAATTGCTTGGGGGCATCTGGCAGCTTCTTGCTGGCATCTTGAGTGGCTTCGGAAGCCTTCTTGCCAGCCCCTTCCGCAGTCTTGGAGGCCTCTTGGGTGGCTTGGCCGGCAGCTTTCTCCAGCTTCTGGCCTGCTGCCTCCAGGTTCTTCATCGCCTCCGCAGGGGCCTGCTCAAACTTCGCCTTGCAGTCGGCGCAGCAGAAGTATATCTTCTGGCCCTGGTACTCGACAAACACATCCTTATTGGGCAGGTTCTGGCCACAGAAGCACTTGGTCTGCTGCACAGCCGCTGCCGATGCGCCCGTCGGGGCCTTCGTCGGCGCCGGCGGAGAAGCGGGTTCCTTCTTCGCACAGCCGCCTACCAACAGACCGGCTAACGCCATCACCATCACAATGCTTGCGAGTTTCTTCATAACTGCCTTCCTTTCTTGTGCCTGTCCAACGCTTCTCGCTGGACGAAAAGCCTGTGGCGGGCTTTGAGGGTCGAGAGGGAGGAACCCCTACGAACCTTTTCGGCTGCGCCCGCGGCCTTACGAGACGGGTCAAACGGCCCGACTTACACCAACGTTTCAGGAACCGCCCTGAAAACTTACCAAGCACATTCTAGCCGCCCTCGGCAGAGCCGTCAAGCATGGCCTTGGCACTACTATCGTGTTCGTCATGTCAGGCACAGCACCTGCTTGCTCTTGCGGAGGTGAGCCCCTGTGCGGCGGAGCACTTGGCGGACATGTTTCATTGGCGCTTGGTCCAGCGGCTTCATGGCGCTGTGCGGTGGACCCTCGTCGCCCCGCCAGCCATACCGTCGGAGCATCGAGGAACCTGGTTACCGTCGGCTGCGGGATTGAGGGCCTATAGCTTGGCGGCCTGGCACAGATGCGCCTTATCCGCCGCCACGCGCCCGCAGTGTTCGCAAACGAAACTCGCATCCCGCACCAGGACCTTGTAGCTCTCCAAGTCCTGCTCGTGGCAGCGCATATTCACCAGGTAACAAAGGTGCTTGTCGTGGCCAGCGTGGGGCCATCCCAGTTTCACACGGGTCTTGCTCTTGCCAAACATGGTTATCCTGCTTTTCACCGCGGCGGGGCTCACGATTAGCCGTTCAGCCCGTGCTTCATTATAGGCGCAGCCCGCACGAGAAGGAAGTGGTCATCGGCCGTAGCGGTGCGGGCAAGTCTCGTCGGCACACAAAAAAGCGGGAGGCCGAGAATGGTTCTCGGACTCCCGCTGCCACTGTGTCGGCCGGGCGCCTACTTCAAGGCCGCCACGATCTGCCGCGTGGCAGGACTTTGCTCCTGCTGGGCCCCTTTGAACGCCTCGACCGCCTGCGGATTGCTCTGCTTGAACAGTTCGTTGCCCTGGATGATCTCGCGCAGGGCCTGGCTCTTCTGGCGCGCCTCCTGCAAGAACCGCACGGCCCGCACTCCGTACGCGCCACCCACCAGACCCGCCAAGGCAATCCCCAATTCGAGAAGATTATCCGCTGCACCCCACGGGTCCGGTCGAGCCATCGCCTCCTGGTTCGCCTGCGCGGTCAAGGCCGCATTGGTCTCGCTCAGCAACTCCGGCACGCTGGTCGAAGCGGGCGTCTCCCGCGGCAAGCCGTAGTAGGCTAGAATGGCCGTGCTCTGCTCCGCCGCTCGCCCGGTTAACTGCTGCAGCATCTGCGAGACCTGCTCCATACGAGCCTGCAACGCCGCCGCCTGGACCGTCCGCTGGTGCAGATAGGCATTTTGCTTCTGCACCTCGCTCGGCGCGAACCGCAACTGCCCGCACCCGGCGGCCCACAAGAGACCCAAACTCAGCACCATCACTCTCCCTCGCTCTCTCCTCGTGCTCATACCCTCTGCTCCTTTCCCGCCCCGTTTCCCGCCGACACGGTCTTGCCGCGCTCGAGCCCCGCCTGCGTCAGGCCCGGCCGCTGCCGCTCCTCCAACCGCCGCAAGCGATAGTCATGCTCCCGGCTTTGTTCGCTGAGTCGATCCAGATTCATTTGCAGCCGGTCGGTGGCGGCGATTAACTGCGTCAGATCGTGCCGGATCAGGGCCAGGTCCTTCTGCAGGTTGCTCCACCCCGCCGCCAGGATAATCAGTAGCGACCCGATTTGCAGCAGGTGCCCCAGCGTCACTTCCCGGCGAAAGCTCCACCAAGACCGCGCGGGCCCCTCGTGCCGTGCTGTCACCTGCGCGCCGTTGCCGGCGCACCGTGCAGGTGTTCTGCGCATCACCTGACGCCCATCACCTCTTTTCTTCATCGCCATCCGTCCACCTACGGCTGCACGAGAACGACGTACTTCTCCCCCACGCGCCACATCACCGCATACGTGCCCGCCGACACCGCGCCCCCTGTTCCCAGGAACGGCTCGCTCAGATTGAAAGCTTCCGCCGTGCCGCCGCCCAGGGGCGCCGGCGTTGTTCCCGCAGCGCCGATCTGCACTTGCTGCACGGCGTACAGGTTATGGCCCAGATGCGCGACCACCTGCACCGCCCAGGCCGCCGGCGCCGCGCCAGCCATGGTGAGTCGCGACACCTCCTCGACGCCTCCCCTCGCCTGCTCCCGTACCTGCCGCGCCAGCCGCTCCAACTGTTCCGTCGTATTCACTTGCTGCATGGTCGGTCTGCCCTCAGGAGATTTCTCCGAACTCGATCGTTGTCGTCCACTGGTCCGCCCAGGTGAGTGTTACCTTGTTGATCTGCGGCAAACCGTCGCTACGGCCCCCCGGTTCTCGGAAAGCCACTCCGCGGCCCGCCAAGCCCTCCACGATGTCTCCCGGCTGCACGTCCGGGCGGACCCACGGCAACACGACTCTGCCGGTCTGCTGCCGTTGTCGCAGGCGAGTCAATTCATCTTGCAGGGCCCCGCGCAGCGCCGACGTGTCATCGCGGGGCCGCCCTGCACCTCCGTAAAACACGCTGAGGGGCGTCACCCGCTCACACTTGAACTCTCGACCCAGATCGAGCACCGCCGTCTGTACCGGACGGATCGCCTCCACCGGACCATCGTACACCTCGGCCCGCAGCGGCTCATCCGCTTCGACCGTCGCCGTCATCCGAAAACGCAGCAGACCCTTCTTGATCGCATACCACAACGCCACGTCCAACTGCCGCCCGCTCAGGTACACCCCACACTCATCGAGGAGCACATCAAACGCCCCCGCGTACCCCTGCCAGATCTCACCCCCGTCGTAGGACGCCTCCAGGTGATACCCCAGGCTTCGCCCCGAGGGCCCGCGACTCAGACAAGCGTAAAAACGCCGGCGGCGACGCCCGTACCGTTCGCTGCCGAACACCTTGCTCAAGTCATACGCCGGGCCTTGCTGAAAAGGCGGCTCACTGTAATCTCCAGCCTCGTTCAGCACCCACTTGCGGAACACCTCTCTGACCACCACGAAGTCCGCGTTCGTATCCGGCGAGTAGAGGTCGTAGTTGTTCGCCTCCAGCGCCGGGTCCCACCCCTGGACCAGATCGAAGGTCGCCTCGAACCTTTGAATGCCCCCGTGGCCCACGACGCGCAGCGTCGTGCGGTGCTGGCGCCGCAGATGGCATTCCCACACATTCGTTCGCGTCAGATCCAGCGCCTCGCCCGCTCGCTGGTGCTGGATGCTCAGCACGCGGCCCCGCCCACGCCGCCCGAAACGCAGAACCGTCCGCACCTGGCCACCTCCGGCCGGCACGCACTCCGACCAGAAGTACAGCCCCGCCCGCCGGCACAGCCGATCAATCGCCTCCAGCGGCGTCAAGCCCGTAACCTCTACGTCGCGCAATACGCGCCCCTCCGTCAACGCCTCCCAACTTGCCAGGCTCGGCGCGTCCAGACCCCCCAGGTCCAGGTACTCGCTCGTCAAGTACTGCACCGCCGCCCCATAAGTCCACGGCACGGCCTGCTCGGTGAGCAAATCGAAAACTCGATACCGCCGGCCCTGGTGCTCAAGAAGCTCGGCCGAGCAATTGCCTTCCCCGTTGAGGTTGAACACGACCTCCTTCGCGCCGACGTACACCGACCCTCCTCCAGGCCGCAGCACCCGAACGCCGTCAATTGCCTGGCCATGGCGAAATGCCATCTCCTCCCAGGCCTCGAGTTCCACCCTCTCCGCGCCTTCCCCCAAAATGGCTTGCCCGCTGGCGATCATCCCGCGAAAAACCGGCCAGAACACCGGCGCCGTGCTCCCGGCTTGGCCTGGACAGATGATCCCAGCACAAACAGCTTGCCCCGGCCGCGCCGTCGTCGCGATATCCTCAAACCGCCCCACCGGCCCCCAGCCTCGGCCCACCACCCGAAACCGCGCCCGATTCAATCGTGGCCCCGCCTGCCGCACCACCTCGATCAACTCCAGCCAGGGCGCGGGCTGATCCTCCACGAGCACGGCCGGCGCCACCGCCCCCAAAGCCAACCGGCCCGTGGGTCGTGAATGAAATGTCGCCGTATTCTCGCCGCTCATGTTTTCCCTTCACCGTCTCCAGTTAGGCGCAGATCTTCTCAGCCGTCCTCCCTCCGGGCCGCTTGCATCACCCGCGGGACGCCCCCTTCAGAGCACGACCTGGGCCAGCAACTCGTCCACCCCCGCCAAACACATGCTGCGCACCGTCGCCGCCACGATCTGCAGATTGCCGTCCTCAACTCCTTCCGCCGTGACGGCCCGCACACAGAAGTGATACGTTTGGTTGTCCTCTCCAGGTGCGCCCAGAGACTCATACGCCCCTGCCCCGCGATACGGCACGTTACCTATCGACTGTCGGTGGTTCATCTCTCCCGTCCCGGCGTCACCATAGACTGCGAACCTCGCCGGCTCGGCCTGCTGCCCCAGCGGCCAGTACCACCATCGCAGACGCACCCGTCGCCCCGCCGCCACCTCCGCACGCAAGCCGCGCACCTGATTCGGCCGCTGCGGGAAAACCAGACCGCTCTTATCCAGAGCCAGCCGCACCACGGCCGTCGTATCCCGCTGCAACTTGCCCGTGCCCGACACCCGCCGGGCCGCGTAGAACGTCGTTGACCCTGCCCTGTGCACTTCCGGCGCCAACACCTCGAACTCCCCAGGTCCTTCCCGCACCGCCACAACGCACGCATAGTCAATCGCGCTCAGGCGCTCCCGTCCGCGATACAACAGGTGGCAGCCGCCGCGTAGCGTCCAGAAATCTCCCTCCGTCAGACCCTGGCGCAGCAACAGACCGCCACCGAAGTCTCCTTCTGTCAGACTATTCTGCAGGCGCGGATCCATCGCTCAGCTCGCCGCCTCCGGACTGCGAATGATCTGTCCCGCCGCGTCCGTCATCGCCAAACGCAGCTCGGCGCGGACGCCATCTGTCGCCTTGATCGTGATCGCGCCGGTCGCCTTGTCCTGGACGCCCTTGTGGGCGATCCGGGCTAAGGCCAAGCCCCGCAGCGTGATCGCGACGGGCTTGTAGCGGTCGGCGTCCGCCAAGACCGAGCCGCCGTCGATCACACCGAGAAGGTCTTCCGTGGCGACGTTCCAGGGGACCGTGCCAAAGGTAACGTCGAAAACATACCAGCCGCCGCCGATCTCGCTAATCGTCGGCGCGGAGCCGCTCTTGTCTGTGCCGTTCTCGGCCGTCAGCAGGCTCTCCCAAGTGGGCGTCAGCCCCGTCTTGGGCGTGCCGGCATCGGTAAAGTAGAGGTAGTACAGCATCTTCAGAATACTCCTAGGGGGGCCCCTACTACAGCGAGGTCCGCCTTGGGCCCTAGCCGCAGCCGCTCCACCGTTCGCACCTGCCAGCCTTCCAGCACATCCCCGTCGGCCAGGTCGATGGCCGCCCCGGTGGTGTTGATTGGGATATACACCTTGGGGAAGCCCTCGCTCCGCTTGTTGACCTTGCCCGCATTGCAGGAATACACCCCCGCCGCCGCCAACAATGAGCCGCCGCCGGTGAACCGCGCCAACAGCCGCCCGCCGCGCAGCTCAAAGACACACCCATCGTTGGTCAGCACGTCGTTGCTATCCCAGGGCGACAAGACCGTCCAATTCACGCCCAGCGCCGGCGAACGGGCGTGGGTGAAATACCCATGCAGGCCCCACTGAGCCGGATACCCGCCATAGTAGTCGCTGGCGATCTTGAGGGCGTTGGCGGCCGCCGTGGCGTTGAAGACGTGGCGGCTGCGCTGCGACATGCCGCCCGGTTGGAAGTTGAACACTTCCTCGAAGGTTCCCACCGTCAGGGGGCCGGTAACTTGCAGGTCGCCGGTGAGTCGCCGGCGGAAGTTGGCCGCCGTCTGACGAACCCACGTGGCGGCGGTGGGCGCCCACGCCGTATTGTTGCCGTAGGTATGGGTGGAAGCCTGATTGATGAGGTTGATTTGTCCCGTCCAGTGGCCCTCGCCCCAGAAGAAGGCGGCGCCGGCCCCGATTTGCA
>Ga0315295_10001932_pt1 | contig 17657 bp, 11 predicted proteins | sample YL17G14_0_MG_FD_204453 | JGI IMG/M metagenome (GOLD analysis project Ga0315295, IMG submission 204453) | Sediment microbial communities from Yellowstone Lake, YNP, Wyoming, USA - YL17G14_0 | ecosystem: Environmental > Aquatic > Freshwater > Lake > Sediment | place: USA: Wyoming | collected... | reverse complement strand
AGGAGGCCGGCATCATCACGGCCACCGGAAGTGTTGAGATACACTTTGAAGACAATATAATCAGGTCCGACAGCGCGAGGATCGATACCTCATCGAACGTAGCCACCGCCGAGGGTCATGTAAAGATCGAGAAAAAAGACTACAGCATATCGGCAGGCTCGATCACGTACGACATATCCGGCGAGACCGCCGCAGTGTTCAAGCTGAGGACCGTGTTCTACCCCTCGGACATAAAAGCGAACGTGTACCTGTCGGCGTACAGGCTTTACGACCTGAAGGAGTACAAGAACGGAGAGTACGGCTCGATAACGACCTGCGATTATGAGGACCCGCATTATCGCGTTGAATCAAGATGGTTCGACTATTATCCCGATGACAAGATAGTCGGCTACCTTGTGACGTTTTACGGGGGCCCGGTCCCCATGCTCTGGACGCCTTACTATGTGTTCAATCTTAAGGAAAGGAAGAGCCCTTACAGTTTTATTTACGGGAGCAACGATGTTGAAGGCAAGTTCCTCAAGACATCGTTCGATTATTTCGTCAACAACAGTGCGCATGGCACGATCTATGTTGATTCTACAGAGATAAAAGGGCCCGGGTACGGAATACTCCATAATTACAAGCTTGATCCCTCGAACTCCGGCAACCTGTACCTGTACACCATGTACGAGCAGGATACCCATATCAAGGATTATGCAATAAAGTGGAACCACAACATCCAGCTTGACCAGTTCTCAAAACTTACGCTTATCCACAATTCTTCTTACATTTACCTTATACCAGCCGGAAGACAGTATCAGACGAGCTCGTCCATCGGCTATAGCCGAGATACAGGGCCGGACAAGACGGCGGTCAACGCAAGCAATTCGGACGATTATTATTCCCATCAGAACACCAAGGCGCTGAACATAAAGAACACCATAGGCAGCATGACCACGGGATTTGACTGGAATTATTCGAGCATGCTTTCCGGCCAGAAATGGAAAAAATCGTCCGACCGCTTCTATCATGACCAGAAGCTTTTCAATGATAACGGGAGGATCACCCTGAACGTGAATTATTCCAGCTATGTCACGGATGAAGGCTTTGTGGCCGATGAAAAACTGGAGCCAAGGATAGACTTCACGTATAAAGGGTCGTTCTACAGCCTCAAGCTTGTTCAGAACTGGTACGAGGACCTCGACGGCCGCAGGTTCCGCGGGGATGACAATTACGAGTTCATCGAGAGGCTGCCGGAGCTTGAGGTGGCCTTCAATCCCGTGGACCTTTATTATTTCAACATGAACCTGAGAACGGGTTTCGCGCGGTACCACGAAGCTAAGTTCATCAGCGCTTTTTCCAGGATGAGGAACATGACCGCGAACAGGTACATGCTGGGGGCGGGCATCTCAAGGAGCGATTATCTCGGGTGGGGATCGACACTGCGGCTGGGCCTCGGGCTTGAACAATATGCGTACGACACGGGGGACCAGAGGTACAGCTATTCAGAGTCCGCGAACCTTTCGACCGATCTGGGCGGATTTTTCCGCAACAAGATCGACTGGGGAAGGACCCGCGTTGACGGCAACACTCCTTTCTTCTTTGAGACGCTCGGGAGCCAATCGAACTACATAAAGGACAACATCACCCTCTATTACATGAACACGCTGAGTTGGGACATATCTGGCGGCTATAATTATTTGAACAGCACATATGACGACGTCCGCACCATCCTGAGGGTGACCCCCGATGAAAGGCTGTCTGTGCAGTCCGATACCGGATGGAGCATCGAGAACCAGAGATACCTTGACCTGAATATCTCGGCCAGCTTCACTCCCTGGCCAAAATTCACGAACACGGGAGGCATCGCATACGATCTGAACGTGGGGAGGATCCTTTCCGCGAACAGCGTAATGGACCTGGAGATAGGGGACACGTGGGAGGACAGGTGGCACTTTAAGGTGGGTCATACATATGATCCGGAAACCGACCTGTATCTGATAAGGGACGTTGCGATAGTAAAGGACCTTCACTGCTGGGAGGCGGTGTTCACCTACAACGACTACAGAAAGGAATTCAGGTTCGGCATGACCCTTAAGGCTTTCCCGTCATTCCCGATATCATATGTGAGCGGCGATTCAGGCAGCTATTTCGACGGGTTCATGAACAACATGCACTTTGAGCAGGAATCGCCCAGGAGATATTAATGACGATAAAAAATGAAAGAACAACGTTGAAACAGCTATTTGCGATCATGATAATGATCTTTGCGGGATCGCTGCTCTCTGGCTGCGCAAAGACGGTGACGCCTGTGTTCCCTGCCGGCAAGCACCTGGTGGTCGACATCAACTTCAAGTCCGCGATAGACACCAATCAGAACAAATATTTCATATTCTTCAATAACGACAGCGCTCCTCAACTGCCCTTCATGCCGATACAGTTCGTAGAACCGGGTGAAATATCTCCCCAGCCGAACATCGACATGTACGGGCAGTACTATTCGACCTGGAAGGAATATGTGGTGCTCGACGGCAATTCCTTCTATTTCGTCAAAGGTCCGTTCACCTCGGAGGCTGTTCCCTCCCGTGAAGTGGTCGCCACATGGACAGGCTCGCAGTCGAGCAGGATCACGCTTACGCTGAACCTCTCGGAGTTCAAGACCCTTACCAACAGGCTAAATTTCGACTTTGTAACTGTTGACAAATCGACGAAATTGGTAAAAGATAACCTGTCCACGCTGAACAGTTCCCCGTCCCCTTATTATGTTCTGACCGTATCGGACAGCATAGTATCGGGAAGCGACGAGGCAACAGCGGGGATCCTGGATAATCAGGATATTTTGAATTGGAGGGTGCTTGTTCAATGATAGGCATGATACTTTCGGTGATCTCGGGGGCTCTGCTGATACTTGCTTTTCCAAAACCTGATCTATACCCGCTGGCATATGTCGCGCTTGTCCCGTTCTTTTTCTCGATCAGGAGAGCGAGAACAAAATGGTGGGCGCTGTGCTGCGGAATGCTGTTCGGAATGACCTTTATTTCAGGTTACCTTTTCTGGATAAACGTTCTTTCCAGATGGGCTGGCTTCTGGACATACATCGCCTGGGTGGGCCTGTTCATTTTTCAGGGGGCTTTCTTTGCCGTATTCGCCCTGCTTTATCATATCTATTTTCCCAGGTTTAAAAGACACGATATCATCGCCGTACCGCTGCTCTGGAGCGTTATCGAATGGATAAGATCGATCGGTCCGTACGGCGTTACAGGAGGTGACCTCTGCTACTCGCAGGTGCAGCTTATTCCGCTGATCCAGATCGCGGCCTTTGCGTCGTGCTACGCGGTCTCCTTCCTCGTAGTAATGGTGAACGAAGCTATTGTTGAGCTCATTGAAGAAAAAAGGATCGCTCCGCTTTTATTCTCCCTGTTCCTGCTGATAATCGTCCTAACATACGGACTTTACAGAGTGAACTCTTACAGGGATGCCGGCAGACCGGTCAAGATAGCGGTCATTCAGGGAAACGTTTCACAGGATGTAAAGCTTGACTTCGGGCTCGCCTATGAGATCGTCGCGATCCACGACAGCATGAGCCGGAAGGCGATAGCATTAAAACCGGACATTGTAGTTTGGCCGGAGACGGCGGTAACTACCTATCTTATGCAGACAAAGCAGATACTGGCGTCGATCAAGAGCCTTATCAGGTCAGGCCGGGCGTATTATTTGATAGGTACTCCATACCGTGACGGAGAGAAAATATATAACTCCGTTATCGCTTTTTCCGGGGCTGGCGAAGTGATCGGCAGGTATAACAAGCAGAGGCTTGTGCCGTTCGGTGAATATCTTCCTCTACGGCCTGTTATGTACAAAATACTCGCGGAGAACCCTCTCTTCTCTGAGGATTATAATTCGGACCCTAATCCGCAGGTGATCGATATCGGCATTGCAAAGGTGGGGACTGTGATATGCTTTGAATCCACTTTCCCTTATATCGTAAGGGACAAGGTCAGGAGGGGAGCGCAGTTCATACTTGTTGATACCAACGACGCGTGGTTCTTTGATTCCGCCGCGGTATATCAGCACCTGCAGGCCGCTCAGATCAGGGCGGTGGAAAGCAATATGTACGTTGTGCAGGCGGCTAACACGGGGATCTCGGCTGTGATCGATCCAAGGGGAAGGATAGTAAAAAGGACAAATGTCGGCGAATCAGCGGTGCTGATCGGCGAGATTTACGTTCACTGAGCGGAATTATACAATATATAAACACCCACCCCGCCCACGATGAAGTTAGGCAACCACGCGGACAGCAGCGGCGTTAAAAGTCTGAGCTCACCCAGCGCCATGCTCACGAACGTAAGGAAATAATAGAAAAAGACTATCAGCACCGACAGCCCCAGGCCTATCGAGGACGAGCTCCTCTGGGGGGAAAGCCCAAGCGGAGCGCCGAGAAGAGTAAAGACAAGGCAGGAGAAGGGGATAGCCCCTTTCAGAAAGTACTGTATCCAAAGGTCCAGCGTGTCTTCGCCCATCTTTTTCTTGAGCTGTATGAATTTCTTCAGCTCCACCATGTTCATTTCTTCGGGCTTTCTGTCGCTTATCTTAAAGTCGTTGGGCGAGTATTTTACGGTCATGTACTGCTCTTTGAAATGTATCAGGTGCTTGTATTCCCCCTGTTCCGACAAAAGATATATGGTGCCGTTCTTGAAAAGCCAGGTGTGCTTTTCTTTTTCGTAGGTCGCTTCTTTTGCGTTTATCAGCTGCGCAAGCTTTCCGCCCGAATATTCCTGGACAACGACATCCTGCATTAGATCTCCCCGCATGCTGCCGGCGAAATACATCCTTTTAAGCTCGTCGTTCTCTATTTCCGGGATGAGAACGTTCCTCTGTATCCTGGGTGTCCTGTTAGTGCCGGTCTGGACCATAAGGTTGGTCGCGGACAGGTTCGCCTGGGGCACAACGACCTCATAGAATAGCAGCGTGACAAAGCTTACTACCATTCCGAACGCAAGCACCGGGGCCATTATCCTGTAAAGGCTTATCCCGCCGGCCTTCATTGCAACTATCTCGCTTGATGAGGAAAGCCTTCCGAACGCAAGGAGCGCGGCCAGAAGAGTCGCCATGGGGAATATGTACACCGCAATGCCCGGGAGCCTGTACACGAATACCTGCGCCGCGGTCCACATCGGCATGCCACGCACCACCACAGCCCTTACAAGGTCAAAAAGTATCATGCTTGCGGAGAGTATGGCCGTGAAAGCGCCGAGGCCGAAGAAGAAAGGATCGAACAGCTCTCTTATTATGTATCTGTCGATCGTTTTAATGAAGTTGAACATCAGAGCTTGAACTCTTCTCCGAGGTAGAACTTTTTAGCGGTCTCGTCGTTGGCGATCTTTTTCCTGTCACCGTGGATCAGCACTCTGCCTTTGTGTATTATGTACGATCTGTCGGTGATGGCCAGCGTTTCCCTCACGTTGTGGTCGGTAATAAGAACGCCTATGCCCTTTACCTTAAGCATCCTTATTATGTTCTGCAGGTCGAACACCGTCTTGGGGTCAACTCCGGTAAATGGCTCGTCCAGCAGCAGGAACGAGGGGTTGGTGGAGAGCGCCCTTGCTATCTCCACTCTTCTTATCTCTCCGCCCGAAAGTTCATAGCATTTTCTGTGCCTTAGATGCGTTATCCCGAGCTCTTCCAGTATGGTGTCAAGCGCCTGCGGTTTTGCCATGTGCGGCATTATCTCCCAAAGAACGAGGATGTTCTCCTCGACAGTCAGCTTTCTGAATACGGATTGTTCCTGCGGAAGATATCCTATCCCGCTCTGGGCCCTGAGATGCATTGGAACATGGGTGATCTCTTTATCGTCCAGATAAACGCTTCCGGAGTTCGGCTTTACCAGGCCGACGACCATATAGAACGTGGTGGTCTTGCCAGCGCCGTTGGGTCCCAGGAGTCCCACGACCTCGCCCTGTTTCACGTCAATGGATACCTCGTCGACCACGCGTTTGCCGTGATACGCCTTGACCAGCTTATCTGTCTTTATGAACATGCTACCCCCTTGAAAATTCGACCATGTCTTTCAGCTTATATCTTGCCTTGCCATTGTCTATTATCTCGCCGGCTATTTCTATGCCTTCTTTCATGTCCGAAGCGATCTTGCCGAGCACAAGAACAGCGGCTGTGTTCAAAAGGACAATGTCCCTTTTCGCGCCTTTTGAGCCGTTGAGTATCTCATTGGTGATCTTGACGTTATCCTCAACGGTGCCTCCGAGAATGTCCTCTTTTTTGCAGAGCTTTATGCCGAACTTTTTCGGATCAAGGTCATAATTGCTTATCTTCCCGTTCTTAAGATGGGAGATCTTTGTCTTGTCGCATACTGATATCTCGTCCAGCGTATCCCTACCATGCACCACCATGACCTCGCTTGACCCCAGATTATTTAGCACTTTTGCCATCAGCTCGGTTATCGAGGGGCTGAAAACGCCTATAAGCTGGTTCTTTGCACCGGCCGGGTTGGTGAGTGGGCCTAGCAGGTTGAATATTGTCCTTATCCCGATCTCTTTTCTTGTTGGGCCGGCGAACTTCATAGCCGGATGGAAGTTCGGCGCATAGAGAAAACCGATGCCGATCTCTTCGATGGACCTTTCCACCCTTTCGGGGGTCAGGTCTATCTTTACACCCAGCGCTTCAAGAATGTCCGCGCTGCCGCATTTGCTGGTGGCCGAGCGGTTTCCGTGCTTTGCTATCTTGGCGCCCGCCGCCGCGGCGACTATCGCGGAGATCGTCGAAATATTGAAGGTCCCCGAATAATCTCCCCCCGTGCCGCAGGTGTCCACCAGCTCCTCAACCTTGGGGTGTATAGTAATGGCGAATTCACGCATCTTTTTGGCGAACCCTGTTATCTCGTCCGCGGTCTCTCCCTTTATCCTTAAGGCGGTTATCAGGCAAGCTATCTGAGAGGGGGTGGCCTCGCCTGACATTATCTCGGACATTACGGCAGAGGACTCGTCCCTGGTAAGGGGCTCTTTTTCGATCAGCTTTTTTATTGCATCTTTTATCATATCAATGGCTGCAGCTTGAGCAGTTCCCGCTTGAACAAGAAGAGCATGAGCCGCTCATCTCCCTGCTCTCGTGCTTAAAAGATTCTCCCTTGGAAGCCATGCTCATGAATACGTTGAACTTTTGCGCCGTATCGGTGCTCCCGCAGGAAGGGCAAAGCGGACTGGCCTTTTCGTTCATCCCGCGCACTATCTCGAATATCTTATCACAATCCTTACATATATAGTCATAGAAGGGCATAACTTGATAATTATACAGCGGAAGGGCGGTATATTCTATTCTGATTTCTTGTTCCGGGCGCGCTCGTTCTCGGTGAGGAACTTTTTTCTAAGCCTTATGGCGGTGGGTGTTATCTCCACCAGCTCATCGTCATTTATGAATTCAAGCGCCTGTTCCAGCGAGAGTATGATGGGCGGGGTGAGCTTTATGGCTATGTCGGCGCTGGAGGCGCGCACGTTGGACTGTTTCTTTTCCTTTGTGGGGTTCACGGGCATGTCCTGCGACCTGGAATTTTCTCCCACTATCATGCCTTCGTATACCTGCAAGCCGGGGCTGACGAAAAGACTGCCGCGCTCCTGAATATGCGCTAACCCGTATCCGGCGGTCTTTCCGTTATTTGAAGAGATAAGGGCTCCGTTCTGCCTCTTGGAGATCTCTCCCTTATATCTTTCGTACTTTGCGAACGCGTGGTTAAGTATGCCTTCGCCCTTGGTATCCATTATGAATTCGGCCCTGAAACCGAGCAGCCCGCGGGTCGGGACGTTATAGATCATTGTAGTTATCCCGTTCTTGTTGCTCATCTCAAGCATTTCACCCCTGCGCCTGCCAAGTTTTTCTATGGTCGCTCCGGCAAATTCCTGGGGTACGCTGATAATAGCCTGCTCGACAGGCTCCATTCTCTCGCCGTGGACCGTCTTGTAAATGACCTTTGGCTGGGACACCTGTACCTCGTAGCCTTCTCTGCGCATTGTTTCAAGCAGTATTGAAAGATGCAGCTCTCCGCGTCCGGAGACCTTGTATCCTTCTGTGGTATCGAGAGGCTCCACCCTTAATCCGACATTTGTTTCAAGTTCACGATAGAGCCGCTCCCTGATATGTCTCGTGGTGACATATTTTCCCTCTTTACCCGCGAAAGGAGAATTGTTAACAAGGAATTCCATTATGAGCGTAGGCTCATCTATCTCAAGCAGGGGCATCGGCTTGGGGTTCTCCGGGGAAGTTAAGGTCTCTCCGATGGTCACCTGTTCGATCCCGGCTATCGCAACGATATCGCCGCACTGGGCTTCTTCCACTTCCACCTGTTTTAATCCTTCAAATATCGACAGCTTTGTGATGTGCGCCGGCTCGATCGCTCCGCTTCGTCTGCATATGACCAGAGGGATCCTTTTATCAAGATGGCCGCTGCTGACCCGTCCAATCGCGATACGGCCTACATATTCGTCATATTTAAGGTTCGTTACCTGCATCTGAAGGGTCTCTCCCGATCTGTCAGGATATGGAGGCACATGCTTAAGTATTGTTTCAAACAAAGGGGTCAGGTCCTTTGAGTCATCCTCAAGATTATATTTCGCGATACCTAGCTTTGAGATCGCATATACGACCGGGAAATCAAGCTGCTGGTCATTGGCGTCAAGTTTAACAAATAGATCGAACACCATATCAACGACTTTTTCCGCCCGCTGACCCGCTTTATCTATCTTGTTTATCACAACGATAGGTTTGTGCCCCAGCTTCAACGACTTTGCCAGAACGAATTTGGTCTGCGGCATGGGGCCTTCTTTTGCGTCGACGAGCAGCAGAACGCAATCCACCATCTTGAGCACGCGCTCCACTTCGGATCCGAAGTCTGCGTGCCCGGGAGTATCCACTATGTTTATCTTGTAGTCTTTATAATGTATGGAGCAGTTCTTGGAAAATATCGTGATCCCGCGCTCTTTTTCAAGATCATTGGAATCCATGACAAGCTCGGATATCTCTTCCCTCTCGCCGAACGCGCCGCCTTGCCGCAGAAGATGGTCGGTGAGCGTGGTCTTCCCGTGGTCAACGTGCGCTATTATCGCGATGTTTATGATCTTTTGCATGACAGATGTGGATTATAGCAGAGAAATAGTTAATCCTTAAGGAACTTCTTTAGCAGCACAGCGGTCGAACTATTCAAGCCTTCAAAGACCTTTGGATCACTGGGGTCTTTTTTATAAAGTGCGATCCTTCTTCTCATGTCCACTCCGAGGACTTTGCCGAGCTCCACTCCGAACTGGTCAAAGCTGTTGATGTTCCATATGAATCCCTTGACCGCTGTCCTGTGCTCAACTAAAGCGAGCAACACTCCCGCTTCAAAAGGTCCCTGTTCATTAAGTAGGAAGACGTTCGAGGGCCGGTCGCCCGGAAAGTTCTTCGGCAGGTATTTGTCGGCTTTTCCAAAAGCCAGAGCGTCCGGCTGGGCGAAAAAGTTGGTCATTAGCTCCTCATGATGGGAGAGAGAGTTGTCAGTTGTAAGTCGTGCGTTGTCAGTAAGAGCATATTGAGGTTTCTTAAAGCCGATAAAGTCGCAGGGAATGACCTGGGTTCCCTGATGTAAAAGCTGATAAAAGGAGTGCTGTCCGTTGGTCCCGGGCTCGCCGAAAACCACCTCGCCGGTGTCGAACTTAACAGGCTTGCCGTCCATATCCACCGATTTGCCGTTGCTCTCCATCTCCACCTGCTGGCAGTGCGCCGGATATCTGTGCCAGGCCTGTGAGTAGGGGAGTATCGCGCGGGTATTATATCCCATAAAGTTGATGTTCCAGATATCGATCAACCCGGCTATCACGGGGATATTCGACTCCAAAGGCTGGTTAAGGAAGTGTTCATCCAACCAGTTCGCGCCCTCCAGTATCTTATGGAAGTTATCGAATCCGATATAAAGAGAAAGAGGTGCGGCTCCCACCGCGGAAGTCGCGCTGAACCGCCCGCCCACCCAATCCCAGAAGCCGAACATGTTGTCAGGATCGATGCCGAAAGCTTCCACTTTTTCTTTCGCGGTGGATACGGCTATAAAATGTTTCCTGATGACCTCCGGTGAGGATCCGACGTTTTTAATGACCCACTGTTTAGCGGTCTCGGCGTTCTTCATGGTTTCAGCCGTGGTAAAGGTCTTTGATATTACGATCACAAGGGTCTCATCCGCATAGATCCCCCGCGTTTTCCTCACAAAATCCGTGCCGTCCACGTTCGCCACGAATATCAGGTTCATCCCGGGCTTTGCGTAAGGTTTGCAGGCTTCTGCGAGATATTCAGGCCCCAGATAGGAACCGCCGATCCCGATGGCGAGGATATTCTTGAATTCCTTTCCCGTTGCGCCTCGCCTTACGCCGGACGACACTTCATCTGAGAACTTTTTGATCTTTGCAAGAACGGCATTCACATCGGGCATCACATCTTTGCCGTCAACGATCACCGGCCTGTCAGATAGATTTCGAAGGGCGGTATGGAGCACGGCGCGGTTCTCGGTGACATTTATCTTTTTCCCGGAGAACATGGACTTTATTTTGTCTTTCAGCTTTGAATCCTCCGCCAGTTCCATCAGCGCGTTGAGCACCCCGTCGTTAATAAGTTGACGAGAAAAATCATAGATCATTCGATCAGTAGCTACGGAGAGGCTGGCTGCTCTCTCCTTGTCATCATCGAACCATTTCTTAAGCGAAGGCTTGAGTTTTTTCTTAAGCGATAAGAGTTTTTTGTACGAACTAGAACCGGTGAACATTTGTGTGAAAGGATATCACAAAATCAAATAGCGTCAAAGACGATTATGCGAGCTGCTTTATAGGCAGAATACCAGGGAAATTCCAGTATTTTATTATTTTACGGCCTGCAATCCATTCGGATTTATTACGATATAAACGGTAGGAATAGCTATAAGGAGAAATGAGGATGAGCGCTGTACAATCGGGTTTGTTCGATAATCTTAACTTGCGGACCGCTTTGTTCGACAGGCTTGCATCAAGGGTTAAAGCTGTTACATTAACGGCTTCCTTAGGCAGGAATCAGACCGCGCAGTTCAGTTTGGGCAGCAGGATCGAAGGGAACAGATTCATAGTTGAGAGCAGGGTAATGGTCAATAGAGGCAGCTTTGATCAGAGCAAAGTTTCGCAGGAGCTCGGTAAACGGCTTTTGAAATTATACATGAAGGTCTTCATCGAATCGGTCACCGAGGTCAGCGGGTATTATCGCGGCATCTCCGATCCTGTAAATTACGGGGTATCTTTCCACATCAACAAAGGACTTTTTCAGGTATATAAGGATAAAAAGGGACACGTTAAAGATTATTTTGTAAGAGCAGCCCTGGCTATCTCAAAAGGTATCAGTGCGGGAGAGCCCTCCCAATGTTTCATGCTTGACCTCGAGGATGGATCCGGGCCTGACAGGGGACAGATCACCATCCGCTCCTTTGATCTGACAGCCAGGCAAATCAGCATTGCGCGCCGCTTTTGGGGCAAAGCATCCGGAAATCAGGCAAGAAAGGCAGATGCAATGAGCTGGATCAAGTCCTGGATCGATACGTTCGGGATCAAGCAGACAGAATTTGATCCGGAGTGCTATCACATCGTATTCGTGAAGAAATAGGATCCCCCCTAAAAAGCTTTCTTATATGTACTAATGCTTCGGCTGGCAAGCCTGTTATGATATAATCCACTTGATGTATTTTCAGGACCTTATAGCAAAATTGTCGGATTTCTGGGCAAAACAGGGCTGTGTCATCCAGCAGCCGTATGACATGGAAAAGGGCGCCGGCACGATGAGCCCGCCCACATTTTTCAGGGTGCTCGGGCCTGAGCCGTGGAACGTGGCTTATGTTGATCCTGTCAGGCGCCCCACCGACGGAAGGTACGGAGAGAACCCCAACAGGCTTTTCCATTACTACCAGCTACAGGTGATAATGAAGCCATCACCCATCAATATCCAGGACATCTATTTGAGCAGCCTTAAGGCGCTCGGGCTTGCCCCCGCAAAATTCGACGTGCGCTTTGTCGAAGACAACTGGGAATCTCCGACGCTCGGGGCGTGGGGAGTGGGCTGGGAGGTTTGGCTTGCGGGGATGGAGATAACGCAATTCACATATTTCCAGCAGTGCGGAAGCTTTGACCTGTGCCCCGTGAGCGTGGAGATAACGTACGGGCTTGAGCGCATAGCGATGTTCATCCAGAAAGTGAACAATGTGTACGATCTGGAATGGGCAAAAGGCATCAAATACGGAGACATCCACAAGATGAGCGAGATCGAGAACAGCAAATACAACTTTGAGAAGGGCGACACCGGCCTGATAGCAAAAATGTTCGACCTTTACGAGCAGGAAGCGTCGAACCAGCTGAAGAACGGGCTGGTACTCCCGTCCTATGATTACGTTCTCAAGTGCTCGCACTCGTTCAACCTTCTGGATTCGCGCGGCGCCCTGAGCGTTACAGAGAGGCAGGCTTTTATCGGCAGAATAAGGAAGCTCGCGAGGCAGTGCGCAAAGCTTTATCTGGAGCAGAGGGAGAACATGGGATACCCTCTAATTAAAAATCCCAAACACCAAATACCAAATTCCAAACAAATTTCAAATCCAAAATCACAATGATAAAAAAAATACAAAAGAAACAAAAATCAGTAACCGCGACTTCAGTCGCAGGTTCCAGAAAATCCATCAACGCGCTCCTTGAGATAGGGCTCGAGGAGGTACCCTCCAGGTTCATGTCTGTGCTCCTCGCGGACATCAGGGAAAAGGCCGGGAAGGAACTTGAATCCTTAAGGCTTTCGTCCAGATCGATCCAGACGTTCGGGACGCCAAGGCGTCTGGTCCTGTATCTTGAGGGGTTACCTCATAAGCAGGAAGACCTTCAGAAAGAAGTAAGGGGGCCGCAGAGAGCAGCGGCATATAACGGGAACGGGAACCCCACGCCGGCGCTGCTGGGCTTTGCAAAAAGCCAGGGAGTCCCGATCACCGAACTCAAGATAAAAAAAGTGGGCGATAAGGAGTTCGTGTTCGCCAACGTCACGGAAAAAGGCAAGAGCATGGAATATCTGCTCGAGCAGATGTTCCCGCGGCTGATAAGGGCGCTGTATCTTCCGATCTCCATGAAGTGGGGTTGCATAGATTACAGGTTCATAAGACCGATACACTGGATAACCGCAACTTGCGGTTCAAGCAGGCTGAACTTTACGGTCGCGGATGTGGCATCCTCAAATAAGACTTGCGGTCACAGGCTACTCTCGGGGAAACAACTCACATTTGAGAATAAGAATGGAACGGATATAAAGACCTTTAAGGCTCTACTCGCGAAGAACTGCGTTATGCTCGACCAGGATGAGAGGAGAGAAGAGATCAAAAAGATGGTCTCTTCTTCGGCGAAAAAAGCGGGCGGGACCGCGCTGCTGGACCCGGATCTTCTCGAGGAAGTGAACTTTCTTGTTGAGTGGCCTAACGTTGTCACGGGTTCATACAAAAAGGAGTTCCTCGCGCTTCCACGGGACGTGCTTATCACCACCATGAAAAAACACCAGAAATATTTTGCCGTGATAGATGATTCGGGCAGGCTTGTCCCGGCGTTCGTGAACATCACGAACGGGACAAAAGGCCAGGACCTTAAGGATGTTTCTTACGGTAACGAAAGGGTGCTCGCAGCCAGGCTTAATGATGCCAAGTTCTTTTTTGACGAGGACAGGAAAAAGTTCCTCGCTGACAGGACGCCGGGACTTGCGAACGTTGCCTTCTATGAGAAACTGGGGAACATGAAGCAGAAAGTGGACCGGATCACGGTCCTTTCAGAATGGATATCGAAAGAACTGAAACTGCCGGACCAGAAAAGGGCGAACATACGCGAGATATCGCAGCTCTGCAAATCGGACCTTCTTACGCAAATGGTATATGAACTGCCCGAACTGCAGGGGATAATGGGCAGGGAGTACGCGCTGCTTGAGGGCAAGCCCGCGGACATAGCCAATGGACTGGCTGAACATTACCTGCCGAGATCCTCCGGCGACGTGCTGCCGAGATCGATAGAAGGCGCGATAGTCGCGATCGCCGACAAGATCGACTCCATAACAGGCTGCTTCAGCATAGGGATAATCCCCACCGGTTCCGAAGATCCGTTCGGTCTGCGAAGACAGGCTCAGGGGATAGTGAGCATTATCCTTGAAAAAAAGCTGAACCTTGAGCTGGATATCCTCATAGAAAGATCATACGGACTTTACGAGAACATATTCAAGGGGGACGTGTTCGCTTCCGGCAAGATAAAGAACCGGGAGGTCCAGAAGGTGATCCCTGACGCGCTTGGGTTCCTCGCATCAAGGATGAAGTCCGTGATGACGGAAAAAGGGATAAGATATGATGTGGCCGACGCGGTGCTGGCGGTCTTTGACGATCCGCTGGATTCATACGACAAGGCGGTCTCAATTTCCAAAAACCTGAAGGCCACGTGGTTCCCGGGCATTGTGGCGACCGCTGACAGGGTAAGAAGGCTCGCCGTAAATGCCACGCGCGGGAACGTTGTTGAAGCGGACCTGGCAACGGACACGGAAAAAGATCTGTATCAGCTCTGTCTTGATGTTAACGGGGCGGTCTCCCAGGCGCTCGCGAAAGACGACCATGATGCTGCCCTTAAGGAATATTCAAGGATGACGGATCCCGTCGAGAACTTTTTCAACAAGGTCATGGTAATGGACAAGGATGAGCGGCTTAAGGCGAACAGGCTCGCGCTGCTTAGGTCAATGGAGCGGATGTTCCTGGAATACGCCGACTTCTCAAAAATGGTCATGTAGAAGGGGATCAAATGCTTTCTCCCTTGATGTTGGCCGTTATATTCATAGAGATATCGATCGCCGTAATAACTTTTCTCGGCTGCGTCCTTCTTATATCAAAATATCTCAAGCAGAAAAGACGGCAGGACCTTTACGCTTTCTTCGTGCTTCTGGGAGTGGGCTGCTCCGATCTTTCAATGGTCGCGGCGCAGGTCTCGTTCAGCCTGGACCAGCCGCTGGCATATCTCGGCTTCAAGTTCTTCCTCTACTTCATTTATCTAACGGTTATCTGTATCTGGCTGCACATGGCCGATATTTATAATTTCAAGATGCGGCCGATAACCGTGTTCTTTTCGGGCCTTATGATGCTGAGCGCCGCGCTGGTCGCCTTCTCAAGGGCCCAGCTGATAATAAACGAAGGGGTGATAGTACCGGAGGGTATAGGCTTCAGGTTCGCCCTGGGTTTCGCTCTCCTGACCGCAACGGTGGCGATTGAATCGATACTGGCCATTGTCGGGCTGAGCAGGGTGGATGAAACGGAGAAACAGCGCTACAACACCAGCAAGACGGCGGGATTATTTCTACTGGTGCTTTTCTCGTGTCTCGCCATTTATATAATTACGAAGCTCATATATTTCTACGCGCTCACTTGGCTATTTGCGTTCCTTGCGATGCTTTTTCTTTTCCTGTTCTCCATGATACCCAAAGGCAGTCCGATAGTTAATTATCCTCTCAATTTCTTCAGGACAAGGATACTTTTCAAGCTTGTGATCACCATAATGCTCATGGTCGTGATCTCGCTCGAAGGGATGGGGCTAATATCGATAAGCATCGCGAAAAAGGCGTTGTCCGAATCGATAATCCAGAACTACAGGAACATCGCGGAAGATTCCGTGGTCCTGATCAACAGGACGAATATCTCGCGCGGAAGCGAGCAGAACACGCTTAAGGACATTGAAGAAGTGCTTAGGGCCACAAAGATAGGCTCAAGAGGCTCCACTTTCCTTATATCTCCCAGCAAGACCGTTTACATAAACAGGGGAACCTCCTGGATAAGCCTGGGTGAAGGGGATGAGAACGAGATAAACAAGGCGCTGTCGGGGAAAGATGGCGGAGGGGAAATAGATCTCTTCGGCGAAAGAGTTATAGCGGCCTATGTCCCGATAAAAAAACTGGGCTGGCACATGGTCATAGGACAGCCGATCGGTTTTGCGTACGCGCGTATAAACCAGATGGAAGGCACTTACATAATAATGCTGCTTTTCTGGATCGCCGCAACGATGGTAACGGGCATCATGCTGGCGAGGAACGTGGAAGAGCCGGTAAAGGAGCTTAAGAAAGGGATAACAAAGATATCGGAGGGAGACCTTTCATATAAGATAAAGGTGAACAAGCTGGACGAGCTCGGGGAGCTGGCCAGCGCCATCAACAGGATGACCGATGAGCTCAAGCAGTCGCAGGAAAGCCTTATCCGTTCGGAACGGCTGGCCTCGTTAGGATACATGGCGGCGGGAATGGCCCACGAAATAAAGAACGCCCTTGTGCCGCTCAGGACGCTGACCGACATACTTTCCATTTCCGGGACCGACAAGGAATTCATTGCGAAATTCAACGAGCTTGTGCCAAAGGAGATAGAGAGGATCAACAGGCTGTCCACGGACCTGCTCCATTATTCAAGGCCGCCGCAGCCGATATTTGAGGACACGGACCTTAACGGCGTGATAAAGGAGGCGGCAAAGTTCCTTGATGTCCAGGCTAAGAAGAACAACATAACTATCAAGCTGAAGCTTTCACCCATATCCGAGGTAAGGGCGGACGCCCAGAAGGTGGTGGAGGTGCTGGCGAACCTTATACTTAACGCGATCGAAGCGATGCGCGGAGGCGAAATAACTCTGACTAGCAGGGAAGGAATAGATGATGTTTTCATCGAAGTATCCGACAACGGACCGGGCATACCCCCGCAGAACATCGATAAGATCTTTGTTCCATTCTTCACGACCAAAAAGGAAGGGACCGGAATGGGGCTCGCTATTACTCAGAGGATAATGGCCGATCACGGCGGGTCAATAGAAGTCAGCAGCGTTTTCGGTCAAGGATCCACATTTTTGCTGTCATTCCCAAAGAAAAGTTGATCTAAGAGGGAAAAGTCCGGGCTTCATTCGTTATACAATGAAATCCCCCGCGGCTTCCGCTTATCAATTCCAGTGTGCCGCTTATCGGAACAACTTCAAAACCGAAACCGCTCAATACGTCCGCCGCATAAATATCTATTCCGGTCAGCCCGGAAATGCCGAGCATGGCCCTTTTCCTTCTCTTTTGATCTTCGAAATAATCCTCAATCAGCATGTTATTGTAAGTGAAGCTGTGGCGACCTTTCGATAACTGGAGATAAGGCAGATATCCGGCGACAACTATCCCCTGGCTTATCAGGTTCTGTTCGATCAGGTCCATGCAGCGTTGAAGGTCCAGAGATTCTTCTTTATTGGTATAACCGGATCCTGTCAGTCCCTTGAGTTCACGGGAAGCCGCCATAAGCCCGGTAATGCCATGTGACAGGAGCTCAAGTTCGCCCGATTCACCGGGGTTGGACAGCAATTTGGCATCGATCAGCCTGTCGGCGAAAAGTCTTTTCCGTTCCCCGTAAACCTTTCTACAGCAAGCTTCGATGGTTTTTGATGGCAGCTCCTCCATCAAATTATAGCCAAGCACCGGGCCCGCAAGCAGTACCTCATTCCCTCCGACAGGGGTCAGGTACATGTCCACGTGAAAAAGATCAGGATGGCCGACACGCTTGAATTCCTGATCACCGACTATGATGACCTTTCGGCCGAATTGTTCTTCGAATCTTTTCTTGACGGCCTCTATTTTTTCTTTGG
>Ga0315295_10001931_pt1 | contig 17667 bp, 5 predicted proteins | sample YL17G14_0_MG_FD_204453 | JGI IMG/M metagenome (GOLD analysis project Ga0315295, IMG submission 204453) | Sediment microbial communities from Yellowstone Lake, YNP, Wyoming, USA - YL17G14_0 | ecosystem: Environmental > Aquatic > Freshwater > Lake > Sediment | place: USA: Wyoming | collected... | reverse complement strand
CACTTGGAAACTGGTCGTTAGTCGCAGCGCAACCGGTAGATGCATATGGCATATATGCATTAGTAACCTATAACGACGGCACAGGCGATGCGATATATGGGTCAACTGGTTCGGGGACGGGCGGAGAATTATATAAATATAATACCACAACCGGAGGTTGGTTAAAAGTTGCATATGCCCTTTATGATCCGGATTTTATCACAGATGTATATGCATTAAGAACCTATAACGACGGCAGCGGTCTGGCGATCTTCGGTACTGGATCACAGAACGCATCGCTCGTTAAATACAATGCCACATTAGCCAACTGGTCGATAGTAGCAGTTCAGCCGGATGACGGAGGCAACTGGGCGGGGACATCATTAATAGTATATAACGACGGCACCGGTCAAGCACTTTTCGCAGGAGAGAAAAGTGCGGGAGAACTTTATAAATACAATACGTCAATGGGGGGCAAATGGTCGCGGGTTGCAAACACAGCAGGTGGGACACAATCCGAGATCCAATCTCTTGTTACATATGACGACGGCTCCGGTATGGCGATCTTCGGCGGAACTGCGTACGACTCCCAGCTTTACAAATACAACCTCAGCCTTGGGGACTGGTCTTTGGTAGCGGGCACAATATCCGGCGAACGACAGATCACATCACTCACCACATATAACGACGGCACCGGTCTGGCGATCTTCGGCGGAACGGGAGATTTGGGGCAACTCCATAAATATAATGCGTCTCTGGCAGCGTGGGAATTGGTAGCCCAACCACCGGACGATTATTACGAAGCCGTAATATATAGTCTGGTTGAATATAACGACGGCACCGGTCTGGCGATCTATGGCGGAACGGGATATAACTACGCCGCGCTGTATAAATACGGTTCGGTCTTACAGATAGAAAACACATCCACGATTTATAATTATATCAACGTCAGTCCAGAGGCAGCACCCCCAACAGCTTCGTTCACGAGCAACGTAACCTCTGGGGTAACTGCGGCAGCCGTCCAGTTCAACGACACATCGGGATATTTACCAGATAGCTGGAACTGGTCGTTCAGGAACGTAGTTGGAAACAACACCGAGGTCTGGTTCAGCCAGAGCCAGAACCCGGTCTATACATTCGGTGTCGGTAACTGGTCGATCAAGTTAACAGCGAACAACACGTTGGGGAGCAACACGACACCCGGAACGTATTACATCAACGTCAGCGAATGGGTAGTAACAGCCTCGTTCACGAGCAATATAACAAGTGGTATAGCCCCGCCACTGGCAGCCATCCAGTTCAACGACACATCAACAGGATATCCAACGAGCTGGAACTGGAGTTTCGGCGACGGTTCGTTAAGTACATCCCAGAACCCGGTTAAAGTCTATTCAACCGGTGGAAAATATACGGTAGCCTTGAATGCAACGAACGGAACCGCGAACAGCATCACAATAAAAACAGGTTACATTACAATATTAAACAAGACAATATCCGGGTTTGTAGCGAACGTAACAAACGGGGTACTCCCACTACCTGTTGGGTTCACGGTAACATCACCAAACGATAATGCAACAACATGGAACTGGTCATTTGGGGATGGTGCATATACATACGGAAACACCCAGAACTCAACACACGTTTACCTGACTCCCGGAACGTTCACGGTTTCAGAAACAGCAATCGGAATATACCCCAACATAAGTCCGAATTGGACACAGGTCGCAGCACAGGCAGGGACAGACGTTTCAATTACTGCACTCGCGACCTATAACGACGGTACAGGGCTGGCGGTTTACGGTGGGTCTGGAGATAACTTCCCATCAGGTGCCGGCAACCTCTATAAATACAATAAATCGTTAGCCAACTGGACAAAAGTAGCTAATAATGCGGGCGGGATTACAAGAAGCATCTACACCACAACAAACTATAACGATGGCTCTGGCGATGCAATTTACGGCAGCGTTCAGCCACTATATACGTCCTATCTGTATCAAGCACACATGTATAAATATAATGCATCATTAGCTGCATGGTTAAAAGTCGCAGACGCCGGAGGAGCCGAAGAATACTTCACATCACTCACAACCTATGATGACGGCAGCGGTCTGGCGATCTTCGGAGGAGCATCACCAAACGCAACCCTGTACAAATATAACATCACGTTAGGGAAATGGTCACAAGTCGCAGCACAGGCAGGCGGTACGGAACAAGCAATTACGGCACTCACCACATATGATGATGGAACCGGTCTGGCGATTTTCGGCGGGTCAGCAAAAAGCGCGGGTCATTCAACGGGGATGCTCTACAAATACAACATCTCGTTGCACAACTGGTCACAGGTAGCTGCACCAGCAGGAGGGACAACCCCAGCCAACATTTTCCGGACGATTTCCGCTATCACAACCTATAACGACGGCACAGGCGATGCAATTTATGGTATGACGTGGGAATATACGTCCACATCACCCCCTCCAGCGATATATAGCAGGCTCTACAAATACAACGCCTCGTTGGGGTCGTGGTTACAATTAGCCACCGTTTTCGACAATGGTCTTGTAAACCTCCAGAAATATGACGATGGAACCGGGTTAGCCTTGTATAGTAGCAGCGGAACTGTTTCAGGCGGATCAGGATTTCCAACGGATTTAGGGAAACTTTACAAATACAACGCCTCACTAGCCGGGTTCCTGCAAGTCGCAGCCCAAAAAGACTCACAGATCGTCCCATCCCTTATAGTTTATAATGATGGAATAGAGGAAGCGATTTACGGCGGAACGAAAGCGTCAGCAAAACTGTTCAAGTACGGTAGTACGTTCACAACCTCAAACACTACAACGAACGTGAATTATATTACGGTAAATGCTGGAGCACCAACGGCAAGTTTCACGAGCAATGTAACGGGCGGCGGAGCACCACTGGCAGTCCAGTTCAACGACACATCAGTCGGTGTCCCAAACCCGGACAGTTGGAACTGGTCGTTCAGGAACGTAACCGGGAACAATACCGAGGTCTGGTTCAGCCAGAACCAGAACCCGGTCTATACATTCGGATTAGGTAACTGGTCGATCAAATTAACAGCGAACAACACGTTGGGTAGCAACACAACCCCCGGAACATATTTCATTAACGTCAGTGCACCTCTCCCGGTAGCTGGTTTCACCGCTAATATAACGGTCGGGCGACCTCCGTTAGTAGTCCAGTTCAACGACACATCAACAAACAGCCCAACGATGTGGAACTGGTCGATCTACAATGCGACATGGGTATACTGGTCAAACACAACCGTCCCGGCGAACGCCAATATCACGTATACATTCACACATTTTGGATCGTATAATATCTTATTGAACGTATCAAACGCGATGGGAAGCAACACCTCAACGAAGATCGGATATATTACAATTGGCGAATGGATTTTACAAAATTCAAGTGCCGGTTGGGGTGCACGGGACGGATCGGCATCTACAGTATACAATAACAAACTATGGTTATTCGGAGGATTCTTACGGTCAGCAGTATCTCCACAGAACGACACATGGTATTCAACAGACGGAAATGTCTGGACACAGGCAACCGCAGGAGCGAACTGGGAGAAGCGGACACAAGCCCTCGCATTAACATATAGCAATAAGATGTGGATCATGGGAGGATACCGCACGGCAATCTATAACGATACGTGGCGGTCAACCGACGGTATAAACTGGGTGCAGACAACCAGCAGTGCCGGTTGGGGTTCAAGATATGGATTATCCGGGGTTGTCTATGACAACAAGATGTGGATCATGGGCGGATATTCTGGCACCGGGACATATTACAACGACACATGGTATTCCACAGATGGTATCACTTGGACACGGGCAACAGCCGGTGCAAACTGGTCACAAAGGGTAGGAGCCCAAGCGTTCACATTCAACAACAAGATGTGGATCATGGGCGGGGAATCAAGCACAGGTTCCTATTACAACGACACATGGTATTCCACAGATGGGGTTACGTGGACACAAGCGAATAGCAGTTCAGGATGGGCTGCACGGGGGGCATTATCCGGGGTTGTCTATAACAACAAGATGTGGATCATGGGCGGCAGTGATGGCGGAACGTATTACAACGACGTTTGGCAATCTTCGGACGGAAACATCTGGGTTCAGGGTTCGCAGGCATTATGGTTACCAAGGAGCGGGCTTGTATCGACGAACTTCAACAACACGATTTGGGCAATGGGCGGGCGGAATTCAACCGGATGGTATAACGACGTATGGTATCTATTCCCAACAGCACTCGAACCAACAGCAGATTTCACCAGCAATGTAACGTCGGGATATATAAGCCTCCCTGTCCAGTTCAATGACACATCAACCGGAGGGACGCCGACAGCATGGAACTGGTCGATCTATAATGCGACATGGGTATACTGGTCAAACACAACCACCCCCGGATCACAGAATATTACGTATCTATTTACTACAGCAGGAAAATACAACGTATCGTTAACGGTATCGAATAACGTCGGATCAAATACGCTCACAAGAATAGAATATATCACAGCAACTCTCCCCTCCCCAACCGCAAATTTCACCAGCAATATAACGTCGGGATATATAACCCTCCCCGTCCAGTTCAACGATACCAGCACAGGGATGCCGCCAGTAATCTGGAACTGGTCGATCTACAATGCGACATGGGTATACTGGTTGAACACAACCATCCCGGCGAACGCCAATATCACGTATTCATTTGCAAACCCCGGCACATTCACAGTTAAATTAATAGTAACCGACACATATGGAACGAGCAACACAACCATCAAGGTCGGGTACATATCAGCAGCAGCCCATTCCGCACCAGTAGCAGACTTCACAGCGAATGTAACTTCAGGGGCAATACCGTTAGCAGTGGGGTTCACAGACTTATCAATCCTGAATCCAGACGCGTGGTATTGGGAGTTCGGGGACGGAACCAACAGCACAACCCGTAACCCCTCGCACACATACGCACTCGCAGGCACGTATAATGTGAATTTAAGGGCGACAAACACCACATGGGGATTATTCTCATGGAATAACAAGACAGCATATATTACAGCAACACCACCAGTAACATCAGTCCCCGGAGGAACGGGGTTGAATCGGTATGTAACCACACATGTGGTAAGGTTCATGTGCAAGGACTGGAGCGGGGCTCCAATCCAGAATATGAACGTCACGTCAATAGGTGTCCAGAGTTCGTTAGGATCAATAGACTGGGTAGCCTCGTTCTTCGGGATAAACCTCAACGACACGCCGATCCTGAACACAAGCCAATCCGCAACCACCGATTATGGCGGTTCGGTTGTGTTCCTGATGGTGCCTACCGAAAAATATCGGCTCGACTATGTATGTTCGACACTCGGGATCAACGAATCGAGATATTACTATCCAAAAGAGGAATGGTATAATGAAATCTTCTGGACTACACCGGTAGTATACTCCTCGTATGTAATTTCATATACCCTATATAACGCAACGAACGGCTCGTATATGGATCTCGGTGTACATTACATAGACATATCGAACCACACAACAGACAACCTCACATTCTGGGTAAAGAACAGCACCGGAGGACTGATCTATACACAAACCAACGCTTCCGGGCATATAGGTGATATAAATTATTCATATCCAATACCGTTAACCCAAAATGGAATATACTATTGGGGTTTCTCGGCGAACACAACCATGTATGAGATGCCAATCAATCTATCGAACTATTTCCGGATAGAAGGTATGCCGGAACCGGTAAGAATCGATTTGCAAATCGGAACGGACGCCCCCGCATTAGAGATATATAACTGGATTGCGGTTATTGTGATAATGATCATAGCGTTCATATTCGGGCGGATTACGATTAAGTTTGGGATAGTCATAGTCCCGATAATGGCGATGTTCTTCAAGTTCATCGGGTGGCTGCAAACCCCATGGTTATTAATCTCAATTGCAGTAACATTGGGAATATTCTGGTATATGAGATATGCAGAAGAAGGGGAGTAGGTAAAGATTATGAAACCAACCCGATTAAAGTATGCAATCGCAATCCTCGCAATTGTCATAATTATACCGTCGGTTATAGCTTGGGATTTATCATCAGATGGAGTCACTACGACAGTGCCAGATCAGACCCGCATAGCAACCCTAATAAAATATGACGATGGGTCTGGGAATGGCGTCGAATTGTACGGGGGGTCATATCCGGGCGGGTATTTATTGAAATATAAAGGTTTACAAACATACGCTCAAGATACAGTGATATTATTTGGAACCCCGGTTGGCTGGGACTTAGTAGCCACAACACTCAACGCACAAACAGGGATAATGTCAACGGTTATCTACGGGGGGGATATTTATGCCGGGACATATCCCGGAGGGCGTTTATTCCACTACACTCCCGGAGCTGGGTGGTCACAAGTAGCTGCTCAGCTCAACTCACAGACATACATAAATGCACTGACAGTTTTTGACGACGGCACCGGGGAGGCGATTTTCGGTGCGACGTATGATGGTACTCTTGGCGGGGGGGGGAGGTTATTCAAATACAACGCAACAACCGGAGGTTGGATACAGGTAGCACCGGGGTATAATATTGGTAGTGGGTTGTTCCCAATTATAACCGATTTAAGGGCATTGGCAACGTTTGATGCCGGAGATGGCGAAACAGTTTATGGTGTTGGCATAACATATCCATATTTATTACGGTGGAATAAATCCACACTTGTGTGGGAAGAAGCAGCGCATACGGGGACATTTAGTCAACAAGGTTTATTATCGCTTTTAGTATATTCCGAAGATGGCAATATAAATAATGCCTCTCTGTATGCGGGGGGACTTGAATCCGGGGTATGGAATAATTACGGAGAACTTTTAAGATATGATCCACCCCCCCGTGGCGCAATTGTTGGGAATTTGACGATTGTGGCGTATCAGGGTGTAGTGAACCCGCATGCTTGGGGGGTACAGCGCATTAGTTCACTGATCGCATATAATGATAATAATACAGGGAATACAATTTATGCGGGGGGATACCCGTATGGTTCGTTATTAAAATGGAACAAAACCGGGAATAATTTTGATAAGCCGACAGATGGTTGGGGATGGTCAGTAGATGATATAAAGGCACTTGCACTTTATGATAAAGGCAAAGGTGAAAAAATTTATGGTGGAACAGATGGGGGTTTACTACTCAGTTATCCATCACAACTACCAGTACTAGCGAACTTCACTTGCCAAGATCCGCGGATTGGATTTGCACCGTTTGATGTTCAGTGCAATGATACCTCATATGACAACCCCGGGATTCCATTTTATTGGGGTTGGAACACAAATTTCGGGGATGCACCACCCGACGTAAATAGTTCGGTTCGAAACCCCACTCATACTTACTTGTGGGGAGGGAATTTTACAGTATGCCAAACAATTCTGTGGGGGGATTACATGATTACTCCACTAGAAAACACGAGTATAAAATTCAATTATATTAGAGTATTAGAACATCCACCTAACAACGTAATTTATGGTAACGTCTTTAACATTTACGACATACATTTGGCAGACGCAATCGTCAATATCTGGAATGAAACGTGGAGTTCGGCGACAACAACAGATTCGGACTTTGGTTTTTATTGGTTCGCAGGACTACCAGCCTTTACAAATTATAGTTTAAGGGCATCAAAAATGGGGTATATGCAGTCTTCGGTTATGACGGTTAATACCGGTGCCCCAGATAATTGGACAAATGTAAGTTTCTGGTTATACGCCCCCTCAACACCAACACCAACGCCCACACCAACTCCGGGTGAAGTCCGGTATGTAACCACACATTTGGTAAGGTTCATGTGCAAAGATTGGAGCGGCGCCCCAATCCAGAACATGAACGTAACCTCAGTAGGGGTTCAGTCCTCACTGGGGTCTTTAGATTGGATACCGGCGTTCTTTGGGATAGACCTCAATTCAACACCGGTTTTGAACACCACAATGTTAGGAAGCACAGATTACGGCGGATCGATTGTGTTCCTGATGGTGCCGGTTGAGAAATACCGGCTAAACTACGTCTGCGAATCGTTAGGAATTAACGAAAGCCGGTATTATTATCCAAAAGAAGAGAGGTATGAGGAAATTTTCTGGACTACACCAACCGTCTATTCGTCGGATCACGTATCATACTTATTATACAACCAAATAAACGGGTCGTTTGTGGATTTGGGGATGAGTTATACAGACTCTAGGGGAACAACAAACAACTTAATATTCTGGGTACAGAATAGCAGCAAAACAACGATATACACCACAACAATCGTGTCTGGGCTGGGGACAACGAACCTCACCTATCCGGTATCGGGGACTATAGACGGGATATATTACTGGGGGTTCTCAGCGAACTCAACCATAGACGAAGATCGGATTAATGCAAGCAACTATTTCCGAATAGAAGGGGCACCAAAACCATATAAAATAGACCTGAACCTTGGAACAGACGCAGGAGCGGCAGAGATTTATAATTGGATAGCCATTGCTACATTAATAGGAATCACGTTCATATTCAGCAGGATAACGATACGGGTGGGTCTTGTGGTTGTCGCAGTAATGGCGATGTTCTTCAAGTTCATCGGGTGGCTACAAACCCCGTGGTTATTAATCGCGATTGTGGTAGTATTCGGAATATTCTGGTATATGAGATACTCGGAAGAGGAGGGATAAAAAACCATGGCAATGAGAATGTGGTCACTGGCGAAACTGCTTATAATCGTAGAGATCGTCATTGTGTTCACAAACAGTATAGGGATGTTTAGTTACAACTACTATACAGCGGATCAGGGGATAGGAACAAAATATACAATGGGCGATATCAGAGAACTCCAGACATCAGCACGGAGTGTTGTAATGGACACATTCGATATGGGTGTCGGGTTTGTAATGGCGGGGTTGAACATGATATTAACCGTATTGAATATTTTCTTCCTGTTGCCGTCACTATCGAACACATTCCATATTCCCGTCCAGATAACGGCAATCCTCCAGACGATGGTCTATCTGGAGATCCTCTGGGGATTCGCCCAGTGGAAGTCCGGCAGACCGGGGTTGTCATATGAATAAAAAAGATTCATCTTTTATAGCAGTTGTCAGCATATTGGCTGCGATAGCATTAATACCGGCGATCCTCCTCCCGTCTGCATCAGCGGCAATCACAACCGAACCACCAATAGTTCTCATAAATACATCAAAATGGTGCGTAATATTCAATGGAACGAATACCGGGGCAGCAGAGAATGTATGGTTTGAATATGGCAACAATCTTTCAGGCGGGTTCTCGTTCAAGACAGAAAACCAGACGAAAGCAGGATTATTTAATCATACCCAATGCGGCTTCCCGTTTCTGCCAAGAAATGGATATTATATCAAGGCAGTCGGGCAGAGTGGGCATGGAGCCAACGTATCGGTCATCTTTCCAGCGGTAACGCCACAACCTACCCTGACATATTCCCAGTATGTAGACAGGTTCATTAACGCGTACGACAATCCAAGGGAGCTGATCGTGGTCACATGGGTTCCGTATACGGCAATTATGGGGGGGATATTCTTTGGGGTATTAATGGCGGCGGTGTTCTGGAACATGGCAATAAAACAGAGAACAATAGCACTATCGATTCTGGTATTGATGATCACAGGAGGATCGATGTGGGGATTATTCCCGGACTATCCGGAGTTCGTCTGGGTAGCACAGACTCTGTTCATCGCAGGAATGGTCGGAATGATCTACTGGATGTTCACGAGGAGAAGGTGAGATAAAACATGCCAAGCGCAGACAAACTCATAATGTTTATTATTTTATTCGTAGCGGTGGGATTACTGGCACTGGGGGCAATTACCATGCTCTCAAAACAAGCAGTCCCGGACGCAAACGAGACCCCGGAATTGTATCAGGAATATCTGGATCAGCAGGGAATGTCAAAACCGTTCCTATATGGATTAAATGGTATAATAGCATTCATATTAATTATAATTGTACTTATAGGGGTTTCGATAGCGGTCAGGTCGTTCATGAGACACAGGCAGTGGTAATCAAATTGAAACACATCAAAGTAGCAATCGGAATATTGGCAATCGCTCTTTTATTAATTCCTGCCGTTGGAGCGGGCAATATTACCGCAAAAGTCGGAGAAACGTGGATTAAATGGTCATGGTCGGCAACAGAGATCCCTGCCAATGTATATGTTGATGGCAGTTTAAAAGTCTGGAACTCGTCTTTTAACTATTATTACCTTGACAATGCGGAACCGCTGGAAAAGCACACGATTCAGATATACAATTCCTCAAACACGTCCCAGAAATGGGAAGATTCGACAATAAGCACGTTGTTCCCTAAAGGGACGATCTTCTTCCTAGTAGGTATTGAAATAGTACTTACATTAATATTACTAATGGCTAAAGACAATATTAAAATAATACTTATAGGTACAGTTACAATAGCCTTGGCATTATTCACGTCGAGAATAGCGTTGGGATATGAAGGGATATATTTATTGCCGGTCTTAATAGCGATCTGTGCAGGTGCATATACAGCATGGAGCATCTGGAAAGGGGCACAAGGGAGTGTAGCATGGTATTAGGGAACAAACGAGTTCTCTCACTCTTTATTTTGGCAATTTGCTCACTCTTACTTATTAGTTCGGCAAGTGCAACGGATTGGACATCAGCAAACGGTTGTTGGACGAATATAAGTGGTTCTTATACAATTGTAATGTGGAATGCAAGTGGATCGTCAACATGGGCAGTCCCGGCGGGTGTCACCCAAGTTGAATATCTTGTTGTAGCAGGAGGAGCCGGTGGAGGCGGCGGGAAAGGTGGCGGCGGTGGTGCCGGGGGTTATAGAAATGCTACCGGATTTGCTGTATCAGGAACTGTTACAATAACCGTCGGTAGTGGTGGTACTGCCGGAGGTACAAGCAGTAGTGGTGGTGCTGGTAGCAACTCATCAATCGCTGCTGGAACAACCATTTCCGCAAGTGGTGGGGGATACGGAGGTTACACTTCAAATACTGGTGGTAATGGAGGTAGTGGCGGCGGCGGTGGCAACGGTCAAGCGGGTGGTACAGGAAATGTTGGGGGATATAACCCGGTTGAAGGTTATGGTGGTACTACTGGCAATTTCAACCGAGGTGGCGGCGGTGGCGGGGCTGGTGCGGTATCATCAGTTCCGAATGGTGGTGCTGGAACATCATCATCAATTACTGGCGATTCTGTATGTTATGCCGGCGGTGGCGGCGGTGGCGGTTCTGGAGCCGGTACTGCAACCTGTGGTGGCGGAGCCGGTGGTAGTGCGGGTGCTGGAACAATCGGTACAGGCGGACTTGGCGGCGGCGGCGGTGGTGGGGCTGGTGGTTACGCCGGCGGCGGCGGTGGTTCTGGTATTATCATCATCCGGTATCTCACACCAGCAGCCCCGGTAGCCTCATTCACGAGCAACGTAACATCGGGTTACGTAACTGCGGCAGTCCAGTTCAACGACACGTCAACAGGTTCACCGGACTCTTGGAACTGGTCATTCAGGAACATAACCGGCAACAACACCGAGGTCTGGTTCAGTCAGGTACAAAACGCGACGTATGTATTTGGAGCAGGGAACTGGTCGATAAAATTAACAGCGAACAACACATTAGGTAGCAATACAACGCCCGGAACATATTATATCAACGTTACATTAGATCCATCCGGCATTACTCGTCAGACAACAATCGTTGGTTCATATACAGTTGTCAGGTTTAATTTAACCGGATCGTATACCTGTTCGACGACATGGGCAGTCCCAGCGGGAGTAACAAGTGTTGAATACCTTGTTGTAGGCGGTGGTGGTGGAGGGGGTACTGCTGGAGGCGGTGGTTCTGGCGGATTCCGTACTGCAAGCGGGTTTGTCGTATCGGGTTCTCTCAACGTAACAGTTGGTGGTCGTGGTAACGGAGCGGTTATGAACGGTGCTGGTGGAAATGGTGGAGATTCAGTCTTTTCTACTATAACCTCTCCGGGTGGTGGTGGAGGTGCGATGAACACCGTCGGAAATAATGGTGGCAGTGGAGGCGGTGGTTGTTATGGAGGAAACGCCGGCGGAACTGGGAGTTATGGAGGTAATGGCGGAGCGGCTAATGCCTCCTCTTATGATGGTGGCGGCGGTGGCGGTGCCGGTGGAAACGGTGCGACTGGTTCCATGGTTGCTCTTGCGGCTGGGGGTATAGGTACAGCAAATTCCATTACAGGAGCTTCTATTACATATGCAATAGGAGGAAGGGGTGGTAGTTATGATGCCGGACTCCCGGCTGCTAAACCCGCTGACTCAGCAAACGATCTTGGGCTTGGCGGCGATGGTGGAAGAGTTAATTTCGCTAATAGTGGATATGGAGGTACTGGTATTGTCATCATCCGCTACTATACGCCCGGTCAAGCACCGTTAGCCTCGTTCACGAGCAATGTAACAAGTGGTACAGCTCCAAGACCCGTCCAGTTCAACGACACGTCAACAGGTTCACCGACGGGATGGAACTGGTCGTTCAGGAACGTAACTGGGAATAACACAGAGGTCTGGTTCAGTCAGGTACAAAATGCGACGTATGTATTTGGGGCAGGGAACTGGTCGATCAAGTTAACAGCGAACAACACGGATGGGAGCAACACAACACCCGGAACATATTACGTCAACGTCACATTAGATCCAATCGGAATTGCCCGTCAGACAACAATCGTTGGTGGATTTACAGTTGTCAAGTTCAATTTAACCGGATCGTATACCTGTTCGACGACATGGGCAGTCCCGGCGGGAGTAACAACCGTTGATTACCTCGTTGTTGCTGGTGGAGGCGGCGGAGGACGTCAAGACTCTGGTGGAAACTATGGTGCTTCTGGAGGTGGTGCCGGGGGTGTTTTGGCTGGTACAGCACTATCAGTTTCAGGAAGTTACACCATCACTGTTGGGAAATACGGTCTTGGTGCTGTCTATGGGGCGTCCGAAGCTACAAGTGGTGATAATTCAAGTATAGGTGCATTACAAGTTGCTGCCGGAGGGGGGCGCGGTGGGGGAGAGACCCAAGCCTGCGCTGCTGGAGGTTCTGGCGGCGGCGGTATCGGCGGTGCAGGCGGTTGTTCTGGAACGGGGGGGCAGGGTTATGCCGGAGGAGCCGGTAGTAGTGGATCAAGATACCCCGGTGGCGGCGGCGGCGGTGCCGGTGGACTTGGCGGAAGTTACTCTGGAACGACTGCCGGTAGTGGTGGTGCCGGAGTACAAAACTCATTAGAGACCGGAGTAAACCAATGGTATGCTGGCGGTGGAGGAGGTTCAACTGCTCAATATGGCTATCTTGGTACTGGAACAAACGGCGGCGGTAGTGGTGGAGGAGCAGTCGGAGGTGGAACTAGTGGTGGAAGTGGTTCTCCCGGAGCTACCGACACCGGGTCTGGCGGTGGAGGGGCATACATCGGGTATAGTGCAGGAAATGGAGGCTCTGGAGTTGTCATCATCCGGTATCTCATATCAGCACCCCCGTTAGCTTCGTTTACAAGCAATATAACGTCGGGTTACGTAACTGCGGCAGTCCAGTTCAACGACACATCAACAGGATATCCAACGAGTTGGAACTGGAGTTTCCAGAACGTAACCGGGAATAATACCGAGGTCTGGTTCAGTCAGGTACAAAACGCGACGTATACATTCGGGATTGGAAACTGGGCGATAAAATTAACAGCAAATAACACATTGGGTAGCAATACAACGCCCGGAACCTATTACGTTAACGTCAGTCCACGGGTAATATCTTCATTCACGAGCAATGTAACGATTGGCATAGCACCGCTGGCAGTCCAGTTCAACGACACATCAGCAGGATCACCAACCGGATGGAACTGGTCGTTCAGGAACGTCACCGGAAATAATACCGAGGTCTGGTTCAGTCAGAGCCAGAACCCGGTCTATACCATCGGGATTGGAAACTGGTCGATCAAATTAACTGCGAACAACACATTGGGTAGCAACACAACCCCCGGAACATATTACATCAACGTCAGTCCACTGGGAATAGCTTCATTCACGAGCAACGTAACATCGGGTTACGTAACTGCGGCAGTCCAGTTCAACGACACGTCAACAGGTTCACCGACGGGATGGAACTGGTCGTTCAGGAACGTAATCGGGAATAACACTGAGGTCTGGTTCAGTCAGGTACAAAACGCGTCGTATACATTCGGGATTGGAAACTGGTCGATCAAGTTAATAGCGAACAACACATTGAGTAGCAACACAACCCCCGGAACATATTACATCAACGTCACTCAATATGGTATTACCAGCCAGACAACAATCGATGGTGCATATACAGTTGTCAGATTCAATTTAACCGGATTGTATACCTGTTCGACGATATGGGCAGTCCCCGCAGGAGTAACCTCTGTTGAATACCTTGTTGTTGGTGGGGGAGCTTCTGGTGGATATTTAGGCGGTGGCGGCGCGGGGGGATTCCGTAATACCACCGGGTTTGCGGTATCCGGTTCTATTAATGTTACAGTTGGTGCTGGTGGGGCGATTATTGTGTATAACAATGCGGGAAATTACGGTTCAGACTCCGTATTCTCGACTATTACCTCACCCGGTGGTGGTCGTGGTGGAGGCGGTAATGGTGTTGGTGGTAACGGGGGATGTGGCGGCGGCGGCGGTCAATATGACCAATACACCGGCGGAACCGGGAGTTATGGGGGTAATGGAGGTATTGCCAATACAACCACATATATGTATATCGGCGGCGGCGGCGGCGGCGCTGGCGGTAACGGTGCAAATGGAGGGGGAACGGGTAGTGGACAAGCCGCTGGAGGTATAGGTAAAGCCAGCAGCATCACAGGGGCATCTGTCACCTATGCTACCGGAGGAAAAGGTGGAAATTACCCCGACAGTCTACCATCCTCAAAAATCGATGCTACCGCAAATACCGGTAATGGTGGGCAAGGTGGGAAAACAAATACCGATAACACTTCTGGAGCTGGTGGAAGTGGTATCGTCATCATCCGCTACTATTCGCCCGGTCAAGCACCGTTAGCTTCGTTCACGAGCAATGTAACATCGGGTTACATAACTGCGGCTGTCCAGTTCAATGACACGTCAGCAGGTTCACCGACGACCGGATGGAACTGGTCGTTCAGGAACACAACCGGCAACAATACCGAGGTCTGGTTCAGCCAGAGCCAGAACCCGGTCTATACATTCGGATTAGGCAACTGGTCGATAAAATTAACTGCAAACAACACGGATGGGAGCAACACAACCCCCGGAACATATTACGTCAATGTCACATTAGATCCATCCGGCATTACTCGTCAGACAACAATTGATGGTGCATATACAGTTGTCAGGTTCAATTTAACCGGATCGTATACCTGTTCGACGACATGGGTAGTCCCAGCGGGAGTAACAAGTGTTGAATATCTTGTAGTTGGCGGCGGCGGCGGCGGCGGAAGCTATTATTACGCCGCCGGCGGCGGAGCAGGTGGTGTTCGTAGCAATCTTGGTGGTTCCCCAATGTCAGTACTCAGTACTGTTAGCGTAATCGTTGGTGCGGGCGGTGCAACGGGTGCTGCTGCCGAAAGTGAAGCTGCAAGTGGATACAATGGAACTGCATCACGTTTTGGTTCAATAAATGCGAGTGGTGGAGGTTTTGGGCATCACTATGGAGGGGTTGGAGGTGCGGGCGGTTCCGGCGGCGGAGGCGGCGGGTCATCAACAGCCTTACCCGGAGGTCTTGGCGGATCTGGTAATTTAGGGGGGTACACACCAGTAGAAGGATATGCTGGGGGTCAAGGTGGTGGAAATCAGGCTCTTCCAGCTAGTGGGGAATCCGGCGGCGGCGGAGGCGGAGCAGGTGGTGTTGGGGGTACACCTCCAGTATCTAACGGGCATGGTGGTGATGGTGGATCTGCCATTATAAATAATATAACTGGAGTTAACGTAGTATATGCTGGCGGCGGAGGCGGCGGAGGTTATTTAACAAATCCGGGTGGTAATGGCGGTAGTAATAGTACAACAAGGGTTGGAGGTGCGGGCGGGAATAACAGCGTTGCACCCACCAGCCCGGCTCCAAACACGGGTTCCGGCGGAGGAGCTGCCGGGTCTTCAACCGGTGGATTAAATACCGGTACTGCTGGTGCAGCCGGCGTTGTCATCATCCGCTACTATACCCCCGGTCAAGCACCGTTAGCTTCATTCACGAGCAATGTAACGTCGGGGTACGTAACGGCAGCCATCCAGTTCAACGACACGTCAGCAGGCTCTCCGGACTCATGGAACTGGAGTTTCCAGAACGTAACTGGGAATAACACCGAGGTCTGGTTCAGTCAGAGCCAGAACCCGGTCTATACATTCGGGACAGGCAACTGGTCGATAAAGTTAACTGCGAACAGCACATTGGGTAGCAACACAACCCCCGGAACATATTACGTTAACGTCAGTCCACCGGTAATATCTTCGTTCACGAGCAACGTAACAAGTGGCACAGCTCCAAGACCAGTCCAGTTCAACGACACGTCAGCAGGTTCACCGAAGAATTGGAACTGGTCGTTCAGGAACGTAACCGGGAATAATACTGAGGTCTGGTTCAGTCAGGTACAAAATGCGACGTATACATTCGGGATTGGAAACTGGTCGATCAAATTAACAGCGAATAACACATTAGGTAGCAACACAACACCCGGAACATATTATATCAACGTTAGTCAATACGGCATTACCAGTCAGACAACAATCGATGGTTCATATACAATTGTCAGGTTCAATTTAACGGGATCGTATACCTGTTCGACGACATGGGCAGTCCCAGCGGGAGTAACACAAGTTGAATACCTTGTCGTGGGTGGAGGCGGCGGCGCCGGTGGAGGTTATGCCGGCGGCGGCGGCGCAGGCGGTTTCCGCACAGCGACGGGATTATCCGTTACTCCCGGAACCGGAGTCATCGTAACGGTCGGTTCTGGGGGAGTCGGTGGAGCCTCTAACGCTCATGGAGTAACAGGAAACCCCTCAAACTTCTCAACCATCGGATCAGATGGCGGCGGCGGCAGCGGCGGTGTCGATGTCCGTGATGGATACGCAGGAGGTTCTGGCGGCGGCGCACTTGCATATAACGGAGAAACTAGAACGGGGGGCTCTGCCACTGCTGGGTATAAAGGCGGGAATGCCGCAGCAAGCGCCGGTTATTTTAGTTGTGGTGGCGGCGGCGGAGCGGGTGCCGCTGCCGCAAATGCGGCAAACGAACAGTTTACTGCCGGCGGTGCTGGTCTTGCGTCAACTATAACCGGAGCATCTATAACTTATGCTGGTGGTGGAGGCGCAGCCGGAACTACAGATGGAGCTGGGGGTTCTGGCGGCGGCGGAGCTGGAGGAGCAACTGGAACACAAGGTACTGATGGGCTTGGCGGCGGCGGCGGAGCCTCACATTTGGGTGTTGCTGGAGCGAGAGGAGGTCACGGCGTTGTCATCATCCGCTACTATTCGCCCGGTCAAGCCCCGTTAGCTTCGTTCACGAGCAATGTAACAATTGGCATAACACCACTTGCAGTCCAGTTCAACGACACGTCAGCAAGTTCACCGACCGGATGGAACTGGAGTTTCCAGAACGTAACCGGGAACAACACTGAG
>Ga0315295_10001930_pt1 | contig 17668 bp, 35 predicted proteins | sample YL17G14_0_MG_FD_204453 | JGI IMG/M metagenome (GOLD analysis project Ga0315295, IMG submission 204453) | Sediment microbial communities from Yellowstone Lake, YNP, Wyoming, USA - YL17G14_0 | ecosystem: Environmental > Aquatic > Freshwater > Lake > Sediment | place: USA: Wyoming | collected... | reverse complement strand
ATTCTGGATCTAATATCTGTTTTTCTCTGTAGGGTATTTTAACTTGAAAAAGATCTTCGTACTTCATTACTTTTTTACCTACAGCTCCTTCTGGTAACTTGTAACAATAATAATCATCGTTTTCTTTATAATATACTTTCTTATTGTCTTTGTCTTTAAAGATGTATAACACTTGACTCGCTTTTGGCAAAAACTGGACATCTAGAAGTTTAAACTCTTTACTATAAAACTTGTCTTCTACTTTATAGAAGTATGCTCCTCTCTTATCAACTTTTATAGACTTCTCTGGAATATGTACTACTTGGGTTATTCCCAAAAATGCAGCAACTTGCAGCATGTCTTGCTCAAATTTTTCTTCATAAGCTCTATTTCTCATAACAAATGATGGGTGGACTGTTAGAAACACATCTCTATTTTTCCACTTGAACATCTTGCCTCTGAAATTAGTAATATGAGCATCTTTAGGGAGAATTCCAAATGCTGATGCTGATGTCATCCCCATTAACACTATTAGTTTAATATTAACACATTGCTCTATAAGATTAAAACAGTTCTCTTTACATCTCTCTACAACACGGTCGTCAGGATTTATAGTGTTCTTTCTCTCTTCATCTAATGTTTGACACAAAACAACATTTGTCAATATATACTTAAGATTATCTAATTTAGTAGATCTAAAATATTTCCGGAAGACTTGTCCTGATCTTCCAATCAATGGTCGCTCTGTATCTACTTCATCTTTACCAGGATTCTCAGCTATGAAGATAACTTGAACTTCACTGAAGTTTTCACAATTAGTTTCTAGAATGCAAGACTTCTCATCAAGAAGTTCACATGAAGAACAATCAGAAAAAGAAGTTCCTTTTATATTTATCATGAAGACCTCATTACTGAAAAATTTGTTTCTATCCAACTTTTGATCTTCGCATCTGTTATTGCAAGAACTTTCTTTGACAACTTTTTAGCTTTCTTTGGCTTTTCTAATTTTAAAAGACCTAGACTTTCATATACACTGTTCTTCACATCATCAGGTCCTTTATCTATAATATCCATCATTAAATTTATATCACAAGGTTTCAAACATGGGAACTTTTTTCTAAGGCTCTGAAATAGATTACTATCTCTCTTAATATTCACAAACGTTAAGCTATTATTTCTAACTTTGAAGTCAATTATACATTTCTTAATAAATCTAAATATGTCTTCTTTCTCTATGTAATAGAGTCCAACATTGTTAAAATATTTGTTTAGATAATGATTAAGATCACCGTATAGCATGAAAGAAGAGATAAGCCTATTAGTTGTTATAGGAGAGTTGTACTTTAGATACACTTCTTTTTGGGGAAGTTCAGATTGAAGAGATCCATCAAAAAGCCATCGATAGAAAGTTTCATAATCAGCCATTGCATTCCTTTTTCATGATATCATTTTTTAGTTGTTCTAGAGTTGGTAACTTTTCATAACGAAGAAACTTCCAACCTAATTCTTCTATCCTTCTCTGTCTCAATGAATCCCTACCTTTATGTTTATGCCAGTATGGCTCATCATATTCAAAGGCTAATCCAATTTTCGGATCAGCTATATCAATTGAATAGTTCCATTTCTTTCTATAAAAGATTGGATAGTTCATAATTGGATTTGGACAAAGCTGTTGTAACATTTTGAAAAGTTCAACTTGTGGCTTGGACGGGTTTTTGATGAATTCTTGCATATAAACAGCTTGACCATCTAACATTCTTTGTCTGCTCTTTTCTTTTATTTCTGGCCTGTTATGAACTTCTTTTGATGCTTTTGACATCTTTTCTTTTACATCTAATTTACTACAAGTTTCTCTTTGAGACTTTGATTTCTTTTCTCTAACTTGAGGTGTATTAAGTGATATTTTCATATTTCTTATTTTTCTTTCTTTAACTTCTGGTTTGTTCATATTTTGTTTTCGTTTTTCTTTAACCTCTGTTCTCTTCCATGTTTCTATAGCTGCTTTTGACATCTTTTCTTTTACATCTAATTTACTACAAGTTTCTCTTTGAGACTTTGATTTTTTCTGACTAACTTCTCTACTATTTTGAACTTCTATCATTTTAGTTTTTACTTCTAGCCTATTTTGGGCTTCTTTTTGAGCATCAGACATTTTCTTTCTAACTGCTATACAAGAATTTTGGCTTTTACTACAACACCATTTACCATTCTTTAATTGATAGTTAGCTTCTTGACCACAATCATAATCACAAAACATTTACGAACTCCTATTACATTCATTTTTCATTACAGAACAAATGTTCTCAAAAAATGAAGAAATAAGACTTTGATTTAAAAGAGTAGGAACTTCTAATTCTCCATCTAATGAAGATTTAATAATCTTTTTTAATTGTTCTATATTATTGTATAAATATTTTCTAGGAAGCAACTCAGGATAAGAGAATCTATCTGGCGCTATCGGGATAGTATTATTTTTAATTGCCTCTAAAACTTGATATCCAAAAGTTTCTTCTTTCGCGGTGCTGAGTAAAACTTTTCCTTGAGAAAGAAACTTATAATATCGAGCCCATGAATCACAATTAGCTCGCTCAATTTTTCCAAATTCACTCTCTATCTCACTCTCTATTTTTTTATTGACTTTTTGTCTACTTGGTCTAGCTACGGAGATTATATCATACTCCTTTTCAAACTTAAAACCATCAAACGGAGTATCTGGCAACCCTACAACTTCAATATTTTTCCAGCCAAGTTTCTCTTTATGGTATTGTGTAGCTACAAAAACTTTCTTAAAGAGCTTTGAATGTCCAGTTTCTATTTTCCACTTACTGTATCTAGATTTATAAAAATAGTCAAAAGCATTGAGGGAAGTTCCGTGACAAAAAGCGAAAGCATTTTTAATTGGTTTGTGGTAGAACACGTTTGAAAAGAAACCTGGAAAACTTAAATCTGCTAAGAAAAGAATATCATCATCTTTTAGCTGTAAGTTTAGAAATTCTCTAACTTGTTGCTGTTCAAAAAGAATGGATTCTTTAACTGGAGAAAATAAACTTCTAGCCATATCACTTGCTATTAGCTTATCTGGAATTCCTATCTCTACAACTTCACCGAAATACTTCTCGAACTCTGCTGGAAAAAGATAAGAGAAAAACTCTTGATACCTAAGTTTAGAGGGATACTGCTTTACAAAGATTATTCTTCCCATATGATAAAGTTCTCCCATTCACCAAGTTTGTCATCTTTACCAAACTCATTTGTAACAATCCAACAGTTCTCTTTTTCATTTAATGTTAGTTCAGTAAATCCTTTCCATGTCTTAATTAATATTTTGTTGTCGATTTCTTTTACTACATCTGCTTGGATGAAAGTTTTACATATAAACGTTTCCACATATAAAGTCTTCTTTTTTGTATCTACATTTCTACCATCCACTTTGTTCTCCCCTCGAAAAGATAATATTTTGCATCACTTTTCCAAAGGTCACTTTGAGACGGATACATTTCAACTAGAGCTTTCTTCTTCTTTAGCCAATCTTTAACTTCGAAAATATAAGGAGCATTCATAATCACTGAATAAAAAATCACATCTAAACCATTTCTTAATAAACTTTCTCCAACTGCACCCCACTCTCTATGTTTGGGGTGAATTTCAAAGTACGGATCTGGAAAATAGAAAGTTGTTTTAGGATTTAAGAAAATTGGCGGAATTGAGTGGCATGAAAAATGTTGAGATTTTATATTTACGAACTCAGATTTCAATGCTAAAGCTTCGTCTTTTCTGATTATATCTGGACTTTCTCCATATACTATATGAATAGATTTAGATTCATCAGATATAATACCATAACAACCAATACATTCATCATCCACATGAGGAGCTACGATTACTGTATTTCTAGTTTCACTCATAAAGATCTCCTTTCTATTTATTCTTAAACTTTCTCTTTTTTCTCTCTGCGGAAATTTGAGCTCTCAAAACAGTTATACAACTGTGCTTTATTGTACCACTTCTAAAACCAGAACCAGTTAAATAATTCATAACTATTCTAAGCTTATCATCAGAAGCAGTTTGAACTGGACCTAGATAATGTTTAAGCTTTAAACAACACCATACTGGATTACTTTTCCATTGACCTAATAAAGATTTTCTGACTCCTTGCCATTCAGGATTATTCACTAATTGTTTCATGGATTTAGCTTCTATTAAATCGTCCATTTAAAAACCCCCATTATATATGTGGCAATGTATTAATAATGAAATAGAGTTCTTGCTTACAACTTCCGTGAGTCATAAAATCTCCCCACAAACTAGAGATAAAAGTTTTGTCAGCATAGTATAAAACTGCTATTCCTTCTACACATCCTTTCTTGATAGAATCATAATGACTAAGTAAATAATCACTGATAACTCCAGTAACATTTCTTAAAGACTGAATATCGTTTTTAAACATATCTTTATTTCTGCACTCAGAAAGTAAAGTTTGAATAACTTTGTCTAAATCACTTAATGAAACATCACAGATGAGCCCTATATACATTGGCCACCCTTCAACCATATACTTTCTAACAATCAGCGGCGAATAGTTCTTATCTAATAACCTGGTTGATACTGAATCATCATTTCTTCCCATTCTTTCAGTTTTCTTTTTTTCACCCATTTTCGCCTCCTAGCAATAAATGAAAGTTCCTAGTTTTCAAAGTTAAAAAACAATCATCTATAGAGTTAAAGAATTTATGACAATGAAACTTTACCCAGTAATCTTTTCGTATTTGTTCCGCCGGATCAATTATGAATACTAGTTTATTACGGTCGTAAGCAAAGAGTATTTCCATTGCTGTACCCCAAGTACATTCTCTTACGTAAGCAACTAAAATTTGGCAAGTAGTAATAAGAAACTTATCAACGGAAGGAAGTTTTGGATAATTTTCTGGGACAGATATTACTGAATCAACTATGTCAAAATCTGAATCATATTTTTCGTGAACTATTCTTCTATATTCTTTCTCTAATGTATAACCCGCAAGATAAACTCGAAGTTTCTCCATTCAAAAATCTCCACTACTGTTCTTTTTAGATACCAAACAACTCTTTAATTTTACCTAGTTTTTCCGCAAAACTTAGTGTTTTGTTAGTTACAGCAAGTAAAACTAGAATACCTACAACAGTCACCAATATACCAAAAATGAAATTAACCATTTACATCTACCTCCCTTTCCCCTCTTGGGGTCTTTCTTTAACACACAGTCTTTTGTACTTACACATATCTTGATCACAATAATATTCAGCTTTTCCAAAACAATCAAAACTTCCTTCTCTTAACTGTCTCTTTCTATATAGCGGAACTAAACACTCTCTTAAACATAGTTCACAAAGGCTTCCACTTGGTATAGGATCAAAGTCTTCACCATCATCTATCGTCCAAGTTTTATTACATTTAATACAAGCATAATATGTCATTGTTCTCCTTTACTTTTAAGTAAAGGCACCATAACCACTAAAAAGCTTACTTCTATCTACTCCAAATGAGTCTAGCATTTTCAAAACCATTTCTTTTGTAAAACCTAGCAATGGTGCGTAGACTGTAATTATTTGGCTCCCTGCTACTTTGAAGAGCTCATTTATTTTAACTACATATTCTTGATAACAATCTGGGAACAAATTAGTTCTATCAGAGAAATCAGGACCATACCAAATTTGAGAAATCCCTCTAGATTCAGCTACACTAAAAGCCAGAGACAAGAAAATAGTATTTCTACCTGGAACATGATAAACAGATACTCCTTCATATTTCCCTTTTTCACCATCACCAGTTAAACCACTATCTACATTCAAACCAGTTAATTTCACCGCTTGCCAGTTGATGTGAGCTTCACCTAAATAATTGATTGCAAAACTAAGTTCTTCAATATGTTTCTGACCATAATCAATCAGCAAACAAAAAGGTTTAAAACCTAGCTTCTTAGCTAACTCTAGTAAAAGTGTACTGTCAGCCCCTCCACTAAATAGTATTAGTAGATCTTCGTCATTCATATTCTCTCTCCTTTTAATCTATCTTCCTTTGATATTTATTCTCTGTACACAGTGTGAGTTTCTCGTAGAAAATAGCTAGTTTTATGAGAAGCTGTCTGTTCCACTATATATATTAATTACTAAGAAAGTCAAAGGAAAGGAGGCAATTTTCGTGAATAAAAAGCTCAGAAAAAAACAGCTGAAAAGAGAGTTTAAATTGCGCATGAAAAGAAGCAAAGAAAGATATAGATTAGAACAGATAGAAAAAGCAAGAAGAATGTTTGAACAAGAACAAGCAGCACTTCGAGCTTCACCTCAAGCTGTAGCTTCTAAGAATCGATGTGATCTAGAAGCAAAAAAGCGAGCTGAAGAAGATAAAGCAAGAAGGAGAAGACTTAAAAAATATGTTCTATCATCTACCCGTCATCCAAAAGATGTTAGTTTAGATTCAGTTGTCAAGAGGTTAATTAACGAAGGATATCAAGGAATAAACTGGGATTAAACTCCTGAATGAAAGGAAGGTGAAAACATTTATGTGGTTAAAAGATGGTTATTCTGATGCGTTGATTCTGTCGGAGGGGCGATACAAGAAGAACCAGGCTGAGCAACAAATAGTAATTCCAGCAATCGTCAAATCAAAATGGATCCGAATTAATGAAACAATAGTTCGGAGAACAAGTGAAGCAGTACTTGTGAAGGCTGAGCAGGTACTTAACTAAATAAGCCATATCCCCCATAAGACTCTATCTATGGGGGATATTTATTTTTTAACAAAGGGAGGAAATTAAAATGAATCGAAAAGAAGAAGGCTTATCTATAAAGATAGTTCTAATTGTTCTGTTTCTTATATTCGTCATCATGTACTACACTACTACTCCAGTTTGGCATGATAAACCAGTTGTTTCTGACGCTGATAAAAGTGGCAAAACAATTACAATTACATCCAAAAAACCGATGGTAGTCCAACAGTATGTGAAAGAACAGACACGTACATCAGGGTGGGGAGTAGGAGTAGGATCAGGGGCAGGTGCATGCGGTGAATTTATTCCCGGATACTCAAGATCAAAATCATTAGTGGAGCCAATATTCGTCATCAAAATTTACAAGTTAGACTGAAAGAGAACTCAACAAATTACCAAAGAAAGGAGAGAAATATGGAAAAAACTCTTGGGCCAAAAGGCATTCGAAAAATTGTTAGACATTGTGCCATAGAGTGTATGAAACAACAAAGCGGTGAGATGTCAGTTAGTTGGATGTTCGATGCTTGGATCTGGACTATAGAAAGTGGAATCGAGTTTGGCTCTCTTCTTGGAACAAAGATCACGAAACCGAACGTGAAATTCATTACCGACTTAGCAAAGATAGTTGAACCATCAAAAAACATAAATGGTTTTCGAACGATTCCAGTATGTGTTAATGAAAATGTTATTCCAGTAACCAACCTTTATGATAACATTTTCAACCTCATTGACAATGGATGGTTCCCTAAAAATGCTGAACCTTTCTATCTTGGATTTGAAAGCATCCATCCATTTATTGATGGCAATGGCAGAGTTGGAAATATACTCTTCAATCTTCTAAACCAAACATTATACAACCCTATTATGCCACCAGAATGGCAAAGGAGGTAGAAATGGGAATTGCTCATCCACTTTGTAACATGTCAACTTCAATAGGAGATTGGTTAACTTTTGGGTCTGGTTATCTTGATGATCTTGGTTTCTGGGAAAAGCCCTGTTATGAATGTGCCAGAGCCCATGAAGAAAAGTATCCAGAAGACTTTCCATGTTGGCCATTTTCAAAAGAGTATCTTGAAGAGTTGAAAAGAAATAAACAGTGGCCATTCAACGAAAAGGAGGAGAAATGAAAATTGAACTGGCAGACTCAATTATTTCAATAGTTGATTTTGTTCTACCGAACCCTGTTCAAGATAAAGTTCTGTGTATCTCTATTGATGCAAGAGTTCATGATTGGAAAAGTCAGAAAGAGGTTTCAGCAATCAGAGGGATCCATATAGCTATCTACAGGCCTAGCAACTATATAAAAGTTATTATGGCTATTGACAATGAACACGTTCCTGCATTTTCCTTTAACAAGAACCTTCAGTTTGAGTTTAAATCTGACCACGATTCATGTTGGAGAGATGACGGATTAAGATCTCCAATATCTAAAGTTGCGTGTGAAATGGTGGATGAGATTGTAAAGAAAGGGGCTAAAACAAAACCTTTTGCTGTGTACAGTTGGTTCGTTGGAATTAGCAGTATCAATCTCGTCTCTGGTTCTATTAAAGTAGATAGAAACGACAACTATAAAGTAAGCTTGATTTTAGACTAGAAGGAGGTATCATGAATCAAAAAAGAGAACTTAACAAAACAGACTGGGCAAAAATTCGAAATGCTCTAGACCTTTATCTCAGGTGCCAAATTGGTCAACTGAAAGAAGCTTTCCAGATCTTTATGTGGGAGTTCGAACAAAGAACCAGAGAGAATTCTGACATCAACGAATCCCAGAAACAAACAGATATCAAAAGAGTTAAGTGGGTATTGGAAAAAGCAGAAAAGGAAATTGCGTTAACAGCTTTTGGTTCTACTTCTGCATCATTTGGAGTTAAGAGTTTAGATGATCCCACCAGGCAGCTGGGTATCCAAGCAGATCTGAGGTGTTGTAACTTCTCTGACGATGTAACAAAATGTCCCGACTATCCAACCAATTGTTGTGCTCCCACGACTGGCTGGTGCCCAAAGAAAGACAAGCAGAAAGCCTAAATCAGTTATATATATAAATTATTGATTTAGGATATTATTTTCCGACACAAAAGTCAAGTCAAAAAAGGAGGGTCAAAGTTATGTTCGCGCAAAACTTATTTGGTGGAACAGTGGTAATTCTCATGGTTTTGATCTTCGGATCTGCCGCAATTTCTTATGCTCGTCATCGTCTTCTTGGTTGAGAAAAGCGGCACAAGCGGCAGAGGTGGATGCTTCGAAACGCCAGGTTCGGCTAGCTTTCCTAGAGATGGGGGAGAGCATCCACCTCAAATTATAGTACTAAGCAGAACCTTAACGTGGCTCTGCTAAGAGGTAAGTTATGAGAAAATTTTTACACGAAATTCTTATGATCGTAATCCCATGGAAAGTATGGTCATGGAAACAAACCAAAATTCTCATGAGAGTAAACTACTGGTCAAACAAAGAAGAGTTTGACAGGAAGGCAGGTAAAAATGTTTCGAAGAACTAAAGCGAGCATTAGATCGGCTATTAAAGCAATAGTGTTTTATCTAATCAAGAAATTTGAACTTGAATTCTATAAAATAGAAGAACTTCAAACTTGGTCACATTGTGGTTGTTGTGGAAAGTATCTCCCAAATGATATAGTTCCTAAAGCATGGGCTTGGGGATTATGCAAGGAATGTATCGAGGATGGACAAATATGTCATATAGCTTCGAAAAAACTATAGAAAGGAGGAATCATGAAAAACCAAAGAGGTTCAGTAATCCTTCTAGTTGGATTACTTCTAGTTGTATTTTGTGGTGTGGCAGCGCTTGCTGTTGATATTAGCATAATAACTTTAACAAAATCTGAGCTACAAAGAGTAGCAGATGCAGCTGCATTAGCAGGTTGTAGAAAACTAGGCTTGATCTATGAATCAATGACTCCTATAGAACAAAAGAACTACGAATGTTATCCCTACGATATCATAGCAATTAGCCAAGCTACAGCTTACGCAAATACTGCAGGGACTAAACACATTGAAGTAAGCGAAGAAGATATTCAAGTTGGTATCTGGAACAAGAAGACAAATACTTTTACTCCTGAGCTTACTAAACCAAATGCAGTAAGAGTAATGGCTAGACGCGACAACATATCTAACGGACCAATAACTACTACATTTGCTAGAGTTCTTGGCAAAAATTACTCTGACGTTCGAGCAGATGCAGTAGCATCACTAACTCCTCAAAGTACTATCCCACCGGGTCAGCTAAATATTCCAGTTGGAATCTCAAATGCATGGTTCGAAAACAAAGAAGTATTTTGTAATCAACCAATTAAATTCTATCCAACTAACACACCTGAAGGTTGTGCAGGGTGGAATACTTATACTGAAAATCCAGCTAATGCAGCAAAACTTAGAAGTATTCTTCGACAGTTAAAAGCTGGAACGTATGATGTACCGGGAGCTGATACAGCTGATTCGTTCGAGTTTATCGGTGGTGCAATTGGAGCTAATTTTGATGATATGAAAGCTCTGTTTGATTATATGAAGATTAGAGACGACGATGATGATCCAAACACATGGACAACTTCTGTGGTAGTTTATGACTGGCCAGATTGTAGCAACCCTCATGGTAAAATAAAGATAGACGGATTCGCTACAGTTGTTATTACAGATGTTTTAGAAGCTCCAGAGAAAACTATCATGGCAAAAGTTGTTTGTGAGAAGATCAAACCTGGAAAAGGAAGCTCTCAAGGAGATTATGGAACCATGGGAAGTATTCCAGGGCTTGTTGAATAGATTCTTAAACATTCAATTAAAGGAGGCGAAAGTGAATGACTGAAATTACAGCATGGTTGAGAAATAAGAATGTGTGCCTATTTTATAAATTAAAACATAAAATAGGAAAACAATCGGCACTTAAAATCTGTAATATCATCGACTACGTACTGGGTACTAAAGGAGGCTTAAATGGTTACCATACATCTAGTATTAGGTATCCTGTGTCTGTTCGCAATTTTGAACTGCGAAAAGAAAAGGAGAAGACATCTTGAGCAGCTCAAAAAAGACTTCGTTGATAAACTAGTGGAAGTGATTATACTCCACAGTATTAATCTAAACTAGAAGGAGGTGATTACATGATTGGGTTTATAATCATCATGATAATATTATTAATACCTGCCATCTACAGTATATGGACAGGATTGACCAAGAAACCCACGAAGACTGGTGATTGTTATTCCCATCTACGGCAAGAACTAAAAGATAAGGGATACTTGTCATGAGCGTGAGAAACGTGACGCTGTAAATGTAGGCGACTTAATATCCACCACGGAAAACCGTACGATCCGTGGCGAGAACAAGAATTAAGTTAAAGTGTGTTCACCCAGACAGGGTTGATTACTTTCCTGCTGGAACACCAGTTTGTGAATAAATGAAAGGAGATAACTTAAAATGAGAAAAATGTTATTAGTAGTATTGGCTATGGTGTTGTTAAGTAGTGTAGCATTAGCAGGGGACAACGAATCCAATCGGGTATTTATGCCCCCACCATTCCCACCCTTGGAGCACCGCTACATATGGAAGGTGTATGTAGAGAACTCTTTCCCATTTGGTATGCCGGAAAGGAACTTCAAGACTCGGACTACATTGAAGGTCATCCCAACAGATGAGATAGAGTTAGGGCAGGGCTTTGTAACAGTGGTGATGTTTGGGAAACAGAAGAGCAAACTTCTTATCCCTAATGATCGAGTGCTTTACATCATCCAGACTGATTGGTTCCCTGGTTGGGATACCTACGGAGGGACAGAATAAAGCTATGGGTAAACCGGCGGAAAAAGTTCAATTCATCTTAACTCACCGGAGGTATGAGTAATAACTTCTCAAAGCCTCCTATAATCAAAAGGAGGAAAATATGCTGTTGAGAAGTCGTCAAATCTATGGAAGTTGGAATAGACAAGCCATAAGTTATAAAGGTTTAGTCCATCCCAAAAATCAAAAAAAGTACTATGAGAGCAGAGGAACAAGGAGATCAGATTTCAGCAACGTTACTTTCCTTCTGCTTGTAATCTTTATCTTCGTCCTCTGCATTCTCCCATTCCTTTACTTAACGGATTGGATAAGAATCATATCGCATTAAACAAGGAGGTTAATTACATGCGAAAAAATTACATGGTGTTATTCGGAGCAGTTGCTATTGCTTTGATGGTCAGCTTGGTAGTGTATAACCACATGAAAAATATCCAGCCAGTTAAAGCGCCAGTTGAAACTCAATCTGTCGTTATAGCTGCTGCAGATATTCCGTGGGGAACTAAAATTTCAAGCGAGATGATCAAGAAGATAGATATTCCAAAAGGAAACTTCTTCTCAGGTTGTTTCTCAGATACTTCTAAAGTGGTAGGAAGGGTAGCTCTCTATCCAATCAATTCTGACGAACCTGTATTGGAATCAAGGTTGGCTCCACTTCCTACTCCTGGTGCCGGAGTAGCAGCTATAGTAGCTATGAAGAAAAGAGCTGTAGCTATTAAAGTTGACAAAACTATTGGGGTATCTGGATTTATTCATCCAGGGAACCGTGTTGACGTGTTAGTTACCCTTCCAGAAATTAATGTTACTAAAACTATACTTGAAAATTTGTTAGTTTTAGCAGTTGGTGTAGAAGTAACAGAGAAAACTGGGAAGGGTGAAAGACCAATGAACACTGACGTTATCACTGTACAACTTAGTCCAGATGAAGCAGAGAGATTGGCTTTAGCAAGTTCTCAAGGTAAGATCCTTCTCACTCTCAGAAACTATGGTGACAGTGAAGACGTTCTAACTAAAGGTGTTCAGATCTCAACTTTGTTGAACTCTTATTCCTCATCTCCACTTACAATTGGTGGTAAAGGCTCGAAAGCAGTTTCAGTAAAAGCTGCTAGTTCAGATCCTTCTAAAAAGAATGAAGAGCCTCTCAAGAAGAAAGAATTTGTTGTCGAGCTTATAAAGGGTAGTAAACGAAGTGAAGTTAAGTTCGATGGTGATTCAACTTCTGAATAAATCCACTTGAAGGAGGTACAATTATCAGTACCAAAAATCCACGTAAGGAGGGAGGTGAGAGTAAATGAAGAGAATTAGAAACTTTTTCAAGTCAGAAAAGGGAGCAGCGGCAGTAGAGTACGGCCTATTGGTGGCCCTAATCGCAGTGGTGATCCTTGTGGCAGTTAGTGGGATTGGCACGCAGTTAGTTATAATTTTTAATAAAGTCGTGGTAGCACTAGGTGGTACAGCTGCATAATATGACTGGATGGGTGGGGACTTTAAGTTCCCCACCCATTTCCAAATGGGAGGAGGATATATGAACTTTTTTAATTGGTTCAGTGAAGTTATTGACGATTGGACTTTCGTGATCGAAAACTGGGCAGACAAGAAACAAATTCTTGCAACGAGAGCAGTAGACTTTGTAAAAGACAACTATATTGCTATTCTAATCATAGTCATCTGCTTTTGTGTCATATATGAAATTATTCTACTTGGGAGGAAGTGGGCTATCCGAGATGTAGTTAGAAGATGGAACGAACAAGAAGATAACAGGTTAGCTCAATACAAAGAAGCTGTAGACCAACCAATGCCAAAGTATAAAGTTAGGAAAGAAAGATATAGGTGGGATTTACCAAGAGAAGAAGCCATGAAAAGATGGAACAGTCACGATAACATAATTGAAGTTGAGAGGGAAGAAGATGGAATGCGAAGAACAGAAGAAATCTAGCTGGTGTGACTTACCTTGGCCTTGCAATACCTGTGAGATGATATTTCACAAGGAACCAGATGGAAATAGAATATGTTTTGGTTGCTTTGAGAAAAGAACTGAAACTGAAAGTGAAGATAAGGAGGTGAAAATATGTTAGAGGTTGTGCTTCTAATTATATCAGGCCTAGTCGTTGCAGCAGTAACCTCTATAATTTGGGTTCCGATACTAGCGATTATAGGGGCTAGCTTGTTGCTTATCATTGGATGTTGCTTAGGTTTGTTTAAGCTCCTGTTACTGGGAGGAATCAAACTATTATACTTTGCACTCTACCTATGTGTATCTCTAGGTATAGTGGTTGTAGTCTGTGGATCCTTCTGGTACTTAGCGAGGTATTTCAATATAATATAGGGCAATTTATGAAAGCTCTATATATATTAATTAACGTATAGAAATGAAGTCTAACTTAAAAGGAGGGTCAAAAATATGGGTAAGGGTGCTGAAAAAATTGTGTTACAATCTGCAGTTCAATCTGTTGAGGATGTGAAGCTTCTAGCACAAGCAGCTGAAACTGCAATGAAAGAATCTGCTAGAAAAGTTGAAGCTGAAGCATCAGTAGCAAAAACAGCTATGATTTGTGTAGCGGCTATGGTGGTTGGAACTATAGCTGCTGTTGCTTTCTTCAGCAAAAAGTAAACTTCTATAAAGAGTAGTCACATGCAAAAGACACATGCGGCTACTCTTTATCTATCAACAAAATTTTCTACTCGGAGGGAGGTGAAAAAAGAATGGATGAAATTCTCGTGGAAGAAGAAATCGAAGTAGGAAAGCCACTGGGGATCAAAGAGGTGGAAAAGAAGGTGATGAAACAGCTGAACAAAGGCAACAGCTGGGTCAGGACCAAAGAGGTAGCCAAAACAGCTGGAAAAGTTGGTTTGATGGCTCTCGCGGCAGCTATAGTTGTGGCAGGCCTTGGTGTGGCTACAGCTTATGCTGAAAAGCACATGAAGTAAAAATCAAACGTCTTCAAAACAAAACTATAGAATCGGAGGTGAAAAATATGCTTATTTCTGTTGAAGAGCTTTCAAAATCAATGGAAGCAGGTGGAGTAGATCCAGAATGTATTGAAAAGATCAAAGCGATCGCAGCTGCAAAACAAGCTACTCACATTTTAGCAGACGAAGAAGAGATCATCGCTCTCGGAGCCAAAGTTGGCACCTTCAGGAGCAAAGACTTGATCAAGAAAGAGATCTCTGATAAGTGCAGTACATTCAAAACGAACGCTAAGGACCTTCTCAAGATCATCGTCCTTACCATGTTCCTCATGACTGCTCTTGGATTGGTGTTTGGATTCGGAGCTTCTCTGTTCGAGAAAAAAGAAGAACAAGAGCCGGCTTCAGAACAGCCAATGGCTCAAGCGTAAGAAGTAAAAAAGAGTACCCTAGGCCCACCACCGCAGTACCGGGGGCGAGAGGTCCCAAGCCTTCCTTCCTCTCTGGGGTACTCTTTTTTTGTTTCTTTGAAATATTAGTTACTCCTTTAAGCTACATATATTAATTAACGTACAAGGAATATCTATCATTTTTTTTAGCTAAACGAAAGGAGGTGTAGAATGAGTAACTAGCTTGAGTAAAATTCTTTTTTCGGGGAGGAGCTTCGTGAGAAAAGAAGCAGAAAAAGAAAGAGAAAGTGGAGGCTTCAATAAAGGTCGTATTATCTATGCCGCAGTTGGATTTTTGGTAGCAGTAGCCATTGTCGGAGGAATCATTTTTATTCTTAGGAATACTGATCAGCACAATCAAAATACTAGCTCGCCCGTGCCAGGTTTAACTTTATAAATCTCCTCACGGACAGCAATGGGGGGCTTTTCCCCCTACTTTTTTGCTTCTTCTGCAAGAACTTCTATATATATTAATTTATGAAGAAAATTAAGAAAGGAGGCAAATTAAATGAAAAAGTACGAAGGTTGTTCAGGTGTTTCAGGTTGGTTCATAAGTCATTTAGGGTGGTTCATTATCTTAGGATTAGCTATTCTTTGCATGCTCACCCTCAACGGTTGCAAAGAAGGTGGTAGTAGTAGTTCATCTAATTCCCCATCACCAAATTCACCTAATAATCCCACTGCTACTGCGTGGACGATGACGACTCCAGCAGGAATTAATGTAGCTACGGAAAAGTCAACTATAGTTCAGTATAATGAACATTGGGCAGTAGGCATCGCTAATGAGACTTCTTGGAGATGGGAAGATATTGATTGGATTACTTTGGATGAAGCGTTTGCTATTTATAAAGAGTACTATTGTAATCATTTAGGTTGGGATTGTAAAAATGCACAACCATACGAGTTGAGCATATACATTAAACCTTGGGATTCCAGATGTGTAGATGCTGAGACTCCATCACAACCACACGAAATTTACGAGTATATAAACAATGGTTGGCAATGTATCGATGGATGGTTTCAACCTAATACTAAAACTATCTACTTCCATTTTGGAGACGATCCAGGAACGGATCACGAGACAACTTACGAAGAAAAAACTACTTTCTATTATGCTTTTGAAGAAACGGCTTTACCTGATGAGTTAAGACATTTCTTTCAAATGAAAGCCGGAAGACCGATGCAAAATAATAGTGATCCCACTCCTCCTATCCACCAGATTATGACGGTGGTAGGTTACAAGATAATATTACCTAAAGACGAAGAAACTGATGAAACAAAGGAGGACAATTAATATAAAGGCAGTTGATCATTTCCGTCAAAACAGATCGAAGAAGATTCTTAATAAAAGGAGGTGCTTACAATGGACCAGTTAGTCATCAATATGTTCAGAGAATGGGTACTTAGCCATTCACCTCTCGCTAACTGTGTAGGCTGCGAGAGACGACAGAGGCTTGAAAGCTGTTCAATTTATGGAGAGCGGGCTAAAGATCAGCATTCCAGATTAGGTGGATGTGCTGGTAGAACTCATAACCGCATCATAAAGGATGAGATTCCTTTCAAACTTAACCCTCTGAAGGCCTCTAAGAGAAGTCAGGTCGAAGGTAAGTAGTTTTCTCAAGTAGAGTTTAAGGGTGGACACGATTCGGTTCGTGGATGAGACCCATAAGCTCTACTTTTTTTTGCTTCACTAGTTGCTATTTCTATATATATTAATTTATGAAGAAAACTAAACATTTAGAGGAGGTCAACAATGATAAAAGAATTCCAAGGCCAGTATAGATGGTTATCAAATTTCTGGTATTGTGAAGTTGAATTTGACGGAATCAAATACCCTACAGTTGAACATGCATATCAAGCTGCAAAATGCCTCAAACCACTTGATCGACAATTTATCCTTCACGACTGCCCAAAACCTGGTGATGCAAAAAGAGCTGGTAGGAAGTTGAAGATAAGACCAGACTGGGAAGAAATGAAACTTGCCAATATGTTCAACCTTCTAAAAGAAAAGTTTAAGAACCCTGACCTAAGAAAGAAGCTCTTAAATACTGGAAACGAACATCTTCAAGAAGGAAACATGTGGGGAGATAGATTTTGGGGAGTTGATCTAAAGACAAACCAAGGAAAGAACTGGCTTGGTGTTCTATTAATGAAAGTCAGAGACGAAATCAGAAAGGAGATAAAATGATACTTCTTCACGACAACCTTTTGGAGAAACTCCAGCTAGTTGAAGGATCGAACTATAAAGAAGTGATCTGGTCAACTGGAGTCATCTATGGCATGGGAGGATTGAACAGATATTTTGTTAACCGAGAAATCAGGGGTGAGAAGAAATGGGAAGAATATGAAGTAGATGAAGTTGTATTCTCTGCATTTCACTCTAATGAGAAAGGGGTAAAAAAGGCTGAAGAAGCAGGGTTTAGGATTTTCTACTAAAATCTCTATATATATTAAATAGAAATTTAGGAAATTATATTCCGAGAAACACAAAAAAGGAGGCAAAATGGAAAAATACAAAGTTACTATGTCATGTAAAATTTACACAGATAACTTCGATCATATCTGTGATCAAGAAATGACAGGAACAGAGATATTTGACTTCCTGTTGAAAGATGCTCAGTGCACGTGGAAACAAGATAATGATGATAAAGATGCAGAACTCATTCCTGGAGATCTAAACCTCTGGTATCTTGGGTGTAATGAGAAGTTTGGGATCCTCAAAGTCAGAACTTGGGTTAGAGAATGGAATCACGGTTGCTCATCATTTGATAATGTTGAAGCCTTCATTGGTGAGCTCAATAAGATTGGA
>Ga0315295_10001928_pt1 | contig 17676 bp, 11 predicted proteins | sample YL17G14_0_MG_FD_204453 | JGI IMG/M metagenome (GOLD analysis project Ga0315295, IMG submission 204453) | Sediment microbial communities from Yellowstone Lake, YNP, Wyoming, USA - YL17G14_0 | ecosystem: Environmental > Aquatic > Freshwater > Lake > Sediment | place: USA: Wyoming | collected... | reverse complement strand
CCCGGTGCGACGGCCCCGCCGCCCTGCCTGACCGCCTCAGCGCCCAGGGCCGGGCGGTGCTGGAGTTTCTTCGCACCCGCAGGTCGGACGCCGACCAGGGCTTGCCCCTCGACGAGGTGCTCGCCGCCGTGCGCTGCACCCGCGCGCCGATTACGACCCTGGCGCGGACCGGCTGGGTGGTAATCACCCGGCGGCCCTGTCTCGATACGCCCGCCGATCCGCCCGACCTCGCCTTGGCTTCCCTGGCGCCGCCGACCTTCGAGCTCAATACCGACCAGAAGTCCGTCCTGGAGACCGCCGGCCGCCTCATCGCCCAAGGGGGCTTCCACGTCATCCTGCTGCACGGCGTAACCGGCTCGGGAAAGACCGAGGTCTATCTGCGCTGCATCGAGCAGGTTGTGGCGGCAGGACGCGGGGCACTGGTGCTGGTGCCCGAGATCGCCCTGACGCCCCAGACCGTCGCCCGTTTCCGCAGCCGGTTTGGCCAGGTGGCCCTGCTGCATTCGCACCTCACGGCCGTCCAGCGGCACCAGCAGTGGCGTTGGATCGCCACCGGTGAGGCCCCCGTCGTCGTGGGGGCGCGCTCGGCGGTCTTTGCCCCGCTGCCGCGCCTCGGCCTGATCGTCGTCGATGAAGAGCACGAACCCGGCTACAAACAGGACGCCAGCCCGCGCTACCATGCCCGCGACGTGGCCCTCAAGCGCGCCGCCGACCTGCGCATTCCCGTGATCCTCGGTTCCGCCACGCCCAGCCTCGAATCGCTCCACAACGGCCACACCCGCCCCCACTACCTCCTCCTGCGGCTGCCCAAACGCGTCCTGGACCTCCCCCTGCCGCCCGTGCACGTGGTGGACATGCGGGACGAGCTCCGTCAACGCCGCGGCGTGCACCTGTTCAGCCGGTTGCTCGAGCTCGAACTGAAACACTGCCTGCAAGCCGGGCGGCAGGCGATCCTGCTGCTCAACCGCCGCGGCCACAGCAGCTATGTCTTCTGCCCCGGCTGCGATTTCGTGCTTGCCTGCCCCTACTGCGACGTGAGCCTCACCTGCCACAAGGCCCCCGGCGCGCTTGATGGCGCGCCGCGGACTTGGGTCTTGTGCCATTATTGTTCCCACAGCAGCCAACTGCCCCGCGCCTGCCCCGTGTGCGGCCGCGCCCTGCAACTCATCGGACCCGGCACTCAGCAGGCCGAGGAGGAATTGGCGCGCAAGTTACCCCAGGTGCGCTTCCGCCGCGTGGACAGCGACTCCATGCGGGCCGACTCCTACGCCCGCGTGCTGGGCGACTTTGGCCGCGGCGAGATCAGCGTCCTGCTGGGCACCCAGATGATCGGCAAGGGCCTCGACTTCCCCAATGTCGCCTTGGTGGGCGTCTTGAATGCTGATACGGCCCTGGCGATCACCGATTTTCGCAGCAGCGAGCGGACGTTTCAACTCATCGCCCAGGTGGCCGGCCGCTGCGGTCGGGCCCGCGCCGACAGCCGCGTCATCGTGCAGACCTTCCTCCCGCAGGACCCCGCCATCAAGCTGGCCTGTACCCACGATTACGAGGCGTTCGCGCGCCGCGAACTGGAAAGCCGCCGACGCGCCGCTTGCCCCCCCTGGCAGCGCTGGGCCCGCATCCTGCTCCGCGACCGTCGCCTCGCCCAGGCCCAGGCCGCCGCCCAGCGCCTCCGTCAAGCCATCGATGAAATGCAGGCAGCCAAACCATTGCACGTCGTGGTTGTCGGCCCTACCCCCGCCCCCATCGCCCGGCTCGAGTCCTGCTTCCGCTTTCAACTGCTGCTCAAGGCCCCCGCCGCCGAGCCCATCCAAGAGCTGCTGGCCGAATTGCGCGCCAAGCATCTGCCCCACCTTCCCGCCCAGGCCGTCGTTGACGTTGACCCGCTTAACCTGATGTGAATCGCCCCCTTACTGCCGCCCGGCGGCGCCCTCTCCGTGCGTTCGTCGCCGCTGGCCAAAACTCGCTGCCTGCTGCCTGCTCACCTCGCCGCCGGCCCGACGAACTCTCTCTCCGCCGGCCCCTTCGGCTTCAAGCCTTGCGCCAGCAGCTCGCCGCGCAGACACAGCCACGCCATCGTCAGTTGCGGGTCGCTCTCGCGCAGCTCGTCCGGCGTGTAGACCTTCCAACTCGGCTTGGGCTGCGGCTCCCCGTTGCTGCGGTGCAGAATCGTCGCCTGCCGCCGCGTCTCCGCCAAGCGCTCGACCTGCTTGCCGCCCAGCTCGACCTTCACGTCCGGCTCGACGCCGTAGTCCTCCTTCGTCCGGTCCTTGAGGTTGCGGTGCACCCGCCGCCCGCTGGGCAGGTAGTAATACGCCACCGTCATCTTCAGCTCCGCCTCCGACGGCCGCAGCGGCTGGATCACCTGCACGTTCCCCTTGCCGAACGTCCGCGCCCCCACGATCACCGCCCGACCATGATCCTTCAACGCCCCCGCCACGATCTCCGAGGCGCTCGCCGAGCCGCCGTTCACCAGCACCGCCAGCGGCAGCGCCGCGTCGAGCGTGCCCTCCGGCCGAGCCCAGTCGTAGCTCGCCTTCTGCCCGTCCCGACCCGCCGTGCTGACGATCACCCCCGACGGCAAGAATAAATCCGCCACCTCCACCGCCGTGCTCAAAAAGCCTCCGCTGTTGTCCCGCAGGTCCAGGATCAGCCCCCCCAGCCCGTTCCGCAGCGCCTGTTGCAGCACCTGCCGCAGACTATCGGTCGTCTCCTCGTAGAAGTTCGTCAACCGCACGTAGGCGATCTTTCGCTCCCGGTCCAGCAAATACTCCCATCCCCCTTCCCCGTTGCGGTACAGGCCCTTGACGGTGTGGACGACGATCTTGCCCCGCGTGACCGTCAAGTCCCGCGGCTGGGCCAAACCAGCCCGGTTGACCGTCAGCACCACCGACGTGCCCGCCGGCCCCGTGATCCGGTCCACCGCCGTCGTCAGGCTCATCGTCGCCGTCGGCTGACCGTCGATCGCCGTGATCACGTCCCCCGCGTCCACTCCCGCTTGCTCCGCCGGCGAACCCTCCAGCAGCGAATTCACCCGCAGCCGGCCCTCTTCCCTGCCGATCTCCACGCCAATCCCGGGAAACTCGCCCGTCATGTCCTTGCGAAACGACTTCACCTCGCCCGGCCAGACGATGTAAGTGTAACCGTCCAGCGCCCCGAACACCCCATCGGCGTACTCGGCGATCACCGCCTCTCCGGGCAGCCCCACTGTCTCCGTGCTGATTTGCTGCACCTCTTTCAATAGGGAGCTTAGGTATTGATAATTCAGCCGGCTCGCCGGCGCCGCCTCCGCCGCCGCCAGCAGTTGCTCCAGCGCCGTGCAGTACCTCTGTCGCTTCGCCCCGTCCGCCAGGCCCGGAAACGCCTGCTCCAACCGCGGGGTCTGCCCCACCAACAGACAGTTCCGCAAACCCTTCCGCGCCATCTCCCGGAAATCCACCGGTTCCACGTAACGCTCCACTACCCGTTGCAGCCCCTCGCCGAACACCTTCCCCGACGCCCCCGCCTGCCGTTGCTGCCACGGCGTCCCCTGCTGGTTCGGATCCGGCGCGTACAGCTCCGTCAAAACAACCTGCCGCACCAAACGCTCCCCCGTCTGCTGGTACGCCTTGTTCTGCTCGTCCAGTTGCTCCAGGTGGCGGTACGCCTGGACGTAGGCCTCCATCCACTTGCCCTCTCGCTCCAGTTCCCTCGCCCCCTGCAGTGCCTGCTCGATCACTTCTTGTCGCAGCGTCGCCGGCACGTTCGGCTCAATCTCCATCCGCCGGGCCGAGTCCGCCGCCAACCGCAAATCCGCCAACGCCGTCAACCACTGCTCGCGGGCCTGCTCTGCCAGCCGAGTTTCCTCCGCCTCCTTCTCCTTGCTCGCCAGCGCGAATTGCCGACTGCTCCGCAACAGCTCGTCACGCCATCGGGCCGTCTGCACCGCCTCGTTGAGCTTGCCCACCGTCTCATCGTACGCCGCCAGGTGCTCCGCCCGGTTTTGCACCCGCCAACCGTCGCACTCATCCAGCAAGGCCTGCACTCGCGCCCTGACTGCGTCCTCCGACGTCCTAAGCCCGCCTTCCCGCAGCAGCCCCCGGGCCGTCTCAAACCGCCCGCTGCCGATGGCCTCGGCCGCCGTCGCCAGCGCCTGCAGATCCTCCCTTCCCTTCTCCGCTGGCGCCGCCGCCGCAAACAGCAGTCCCGCTATCCCCAGCCCTACGCCGGCCAGCACTGACCCGACCAGCCGCCTCCAACCCCGTCTTGAACCCTGTCTGGTCATTCGCCCCTGGCCTTTCGTCCTGCTTGCTCGCCCCGCCATCTCCGACAGTTCATCATTGTCATTATAGCCGCCCTGCCATCTTCAGCCCCACGGCTGCCTGAGTCTGGCCCGCCTCGCCCGGCACTCGCCCCCATCCTGGCTGCCGGCTGATCCCTCCCACCCTCTGCACCGTCTGCCTGACAGTGTACCGCAATGCCCCCTTCCCCGTCAGCAAGAATCCCCCGACCAGCTCACCCGCGCTCGAACAAACGGACCACCACAGCCCACAGCCTGGTTTCTACCCTGTGAAAAACTTGGACGTGCCAACACAAAGACTTGGCTTATAAGAAGTTATATCGTTTGGTGCCTTGATGGTGAGTCATCCGGACTCAAAACTCTTGCAGCACCACCCCCGGCACGCCCGTGAACGCTGTTCCCCCGCTGCGGGCCATGTCCACCCCGTCCGCGGCCGAGATCGCATAGCTCTCGCCCGGCAGACCGCTGCTGGCGATCACCCCGCGCACCTCCAACCGCAGAATCCTCGCCGTGCCGGTGTCGCCCGCCGTCGGCTCGTCGTCCCCATCGCCGAACCAGGCGCCCCGCGCGTTGACCCCAGCCGCCAGGCTCGTGTCGATCAGGTCGCCGCCCACCCGCACCCGTTCGATCGTCACATTGCCCCACTCCGCATCATCGCCCCCCGGCCCCGTGTCCATCGTCAGGTCCGCCCCGATGTCAATCCCCGCCAGCAGCAAGCTCCGGTTCACGTCCTGCCCCACTTGCACCGTTCCGATCCCGTTCAACGCCGAGATGACCGCCCCCTCCAGGTCCCGCCGCACCTCCAAGTCGTGCAACGCGCCGCTCACCCGCAGCGTCAACCCCAGGCAGTCCTCGGCCCGCAGCCGCACCAGGTCGTCCGTCACCGACATCCGCACGTTGTCCAGGTCGTCCCCCACCTGCAAGTCATTGATCCCGGCGCACTGGAGCGTCGAATCCCGCAGGTCGGTCCCTATCTTGCCCCGTTGCAGCATTCCGCCGATCGTAATCGTCGCGTCGGTAATGTCCTTCTTGACCGCCAGGTCCGCTACGTCCCCCTCCACCTCCAGCGTGCAGCCGCCGCGCATCCCCCCGGCCACGTTCAGCTTCCCTAACGTCCCCTCCACCGCAATCGCCGTGTCCACCAGCCACCGGTCCACGTTCAGCAGCCCTAAATCCCCGCCCACCTGCACCGCCGACCCGGCCGTCATCACTTGCACCTGTATCCGCCCCACCGCTCCCGCGATCGCCAACGTGCTGCCGCTCACCTGGGCGTTGCGGCTCGCCTTGCCCCCCACCTGCAAGCCCTCCAGGTTGCCGGCAATCGTCAGATTCACGTCGCGCACGTCCCCGCTGACCGTCACTCGCCCGGTTGCCCCGCCGATGGTGAACTCGCCCGTCGCCTCCTCGCCCGTCCCCAGCGACCTCGCCTCCAACTGCCCCAGCCGGCCCACCGTCAGGCCGCCCAGGTCCCCCTGCACCGCCAGGCTTCCCAACGCCGCCCCACCCGTGTTCACCTGCCCCACCGCTACCGCCCCATCCCCCGCCACCTGCACTACCGTGATTGCCAGCCGGCTGCTCGTCGTCGTCCCCGCCAGCGTCAGCTCGTCGAGGTCCACGTTGGTGATCGTTCCCGGCCCCGTCAGCCTGACCTCATAATTGTCCCCGTCCGGCTCCACCCCCGTCACCACCGCGGTCAGCAGCACCCGCCCCTCCAGGGCTTCCAGTTGTAACCGCCCCTGCCGCCGGAACTTGGTCTGACCCATAGTACCCATGGCCCTCGCCTCGCTGCAGTGCATCCTCGACCCGCCTTAGCCCTACATCGTCCAAACCAAACTTCACTCTCCAGAGAATCCCCCGCCGCGATTAGCCCAAACGCGCCAACAAACACCCCCCACGACCCCCAGCGCACGCTGCGACGCGCCTGGTTACAGCCTCAGGCCCAGCTTGCGGGCCGCGTCATCGCCCTCGACAAACGTCAGCCCGCCCCGCCGCGGACGCTCCTTCTTCTTGTGGTCCGCCTTCCTATCCTTTTCCGTCGCCGCCGCCGGCGCCGCCGCCGCCGGCCCCTTACCCAGCCCCTTCAGCGACAGCGATATCCGCTGATTGCCCGCGTCCACCCCCAGCACCCGCACCTGCACCTCCTCCCCCACCTTCACCACGTCGCCCGGCCTGCCCACCCGCTTGTCCGACATCTCCGAAACATGCACCAACCCGTCGATCCCTTCCTCCAGCATCACGAACGCCCCAAAGTCCGTCAGCCGCACCACCCTCCCCTGATAGGCCTCGTTCACCCTATACCTCTCCGCCGCGTGCGACCACGGATTGTCCTGCAGCGACCTTATGCTCAGAGACATCTTCTGCCCCGCCGCATCCAGTCGCAGCACCGTCGCCTCCACCATCTGCCCGGGCTGCACCACCTCCTTCGGATGCCGCACCCGCCCCGTCCACGCCATCTCGCTGATCGGGATCAGCCCTTCCACTCCCGGCTCCAGCTCCGCAAACGCCCCGAACTCGTGCAGATGCGTAATCCGCGCCTGATGCCGCGATCCCGCCGGGTACTTCTGCTCGGCCGTCGTCCACGGATTCGCACTCGCCTGCTTCAGACTCAGCGCAATCCGTTCCTTCTCCCGGTCCACCCCCACCACCCGCACCTCGATCACCTGTCCCTCCTGCACGATCTCCTTCGCATCCTGCACCCGCGCCCAGCTCATCTCGCTCACGTGCAGCAGACCATCCACCCCCCCGCCCAGGTCCACGAACGCCCCGTACTCCGCCAGCCGCCGCACCACGCCCTGCCGCACCTGGCCCACCTCGATCTCCGCCCACAGCTTCACCCGCGCCTCTTGCTGCTCCTTCTCCAGCACCCGCCGCCGGCTCAGCACTATGTTCCTATCGCCCCGCTCCACCTCGATCACCACGCACGTGAACCGCTGGCCCACCAGCGTGTTCAGGTCTTCCACTCGGTCAAACCCGATCTGCGAGGCCGGCATAAACGCCCGCAAACCCTTGATGTCCATTTCCAGGCCCCCCTTGTTCGCGCCCACCGCCCGCCCTTCGACCAGCGCCCCGGGCCTCAAGTCCCGCCGCAACAACTGCTGATCGGCCGTCTTCTTCGACAGCAGCACCAGCCCATCCTGCTGATCGTAGCCCACCACCGCTACGCAGATTTCCTGCCCTACGGCCACCGCCTCCTCCCCCAATTCCTGCCGGTGCAGCAGCCCTTGGCTCTTGCCGCCCAGGTCAATGAAGATGTCGTCCCCGCTGATGCCCACCACCTTGGCCCGCACCACCCCTGGCGGCGGGCTCACCCCCTTTCGCGTCCCCGCCTCCGCTTCCTTCTCCGCCATCTCCTCCACCTCGTACAACGTCCCCAGACTCACCGCGCCCAGGGCCGCTTGAATCTCCGCCTCGAGCTCCGCATCCAACTCGACCGGTGGTGGCATGGCCGGGACCGATCTCGCCTCCGCCGCGCCACCCCTCGCGCCCGGCCCAGCGGCCTCCCCGCTCCCTCCCGCCGGTCCGCTGGGGCGGGCCTCCCCCGCCCCCTCAGGTGTCAGGTTCGCGCCGCCCGCTCCTTGCTCCTTTGCGTCCTCGCTCATGTCCTGCTCACAAGGTCCAACTCTAGTCATCGCCCCCAGCAGACATGCGCAGTGTGCAGTCTCCATGAGGGCACGAAAGCATCATTCTACCGCCATGATCCGCCCATGTCCATAGGCCGCCGCGCTCGCAGCCGCGTCACCCACCGGTGCGCCAACCGCGTCGGCTCTGGCAGCCGGTAGCCCTTGCAGCACCGCAGCACCACCCGCGCCGCCTCCTCCAGCCGCACCCGGTGCCCCACCGACACATAGATGCATTTGACCCCCTCCCGCGTCCGCACGGCCATCCCGACCACCTCCCCTGCGTCCCATAACCGACACCGACGCCCCCGCCGCGACCCCACCGCCCGATGCTCCCCCACCAGCAGGCTCTTGGCACACCCGATGGTCGGCACGTCCAGCTCCACTCCCAAGTGGCACGCCAGCCCAAACCGCCGGGGATGCGCCAATCCCTGCCCATCCACCAGCAACACGTCCGGCCGAACAGCCAGCTTTCCATACGCCGCCAGCACCGCCGGGGCCTCTCGAAACGATAGCAGCCCCGGCACGTACGGAAACGTCACCCGCTCAGCCGCCTCCGTCCCGCAGACCAGCTCCATCTTCGGGTAGCGTAACACCACCACCGCCGCCAGGCACCATTGCCCGTCCGTCGAAAACGCCGCATCCGCCCCGGCCACCAACCCTCCGCCGGCGGACCATGCCAATTCCTCCTGCCGCACCCGTCCCGCCAGCTCCCGCTGCAATGCCGCCGCCGCCGCCGGGGTGAGCTCCCACCACCTCGATTGGCCCCCCTGCTTCTCTTGCCTCTTGCGCCGCGCCATATCTGCCCGTTCTTACAACGGGTCCGGCCAAAAATAAAGCTGCCGTCGCGCATTTCTAGGACAGCCAGACTACATTGTATCCCCTCATGGCCGGTTCGTCGCGGGTGATGTAGTCGGATCCGAGCCAATCGAGCAGCAGCGGAGGCAGGCGAGCCAGGGCGGGACGCGGGCGTGGCCGTGGGAGGTTGCGGCCCGAACTTGCACATCGGCAACTGTGTGATCGAGGTCTCGCGGTGTTCTATCGCATAACTCATTAGGTGGCAAGAAGATAGGATTCTAGCGCCGGTTACGGCGGCGCGGCGGCGCTGATGGGGGGGGGGGATAGGTGGACGGAATAGTGACAGAAGGCGGATTTTCCCCTTGACAAGCCGGGGTATTTGGGTTATGTTTAAGGTAAGCGCTGAATGGCCGGGTCGTAGGGTGGCCGCCCTTCCTCAGCCCCACACCTCGGCTCGGCCACTTGCAGCGGCGGACTTCGCCCAGCGCGGCGGCAGCCTCGGGCGATTGACAACGGCAGCCCGGGGCACGGCAAGGCTCAGGGTAAGGAGATTACTGATGCTCAGGTCAAATAAGCTTCGCAGGTCGTGGTGGTTTGGAATTCTGTGCGTGGCTGCGCTTGGCGCGCAGGCGACCAGGGCGGACCTGGTCGAAATCACCGTGGCCACAAACAAGGCGATCTATCAACTTGACGAAAATGTGCTCATAACCGTCGCCGCCTTCAATCCCACCTCCGACCCGATTACCTTGATGTTCCCAAGTGGTGATATCCCCGCGTCTTATTGGATGGACGGGGTCTATGACTGGGAGAAGGACAGATCGCGAGTGTTCTGGCTCGCCCAGGTTACGATTGCATCGCAGGAGGAGCGTACCTGGCAGTTGACGCATGGCGCCTACGAACGGACGCAGTACCCTCTCGTGCCCGGTTGGCACACGGTCCAGGGTGAGCTGGTCCTGCTCCACCCTCTGGTGGGCGCGCCGGTAAGCTTTCAGGTGGTTCCGGAACCGCCTGCTTTCCTGCTGATTCTAGCAGGGGCAGGTGCTATGGCACGGGTGGCCCTAAGGTAAGGAGATTACGGATGCTTAGGTCAAATAAGCTTCGTAGGTCGTGGCTTGCATCCTCAGCGTGGCTTTTCAGCAGAAGTGAGGAGCAAGCAATGAAGTTTGGGACAGTATGCCTGCTCATCATATGCCTACTACTGGGAAGCACCCGCTCCGTATGGGGATTTATCACAGAGGTCACTATATTGCCTGAAGAACCGAGCCCGCACGATCTAATAACGATCTCCGTTGGAGGCCGGGAAATGACGGGGCCCGTCAGAATCGACAACAGCGTCTTTAGCGTGGTGGGCAACAACGTTGACCTTGACATATTGATTGAGAGGGGGTTCTTGCAGATGGTGACCCCTTGGACCCACGAAGAGCACATCGGCGTTTTACCGCTGGGGTGGTATAATCTCACTGTGCAGGTTACGGACAACTTCGGGGATTCGAGCACTCATTTCAGCACATTCCAGGTGGTTCCGGAACCGATCGGCGCGTTGCTCATAGGCGTTGGGTGTCTTCTCGTGCGCAGAATCAGGCGGACAAAAAGCTGAGGCCCGATACACGCAGCAGGTCCTAATGCATCCGCAATAGAGCGATCCGAGGGCTGTAGAGATGGCGAAGCGTATTTCTTTCGTTTCGGTGAGTCTGACAGCGCTTTTCTTCGAGCTGATAGTGAATCGGACGTGCTTCGCACAGGAGGCCGCTGAACTAGGCTACAGGCCCGGAGCGTTGATTGTGAGATTTGCCCCCACAGCGGCTGGGGGACCGCAGACACGAGCCGAAAAGGACGCCCTGCTTTCTGCAGTTCACGGTGGGGTCATAAAACGGGAATTCAAAAGAGTACCAGGGTTGGCCTTGGTAGAACTCCCCGCCGGTCGAACCGTGAACAAGGCAATTGCCGATCTGCACAGCGCACGCGGCATACTATACGTTGAGCCGGACTACCAGATCCGCTTGCTCGCGACGTTTCCTGACGATCCGCGCTTCGCGGAGCAATGGGCCTTGCATTACGTGGAGGAAATCAGCCAAGAGCCCAACGCCCATATCCACGCCCCGGAGGCGTGGGACTTGCGCAGCAGCGCGGACGACGTCATTGTGGCGGTCATTGATACGGGGGTCGATTACAACCACCCGGACCTGAGCGCGAACATGTGGGTTAACCAAGTCGAACTAAACGGAGACCCCAACACGGACGACGACGGCAACGGGCACATCGATGACATCTACGGTTGGGACTTCGCGGACAATGACAATAATCCGACCGATTTCAACTATCACGGCACCCACGTGGCGGGGATCGTTGGGGGGCGATGCCCTATTGCGTAAGTCATTATGTGGCAAGAAGATAGGATTCTAGCGCCGGTTCCGGCGGCGCGGCGGTCCTAATGGGGGGGGGGGGTAGGTGGACGGAATAGTGACGGAAGGCGGCTTTTTCTCTTGACAGCCTGGGAAACCTGGTGTATGTTTAACGGTAGCGCTGAATGGCCGGGTCGTAGGGTCGCCCCCTTACAGAGGCCGAATTCATCACGTTCGCGGAGGCAAAGGGTTTCGGGATATTCAGGAGGGCCAGTCGAAACAAAACCACAAGTCGTGGATGTTTGAGCCAGAAGCACAAGGGGAAGGCGGTTGAGCTATGGGGGGCAGGCGTTGGGCAAGGTGTGTTCTTGTGAAGGAGCAAGGCGATGAAAACGAAGTTGGCGGTATTGGCTTTGGCGGTGTGTGTGGGTGTTGGTTTGGGGGAGGCACAAGCAACGCCTATCACCATTGAGATAGTGGGCAATGTGACGTCGGCAAGCGGTTCGGCGCCTCCCGGGACAATTTACGCAGGTGTGGGGTTCACCGGAAGTTACACTTACGATTCTTCAACTATCGACAGTGGCGGGGGAAATTATGTGCATAGCTGGCCTTATGGGATCAATCTGGTGATCGGGGGGTATGAGTTCAAGACGGCCCCGAATCACACGGGCAAGTTTGTCATCTCGATTTTGGACGAATACCAGCCCCCATTTGCCAACATTCATGATGACTATTGGGTCAAGAGCTATGAGAATATGCCGTTGGCAAACGGGATGATTATTGAGGCCATCGAGTGGACTCTTTTGGATGGGTCGCGTACGGCACTTTCGTCGAGCGCGTTGCTGGTTGTTCCGCCCGATTTGAATGATTGGTCGTTAAATTACTTGCGCATATATGGTTCAGGGAGGGAGTTGTTGATACAGGGGACAGTTACGCAGGCCGTTCTGATTCCTGAGCCATTGATGATCAGCATGATGGCGATGGGGATTGTGTTCTGCAGTCGGGGACGGCAGTCAGGGCGACAGAGCGTTGCTCGAGTGGAGAGATTAGTGTGAATGGGAAGGTTGGGGGGCGTCAAATACCACGTAACGAGTAAGACGGGAGGTTCTACATGAAGGGAGGCTTTATGTGTCGGTCAAGAAGGGGTGGGTTTCTGTGGTCGGAGGTCGTTGTCTGGGCAGCAGTCACTTTGGGACTTTTCGGTTCGGGTGTTGCAAGGGGCGAAGAATACGGCAACCTGCCCCCTGATCCGAATATTATGATGCGGATGTCAAGTGTGGAAGATATTGATCTGCCTTTTGATCCAAACGATTATCGTTTTCTGATTTACGTGCCAGCGGGGGATGAAGATAGTATCGAACAAGCAATGGAGGACCTTGGGATTACGCTAGATCCTAACCGCGATATCAGAGGACCAGGAAGACCGTTTACCCAAGTCACATTGCAGGATTTGGCCACGCACGACATTTTGATTGTGGGATGGAATGTCTATGGTAATCTCAGCGGTCTTAGCGCTGATGTTTTGGCGGCGGGGATCACCGGCCGGGTGGTGTTGAGCGGGCATGATGCGGATTACCATACTGTTAACGGGCCGGAGGCTGGCCAGACATTCTTGGTGCAGGCCATCGAATACATCCTGGCGGGCGCCGGCACGGGGCTGATTACCCTGGGCGATGTTCCCTCCGGAACTCCATTTACCTATCTGCCGCCGGCGTGGGGAGTAACCGCGCAGATCAACGGCGGTCAGACGGTTACGGAATTCACGCCTGAAGGTTTGGCCAGCGGCGTTTATGACGGGCTTGATCCCGACGATATGTGCGACTGGGAAACGTCCTATCATGACGTATTCACGGCGTGGGGTGGGGCCTTCGTGCCGTTTGAAAAGGGCGGCTCAAGCGGCGCCGACGTGATCACGATCGCGCGGACCAACGCGTATGGCTTGAGTTTGACCAAGACGGACAACATCGAGCCCAATGCCTGCGTCGTTCTGCAGACAGAATTCACCTACACGATTACCTGGAGCCGTTCCAGCAGTTCGGTCGGCGAACCCAACGGGGTGGAATTGGTGGACTACTTGCCGTTGGGCGTAACGTTCGTGCAGGAAATCGGCACGTCGGGCGGGCATTATGACCCGAATCCGCACACCATTACCTGGCAATTGGGCGCCATTGCCCCGGGCGCCGACGGCAGCCGCAGCTTCAAGGTCCGGGTGAACGAATTATCCGATCCCCTGGGGCGGCTGCACAACCGAGCGGTTCTGCGCCTGCCCGAAGGCGAGTTGGTGGTAGCGATCGAACATACGCCGGTGTGCTGCTGGGGCGGGGACATTATTTACGTGAACGCCGGCGCCACGGGCGCCAATGCCGGCACGAGTTGGCCCAATGCCTATACCGATCTGCAATCAGCCTTGGCGCGAGCGCGGAAGGGTTGCGGCCGCGAGATTTGGGTGGCGCTGGGGACGTATGGTCCCGGCGCCCAGCCCAGCGATACGTTTGTGATTCCGGATGGCCTGGCCGTTTATGGCGGCTTTGTGGGCGGCGAAACGAGCCGAGACGAGCGCCGGCCGGGGGTCTGGCCCACGATATTGTCCGGCGAGATCGGCGAGCCGGGCGAGATTAGCGATAACGTGCAGTGGGTGGTCGAGGTCAACGCGGCAGGGACGGCCCAGACGACAATCCTGGACGGCTTCATCATCGCCCGCGGCAAGGAGGCCGGCGTGGCCGTGCAAGGTTGCGGCCCGAAATTGCACATCGGCAACTGCGCAATCGAGGACAATGCGGGTGACGGCCTGCGCTGCAGCGGTTCCGAGCCGAACGTCGTCGCCTGCGTCATCCGCGACAACGGCGGCGATGGCGTCAATGCCTGGGGCAGTGCCGCTGGCCCTCGGCTGCAGCGGTGCAAGGTGTACGCCAACGGCGGTCGGGGGGTTTACACCCAAGGGTGTGCGCCCGTCGTCCTCGACAGTTTCCTGCACCACAACGCCGCCGTCGGGATCGAGCCGAACGAGGCGCCGACGAACCCGGGATCGGTATTACGAAACAATACCATCGCCTGCAATTGGGGCGGCGGCGTGGCGCGCAGCGGCGGGGCGGCGCCGGCGCTAAGCAATTGCATCGTCTGGCACAACAACCAGGCGGCCGGCTTTGCCCGCCAGCTTACTGGCTGCTCGGCCACGTATTCCTGCATCACCGACCCGGCCGACCCGGAAGTAGGCAACCCGAACCCCGACCCGGTAACCCATAACATTACGCGCAATCCGAGCTTCGCCTACGGCGACCCGAACCGGCATAACGATTTTCACCTCGCCCCGGACTCGCCCTGCCTGGACAAGGGCCAGGATAATCACGGCGTACACGAACGGGACCTCGACGGCGACGCCCGGCACACGGGCGCCGGCGTGGAGATGGGCGCGGACGAGATTTGCTGCGAAGACGTGAGCCATCTCCGGGATTGGAACGCCGACGGAGCGGTGAATCTACCGGACTTGGCTGTCCTGGGAGCGGCCTGGCTGACCATCCAGCCGGGGTACGCTGGCGATCCGAACAACTGCATCGGCTGGGACGCGCGCTGCGACCTCAACGCCGATCACTACGTGGACCTGCGGGACCTGAACCTCCTGTGCGACGATTGGCTGTGGCGGGCGTGCTGGCGGCCGGAGGAAGCGGGCGGGGGTATGCTGGGCATGATGGGTCTGGGCGGCGCCGGCGAGAGCACCCTGGCGGCGCTGAGCGCCGGCGTGAGCCTGAGCGCGTCGGACACGCCGACGACCCTGGCCCGAACTGCCTCGACCATCGCGCAGGAAATCGATCAACTGGAGGATGGCATCGCCTGGCTGGTGGAGACGTGGCTGGCCGACCCGGATATGCAGGCCGCCATACCCGAAGCGGACCTCAAGGACTTCCTCAACCGCCTGTACGACTCGCTGGAGGAGTTGCGGCAGGAGTATCAGGCCGCGACGCTAACGTCCCCGCCCGAGTAGGCGGTCATACGCCCAGACCATTGCTTCCCCCGCCCCTGCCGCCCCCGCCCTCTCACACCGGTGGTCGCGCAAAGAACCCCTGGCGGACCCTCCAAGCCATTAGCCGTGGTTTACGGAGGGTCTAATTTTCGTCCTTTGTTTGTGCTTGGCAAGCGCGCCAGGGGCTTTCCCCCCAGCCCCTGCCAAACCTTGACCAACCGCCGCTGCCAATCCGGTGGTACGCAACCTATCCTCGATTAGGGGGATACGATGTTCCCTTCCCATCCCAATCGTCGCAGGTTTCTGTCCTTGACAACCCGCCGGCGCCTGGTAAACTGGCTCCGGTTTTGGCCTTGGGCGGTCGGCCTGTGGTTTGCCTGCCGTCCCCGGCCGGCCCGGAGCAAGTGGCGCTCCGGGACACGGACCCCAGCGTGCGAGCGATGCTATGCTGATTACCGACACCAGACTGACTCGTTGGCCGTTGCCGGCCGCCGCGGCGGTGCTGTGGGCAACCGCTCTGCTCATCGCGGCCGTCCCCTCTCCCTCACTGGTGCCGCTGCCGGGCACCTGGCAGCTCGACTTCGAGGTCCGCGACTTGCCCCAGCGTATCACCCTGCACCTGCCGGGCTGGGACCGGCCCCGCGCCTTCTGGTTCTTCCCCTACACCGTCATCAACAACACCGGCCGCGAGGTTGATTTCTACCCCAGCTTCACCTTGCTGACCAATACGTTCCGCGTGTATCCGGCCAACGTCGCCTTGCGGCAGCCGGTTTTCGAGGTCGTCCGCGCCCGCTACGCTGATGCGATCCCTCTGTTGGAGCCTGAGGAGAACGTTACGGGGCGCCTCCTGGTGGGGCCGGACAATGCCCGCGATTCGGTGGCGCTTTTTGAGGAATTCGATCCCAATGCCAGAGCGGTGCGCGTTTTCGTCGGCGGCCTGAGCAACGAGACCGTTACCGTCCCCAGCCCCGCCGAGACTGGCCGCGCTGGCGGCAAACCGAAAGAATTCTTGCTTCGCAAGACACTTATGCTAGAGTATCAGGCGCCCGGGGATGCGTTTGACCCGGACCAGCGGGTGATGCTTTACCGCGGCCGCGAGTGGGTCATGCGGTAGGCCGGCCCGGCAACCTCGGCACGAACGGCCGGGGAAAACAGAGGACCACCCTTACGGTTTTCGACAGGAGTGCGATACAGTGGCTCATAAAAAGGGACAAGGCTCTTCGCGGAACGGACGGGACAGCAACCCCCACTTTCGCGGCGTGAAGGCATTTGGCGGCCAGAAGGTTTCGGCCGGCGCCATTATCGTGCGGCAGGTCGGGACGCCTTTCCAGCCCGGCAAGAACGTCGGCATGGGACGGGATCACACGCTGTTTGCCCTTAAGGAAGGGCAGGTACTGTTCCAGGGCCGACGGGTGTGCGTGGTTTAAGCGGGCGGCGGGGGGGTGAAGAGGGTTGGTTTTGGGGTCGGTGTGGGCGGAGGTGAGGGTGGGCGGCCCAAGATTTTTGTTTTTTGGGCGATTTTCTGGAATTTTTTGATTTTTTTTGGCTGAAAGTGCGCGCGTTTTGGCGAAAAGTGAGCGCGTTTTGACGAAAAGTGGGCGGGTTTTGGGGCAAATTGGGGTGATTTTGGCGCGTTTTGAGCGGTGTTTGAGGGGGGCGGCGCTGCGCGAGAGCAAGAGAACAGGTGAGCAGGTGAACAGGCGAAAGGAAGAGCAAGAGGGGCGCGGGGCGAGAGCAAGAGAACAGGTGAGCAGGTGAACAGTAGAAAGAGTCATGGCCGGCGGTCGGGGGAGAGACTCAGCACGAAGGGTCGAAGGAGGGGAAGGCGGCCGAAGAAGAGGGGGGATTGACCGGGGTCGGGACCGGGGTAGGATGCCGGGACAGGTGGAGTCGGAGGAGTCGTTGGAGGCGGGCGGGGATAGGTGGCGGGCGCGGGGGCACGCCGAAGGGCCGCGCGGGCCGGTGCTAAGGATCAACTGAAGGGCTGACCCCGAGGGACACGGACCCCCGAAGGACACAAAGAAATGTACCTGACCCCGTTTCTTGTCCGGTTTGCCGCCGGTTGCGGGAAACGGATGCAGCGTGCAATGGAGGTTAACATGAAAACTGCTGGTTTGCTTGGCGCCGTGGCGATTTGTTTCTGGGGTTGGGGCTTGGCACGGTGTGAGGATGCGGAGCCGAGGAGTAGTATAGAAAGACCTGACGAGGTGACCTTTGCAGGGCACGCTTCCGGCGGTGTTCTCACGCTGGTTCGCTCTTCAACCAGGATTGCACGCAGGTCCGTCTCCATTCAGACGGCGCCGGGCGAAGCGGCGGAATCAGTTGCACAGCGTCTTATCGCAGCCATATTGGACGCCAAGGCCAAGTCAGATCGCCACGGGCTGCTGGATGCGATGACCCGAAGCTCCGGCAGCAGCAGTAATGAGCCGCCGGTGAGGGCCATTGGGGCACGAATGAGATTGCCGGGCGGGTACAAGGAAGGGTGGCACGTGATTGCCGGGACCGAGACGGGGTTGGGGATTCCTCGTCCCCCCACATCCGTGAGTGGCTTTTACGATGTTGCGAATGACCAAGTAGTCCTTCGCTGGGTCAATCCGCCCGGCGGCTATGATTCGGTGGCCGTGCTGTTCGAGGGCGATGGTTACAACGCACCGGGCGAAACGAACAGTTACACTTTCGGCA
>Ga0315295_10001927_pt1 | contig 17677 bp, 10 predicted proteins | sample YL17G14_0_MG_FD_204453 | JGI IMG/M metagenome (GOLD analysis project Ga0315295, IMG submission 204453) | Sediment microbial communities from Yellowstone Lake, YNP, Wyoming, USA - YL17G14_0 | ecosystem: Environmental > Aquatic > Freshwater > Lake > Sediment | place: USA: Wyoming | collected... | reverse complement strand
TCCCGCGCAGTATGTCATCCCCGTGAAAACGGGGACGGGAATCCATCTTCTCTTCATCCTCGCGCCCGATGCACTTCTTCCTCTCAAATCTCAAATTGTAGATCTGCTATTCTTCCTCTTTCTACTGTTCCCCTGCTCACCTGCTCCCCTGCTCAACTCTTTCGCGCAGCGCCCCGCGCCCCCCTGTCATTCCCGCGCAGTATGTCATCCCCGTGAAAACGGGGACGGGAATCCATCTTCTCTTCATCCTCGCGCCCGATGCACTTCTTTCTCTCAAATCTCAAATTGCAGATCTGCTATTCTTCCTCTTTCTCCTGCTCACCTGCTTCCCTGCTCTCCTCTCTCGCGCAGCGCCCCGCCCCCCCTGTCATTCCCGCGAAAGCGGGAATCCATCTTTCCTCCCATCCTACTTCTCACCTGTTCACCTGTTCTCGCGCAGCGCCCCTCTTGCTCTTTCTTTCGCCTGTTCACCTGTTCACCTGTTCTCGCGCAGCGCCCCTCTTGCTCTTTCTTTCGCCTGTTCACCTGCTCACCTGCTCTCGCGCAGCGCCACGCCCGCCCTCGCTTGCCTAACCATTTCGCCCCGTCATCTGTTGACGGGGTTCTCCTTATGGCTCTTCATGCCCTGGCCCCGCCCTCCTGTCATTCCCGCGAAAGCGCGAATCCATCTTCTCTTCATCCTCGCGCCCGATGCACTTCTTCCTCTCAAATCGCAAATTGCAGATCTGATATTCTTCCTCTTTCTCCTGTTCTCCTGCTCCCCTGCTCTCCTCTCCCGCGCAGCGCCCCGTGGCCCCCCTGACACGGGCGCCGGCCCGTGGACTGAATTATAACCACGGGCGCCAGCCCGTGGCCCCCTCGCCCCGCACTACCATAGCCGTCCTCCAACAAGGAGTCCCGCCTGCCGGGACGATTGAACGTCCCTGTCCCGGCGGTTCCTTTTCCGGATATTTCCAATCTTGTTTTCTCCTCTCCCTGCCGGAAACACGACTCCGCTAATTCGTAACTCGTAATTCGTCCTTCGTCATTGACTCTCCCCGTTCGTGTATTTCGTGCCTTTCGTGGTTGATCCCTACTGCTCCCCTGCTCCCCTACCTCGCGCAGCGCCCTCCTCGCCGCTTCCCGGGTGAATTTACCGTTGGCAAACCGAGCATCGCCCTCTACAATCGCCCCCGGACCCGGAACCCGCAGCCCCAGACCCCGCGAGCCAGCCGCGCAGCCATGAGCAACCAATCCAGACACCACGTTCGCCCCATGATTGTCCTGCTGCTCGTCTGCGGCTGGGCCGCCTCCTTGTACCTGGCGTACCGCGCCCCGCGGCCCGGCGAACCCGACGAGTGGGCCCGCTACCGTCGGAACCTCGGTCCCGTCGTGACGCGGGCCGCCCGCTCCGTCGTCGCCCTCGATGCCGAGCAGCTCCCCTCCCCGGGCCTTACCGTCGCCGCTACCGGCAGCGGCTTCATCATCGACTCCGCCGGCCTCCTCCTCACCAACGAACACGTCGTCCACGACGCCGATGTCATTCGCGTCACACTCCCCGACAAGCGGCGTTACCTGGCCCGTCTCGTCGGGGCCGACCCGCGCACCGACCTGGCCGTCCTCCAAATTGACGCCCAGGACCTCCCGCCCCTCGAACTGTCCCCCGCCGAACGCCTCGAGGCCGGCCAGTTGGTCATCGCCCTCGGTAATCCGCTCGGCACCGGCGCCGACGGCCAGCCCGTCGCCACCTTCGGACGCATCTCACGCTTGCAGCAGGCCCTCGCCTCCGACCTCGACCCCGACAATGACCGGTTCTATGATGACCTCATTCAGTCCACCGCCGTTGCCTTGCCCGGCTCCTCGGGCGGACCCTTGCTCGATGAGCAGGGCCGGGTCGTCGGCATCAATACCGCCATGGGGACCAGCGTCGAGACCCAAAGGCAGTTTGGCTTTGCCATCCCCTTTGACGCCCGCATTCGCCAAATCGTCAATCAACTCAAGCAGGGTGCCCAGGTGGAGCACGCCTTTCTCGGGGTCGACCCCGTCGAGATGGCTCCACAGGCCGCCCAGGAATTTGGGCTTTCGGACATCTCTGGGGCCCTGGTGGGCGGGGTGTTGCTGGGCTCCCCGGCCCAGCAAGCCGGCCTCCGCCCCGGCGATCTCATCCGCGGTCTCAACGGCGAACGCATTTACAGCCCCGCGGACCTCTTGGGCCGCCTCAATCGCCTGGAACCGGGCTCGGACATCCAACTGGAGGTCCTCCGGCCGGGCCAGCCCGCCCCACGCACCCTCACGATCACCGCCGCTTTGGTTGCCCGGAACTTGGACGACCTTAAGGGTTACGCCGAAGAGGCTAGGCAGGACTCCTTTAGTGCCTGGGGCATTGAGGTCAAGCCCTTGACCGACTGGCGCCGCCGGCAACTGCACTTGCCCCCCAACCAGCGGGGCGCGGTCATCTACTACCTGCGCGACGACTCCCCGGGGCGGTCGCAGAACCTCCAGCCGGGCCAGGTCATCACCGCCTTGGGGCCGTATCCCGTTGACAACCTGGAGGATTTCGCCATGTTGGCCAGGAAACTCCCGGTCCTGCCCAAGGTGCAGACGGCGCCCTAGACGCCTTTTTGGGGGCTCCCTCCAATAAACGTAGTGGCCAAGCTCATGCCTGCAAGACCTGCCAGCCTTGCATTTAACGCTTTACCGCCCAGGCCAGGCCAGGCTATACTTGGCGGCGCCATGGTGGAGGATAGGGCAACGTTGGCACGCGACCCGTCTTTGACCCGGAGGCGCAGACCCCAAGGGAGCGCCGCAATGGTGCCGTACGGCACCGGCGCTTTTCCCCGGAAGGACCGCCTGTTTGTCATTCTGCCGTTGGCCTCAGGCGCTAAACGCCTGGCGCGTTGCTCCGCCGAATCCGAGCACCCGCCCACTACGAAAACGGGATGAGAACCTTTTTTTGGGGTCAGTGGTTGGGCGGCTGGACGCGGCCGGCCACCAAAAAACCCAGCCCAAAAACCCCCAAAACAGGCCAAAACAGGCCAAAACCGCGGCAAAACCGCAACATTACCCTCAGATAAGGCGCCAAATTTGTGAAAAAATCGCAAAAAATCCGCCAGGACTTCATCCAATTCTTCCAAAACAAGGGCCATTCCTTCGTCCCCAGCAGCCCCGTCGTCCCCCCCGACGACCCGACCCTGCTGTTCACCAACGCGGGGATGAACCAATTCAAGGACGTGTTTCTGGGGTCGAAGAAGCTGTCGTACCAGCGGGCGGTGAACAGCCAGAAGTGCATCCGGGTGAGCGGCAAGCACAACGACCTGGAGCAGGTGGGGAGGGACACGTACCACCACACGTTTTTTGAGATGCTGGGGAACTGGTCGTTCGGGGATTACTTCAAGGCGGAGGCGATCGGCTGGGCCTGGGAGCTTCTGACGAAGGTGTGGCAGTTGAATCCGCAGCGGCTGTGGGCGACGGTGTTCGGGGGGGATTCGATGGACAACATGCCGGCGGACGCGGAGGCGGAGGGGCTATGGCTCAAGCAGACGGGGCTGGCGAAGGAGCAGGTGCTGCGGTTCGGGCGGAAGGACAATTTTTGGGAGATGGGGGAGACGGGTCCGTGCGGGCCGTGCTCGGAGATTCACCTGGACCTGGGCCCGGAGCGGTGCGACCGGCGGCAGGACGGGCGGCACATCTGCCAGGTGAACGGCGGGTGCGGGCGGTTCATCGAGCTGTGGAACCTGGTGTTCATCCAGTATCATCGGGACGAGACGGGCAAGCTGCACGAGCTGCCGGCGAAGCACGTGGATACCGGGGCGGGGCTGGAGCGGGTGGTGGCGGTCTTGCAGCACAAGACGAGCAACTACGACACGGACCTGTTCACGCCGATTTTGGAGGGGGTGGGGCGGCTGACGGGCCAGACGTACAGGGGACAGTTGGGCAGCGGCACGGACAATGCGTTTCGGGTGATCGCGGACCACATTCGGATGCTGACTTTCGCGGTGGCGGACGGGGCGTCGCCGGGGAATGAGGGGCGGGGATACGTGGTGCGGCGGATTTTGCGGCGGGCGGCGCGGTTCGGGCTGCTGTTGGGGCAGCACGAGCCGTTTCTGCACCGGTTGATCCCGGCGGTAGTGGAGGTGATGGGGGAGGCGTTTCCGGAGCTGGGCGGTCGGGCGGCGCACGTGGCGGACGTGATCCAGGCGGAGGAGGAGAGTTTCTTGCGGACGCTGGAGCGGGGGGTGGAGATTTTCGAAGGGGACGCGGCGGAGCTGGGGGAGGGGGGTCGGCGGGAGCTGGCGGGGGAGAAGGCGTTTCGGCTGTACGACACGTACGGTTTTCCGCTGGACCTGACGCAGTTGATGGCGCAGGAGCGTGGCCTGACGGTGGACGTGGGGGAGTTCAACCGGCTGATGGAGCAGCAGCGGGCCTTGGCGCGAGCGGGGCAGAAGGAGGCGACCTACAAGGCGGACACGCTGAGCCACGTTCTGCCGGCGACGGACGATTCGCAGAAGTATTACAGCGACGGGTTGCAGGGGCGGCTGCTGGGGTACACGGTGGAGGACAAGTTCCAGACGGCGGGGAGCGTGCCGGCGCGGGTGCGGGCGGGATTGGTGCTGGATCACACGTGCGCGTACGCGGAGGCGGGCGGGCAGGCGGGCGACCGGGGGACGATTTCGGACGGGCGGCGGGTGTTCCGGTTCGAGGAGACGCGGCGGGTCGGGTTGGCGGTGGTGCATTTCGGGAGGACCGACGAGGAGGGTCTGGCGGTGGGGGCGACGGTGACGGTGGCGATCGACGCGGCGCGCGAGGACACGCGGCGGAACCACACGGCGACGCACCTGTTGCAGTGGGCGTTGCAGCAGACGCTGGGGCCGCACGTGCACCAGGAAGGGTCGCTGGTGGGTCCGGATTACCTGCGGTTTGATTTTGCCTGTCCGCGGGCGCTGACGGCGGAGCAGATAGCCCACGTGGAGGGGCTGGTGCGGAAGAAGATCGAGGATGGGGCGGCGGTGACGGCGGGCGTGCTGCCGATCGAGGAGGCGCGACGGGTAGGGGCGATGGCGTTGTTTTCGGAGAAGTACGGCAGCGAGGTGCGGGTGTTGGCGATCGGGGCGCCCAGCGTGGAGCGGCTGGAGGAGGCCTTCAGCCGGGAGTTTTGCGGGGGCACGCACGTGCAGGACACGCGGGAGATCGGGGGGTTCAAGATCGTGCATGAGGAGTCGGTGGCGACGGGGGTGCGGCGGATCACGGCGTTGACGGGACGGGGGCTGAATCGGCTGCTCTTGCAGCGGAACGCGACGGTGGAGCGGCTGGCGGAGCTGCTGCGGACCAGTCCCGATCAACTGGGGGACCGGGTGAGCGCTTTGCTGGAGGAGAACAAGAAGCTCAAGCGGGAGGCGAAGAGAGGGGCGGCGGCGGACCTGAAGGGTACGGTGCAGCAGTTGTTGGATGAGGCGGAGAGTTTGGGCCAGAGCAAGCTGATCGTGGGGCAGTTGCCGGCGTCGTCGGTGGAGGCGGTGCGGGAGCAGATCGACTGGCTGCGGAAGAAGGCGCCGTCGTCGGTTACGGTGCTGGGGCAGGCCACGGCGGACGGCAAGGCGATGCTGTTCGCGGCGGTGACGGACGATCTCATCCAGAACAAGGGTTTGCAGGCGGGCGAGATCGTCAAGGAGATTGCCCCGATCGTGGGGGGCGGGGGCGGGGGGCGGGCGCAGATGGCCCAGGCGGGGGGCAAGAACCCCGATAAGATCGAGGAGGCGCTGGCGGCAGCGAGGAGTGTGATCAGGGCAAAGTTTGGTTGAGAAAGGCGCGAAGGGGGCGCTGCGCGAGAGAGTTGAGCAGGGGAGGAGGAGAAAGAATAGGGATGGACGGGCGGGGGGGGCGTGCACGGCGGCGGCGTGCCCCAACACTGCCCCGGCACCCCTCCGAACTCCAAAAAAAGGTACCTGACCCCTTTTCTCGTCTTTTCTCGTTCGGCACTAGAGCACAGGAAAGCGCTGGGCCTCATCGGGGCCTGGGGCGGCGTAGGCGGGGTCCTGGGCGCGGATGTAGAGTTCGCCGTTTTCCAGCAGTTTGACCTCGAGTGGCACGATGGTGGTGCCGCGCTGGTTGATGGTCTGGGCGTTTTCGCTGAGGTCGCGGGTCTCGATGCCCTCGCGGCTGATCGGCGGAACATTCGCATTGAAAAACGCCGTGCACCACCAGCGTCCTTGTTTGTCCTGGAACAAGGTGCCGTGGCCCAGGAAGCGGCCGACAAACTTTCGTTCGCTGTACGGCCCGCTGATCTTGTCCGCCGTGGCGTAGTAGAGATTATAGCTGCCTTTGCGCATTTTTCCGGTGGACCACCCGGTGCCGAAGAGAACGTACTTGCCGTGAATTTTCCGCATGAGGCAGCCTTCATGCCCCATGCGCGTCATCGCGCCGGAAGGCCCGATTGGCCGGGGCTCTGCCGCAAAGGCGGAGAAGTCCGGCTTCAACGGAGCAATCTCGGTAGCCCCCCAGATCAACCACCAGGTCCCGTCGTCATCCTTGAATAGTGAGGGATCGTGCCGGCGCTGAATCTGCGCACCCATCGGGTTCTTCCACGGCCCCCCGATCTGAGCCCCGGCGGACAGCGAGAGATTGGCCCCATTTACCGGAGACGGGCTGGTATGGACGAGCGCCCAGCGGTCGCCCAACCAATGCAGTTCGGGCGCCCAGAGCCGCCATTCCTGTTCGGCAACCCGTTTGAATTCCTCCGGGTGTTCCTGGAACCAGATACCGTCCTTCAGGGTGAACGGCGTGCCGAGCGCTTCCCAGTCAATCAAATCCCGGCTCCGCCAGAGCTGGGCTTTCCAGCTCACAATCGATTTCCCCCCGAGACCGGTATTGTAAGGGTCGGTCTTTTGGCGCGGCTCATTCGGATCGGGCGTAGTGCCGGTCAAGTAGAACCACCCGTCCGGCCCAAGAATGATATAAGGGTCGCGAATCCAGCCCGGCCTCACATAAAGGGCACGGTCGTGCGACTTCAATCCGGCGGCTATTGTTGCCCGATCCATGGCCGGCATCACGGCCGGGAGTTCTTGCCTGGCGGTCTGCGCCCGCGCAACGGAGCAAGCAATCAATGCCACTGCCCGCAACATGATTGCCTCTTTCCTGGGAATCATTTTGTTTTCCTTTCTTTTCAGGGAACGGTCTCATTGCTTGCACAAGAGCTGCGCTTGACCATCTTACGTCCCAGACACTGACTTCATGCCCTGACCATATTCAGAACGGAATCGTCATACCAATGAATGGACCTCTTGGACGCCAATCCATTCCGCATTCGCTTGTGCCGCTGGCGCGGCGGTAATCGAGGTCAGCCCTGCGCTACCCGAATCAAGAGCACCTGACCCGTTTTCTCCAAGATCGAGAAAAAAGTACCTGACCCCTTTTCTCGTTAGCGGACCCAGTCGGCGACGAGGGCGGGGGTGTTGGTGTCGGAGGGTTTGGGTGGTCGGGCGGCCTTGGTGGAGCGTTCGGCGGCGATGCGTTCGTGGGCGGCTTCGAGGATGAGGCGGAGGAGGTCGGCGTAGCGTAGGCCGGCGAAGTTGGCCATGAAGTTGAGCTTGCCGTCCCAGCACCAGCCGGGGTTGGGGTTGACCTCGAGGAGCTTGACGACGCCGTCGTCGCCGGTGCGGAAGTCAAAACGGGCGTAGTCGCGGCAGCCGCAGCGTTCGAAGAGGACGTTGGCGTAGTCGAGGAGTTTGGAGCGTTGTTCCTCGTCGAGGTCGGACTTGTGGTACTTGATGCTGGTCCAGTAGGGAGAGTCGGGGATCCACTTGGACTCGTAGCCGAGGATTTGGGGGAGGCCTTCGGGGAGGGCGGAGTAGTCAACCTGGAGGATGGGGAGGAAGCGGTAGGTGAGGCCGGGGTTGCCGAGGACGCCGACGCTGTATTCCTTGCCGGGGAGGAACTCCTCGATGAGGACGGGCCGGCCGGGGAGCCACTCGCGGAGTTTGGCCATGTAGGCCATAAGTTCGTCGGGGTTGCTGACGACGGCCTCCTGGGTGATGCCGACGCTGGAATCGCCGAAACAGGGTTTGACGAGGGCGGGGAAGACGGAAGGGAGGGCGGCGGAGGTGTCGTCGGGGTCGAAGTAGGTTTCGAGGGGAACGGGGATGTCGAGGGAGGCGGCGATGGAGCGTACGATGGCCTTGTTGTAGCAGAGGCCGAGGCAGGTGGGACCGGCGCCGGAGTAGGGGACGCCGAGCATGTCGAGGATGGCGGGGATGTGGAGTTCCATGAAGGCGTCGTTGTTAAGGCCTTCGTCGCAGAAGTTGAGGACGAATTCCGGGAGGTGATTGCGGAGTTCGGTGATGAGGCCGGCGTGGTTGGTGAGGAAACGGAACTGATAGCCGGGGAGTTCGGCGAGGGCCTCCTTGAGGCGGTTGATGGTTTCGAAGTCTTCGGGGTTGAACTGACCGCCGCGTTTGACCTGGTCGGGGAGGGAGGGGTCTCCCATGAGGACGGTGACGTGGGGGAAGAGTGGTCCGGACTTGGGAGCGGCGACGGCCTTGAGAGGCGCCTGGGCGGTGAGGAACATGCGGTGGGCCATCATGCCGAGGTCCTGGTCGCGGCTGGATTCGCCGAGGAGTTCGCCGTGGAAGCGGATGCGTTCGAAGCCGACGCGTTGGAGGAGATCCATGAGTCGGTCGCGGCTGTAGAGGCGTTCGGCGTAGAACTGGTCGGTAATGACGCCTCGTTCGGCGTGGACGACGACCTCTCGGCTGACGAGTCGTTCGCCGTTGGCGGCGAGGGTGCGTTCGCGGCAGACGAGGTGGTTTTGGTCGATCCACTCCCAACTGCGGCGGTCGAAGTTGTTTTTGACCCAGTCGCCGTCGGCGACGTCCATGATGAGTGTGCCGCCGGAGACGAGGACGCGTTTGACGGATTCGAGGACGGCGACGTCGTCTTCGAGGCGGTCGAAGTAGCCGAAGGAGTTGCCGAGGATGGCGACGCAGTGATAGGTATTTTCGGCGTGGCGGAACCTGCGGGCGTCGCCCTCGTGGAAGTTGATTTGGAAGCCTTCGAGTCGAGCGCGTCGTCGGGCGAGGCGGATGAGATAGCGACTGCGGTCAACGCCGACGACGTTGCGGAAGCCTCGGCGCGCCAATTCGAGGCAGTGGCGGCCCTGGCCGCAGCAGAGGTCGAGGATGCGGTCGTTGGGTTCGAGGCCGGCGACCTTGATGAGGAGGTCCACCTCGCGGGCGGTGGCGGCCTGGTTTTCGACGACGTCGCCGTCGGTTTTGAGGTAGAGGGAGGTGAAGAGGGTCTGCCACCAGTCGGAGGGGAGGTGGCGTTCGAGGTCTGAGATAGGTCCCAAAGTTCGTACGGTTTGGGTTTTTGTTCCTCCGTTAGTCCCCGCAGCAGCCTTTTTGGCCATTTTGTAGGTCCTTGGGCGCCTTTCGGTAAACCCGCCAGCCCCCCAGGTTCGTGGTTCGTGGCTTTCGTCGGCCGGCATCCGTGGCCGTGCCGCCGTGACCTTCGCGGACCGCCTCGCCGCGTGCCGCGCGCGTCCGTGCGCTGGTGCTTGATGTACAAACTAACGGCACCGGCCGTCAACGGGTTTTCAGGATATTTTTTCGGCGGGGCGGTTTTTTTTGGCGCGGGCCGGCCGAAGGTACTGGACAGGGCGGGGCGGGGGACTATGATGGCTGGGCAGAGCGTCTATTCCAGGGGCCAAGACGAGTCCGGGCCCCGCGGAGCACAAGAGTCAGGAGGTTGTCATGAGCATCTACCTTTATCTGTCGCTGATTCCGGAGTCGCTGGTGGGATCGATGCTGGAGCCGGAGCGATTCGGCACGTACTTGGCGACGGGCACGCAGAAGTGCTCGCACGGGGAGGCGATCTACTTCGACCTGAAGAGCGATTTTCGCAGCGAGTATTTCGATCTTAAGTCCTTGCCGGAGCGGTGCGTGGCGCATCCTTCGGGGAGGCCGAAACATTCGCTGTACCTGGCGATCTACCGGGTGCTGGAGCAGGTGCCGCTGGAGGCGATCAAGAGTCTGTGGCTGGCGACGCGGGATGGTCGGGTGCTGGAGTTGAAGCAGGCTACGGGTGGGGCGCCGGAGCTGGGGGGCAAGTACCACCTGTATCAGGAGCTGTGCCCGGTGCACCCGTTAATCGTGAGCACGCTGGAGCCGGGGGGGTTCTGCCGGTTCATGACGGACCCGAGCCGGCCGGTGCGCGTGCCGAAGGTGTGCTTCGTGGACATGGACCTAGCGGACCTGGCGGAGGACCCCATGACGGCTCGGACGCGGTACCTGCCGTATGCCAACTTCGACCACTTGCGGCAGTGTTTGGCCCAATTGTCGGGCCAGGAGGGCAAGCCCACCAAGACGGTGAACCGGACGCAACCGCTGGAGTTGCCGTATCGGTGCATCAAGAGCGGGTTTTACGTGGGGGACGCGGAGCGTGTGCTGTACTTTCCGTTCCCCAGCCACGGGGAATTGGACGCCGAGTGGCATGACTGGTGGCGGTCGGCGAACGTGTGAGAGGGATGGGGGGGAAGGCTCGGTGGAAGGGAACGCCGGCGTGAAGGCGGGGGGTGGGCACGTCTGGTTTGAGCGAGAGCGCCGGCGTAAAGCCGGGTGCTAACAGGACTTGTCAAGAAGGGAGGGACTTGCGCGCGAGGAGGTCGCGGGCGTGGTGGAGCCAAGCGGGGTCGGGCGGGGCGTAGGGGCGGAAGCGTTCGAGGGTGCCGCGTTGTTCGCTGTAGAGCAGGGCGCGGTGGAAGCCGAGTTGGTTGGCGGCGGGGGAGTCAATGAGGGTGCTGGAGTCGGCGGCGCTCATTTGGAAGAGGACGAGGTCGTCGAATTCGCGGAGGGTTTGGCGATCAAGGATACGTTCGACGGCGGCGAGGGTGTCGGCCCAGACGAGGCAGTGGAGGCCGAGGGGCGGGCCCTCGCGGAGGATTTCGGCGAACTGGCGGTCAGGGCGGGGGGCGGCGGGTTGTTCGTTGAGGGAGAAGGCGAAGTCATCCTCGCCGCGGCGGAGCAGGCGGTAGCGGTGGAGGGCGGCGATGACCAGGAAGAGGAGGGGGTCGGCGGGGCGGTGTTGTTCGAGTCGGCGGTGGAGTTCGTCGGTCAGGTCGGTGAGGGCTTGGGGCACGTCGCGCCATTCAACGAGGCGGGAGTCATGGGGCAAGGCGGCGGCGACGCGGGAGAGCAGGCCGGCGTAAGGTGAGTCCGTGGGGGTGGCGTCGAGGAGGATAAAGCGGGCGGCTGGGGGAGGGGCTTGGGCGGCCACGCTGAGGAGGGCGGCGCTGAGGAGGGCGAGGGCGGCGTCGTCGCGTTGTCCGATAATGAGCAGGTGGGAGCCGCTTTGGCGGTCGAAGGCGACGGCGGTGGGGTCTTTGATGGCGGTGGGTTCGCCGAGCCAGGCGAGCGGCGCCAGGGGCGGGAAGGCGGGCCAGGCGGGCTGGTCAAGGGCGGCGGCAAGGAGGCGGTTGGCGGCTGGGTCGGCGGGGGCATTGCCTTCGAAGACGATCATAGGCTCAGGCGGCGCGGGGCGGGCGGCGGTGAGGGGTTCAAGACGCGAGAGGTAGTCGTCGCGGGTTTCCTCGGAGAGCCAGGCGGTCTGGAAGGGGCTGTTGCCGACGGTGAGGCCGCCGGCGTCGTTGTAGATGGCCTCGCCGGGGCGGGAGAGCAGGCGGGCGGCGAGGTTGGTGTCGTCGAGGATGAGTTGGGCGTCGGCCTCGGCGCACTGGAGTGCGATGCGGACGGCCATTTGGCCGATGGTGGAGCGAGCCAGGCCGGAGGCGCCGCCGAGGGTCTGGGAACCGAGGACGACGTGAATGCCGAAGGCCCGGCCCTGGCGGACGAGCTGTTCGAGGAGGAGGGCGGCGTCCTGGGCGAGTTTGTCGTCGTCGGCGAAGAAGACCTGGAACTCATCGACGAGGAGGATGGTGCGGGGTAGTTGGGCGGCGGCGGCGCGGCGGTAGGCGGGGAGGTCCTGCACGCCGGCGCGGCGAAAGAGTTCGCCACGGCGGGCCATTTCGGCGTCGAGGCGCTGGAGGATGCTCAGGCCGAACTCGCGGTCGGACTCGATGGCGATGGCGCGGGCGTGGGGGAGACGGTGGGTGACGTAGGTTTTGAATTCGACGCCGTGTTTGAAGTCGATGAGGTAGAGTTCAACCTGGTCGGGGGAGTACCAGAGAGCGAGGTTGGTGATCATGACGTGGAGGAGGGTGGATTTTCCGGAACCGGTGCGTCCGGCGATGAGGAGGTGCTGAGCGACACCCTGGCCGAGGCGGAGATGCTGGAGTCGAGCGGCGCCGGCCCGGCCGATGGGGACGTCGATGCCGTCGATGGCGTCGGCGGAGGCTAATCGAGAGTCGGCGGGGGCGATGGCGGCGAAGGGCACCTCGACGCGGGCGGATTGTTTGGCGGCGGCGCCGACGAGGTGGATGAGGCGGGTGAGGAGGTCTTCCGGGGGCGCGTCGTCGAGGGTGAGAGGGAACTGGCAGAAGACGGGGTCCTGCCAGGTGAAGCCCGGCTGGGGGGAGTCGTCGGCGCGGAGGTGGAGGGCGGCGGCGGCGAGGTCTTCGAGGTGGAGGGCGGGGGGCAGGGCCTGTCGGGCGTCGTAATGGATGAGGGTGAAGACGCCGCAGCGGGGGCCGCTGTTGATGATGCTGGCGAGGCGTCGGGCGGACTCGTCGGAGAAGTTGGCGGGGAAGTCGGCGATGACGAGGAAGCGGTAGGGTTCGGCGAGTTCGCCGGCCTGGCGGTTGTATTGTTCGATGGAGTCGAATTCGTTGCGGAGGTACTTTTGGATGACGTTTTCCATGTGGTCGGTGAGGTCGGCGAGGCGTTGCTGGACGTGGAGGGCCTCGGTCCAGATTCGTCCGCCGACGAGGGACTCATCGTAGTCGGCGGCGTGCATGAAGCCGGCGAAGTTTTCGCCCAGGCCGATGGGGTCGATGAGGGTGAAGCGGACGCGGCCGGGGGGCAGGCAGGTGAATAGGCGGAGGATGACGGAGCGCAGGGCGGCGAGGGCCTGTTCGCGGCCGCGGCGGCGGGTTTGGAGGAGGAGAGAACAGCGGTCGGGGAAGCTGAATACGGCGGGCACATGGGCGAGGGCGTCGAGGGGGAAGGAGGCACGGGTGCGGGGGCCGGGGGCAAGGCGTGCGGGGTCGGCGTGGAAGCGGCCGAAACGAAGGACGGAGGGGAAGTCGGCGGGGGGGTTCCAATTCTGGGCGGCGGGGTCGGACCAGTCGCGGCGGCAAGCGGGGTCGAGGCGGTTGGTGCGAGCGAGGAGTGCCTGGAGGCAGGCGAGGCCGGCGTCCCAGCGGCGTTGGAGGGCCAGCCGAGCGGCATCGTACTGAGCCTGGTGGTCGGCTAAGCCGCTCTGGAAGCGGGCGTGGGCCTGCTCGAGGTCGCGTTCGTAGCGCCGGCGGAGGTCGTCGAGGGTGTGTTGAGCCTGTTCTTCCAGTTGGCGGCGTTGAGAGGCGAAGCGGTCGTCGAGTGCGCGGCGCTTTTGAGTGTAATCCTCCTCGAGCTGGCGCAGGAGGTTGTCGCGGCCCTGCGTAATGTGGGCCAGGGAGACGGCGAGGCGGTCCTGGGCCTGGCGGGTTTCCTCGTCGCGGTTTTGGCGGGTCTTGGCAATTTTCTGGTCAATTTGAGCGCGGGCAAGTTGGCAGCGGCGTTCGAGGGCGGCCTGGGCGGCGGTGAGGCGGGTGCGGAAGCCGGCGTGCGCGGCGGCGACCTGGGTGCGGGCGAGGCGGCGGAGGGCGCGCCCGAGCCAGAGGGTCGGGGCAAGGGTGGCCAGCACGACCAAGGGAAGGGTGGCAGAGAGGGGGGGTAGGAAAAAGGGTCGGAAGCGGCTGAGCAGGGCGAGGCCCCCTGCCATGACGGCCAGCAGAACGGCGAGGATCACCCAGGGCGTCTCGCCGACAACGAGCCGGGGGACGGTGAGGTTGTTGATCGTCTGAAGGGCCTGCTCGGCGAGCTGCCGGCAGCGGCGAAAGTTCTCGTCGGGCGGTTCGTCGGGGGGTGGCTCGGCGAGAGGCGCGGGGGGCGGCTCGGGGGCGGGGCGCAGGAAGCGGTAAAGGGAGAGGACGGCATCGGCATCGGCGGCGAGGCGATTCAAGCTTTCGAGGGCCTCGTTCGTCGCGGCCTGGAGGACCTGACGTTCCTGCTCGGCCTGGGCGGTAACACCGTCGGCGACGTTTTCAGCGGTGAGGACGTCGTAGTTGCAGTTGTCCCGGACCTTCCGCTCGCGGGTCTCGGCGCTGTTGGTGACGCGGTCGTGCTGGGACTGGGCGCCTTGGTCGAGATCGCCGCGTTCGGCGTCATATTGGCGTTGGAGGTCGTCGCGGCGGGCGTTGGAGTCGTCAGTGGCGGAGGCGATGGCGGTTTGGAGGCAGGTATCGAGGGTTTGGCGGGCGGCTTCGAGGTCGGCCTCAGCGGCGCGGCGGGCCCGTTGGTAGCGGGATTCGACGAGGCTTTCGGCGGGTTGGACGGCGTCGGCGGAGAGCTTGAGGGCCTCGGCCAAGGCAGTGCGGAGGAGGTCAAGGTAGTTGTCGGGGGGGGCGGGGGCCGGCTCTTTGAGGTACTGCTCAAGGTGGTCGGTCATGGCATTTTCCGTGGCGGGCAATGGGGCGGGGTGGGGCGCCGGCATCAACCGCAATCGTGGTGCACCCGCTCCAAGATAGTGTTGAGCGACTCGAGCGCCAAGACGGCGGTGCGGAGTTCGGCACGAAGCAGTTCAATGTATTGGCGCTCGAAGCGGTCGGTGTTTTCGTCGCGCCAGGCTTCGCGGGCGCCGGTCCAGGCGGCCAAGAGGTCCTTGGCGGCGCGGGCGATTTGGGCATGGCTGGCTGCGACACTCACGTGTTTAATCCGGGGTCTTGGGGTTTGGGTGGGGCGGGGTCGGAAGGATGATCCTGGTCGGCGGTGGTGTCAGTTGGGGAGGGGGGCGAGGAAGGTGTCAGGTCGTCTGAAGGCGGGGCAGGGGCCTCGGGCATAGCAGGGGCGCGGGGGGACGGAGTGGGTGGTCCGACGGGGACGGTGGTTTTCACGGGCGGGGCGGGTTTCTCGAGAGGAGCGGGGGCATAAAGAGGCGGGGCGGAGAAGGCGGTTGGGGCGGCGGGTGCGAGTTCTTGGTCGGGCGGCGCGAGGGCCAGGTAGGCCTGCAAGGCGTCGATCATACGGTCGAGGGCCGCACAGGCGTTAGGAACCTCGACTTCAACGGCCAGCAGGAGGCCTTGGGTTTGGCCGCGGAAGGCGAAGCCATCTTTTTCGAGCTTGGGCAGCCAGTGTTGGGTATTGAGGAGTCTTTCGCGGGCTTCTTCGAGGCGGCGTTGGGCGGCGGCGACGGCGCGTTGCTCGTCGATGAAGGAGCGGCCGGAGTCGGGGTCCGCCTGGAGGTATTTCTTGTTGTGGAGTAGGAGCTGGGTCTGCTTGAGTTGCTCCTCGCGTTGGCGGACCTGGGATTTCCAGTAGGCGGCCTGGTCCTGTCTGAGCCAGCGCAGGGTATGCTGAAGCTCGGCATCGGCCTGGCCGAGGGCGCCCTGAACGACGGCGGCGAACTTGCAGAGGGCGACGCGGAACTCTTTGAGGGCGGTCAGCGAGGCGAGGTGAGCGGAACCGGGCATGGAAGGCCTCAGCGTTGTTGGAGATAGTCCTCGACGTGGCCGGCTTTCTTGGCGAGGAAGGTAACGTGCCGGGCGGACACATCCAGGAAGCGAGCAAGGGCCTTAACGGCCTGCTGGAACTCCTCGGCGAATTTTTTTTGTTCCTGATCCTGCCAGGTTTGTTCGAGACCACGCAGGCGGGACTGGAGGGCGTTGAGGAGGTTTTGCAGTTCGAGGTTGAAGCGATGGAGGTCACGGGCGAAGCGTCGGAGTTCGGCGGGGTCCACGTGAGCCTTGGCCATGATGGTTCGCCTCCGCACCGCGGCCGAGCGTTGCCATCGCCCCGATTGCCCAAGGGGTGTTTCGCCGCAAGCGAGCTCGGGGGTTTCTCGGCCTATCATAACATGCTAACGATTAGGGCCCTCCAAGGCAAGAGGTGGGGCCAATGGGCTGGGCGGTCCGTGTGGCAACCAGGCAGGGCTGGAGCATGGGGGTATGATCGGCCGTGTGGTCATCGGTCGGGGCAGACGGATTAGAACCACGGCTTGTTCTTTTCGTGATCGGTAGTAGGAGGCGTTGTGGAGGCGGTCACGGCAGACGAACCGCACCGACGGCGGTCCTTCCAGGAGGCAGGTGTGCGGCCGGCGGTAGGCTGGGGGCGTGTGGGGCGGGAGGGGCGAGGCGCCGGCTTGGCGCGGCTGGATGGCTGGGCTCGTAAGCGGGGGGTTGGGTTGTTGGCGGGGGATAAGCCGTCGGCTTCGATGACGCAGCCCACCTGGGACACTTTTCGCCAAATTTCTGCTGGATTTCGAAATTTTCCTGGTGTTTTGGCGATACTTGGTCTATAGTGAAGGCCGAGGAAAAAGTGGAACGTCGATAGCGGAGGAGAAGAACTCGCTGTCACCGATGGGGCGGGACGGTTTATCGGGTCTGTCGGTGCGCGTCCAGACCGCCGGGGCGACTGATGCCTGGGCGATTATCCGCTGCACGGTCTGTTGCCGAGATGCAGGTCCCGGCAAGCGAGCTGAATGCAGGCACGAATGAGAACGGTTTTCTGGAAAGGATAACTGATGGAGACGTCGACGCGGCGCACGGGTCGAAGGACGGTCCTTTTCTGGGCACTGGCACTGGGACTGGCGGGCGTACTGGCTGGCCGGGGCATCTTCAACCCCGTTTATGGCCGGACGAACGTGCTGTTCATTGCCATTGACGACATGACCACCACGGCGGGGTACATGAGCGAACAGCCGGGGAATCTGTTGTTACAGATTTACCCTGACCCCGTCAAACGGGCCCAGATAAGGACGATATTGACGCCGAATATCGACAACTTGTCAACGCAGGGCATTTCCTTTGTGAATGCCCATTGTTCCGGACCGGTGTGCAATCCCTCGCGCACGGCTCTCTTGACGGGGATGCGCCCGCATGTATCCGGCGTGATGGGCAATCCCGACGGTCACTTCAGGGACATCAATAGGAACATCACGTGGAACGGCCAAACAATCAGTGTGAAGAATGCCATAACCCTGCCGCAGAATCTGAAGAACAACGGCTATTTTACGGTCGGCTGCGGGAAGATTTTTCATGGAATGAGTCCGCCGGAAAGCGACCCAATTTCTTGGACGCAGTGGGCAAGTCCCGGAGGCAGTCAGGGCTCCGTGACGACGTCTCCCTGGAGTCCTGAAACAGATATTAGCTTTGGCTACGGCTCAAACCCCACGACGCAATGGGTGGATTATAAGAGGGCCGACTTTACGGCACGATTGCTGGAAAACGGGTCTGCGGATGGCATCACCCTGCCAACGAACCAACCATTTTTCCTGGCGTGCGGCCTTTTCCGTCCGCATCTGCCGTGGGAGGCGCCCCAGGAACTGCTGAATCTGTTCAATTCGGCAGATATTATGGTGAGCCGCCAGATGTTGAACAATATCCTGCAGGACTGCACCGATTTGTCCGATGGCGGCAATGGAGGGCGCGTAGGACCCGATGGCGAACCTCTCAGCGGCCGATTCCACGATTGGCTCAACAAGTTCCCACCCACTCCCAGCGACCCCGACAAGGACATCAAGAGCTGGCGCGAGGGCATACGCTACTACCTGGCCTGCT
>Ga0315295_10001926_pt1 | contig 17680 bp, 12 predicted proteins | sample YL17G14_0_MG_FD_204453 | JGI IMG/M metagenome (GOLD analysis project Ga0315295, IMG submission 204453) | Sediment microbial communities from Yellowstone Lake, YNP, Wyoming, USA - YL17G14_0 | ecosystem: Environmental > Aquatic > Freshwater > Lake > Sediment | place: USA: Wyoming | collected... | reverse complement strand
GTCACCTCGCCCACATACCCCACGAGGTGCGCGACCACGCTGCCGTCGGGATAGAACCGCTTCGGTTCCCGCTGGATCACGAGTCCCGGCAGCACGGGCCGCCGCTCCTCGAGCTGCGAGACGACCTCGAAGGGCGCGTCCTTGATGACCAGTGTCGGCTCGAAGGGCATCGCGCGGAAGCGGGCGATCGCGAGGTCTGTCGACACCTCGCGCGGGGCCAGCACGTCCTGCAGCCGACCCAGCATCGCGCGCAGCGAATCCTCGCTCTGCGCGAGCAGCGACACCGAGTATCCCGGCACGTTCTCCGCGATCACCGCGCCCCTGCGGTCGAGGATCAGCCCCCGCGGCGCCGGCAGCCGCACCGGCCGCAGACGGTTCGACTCGGAGCGCAGCTGGTAGCGGTCGTGCTGGAGGACCTGGAGCCGGAAGAACGACAGGGCCAGCAGGACGAAGACGGCGAGGAGGAGGCGGTGGGCCAGCGTGCCCCGCTGGGTGAGGACGTAGGGATGGAACGCGGGGCGCACGCTCACGCCGCGCTCTGGCGGAGCCACCCGCGGAAGAGGAGCAGCGTCACCGCAGCCGCGGCCGCGGTCGAGGCGGCGGCGAGCGGCGAGAGCGCGAGCAGTTGCCACGCCAGCGCCCCGCCCTGGAGCTGGTGTGCCACCAGCACCTCGATGGCGTCCCGCGCCCAGGCGGCCACGAACACGAAGAGCGCGTTGACGAGCAGGTTATCGGCGAAGGCTACGGCCTTGAGCCACCCAGAGAGGTACCCGACCACAGTGAGGGCGACGGCGGCCGAACCGAAGGCGGTGGGCGCCACGGCGTCGGTCACGAGGCCCACCAGGAATCCCGCGATCGTCCCGGCCATCGGACGGACCCGGGTGGCGAGGAAGAGCAGTGCGACGAGCACGAAGTCGGGCGCGAACCGCGGGTCGCCGAGCCGTGGGCGCACGACGAAGTGCGCCGCGACCAGCAGGGCGAGCACGAGGCCGACGCGGACCTGCGGGGCGGTGATCCTCACGGTCGGAGTTGCGGCACGGCGCCCGCAGGGGGCACCGTGGGCGCAGTCTGCTGGGGCGGCGGGGTGGTCTGGCGCGGCCACCGCCGCTGTGGCGTCGGCGGCGGCCTCACGATTCGCAGGCCTGCGGAGTCGTGGACCAGCAGCACGCTGTCCGGGGCCGGGTGCGTGGCGCCGAACGCGGCCTGGAGAGTGTCCGCCGCGCGCGCCGGGGAGAGGATGATGACGTGGGCGGTCTCGGAGGGGTGGACGACGGGCTGGAGGACATAGGTCCGCTCCCAGCCGGTGGCCTCGGTCATGATTCCCTGCACCGTGCCCAGCGGGATGCCGCGCGGGAAGACCTCGCCGAGTCCGGATGTCACCACGCGCGCCCCGGGCACGAGCTGCTCCCGGTACGGCACGCCGATCAGCTCCATCAGCTCCCCGGACCGCTCACCGCGACGCGCCCGCACGATGCCGTAGACGGCCGTCCCTTCGACCATCGCGCTGGCGCGGAAGTCCGGGTGCGTCCAGGAGAGCGCCACACTGGAGTGCGGGTCCACCGTGCGCACCAGGCCGAGCACGCCGCCCGCGGCGACGACGGGGGCGAATTGCTCCACGCCCTCCTCGCTGCCAGCCGAGAGCACTAGCGTCAAGCCGTCGGCGACCCCCGCCTGGTGCAGGACCTCGGCGGTAGCGAAGCCGTGGCCGAGGCGACCCGCCAGGCCGAGGAGCGCCCGCAGACGGTCGTTCTCGGCCCGCAGCTCGGGGAGGAAGGTCGTCTCCAGCACGAGCGAGTCGCGCTCGGAGCGCACCTTCGCGAGCCGCTCGCGGGCTTCGGTGGACGCGACGGCCTGGCGCTGCACGGCGAGCACCGGCAGCAGCACGGTGCGGCGCAGAGCGGCGGCGATGGGCTCCTTGAGCCCGGCGGGCAGCGCGAGCGCCACGAGGCTGAGGACGAGACAGACGAGGAAGGCAGCGGTGTCGGCGCGCGAGGCGTAGCGATCGGAGCCGGGGGCCACGGGGGCTAAGTCGAGAGGACGCTTCGGTACTTCTCGGGATCGTCGAGGATGCGGCCCGTGCCCCGCACCACACACGTGAGCGGGTCCTCGTCCACGTGGATGGGTAGCCCGGTCTCGTTCGCGAGCAGGATGTCGAGGCCGCGGATCAGCGCACCGCCGCCGGTCATCACGATGCCGCGGTCCACGATGTCGCTCGCCAACTCGGGCGGCGTGATCTCGAGTGCCCTGCGCACCGCGTCCACGATCTGCTGGATCGGCTCCTGGATCGCCTCGCGGATCTCGCTCGAGTGCACGCGCACCGTCTTCGGGATGCCCGAGACGAGGTCGCGTCCCTTCACGTCCATTTCGCGCTCGTCGCCGACCGGCGCCGCGCTCCCGATTTCGATCTTGATCCGCTCGGCCGTGGGCTCGCCGATGAGCAGGCTGTAGTTCTTCCGCATGAACTGCACGAGGGCGATGTCCATTTCATCGCCACCCGTGCGGATCGAGGTGTCACTCACGATGCCCGAGAGCGCGATGACCGCGATCTCCGTCGTCCCGCCGCCGATGTCGATCACCATGTTGCCGGTGGGCGTCTCGATTGGCAGCCCCACGCCGATGGCCGCCGCCATCGGCTCGGCGACCATGTAGACCTCTTTCGCGCCGGCGCTCTGCGCGCTGTCGCGCACCGCGCGCTTCTCCACCTCGGTGATGCCGCTGGGCACGCAGACGATGACCTTCGGCCTCACGCGGAAGACGTGCTTGTTGATGATCGACGACAGGAAGTAGCGCAGCATCTTCTCGGTGACGTCGAAGTCCGCGATCACGCCGTCCTTGAGCGGGCGGATCGCGAGGATGCCGTCGGGCGTGCGGCCGAGCATCCGCTTCGCTTCGAGGCCGATGCCCTTGATGCGCCCCGTGGACTTCTCGAGCGCGACAACAGAGGGCTCGTTCAGCACGATGCCCTCGCCACGCACGTAGATGAGCGTGTTGGCGGTGCCGAGGTCGACGGCGATCTCGTTCGCGGGAAAAAAGGAGCCCAGCTTCCAGGAGAACAGGGGCATGCAAGCGTTGCTTCCGAATGCGATTCAGGGAATTGAAGTGAGACCGGGCCGAATCGACGTAGCTCCTTGGAAACGGAGTAACGTAGCAATCCGCCCGGGCCCGAGCAAGGTTGCGCTTGAAGTTCCGCTGGTGCCGGCGTATCGTGGCCCAATGCCCCTGCCGCCCGTCCGTGCCATCGCGGCCGTCGATGACGTCCAGTGCGACGAGTGCGGCCTCTGCCTGCCCCTCTGTCCCCCAGCGGCGCTCCGCCTCAGCCGGCGCGGGCTCGCGATCGATCCCCTGGCCTGCACGGGCTGCCGGAAGTGCATCGCGCCGTGCCCCGTGGGCGCCCTGAGGATGGTGGATGCGTAGGACCGACGTCCTCGTGGTCGGCGGTGGCCCGGGCGGGTGCGTGGCGGCGTGGCACGCCGCGCTGGCGGGCCCGGGGCTGGACGTCCTCCTCGTCGAGCGTGACAGGGCGATCGGCGCGCCGGTGCGCTGTGCCGAAGGGGTCGGCGGGCCGGGGCTGCGGGAATTCCTCGACCCCACCGGAGCGCCCTGGGTATCCCGCGAGATCTCGCGGATCGTGTTTATCGCGCCCGACGACACGGAGGTCGCCGTCGAGGCGCGGGACCACGCATTCATCCTCGACCGCACGCGATTCGAGCCGGCGCTGGCGGACGAGGCGCGGCGCGCCGGGGCCGAGATCCGCATCGCCACCGAGGCGGTGGGACTGCGCCGGGCAGGCGAGGGCTGGGAAGTGACGACCCACGGTCCTCGGGGCGAGGAGACGGTGTGGGCGAAAGTGGTGATCGGGGCCGACGGCGTGGAGTCGATGGTGGGGAGAGGGGCCGGACTCGATACCCGCGTCCCCTCCCGGGACATGGAGTCGTGCGCGCAGTACGTCGTATCCAACATCGCCTTCGACCCGGACGCGCTCTACCTGCACTTCGGCGAGACCATCGCACCGCACGGCTACGCGTGGATCTTCCCGAAGGGCGTCGGCGTCGCTAACGTCGGACTCGGCGTCATCGCCCTGAAGGCACAGGGCCGCACGGCGCGCGACTACCTCGACGCCTACGTGGCGCGGCGCTATCCGGAGGGCGCGATCAGCGGCTCCACAGTGGGCGGCGTCATCGTGGGGACGACGTTGAAGCGGACGGTGACGGACGGGCTGATGCTGGTCGGCGACGCCGCCCACCAGGTGAACCCGCTCTCCGGGGGCGGTATCATCAACGCAATGAAGGCCGGCCGGATCGCGGGGCGCCACGCCGCGGAGGCGATCCGCGCAGGCGACACCTCGGCCCAGCGCCTCGAAGCCTGCCACGCCGAGTGGCTGGCCCTCCTCGGCGAGGACCACCGTCTGTACTACCGCATCAAGGAGACGCTCAACACCTTCGACGACGCCTTCTTCAACGCGCTCGCCCGGACGGTGAACGGCATCGCGCCGGAGAAGCGTTCCGTGGGCCGCGTCTTCGCCCACGCACTCGTGAAGCACCCCAGCCTGCTTCCCATCGCGGCGAAGCTGTTCCTCGAAGCGACGTTCTAGGGGCGCCGCTCCCGCACCGGCAGGAGCAGCAGGTCCTGCCAGTCGAAGCTGAAGTCAGTGGACGGCGACACCGCCGCCATCCTCATCCGCTCGACCGCGCCGTCCGGCTCCAGTGCGAAGGTCACCCACGCGTCAGGGATATTCGGCACGCGCCAGTGCACACGGAAGGTGTCGTAGTGCCAGTGCTCGAGGTCGCCGGTAAAGGCGGGCGAGCGGCCGAAGCCGATTACGAGGTGTCCCTGCTCCTCGGCCAGTGTCACGTCGCCATACCAGGCGTCCCGATAGGTGCCGGCGTAGCCGGAGAGCGGCAGCGAAGGCCGTGAGGAGCGGTTGCGGGCGCTGTCGAGCCGCGCCTGGAACGCCGCCTCGTTGAACGCCGCCTCGCCCTCCTTGAACTGCGCGACGTAGTCGGCCGCCGGCGCCCCGGTGTAGAAGTCGCGCAGGTACGACGTGAGCACTCCCATTGCGGAGGACTCGGCGTTCGTGAGGATGACGAACCCGGTGCGGAGCTGCGGGATGAGCATCACCCGCGAGATCATCCCCGCGAGGCCGCCGGTGTGGGTCACGATTTTGTAGCCGCGGTAGTCGTACACGTTCCAGCCCAGCGCGTACATCGCGAGGTTGGAGCCGCGCGGCGGCTGAGTGGTGATGCGGCCCGTCCACAGTTCGCTCGTGCGCGGCGCCCGCCAGAGGCGGCGGGTCGAGTCCACCCGGCCCGAGTCTAGCTGGACGCGGATCCACTGCGCCATATCCACCACATTGGAGACGATGGAGCCGCCGGGGCCCACGTTGTCGGCGCTGTCTACAGGGACGATCTGCAGACGCCCATCCACCATGCCGTGCGGGGCCGCCACGTCGTCGCCCGGGCGCACGGCAAGGACGGAGGTGAGGCTGGACGTCATGCCGAGGGGCGTGAAGACGCGCTCGCGGACGAAGTCGTCCCAGCTCCTCCCCGAGACCGCCTCGACGACGGCGCCGGCCACAACGTACAGCACGTTGTCGTAGTTGTAGGTGCTCCGGAAGCTCGTGGCGAGCGGCACGTACCGCAGACGACGGATGAGCTCTTCCCTCGTGTAGTTCGAGTGGAACCAGAGGAGGTCGCCCCCGCCCAGGCCGAGGCCGCTGCGGTGCACGAGGAGATCGAGCACCGTGATCTCGCGGGTCACGTACGGGTCGGACATCTGGAACCACGGGAGGTAATCGATGACCCGGTCGTTCCAGCGGAGCCGGCCGTCTTCGACCAGGATCGCGAGCGCGGCGGAAGTGAACGCCTTCGTGTTCGACGCCACCTGGAACCGCGTGCGTTCGCTTACCGGCTCCGGAGTGCCGAGGCGCCGCACGCCGTAGCCGCGGCCAAAGACCGTCCGTCCGTCCCGCACGATGGCGATCGCCGCGCCGGGTGTGTCGAACTCCCGGAGCACGCGGTTCGCGAAGGCGTCGATGTCCCGAGGCGCTTGCGGCTGGGCCTGGGCCGCGACCGGCTGGGCGGGAGCCGCCGCCTGCGGCCGCCGCTGCGCCGGGAGGTTCTCCGCACCCGCGACGGTGATCCAGATCGCAGCGAGCATCCACTTCACCACGCGCATCTTGCCTCTCCTCGTTCGGTTGTGCCGACGCCTGACGCCTGACGCCTGACGCCTGACGCCTGACGTCTGACGGCCCCCCCGCAAGCATCGCGCCGCAGCCCCCGCCCCGCAACCGCCGCGCGCCCCAACGACGGGGCGCCCTAGCGCGTAGTTCTGCTGACGTCGCTATGTTGCAGCTTCGTCTACGCTCCCTGTACCCTCCGGAGGTCTCCTGTGAGACGTGCGTTCCTGGTCCTTGCCGCGGCGCTGCTCCTCGCTCCCGCGGCCGCCACCGCCCAGTTCCCCGGCATGCAGGGCCCGCCGGGTCCCGGCTTCACCTCGGACAACCCCGTCATCCGCCGCATCTGGTCGCTCGGGATGGACAGCTCGCAGACGTACCGTCTGGCGCAGGTCCTGCTCGATTCCATCGGCCCGCGGCTCGTCGGGAGTCCTTCGTACCAGTCGGCGGGCGATTGGCTCGTCAACACCTACCGCGCCTGGGGCATCACCGCGCGCCAGGAGCGCTACGGCACCTGGGCGGGGTGGCGGCGCGGCCGCTCGTACATCAGCCTGATGGCCCCGCGCGTGCGCACGCTCGAGGGCACGATGCTGGCCTTCAGCCCGAACACCGGCGGCCGCCCGGTGCGCGGCGAGGTGATCCTGCTGCCCGACGTGGCCGACAGCGCGGCGTTCCGCGCGTGGCTGCCCAGCGCGCGCGGCAAGTTCGTCGCCATCGACTACCCCGAGCCGACGTGCCGGCCCGACACCGCGTGGCGCGAGTACGCGCTCCCGAGCACCTACGACCAGATGCGCAACGACCGGCAGGCCGCGCGCACCGCGTGGGCGCGGCGCACCACGAGAACCGGTGCCAACGCCCGCACGCTCCCGCTCCGCCTGGAGGAGGCCGGGGCGCTCGGCGTCCTCACGTCGCAGTGGTCGGGCGGCTACGGCGTGACGCGGATCTTCAACGCGTACACCCGGCGAGTCCCGACCTTCGACCTGTCGTGCGAGGACTACGGGCTCGTCGCACGGCTGGCGCAGAACAACCAGCACCCGCAGGTCGAGGCCTTCGCGGAGTCGGAATCGCTCGGCGACCAGCCGACCTTCAACGTCGTCGCCGAGCTGCCCGGCACCGAGCTGCCGAACGAGTACGTCCTCCTCTCGGCGCACCTCGACTCGTGGGACGCCGGCTCCGGCGCGACCGACAACGGCACCGGCACCGTCATCATGCTGGAGGCGATGCGGATACTGAAGCAGGTCTACCCGAATCCGCGCCGCACCATCCTGGTCGGCCACTGGAACAGCGAGGAGCAGGGCTTGAACGGCTCGCGCGGTTTCGCGGCCGACCATCCCAACATCGTGCAGGGACTGCAGGCCGCGTTCAACCAGGACAACGGCACGGGCCGCATCGCCACCCTGTCGCCGGCGGGCCTGTGGATGGCCTCGGGCAACCTGGCGCGCTGGCTCGCACAGGTGCCGGCGGCGCTGACGCGGCCCATCAACTTCGGGGTGCCGGGAAGTCCCTCCGGCGGCGGCAGCGACAACGCGTCGTTCATCTGCTCCGGCGCGCCGGCCTTCGGCGTCGGCTCGAGCCCGTGGGACTACTTCCAGTACACGTGGCACACCGGCCGCGACACTTTTGACAAGCTCTCCTTCGACGACGTCAAGATGAACGCGACGCTGGTGGCGATGCTCACGTACCTCGCTTCCGAGGACCGCGAGCAGGTCTCCCGCGAGCGGCGCAGCGTCCTGCCCGGCCGGCAGGGGCAGCCCGGCACGTGGCCGGAGTGCGGCCAGCCGATGCGCACCGGGCCGGCGAACCCGTAGCAGCCGCGTGGGCCGCCCAGGCGGCCACCCGGACACGCCGACGGGGAGCGGATGACCGCTCCCCGTCGTGCGTTCAGGTGACGGGCACTCTCGTCCGAGTGTCAGGCTCCCTTCACGGGCGCACCGCCCTCTTCCCCACCAGCAGGGCGACGTGGCTCCCGGAGACCATCGCCAGCAGCTGCAGCACCGGCGAGACCACGATCATCAGCACCAGCCAGCCGATGAAGCTCGCCTTGGGCTCGAAGAGGAGCAGGGGCATTCCCAGGTGGACGTAGTCGGTCGCGGGGTCGAAGAGCGCCGCCAATCCCCACCATCCCCAGAGGACCGCCATCGCCAGGAGCGTGACGCCCGAGGCGATGAGAGCATACGCGAACACCCGCCTGAGCAGGGCGACGGAAACACCGCCCGGAGGCAGCACGTCCGCCGGCCCGCTGCCCCGCTCCAGCCGGGCCGCCGCGATCCGCACCGCGTACCACCCCGCCGGGAAGCCAAGCAGAATGCAGAAGAACGGCACTCCCATGCCCATGCCGACCGCGACCACGTCCAGCGCGATGTAGACCGCGAGCGCGGCTCCGACCGACAGAGGCCTATGATGGCTGCCGCCCGCGGGATCGCTCACGGGCTCCGCCCGGGAGCGGTCTCCGCCGCCACCTGCCGCATCACCTCGGCGAAGCGTCCCGGCTCCTCCAGGAACGGGAAGTGCGCCGAACGCTCGAACCAGACGAATGCCTTCTTCGGCGCGCGCACCTCCGCGAAGTACCGCTCGGACAGCTCGGACGGCGTGACGTAGTCGTACCGCCCCGCGACGATGAAGACCGGCACCTGCACGGCGGTCACGTTCACGCGGAGCGTGTCCGAGGGCACGTCGTAGCTCAGCCCGCGGGAGTAGAGCGCGAGCCCCTTCTGGACCCGGAGGATGTCACCGAGGGTGTACTCCGGCGCCCGGAGGCTGATCCGCATCAGCGGCCACCAGCTGGTGGCGCCGCGCAGCTCGCCGCCGAATCGGAACACCCACTTCTCAACGACCTCCCGCCCCTGCGCGTCGAGCTCCCGCGCCGCCTCCGGCACCTCGCGTCGCGCCGCTTCACGGCGAATGAACGCCTCCTGGAGTCGCGCCACCGCGGTATCGCCGCGGCCCTGCCCCGTCAGCTGCCCGACGCCGACGTACGCCCGGAAGAGGTCCGGCCGCTCGCGCACCGCCAGCATGCCCAGGTAGCTGCCCCAGGAGTGGCCGACGAGGATGATGCGGTCCTGCTGGAATCGGCCGCGGAGGACGTTCACCATCTCGTAGGTGTCGTCGAGCAGTCGGCGCACGGTGAGGTGGCGGGACCGGATGTCACCGAAATAGGACTTCCCCGCGCCCAGTCGGTCCCACTGCACTATGACGAAGTCGTTCTCGAGCGGTCGCTGCCACGCGTGCGCCAGGAACATCGCCGGCATCCCCGGCCCGCCGTGGAGGAACAGGACCACCGGATTGCGCGTCGAACGCCCGCGTACCAGCACCCACTGCGGGACACCGCCGAGACTGATCGGCTCGAGGGAGGCCACGCTGCCGGGTACCGCCTGGCCGGACGCGTCCCGGATGGGCGGCGTGCGGCCGTGGTTCAGGAGGTGCCAGCCGATGGCGAGCAGGAGGGCGAGGAGCAGCGTGCCCACGCCGAGGCCCACCCCTGTAAGCACGAGCCACAGCGAGCGTCGCGGGCGGGCTGGCGCGGTCACGAGACGGAGAGGAGGGCCACGAAGCGGGGGTCGCTGCGCAGCGACTCGAGGTCCGGGTCGTGGGCGATCCACTCCCTGTTGCCAAAGCCGTGGCGGAACGCCTCCTCGAGACAGCCGATGGCCTCGTCCACCTTCCCCTCGAGGGCGTAGACGCAGGCCACGTTGTAGCACACGCCGGCGTCCTCGGGGTCCACCGCCACCGCGTGTTGCGCGCACTCGAGGCCCCGCTCGGGCTGGCCCGTGCGGCACAGCGCCACGGCACACATCGTGAAGGCCCGCGGATCGTCGGGGTTGAGCGCGAGGTGGTCCTCGGCGACCTGATACGCGCGCCGGTAGGCCGCCTCGGCTTCCGCAGCGCGGCCGAGAGCGGCGTACGACTGTGCGGCGAAGAACCGGGCCTGGTAGTCCTCACGGACGGCGGCCGCCTCCTCGAAGAGCCGCGCCGCCTGGTCCGTCTCCCCACGCTGGAAGCAGAGCCTCGCGTGGAAGTAGCGGGCCTCGAACTGCTTCGGGTCGAGGCGGACCGCCGTCTCGAACTCGGCCGCCGCATCATCGGGGCGCTTCTGCAACCACAGCACGAAGCCCCGCGCCGAGTGCGCCTCGGCGAGGTCGGGCGCAAGCGCCAGTGCGCGCTCGCTCGCGGTGTCCGCCCGCGCCAGCTCCGCCTCGCCGGGCGGGTAGTACATCGCCAGCATCGAGGCGCAGTCGGCGAGCCCGGCATACGCCAGCGCGAATGCCGCGTCCGCGGCGATGGCCCGCTCGAACATCCCGATGGCGTACTCGAGGCTCTTCCGGCGGGTCTGGCCGAAGTAGTGCCGCCCGCGGAGGTAGAACTCGTAGGCCCGGAGATCAGCGGTGGGCGCGCGCCCCAGCGCGCGCCGCTCGCGCTCGCCGAGCACCACCTGTAGCGCCCGAGTGATGTTCTGCGCAATCTCGTCCTGGATCGCGAAGACGTCCACCATCTCCCGGTCGTACCGCTCCGTCCAGAGATGGTACCCGTCAGCGACGTTGATGAGCTGGGCCGTGACCCGCAGGCGGGCGCCGTCCCGGCGGACGCTGCCCTCGAGCACCGACGCCACGCCGAGCCGCTCGCCGATGACCCGGATGTCCTCGTGGTGGTCCTTGTACAAGAACGCCGAGGTCCGCGACGCCACCCGCAGCCCCTGGATCTTCGCCAGGGCGGTGAGTATCTCCTCGGTGATGCCGTCGCCGAGGTACCCGTCATCCGGATTCGGGCTCATGTTCACGAACGGGAGGACGGCGATTGACTTCACTTCCTCGGCCGAGACCTCAGGCGGCGTGGAGACCGCCTCGGCGAACGCCGCCAGCGTCGGGAAACGGTCGGCGGGGTTCTTCGCGAGGGCCCGGTGGACGGCTCGGACGATGTGCTGGTGTACCTCAGGCCGCAGGGTGCCGAGCGGCGGCACCTCGTCGTACAGATGGCGCGCGGCGACAGCCTGCGCCGTCGCCGCCACGAACGGGGGCTGCCCGACAAGCATCTCGTACAGCACGCACGCGAGCGAGTATTGGTCGCTCCGCCCGTCGAGGGCCGGCTCGCCGCTGCAGGCTTCGGGACTCATGTAGGCGGGCGTTCCCACCGCGAAACCGGCCGGGGCCTGCGCGCCGGCACCCGACACGCTGACCGCGCGGGCGATGCCGAAGTCGGCGAGGATGGCGTGGCCCGCCTCCAGCAACACGTTCTCCGGCTTCACGTCGAGATGCACGATGCCGCGCCGGTGGGCGAACTCCAGCCCGTCCGCCAAATCGGTGACGACGTGCACCGCTTCCTTCACGCTGAGCCGCTTCTCGCGCTCGAGCCGGTCGCGGAGCGACGGGCCTTCGACGTACGGCATCACGTAGAAGAGGAGACCGGCGGCGTCGCCGGAGTCGTGCAGGGGGAGGATGTTCGGGTGGGTCAACCCCGCCGAGATGCGGATCTCGCCGAGGAAGCGCTCCGTCCCGAGCAGGCGCGAGACCGACGCCGACAGCACCTTGATCGCCACGTCGCGGCCGTGGCGAAGGTCCGCGGCGACGTACACCGTGGACATCCCGCCGCGGCCCAGCACACGCCCGAGAGCGTAGCGGTCGGCCAGCGCGGCGCGCAGGAGCTCGAAGTCATCAGCCACCACACAGGAAGATGCGCTGCGCGTCCGTGCGGCGCGAGGGTCCGGCCGAACGCAGCGTCGCTGCGCCTCAGCGGCGCGCCGCCGGGACCACCCGCTCGGCACGCACCATCGCCGTCCCGTACGGAGGCAGGGCGAGCGCGCCCGCGACCGGCGCTCCCGGCCGCTCCGCGCTGTCGCTGCGAGAAAGACCGATGTGCTCGCCGGACCGCCACGCGAACCGCACCTGCTGCTCCACCGCGGTCGGGTTGTAGACCGCGACGAGCCATCCGCGCCGGTCGCTGGTCGGGCGCACCGAGGTGACCACGACCGGAGACGGCTCGGCCGTGCCAGGCGCCGCCGCAGGGCTCACCGCCTCGAGCCGCACGAGCGGCGCCAGCGGCGGCGCCCCGCGCGCCGGCGCCACCACCAGCAGGGCCCGCCGCGCCGCGCCGAAGCGCACCGCGGCGTCGGGCCGGAACGCCCCGTGCGGCCGGAGCGCGAATACGAACGCCGCCGGCCCGCCCTGATCGGCCTTGAAGTTGGTGTGCCAGTAGTTGTTCATCGCGTACGAGAGGAGCGTCTGGGTCTGCGGGATGGACCGCATCCACGGCAGCTCGGCGAAGATGCCGCCGATCTCCACGACGGGCGTGCCGGGCGTCGCCCAGGTCACGCCGAGCGAGTCGTTCGAGACGTCCGCCCAGCTCTGGACGGTGACGAAGTTCCGGAGCGAGCCGCGCAGCTGCTCGCTGTCGGGCCGTACGATGCCCGACGCCACGTCGAAGCGCACCTGCCCGTCCGGGACGCGGAACGGGAAAGCGAAGTGCACCCCCTCCTTCTCGCGCACCGGCGCCTTGTCCACGACGGCGGAGAAGTCCACCCGATCTATGCCGTCCACGATGCTGACTTCGCGCAGCAGCGCCCGCGCGCCAGGCGCGTTCGACAGGATCGACAGCGAGGCTACGAGCGGGCCGGCTTCCCTCACCTGGATCCTGACGCCGGACACGCCGGTCGCGCCCGTCGAGTCCCTGCCAGGAACGTACAGGTATTCGCCGAGGCCCCCTCTCGCGCGCCGATCCACCAGCTCGGCGTTCCGCGGTTTCCACACGAGGCTCGAGATCGCGCCGTTCAGGCTGTCCACCGCGACGCGGAAGAGCGCGCTCTCGAGGGTGTTCCCGCTCGCCCGCACGCCCGGCCCATCCGCCGCCCATGCGCGTCCGCTCCGTACCGTGTAGCGCCGGCCGGTGAGCGGCGGGAGGTCACGCACCAGCACGGCCAGGTGGCCCCTCGAGAGGCGCTGCGAGGGGACCGGCCGGCCGTCCGGACCCACCACGCGGTCGCCGGCCCGGCTCAGCTCCGCCGGCACGTAGACGACCTCGGTCCGCGGCCACGACGTGGTGTTGTGGACCTCGAAGGCGCCGGCGATCGCGGGCGCGGTGCCCGCCGCCGACGCGTTCTCCAGCGGCAGCTCCAGCGCCCGCGCCAGCATCTCTCGCGACAGACTATCCGCGCGCACCGCGAAGGCGCGCTTGTACTCCCACTGCGTCCGCACGTCGGGCGCGTCCGGCGTCTCGACGCTCGCCGCGGCGCCCCAGGTGTGCTCGTCCCACATCACCACCTCGCGCCACGCCGCGTAGAACGCGTCGGACGGGTACGTCGTGTGGTCGCGCATCGCCCAGAGCGCCTCGGCCTGCACCAGCCGGTCGGACGCGCGCCGCACCAGCGCCACCTCCGCCGCCGTCGATGCCACGCCGTCGTCCCAGTAGGTCGTGAAGTCGCCGCTCGCCGTGGGGAGGTCGCGGCCGTGGCGGGCTTCGAAGTCGCGGAACAGCTGCGCGTGCGTGGCGATGACGAGCCGCGGCGAGACGTAGCGCGCGTTCCACTCCCGCACGCAGTCGGAGAGGTCCGGGTCGTTGGGGCCGTTGTCGCCGTTGATGGTGTACGGCAGCTGCACGGCCTGGTACGGGGAGCCGGCGCCCTCGAGGCGCCGCATCAGCCCGTAGAGCTTCCGCTCGCCTCCCTGCCGCATCGCGGCGTCGTGGAAGAGCGAGTAGCTCGCGCCCGCCACCCACGTCAGGACGCTGTCCCGCCCCGACTGCGACGTCCACCAGAAGGGCCGGTCGCCCCACGTCTCGATCGTGTAGCCGATGCGGTCGCCGTTGTTGGGCGCGAGCGCCAACCAGCGGATGCCGCTCTCCCGGAGCGCGGTCACCACACCCCACGACTGCCCGGGGATGTCGGAGATGACGGCGGTCTCGACGGGGAGGCTGTCGCGGTCCCGGAGCCGCCGCGCGAAGTCGAAGAAGTGGGTCATCTCCGGCGCGGTGGCCAGGCCGCTCTGCACTCCGCCGAGGAAGGCGTTGAGGCCGATGGACCCCTCCCTCACCGCTGCGACGAAGCGTGCGCGCTGCTCCGGCGCCGCCTGGGCGAGCCACGTCTCGACCGGCCAGAGGACCTCGACGTTCCACTTGTAGCGCGACTCGGCGGAGTAGTCGCGGGTGCGCTCCACGAGCCGCAGCGCCTCCTCGAGGATGCGCCACTGCAGCCGTTCGACGTTGACCTGCAGGTCCGAGTAGCCGATGTCGTTGTGAGAGTACGGCAGGACGTAGAAGTCGCGCTGCGCGACGGGCACGAGCCGCACCGTCGTGTCGAGCGCCACCGCGCCGGCCACGCGCACGATCACGCGCTGGTCGCGCGGGGCCGCCGCGGGGCCGGCGGGCAGCCTGATAACGTTGCCGCCGGGGACGAGCGCCCATGGCACGGCCGGACGCCCGAGGATCTCGACGCTGGCGTCGCCGCCGCCCACGAGGTTGTCGATGAGGACACGCAGCTCCGCTTCCGCGCCGGCCGGGCCGCGCACGAGCACGGGGTTCTGCTGGATGCGCGGCCGCGGGGTGAGGCGGTGCTGGAACGTCATGTACCAGGCGCGGCTGCCGGCGTCCTCGCCGCGCACCTCGACTCGCACCGGCCGGCCGGGCCCGGCCTCCCGGCGCGCGAGCCGCAGCGTGGCGTAGCCGAAGAGGTCGCCGTAGCGGTCCACCATCGTGACGCGGAAGGAGAGGGTAGAACCGTTGGGGCCGGGGATGCTGAAGCCCCGAAACGTCGAGTCGGCGGCGGTGGTGAAGCTGAAGCTCTGCCGGCCGTTCACGCTGAGATCGAAGCGCTGGACACCCTTGCTGCCCGAGAGGCCCATGATCCAGACGAAGGAAACCGTGTCGGCCGAGACGCCAGAGGGGACGGTGTCGGTCTCCCAGCTCACGGCCTGGATGCCGCGCAGGGCGCGCGCCAGCAGCGACGAAAGTGCTTCGAGGTGCGGCGAGTGGTACTCCATCGTCGCGCCCGAGACCGTGGTGCGGTAGCCCGCCAGCACCGTCTCCGCCGGGACCGCGGCGGGAGGCTGACGCGGCGGGGCCGCCGGCCGCTGCTGGGCCCACGCTTGCGCCGCGAGCACGGCTACCGAGCACAGGATCCCCAGCACGGACGTGATGCGCATCGGCGATCGCCTACCTGGTCGGCGGTTGCTGGCCGATCATCGAGTGAATGCCGTTCGCCTTGAAGTGTGGCCCTCGCTCGGCGGGCGGAACTGAAGGGCGCCCGCGCTCATCTCACGAGCACGGCGAGGAAGTTGTCCAGCAGCCGCGCGGCGAGCCGGTCCATCTCCGGGTCGATCGCGCGGCACTCGGCGACCACCTGCTCCCTCGTCTTCCCCACGTCGGCCAGCTCCGCGCCATAGGCCGCGGTCCACTCGGTGGCGTCCTCGACGGTGACCTCCGGGTGGAACTGCACGCCGACCACGTTGTTCAGGCGGAACATCTGGTTGCGGCAGCCGTCGCCCCTCACGAGCAGCGCGGCGCCGGGCGGCAGGTCGAACGTGTCGCCATGCCAGTGGAACACCGGGAAGCGCGGCGGGAATCCGGCGAGCACCGGGTCCCGGCGGCCATCCTCGGTGAGGTGCACGTCGTAGCCGCCGATCTCCTTGCGGTCCGCCCGGTATGCGCGGCCGCCGAGGAGGTGGGCCAGGAACTGGGAACCGAAACACACGCCGAGACACGGCGTGCCGGCCGCCACCACGCGCTGGAGGAACGCGGCCTCCTCGCGCAGGAAGGCGTGCTCCTCCCACCGGTACGCAGCCAGCGGAGTGCCGCCGACTAGGACGGCATCGCAGGCTTCGGGGAGTGGCAGCGGCTCGCCCCGATACGCGTGCAGGACGGCGAGGTCGTGTCCGTCCTGCCGCAGGTGGCGCTCGAACCTGCCGAAACCCTCGCCCTCCATGTTCTGGATGGCGAGGATCCGCTTCGGCCGGGTGGTCACGCGGCGCCCTCCGCCTCGAAGAGGACACTGCAGCAGGTGACGGCGCCCTCAGCCTTCTCCAGCTCCGAGACGTCCACGGTCCGCACGTTGAGTCCCTCCGCCAGCAGCCGCTCGAGGGTGCGGGGATGCGACGCCGGATAGACCACAGTGTCGTCCACCAGCAGCGCGTTCGCCGCCTGTGGCTCGCCGGGGTCCACGTCCACGAAGCGTACCGCGCCGAAGTGCGCGGGATCCACCAGCTGCCGGTTGATGAGCAGCGTGTCGGATCCCAGCTGCGTCACCGCCGACTTGAGATGCAGGCACGCACTCACGGGCGCCGGCACCACGCGGTAGCCGAACGGAGCAAGGACGGACGTGAGCTGGCGGATGCCAGTCTCGTTGCTGCGGCCTGAACACCCGACGAAGACCGATGTGCCGAGCCGCAGGATGTCGCCGCCGTCGAGGGTGCCCGGGCCTCCGATGACCGCCAGCTCCCGGAACTCCGCGAGCACGTGCGCGACGGACGGCGTCTCCGGCTGCCGGGACGCGGCGCCGGGGCGCAGGATCACGGCGATCTCGTCCAGGACGAGAGCGGTGTCCTCCACGAACACCGAATCGGGCAGCTCCGGCTCCACCGGGAGGACGAGGAGCTGGCAGCCGAGCTCCGCCAGCAGAAGCTCGTACGCGCGGTGCTGGGCGCGGGCGAGATCGTAGTTGATCGCCGCCCTGGACAGAAACGTCAGCTCACAGGCGCCGATGGCGGGGCTGACGGCTCGCGTCAGCGCGAATCGCACGGCTGTCCCTCCACGTCGGCGCCGGTCAGCGCGCCGCGCGCCCTCGGGGCCGCGGTCCGAGCGCCTGGATCGTGAGCCAGGCCATCGCCGCGGCCCCACCGAGGCCCGCCGGCCTTAGACGTCCGGCCCGAAGTCCGCCTTGAAGGCCCGCGCCAGGTCCGCGCCCCAGTTGTCGAGCGCCTCCAACCGTCCGAAGAAGAACCGCAGCACCGGAGGCTCCTCGACGAACCGCAGGCCCTTCACGAGATCGCGGTGCTTGTACAGCCACGTCAGCCGGTCCACGGTGTACTCGATCTGCGAGAGCGTGTACACCCGGCGGGGGATCGCCAGACGCGCCAGCTCGAGATCGGCGAGGACCTCCTTGCCCTGAGCGTCCCGGTCCGTGGAGATGGTGCCCCGCTCCATCGTCCGCACGCCCGATGCGATGTAGATGGCGGCCGCAAGGGCACCGGCCGGGTACTGGCTCTGCGGGATGTGCGGCAGGAAGCGCTTGGCGTCGAGGTGCGCGGCGAGGCCTCCGGGTGGCGTGACCGCGGGAACGCCGTTCTCGATCAGCCGGGAAACGAAGTACTCGATGAACTGCGGCGAGATCCCGGCCACGTTGACGTCGGTCATCTCCCGCAATCCGACCGCCATCGCCTCGACCTCCTTCGTGGACATCCCGCCGTACGTGGCGAACCCCTCGTACAGCGGGAGCCAGGCGAGGAGACGGTCGTAGTACTCCTTCTTGTTCGTGGCGATCATCCCTCCGCGCACCGACGCGCTCTTGCGCGCGGACATGTAGACGAGGTCCGC
>Ga0315295_10001925_pt1 | contig 17683 bp, 6 predicted proteins | sample YL17G14_0_MG_FD_204453 | JGI IMG/M metagenome (GOLD analysis project Ga0315295, IMG submission 204453) | Sediment microbial communities from Yellowstone Lake, YNP, Wyoming, USA - YL17G14_0 | ecosystem: Environmental > Aquatic > Freshwater > Lake > Sediment | place: USA: Wyoming | collected... | reverse complement strand
CGTGTGGGGTCCGAACGAGTGGAAGTGCGTGACCTCGCCAGAGACCTTCTCGTAGTGGAGGCCGTCGCCCAGGGCGGTGCGCGCCACCGTCATCCGGACCTGGCCTGTACCGCCCCGGGTCGGGAAGTCGGTCCGGTCCAGGATGTCGTACTCGAAGCGGCTGCGCCATATCCCCCGAGAGCGGCGCGCCGTGGGGAGCCCCATGGCGCCGGCCAGCACCACGCCGTCCACCCGTCCTCGCACCAGCCCCGTGCGCACCTCCCCGAAGCTCCCCAGGTTCAGGCCGGCATCGAGGCCCGCGGTCAGGTTCTGCACGCCGTACTCGCCGATGCGGTGATCCCCGTCATAGACGTCCTGCACCTCGTGCCAGATCTGCGCGTGCGGCGCCAGGAAGACGGTCCTCGAGCGATCCAGGGGCTGGTACCACTCCGAGGCGATCCCGCGCGTCAGCCCGATCCTCACGTCCGTCCGCAGTTCACCGCCGAGCCGGTTCGATTCGAGCCGGGTGTGCCGGACCAGGAACCCCATCGTGATGCGCCCATAGAGGTCGTCCACGACCTCCAGGCCGAGGTTCACGATGTTCGGCGCGTAGCGCTTCTCCTGCGCGCGCACCTGCAGGACATCGCCGTCCCCTCGCGGCATCAGCTGGAAATCCACCAGCTCGAACATCCCGAGCCCGTAGACACGCGCCAGATCGTGATCCAGGCGCTCCAGATCGAGCGCGTCACCGGGCTTCAGGCTGATCCTCTCGGCGATCACCCGCGGGTCCACCCGGGACTGGTTGTCCAGTTCCACCCCGACGATGCGCTTCACCCCCGTGCCCGGGCGGCGGTGCCGCTGCTGGAACGCCGCATACTCCTCCTCGGAGACCGAGAAGCGGGCCAGACTGTCGATCTTGCTGCGGGCCACGGCCTCGCCGCGGCGGATGATCTCCTCGCGGTCCAGGAACGCCACGAGACCGAAGTCCAGCAGTCCGAGTCGGAGGTAGACGTCCGCCCGCTCGGTCATGGACTCGTAGCCGCTCTGGATGAAGAGCCCCAGTGCGCGCCCGGCCACGTCGAGAAGCGAGGTCGAGAGCTGGTCCATCGAAGGGGGATTGCCGCCGATGTCCGAGGCGATGATGACCTCGGCCCCCATCTGCTCGCACACGTCGATGGGCACGTTGCGGACGACGCCGCCGTCGATCAGGAGGCGATCGCCGATCCGCACCGGCGAGAACAGGCCCGGGATCGACATGCTCGCCCGCAGGGAGTAGATCAGGCTCCCTTTGCGCAGGATGATCATCTCCCCCGTCGCGAGATCCGTGGCCACGACGCGCAGGGGTATCGGCAGGGAGTCGAAGTCCTGTTCGAGCGACGTGTACAGTTCGGGCACACGAATCCCGACCACCATCTTCTGCCCGGCGAGCAGGCCGCTCGCCACGGTGGGGCGCAGTCCTTTGAGACCGAGCTCGAAGCCGAAGACCCCGCTGCGCCGGTCCTGCTTGCGACGGAAGGTCTGCTCGCCGCGCCGAGGCAGATCCGAGGCCAGATCCTCCCAGTCGATCGACGCCATCGCGGTCTCGATTTCGTCCGGAGACAACCCGGCGGCGTACAGCCCGGCGATGATCGCGCCCATGCTCGTGCCGGAGATGTAGTCCACGGGCACGCGCAGCTCCTCCAGCACCCTCAGCACGCCGATGTGGCCCAGTCCGCGGGCGCCGCCGCCCCCCAGGACCAGCCCGATGCGGGGCCGCGCGGAGCCCGGGACCGCCGAACCGCGGACCATGGCAGCGGCGTGGAGCGGCGGACCGGCATCGGTCGCCGCCGCGGCACGGACAGAGCCACCCGCCGGCGCGCCCAGCATCACCAGGGTCAGGATCGCGACTACAGAGCCCGTCCTCCATGCAGCGTTCGGCATCGGATCTCCCGCTAGTTGTGGAGTTTCAGGAGGTTGTTGACGGGGGGTGGCTGGTCACCCGGGATTCTGATGCTGGAAGTTGGGTGGTGCTCAAGCCATTCCAACCCACCACCAGGAGCCCCGGATGGACCTCCACAGTGGAGCACGAAGCTGGCCCCGTAGTCGAGCCCTCCTGATCGAGCGCATCACGGCGCAGCACTGGGCCGTCAGCCAGGCGGCACGACCGGCCGCGGATCGGCCGCCCCAGGGACGAGCGGGAGGCCAGGGCAGACGGCGACCCACGCTCAAGAGGCGCGCCGGGGCCGCGGGACGGCTCCGTCGCCTCGGCGGCGCCCCCGGTCCGACCCGGCGGAGGGCGTTTCCGCACCGCCGTCTCCTCGCTCAGTCCCGCGCCGCGGCCTCCACGACGCCGACGGTCGTCAGATTCACGACCTCCTCCACCGTCGCCCCGTACTGGAGCAGGTGGGCCGGAAGCCGGGTACCCATCAGGACGGGCCCGATCGGAATGGCCTCCGCCATGTGCTGGAGCGCGTGCATGGCCATGTTCCCCGATTGCAGGTCGGGGAAGATCAGGACGTTGGCGTCCCGGTCCAGCTTGCAGAACGGGAAGTACTCCTGCCGGAGTGCGCCGTCCCGGGCGGTGGTGAGCTGCATCTCCCCGTCGATGATCAGCTCCGGTGCACGCTGGCGGGCGATCTCAGTAGCCTGACGCACCTTCCGCGAGAACGGATGGTCGACGCTGCCGAAGTTCGAGAACGAGAGCATGGCGATCCGCGGCTCGAAGCCCAGCGAGCGGCTCATGCGGGCGGCGACCAGCGCGATCTCGGCCAGCACTTCGGCGTCGGGATCGATGTTCACCGCGCAGTCCGCCAGGAACACGACATCCCGCGGCAGCAGCACCAGGTAGTGGCTGGAGATGCGGCGCAGACCCGGCGCAGGACCGATTACCTCCAGGATCGTCCTCAGGGACTCGGCATAGTGCGTCGACACTCCGGCGATCATCATATCCGCGTCGCTGGCGTGCACCATCATCGCCGCGAAGTAGTCCGACTGCCGCAGCCTGCGCTCCGCGGTGGCGTCGATCACTCCTCGCCTCCGCCGCATGCGGAAGTACTCTTCCACGTAATCGTCGAATCGGGGGCTGTGCGCCGGATCCACGACCGCGAGCCCTCCGAGGTCGAGACCGAGCGCGTCCACGCGACGGCGCACCTCCTCTTGGTCGCCGAGCAGGATCGGATTCGCGATGCCCTCGTCCATGAGGATGCGGCTGGCGCGGATGATGGTCTCGTTCGTGCCCTCGGGGAAGACGACGCGGAGCGGCTTCTGGCGCGCGCGCAGCATCAGCCCCCGCAAGGTCTCGCGGCCGGTCCCCAGCCGGATGGCGAGACTCTCCTGGTAGGTCGCGGACTCCAGCGGGTTCCGGGCCACGCCCTCCTCGACGGCCTGCTGGGCGACGGCCGCGGATTCCCGAACCAGGATTCGCGGGTCGATGGGCTTGGGGAGGATGTACTCGGGGCCGAAGCTGAAGTGCTCGCGCCCGTACGCCCGCTCGACCTCGTCCACCACGTCCTCGCGCGCCAGGGCCGCCAGCGCGCGCGCGGCGGCGAGAAGCATGCCCTCGGTGATGCGCGTGGCCTGGACATCGAGCGCCCCGCGGAAGATGTAGGGACAGCTCAGGAGGGCCTGGATTGCGTTGGGGTGCCCGGCCTGGCTCGTGGCCACGATGACGTCGCGCCTGGCGCCGCGCGCCGGCTCGAAGCCGATCTCGGGCTCGGGCGTGGCGAGCGCGAACACGATCGGGAAGCGGCCCATCGTGCGGATCATCTCCTGGGTGAGCACCCCTCCGACCGAGGTCCCGAGGAAGACGTCGGCTCCCTTGAGTCCGGCGGCCAGTTCGCGAGCGACGTGCTCGCGCGCGAATTCACGCTGGAAGTCGAACAGGTCCTTGCGTCCCGGATGCAGCAGGCCGTGAAGGTCGTAGACCAGGAGGTTCTCCGGGAGCACGCCCAGGCGCAGCAGCAGCCGGAGACAGCCGGTGCCGACGGTACCGGCGCCGCAGGCGACGACCCGGATGGCCTCGATGCGCTTCTCCACGAGTTCCAACGCGTTCAGCAGGGCGGCTGCGACCACCACGGCGCTGCTATGGAGGCTCTCGTGGAGGACGGGGATGCTCAGGCTCTCGCGGAGCCGGTCGTAGATGATCAGCCCCTCGGGCGCGCGGATGTCCTTCAGATTGATCCCGCCGAACGTGGGCTCGAGCATCTGCACGGCCTCGACGATCCGGTCGGGCTCGGTGCCGCGGATCTCGAGATCGAAGACGTCGAGATCCGCGAGCCGTTTGAACAGAACGGCGAGGCCTTCCTGCATCGGCTTGGCCGCCTCGGGCCCGATGTCCCCGAGCCCCGGCACCGCGGTCCCGTTGGTGATGACGCCGACGAGGTTCGCGCGCGCGGTGTAACGGAAGACCGCCGCGGGATCGCGCACGATCTCCTGCGCCGCGATCGACGAGCCTTCGAGATAGGCGAGGCGCATCTCCCGCAGCGTGAGACACGACTTGGTGGCGCGCAGCTCGATCTTGCCGGGACGGCCGGAGGCGTGGTACTCGAGAGCATCCTCGGAGCGGATCATGGCGGGTCTCCTAGGCGGCCGGCTCGGCGACCGCCCCGGTCAGGGGGTGATGCTCGAGAGTGTCCTGCACCGCGGACATGATGAAGGGAACCGGGCGCACCTGCAGGAGCCACAGGCGGGCGCCCTCGATCCCGAATTCGAGGTTGAGGGGGTAGCCGTACGCCGCCTCGAGGCGCGCCGCGAGGCGAACCAGCTCGGCAAGCTCGAGGTACTCGAGCGCCGGGCGCAGCCGCTGGTGGTAGAGCGTCTCGGCACGGACCGTGCCTGCCCCGGCGCGCTGGTCGAAGCTCACCCGCTCCCGCTTGTCCGCGGTCACGTAGCGGAAGCGCAGCGGCTTCTCCGCGAGGTCACTCCCCTTGGCGACGACCACGTGGTCGGCCGCCACGGCTCCCGACACGACGCCCTCGCCCAGGCCGAGCCCCGCGTTGACCACCATCTCCAGGAGTTCCCCCTCGGCGACGTTCGAGGTGATGAGAACCCCGGACACGCGCGAGCACACCATGCGCTGGACGATCACGCCTCCGCCGGATCCCTCGGCGCCCAGGCCCAGCACGGCGCGGTTGTGAATCGCGCGCTCCGTCCACAATCCGCTCCAGGCCCGCTTGAGGTGCTCCAGGACCTGCTCCTCGCCGCGGACGAAGAGGAATGTGTCGAACTCGCCGGCTCGCGCCGCGATCTCGATGTCCTCCTCGCGAGCCGAGGAACGAACGGACACGAAGGGACCGCCGGCCTCGTCCACGGGGCCCGATCCCGCCCCCCCAACGGTCGCCAGGCGACGGTACGACGCCTTCACCGTTTCGCTCAGCACTTCCGGAAGCGTGAACTTCTCCCACAGCGCGCGGATCCGTGACGACTTCTCGGCGTGACCGAGGTCGGCGCGCGTCAGCACCCTTTCGATGGCCCGCTGCAGGCTCTCCGGGCCGCCGGACGCAGCCTCGGCGTCCGGGCGCTCCACCGGCAGCCGCATGACCTCCGCAAACGCATGCTGCGTCACCACGAACCAGGGCGGCACGCAGGAGGTGCGCTCGAGCCGCTCGATCTCCGCGAGATTGGCGGCCTTCGAGCCTACCAGCGGATCCAGCTCCATCCCCCCGTCGGACGGCCACAGGACCTGCCGGCCGGCCAGCCGCGCACGCGCCGCTTCATCGCTCCGCTCGAGGTCGGCGCGCGCGCGCCGGGCGTCCTTGCGAACGCGCTCCGGCGTGGCGAGGACGTCGTCGAGCCTCTCGAGATGACGCAGGACATGGCGCCGGCCACCCACGCGCTCGTCCGGGGCGAGGGCCGCGGCCAGGGCCCGCGCCGTCCGCTCGCGCAGCTCGCGCAGGCGACGGCGCGCGAGGCGTTCGGCGATGCGAACGTCGGGCGCCCGGAAGCCCGGCACCTGGAGGCCGGCTTCCTTCAGCGCGGCCTCGGTGTCCGCGAGGACATCGTGCTGGCGGAGGATCTCGAGGCGCGCGGCCAGTACCTCGTGGATCGAGGGCAGCACGGGGATCTGCTGCTCCGCCCGTGCGCACGCGGTCCGGAGTCGCCGTGCCAGCTCCCGGACGGTGTCGAGCAGGCACTCCTGAGCCACCCGCCCCACCTGCGGGTTGTCGAGGAGCGGGGCCAGCAGCCGAATCCTCTCGCCCCTCGCGTTCGGCTCCGCGGCGAACCCGCCACCCACCAGAAGCTCGCGCACCGCATGGCGCGCCAGCGCGCGACTCGTGAGACGCGCGAGGAGCTTGACCAGCTGGTGCCGGGCTCTCAGCTTGCGGCCGCGCAGCGTCAGGATCTCGGCCGGGTCGGAGGCTGCCGCGAGGCACCGAAGCGCCTCGGCGAGGGCGCGCAGCTCCTCGTGCAGCCCGAGTGCCGCACCATCCTGCCCGAGCATGCCCAGCGTCCCCGCATCGGCATCGAGGACCACGAGGTCTCCCTCGTGAAGCCGGTGCTCGGGCTCGCGCAGGTTCCGACGCACCGACACGTGGAAGCCCGCGACATCCCGCGCCTCTTCGCGGTACTCGAGGCCGCGGACCCTCAGGATGGACGGGCCGCCAACGACGTGCTCCCACTCGCCCGGGACGATCAGCGCAGGCTTGTGGAACTCCATGGCCGTGAGGCCCACGTGGCTCAGGACCCCACCCCCGGTGGAGACGGCTCCGGCCGCACGGTAGATGAACGCATTGTCGTCCGGCCGCAGCGAGGCGGTCACCAGGATGGCACCCTTGAAGTCCCCAGGCACCCGTCCGGCCGTGCCGAACAACGCGCGTCCCACGACTCGCCCCGGCGAGGCCCCCAATCCCATCACGACCCTTTCGTCCGCATGCGGTCGGACTGGCGGAGTGGGGTTGGGGCCCCTGAACGTGTCCCGGATCCGAGCTGATTCCTCGGCCGTGACCTCAAGCGCGGATTCCGCGCCGGGGGTGACGTAGCCGCTCCGTCGCAGCATCATCCCCAGGTCCGCGCCACCGACGCGGGCATTCGACCGCCACGCGTCGGACGCCTGCGCGCGACGACGTCCGAGTGCGGGTCCGTCGGTGAAGAGGCCGAGCCGAATGATGCCGGCCGAGTCGCGCAGCACGCTGACCCGGAGCGAAGCGCCGGTCAGCGGCAGGCTGGCCGACTGCACCTCGTATCCCTCGACCGCCCCGGTCGTCCGGAACCGGAGCATCCGTTCGAGGGGGCCGAGCACGTGCGCCACCGCAGCGCAGCCGCGCAGGCGCTCATCACCCATGGCCAGGATCTCTGCGAAATGCTCCGCCTCGTGCTGGCTCTGGTAGTTCTCCCCCGCGCGGCGAAGGGGACCACGAGGCGACACCGCGATCTCGCCTCGCGACAGCGCGGCGCGCAGCGGCCCGAGCAGCTCCCGCTCGAGCCGCAACTGGCCCAGTGGCCGGTCTGTGGCGTCGTCGAGCAGAGGAATCGAATCGAGACCGAGTTCGCGCAGGGCCTCCCGCAGGGTCTCCGGCAGTCCCAGCGGGAGCGTGGCGCTGAAGCGGTCCCGGTAGACCCCCTCGCCCGGCCAGGGGATCTCACGCTCCCCGGCTGGACTCTTCTCCACCCCTGCGAGAATCCCGCACCGGTCACGGGTCAGGATCTGCTCGAGGGGAAGCACGCCCCAGCGCGCCAGCCAGTCGGCCCACGCCCGGGCCACTTCCACCCGCGCCTCGGCGTCCCGCGCCACGTCACCGAGGACCCAGTCCAGGTCCATGAGATAGGGCAGCGCGCAGGCGAGGCTCTCGGCCTTCTCGCACAGATCGCCGAGGTCGATGCTCCGCTCCTTGTCGTATCGCGCACTGACGTGCGTGTTCTCGATCCGGACGTCGAAGTCGAGGCGGCGGAAGAGCTGCGCGAGCCCGTCGAGCGCGGGGTTAGGATGGCCCGATAGTTCGTACTTGCTGACACCGAAGAACTCCAGATCGATCATGCCGCCCTGCAGCGGCGGGGCGTAGTTCACGCGCAGCAGGGCCGGGTGATTCCCGAAGCTGACGTAGTAATGGATCTCGCTCCCATAACAGAAGATCTGGACCTTGGGGAAGCTCTCCCGCCCGTGGAGCAGCGAGCGGCTGAAGCCTTCCGCGATCACGCAGACCGGAAAGGGCAAGCGGACGGTCGACGGCGTCTCCCCCGCCCCGGGGTCGAAGTCAACGTAGTGCAGGGTCCGCAGTCGGCGGAGGACCCGGGTCTGCGAGGCCACCAGCACGTCCACCGTTCGATTCGTGCCACGGCCCGCCTGAACGAGGCGAAACGCCAGCCGCAGGCTGCGCTGATGCAGGTAACGCTTCAGGCCGTGAAGCGTGCGCACGTCACCGGGCGACTGCGGGTCCTCGAAGGTCCAGACGAGGCGGGTGAGCACCGGCGAGAGCTGATCCTCGCCCCCTTCGCGCTCCAACTCCCGCATCACCCGCTCACGCAGGTCCCGGTAGACATCGGCGATGGCCGGGCATTCGTCGGTGTGGGACGCGAACAGGGTGGCGAATTCCGCAACCAGGCGGTCCATGCGGTCCAGCAGGCGTCGGACTGCGGTCCGCGTCGGCAGGGTCACATCCAGGAAGGCGGGAAGCAGTTCAGCGTGCGCCGCGCCGTGGGCCCTGAAGCGCTCGACCGGGTCACGCTCGATCGCGTCCCCTTCCGCGGTGCAGGTCCCGCCGTGGGCGATCACGAGGAACTGCTCGCCGGTCCGGCGGACGTCCCCCGAGGACGCGAGGAGCTCTGCCTCCGCGGGCGTAACCATGAATGGGAAGGAACCACCGAGACTCACGCCTACCAGGGGGCGGATTTCGAGGCCCAGGTTCACACGCGGCCAACCCAGCTCCGCGACGAGCTCGCGGAGCAGCGCCTTTCCGCACTGCCGCTCGGCCTCCGCCAGCGCGGACGCCACGCGCTGCGCACCCGGCGGCCGGGCCAGGAGGTGGGCGAGGTCGAGATGCGAGGCGCGCGTGTAGTCGAGGTAGTCGCCGAGCTGCGCGTGCGCATCCTGGCCCAGCAGCCGCTCCCTGAGTTCGCGAGCGACGGGCTCTCCGTCCAGATCCAGGATCCGGGCGGCCAGCCTCCGCGGGGTCGCATCGCTACCGAGGAAGAGCTCGAGCGCGGGGCCGGCCCGCTCGGTCGACGGGCCCCGCGCGGCGCCGAGCATCCGAGCTATGAGACGCAGGGCCTCCGGCTCGCGCAGCCTGGAGCCCTCTTCCTCCACCCGGTCCGCCAGGAAACGGACCACCTGTTCGCCTACCTCGAGGCCCCCGGCCGAAGCCAGCCGCGCCGCACATTCGAGCCCGCTCTGCACGAGGTCGCCCTGGGTGGCGGCGATCACCCCCTGGAGAAGCGACCAGGGGTCGCGGTAGTCCGCCGCAAGGGTCTGCAGCAGGGCGGCGAGCGGCCGCGCCGGCGTCCCCGGACACCGCGCCAGAAGTCCCGCCAACTCGACGAGGTGCCGGCCTTCCGACTCGGTCGGCGGATCGTGCAGCACTTGCCGGAGCCGCGCGCAATCGGCCGCGACGCGCTCGGCGGAGCCCAGCGCCACGCCCAGCTCGGCGGCGATGGCATGGGCGAGCGCGGCGACCTCGTCGCCCCCATCCTGGCAGTGGGGACGGTCGGCGCACGCGTCGTCGCGCTTCATCTCCCTGCCCTGCCCCAGGCGGAGCGGTCTCCCGCCCGCAGTTTGCGTTTCCAGCCTGGCATCCAGCGGCCCATAGGACCCATGCCTCCGGCGCCCATGGTAGTACCGTTGGGGCGTTTGCGTCAGGATTGATTGTCCCGGAGACGCCATTCGCCAGCCGGTCGCGTGCGATGAGTGGTAAAGGCCCCCGCTGATCCAGCATCCGCTGGTCACGGGCGGAGGGGGAACTGGCCGTCGTCATCAGGGCCCACGGACTGTCGGGCGACAGCAGGGGGTACTCGCAGCGGGCGGGGCAAGCGCGATGACCGCGAGGGGCTCGTCGTCGGTCCACCCATGGGCGCCCGAGCCGTGTCAGGTCTAACTCGCGGCTAGGCAGCCCCCGTGCCGTGGCTTCCAGCGGAGCACGCGCACCCATGACGCTGCCATCCGCTCAGGCCTTCGTGCTCCACTCCATTCCCGGCTAAGCCCCGTGGGCGCGAAGCCCGTAGTCCCCGTGTGGGACCCTGCTCTTCCGCAGCACCACCTGGGGCAGAAGCCTGACCCCGAATAGACGGCTGGTGAGCGACGGCTGCGGTGCACACGGGTCACAGAACCATGAGCCTTGACAACCCGTCTTCATAGGTGGGGCGAGTGCCTGATTTGGGCTGACGGGCACGTGAGGTACGCGGGCGTGGATCCGCGGACCCGAACGGGTCGGCCTGCCTGCCGAAAAGGTCCCATCCGGCAGGCAGGCCGGGTCCGCTTCGAGAACCAGGGAGAAGTCGGACGTCGGTGCCGCTACGCGTTCCGCTTCTTGAAGTCGGCCATGAACTGGGCGAGGCGCTCGGCGCCCTCGACCGGCATGGCGTTGTACATGGAGGCGCGCACGCCACCGACCGAGCGGTGGCCCTTGAGGCCCGACATCTCGGCCTTGCCCGCCTCGGCGATGAACTTCTCCTCCAGCTCCTCGCTGGGCAGGCGGAAGACCACGTTCATGCGCGAGCGGGACGCCTTGTCCACCGGGCTGCGGAACCAGCCGCCCGAGCCGTCGATGGCCTGGTAGACCAGATCCGAGCGCCGGCCGGCGCGCTTGTCCATCTCGGCCAACCCGCCCACGGACTTCACCCACTCCAGGTTGAGCTTCATCATGTAGATCGCGAACACGGCGGGCGTGTTGTACATGGACTTGTCGGGCACGTGGCTCTTGTAGGCCAGGTAGGCCGGCAGGTCCTCGCGGCTCGCGGCGAGCACGTCCTTGCGCACGATGACGACCGCGTTGCCCGCGGGTCCGAGGTTCTTCTGCGCGCCCGCGTAGATCAGCCCGAAGCGCTCGAAGGCGATCGTCCGCGAGAGGATGTCCGAGCTCATGTCGGCGACGAGCGGCACGCTCCCGGTGTCCGGGAATCCCGCGAACTCGATGCCACCGATGGTCTCGTTGCTGGTGATGTGCAGGTAGGCGGCATCGGCGCCGGGCTTGAGCTCGGCGGCCTGCGGCATGCGGGTGAACTTGTTGGCCTCGTCGGTCCAGACGACCCGCGTCGGGCCGACCTTCTTCCCGTCGGAGATGGCCTTCTTGGCCCAGGCCCCGCTGTTGACGTACTCGAAGGTCTTGCCCTCCGCGCGCAGGTTCAGCGGGACCATCCCGAACTGCAGCGTGGCGCCGCCCTGCAGCAGCAGGATCTCGTGCGTGTCCGGCACGCCGAGGACCTCGCGCAGCAGATCGAGCGCCTGGTTGTGCACCGCCTCGTAGTGCTTGCCGCGGTGGCTCATCTCGATGAGCGACATGCCCGCGGCGTTGTAGTCGACGAACTCGGCGGCGGCCTTCTCGAGCGCGGGCAGCGGCAGGGTGCAGGGGCCGGCGGCGAAATTGAAGATTCTCTTCGGCATCACGCTCTCCTTACTTGCTCGTCCACTTCTCGAGGATGTCCACCACGATGTCGCCGATGCGCAGGAGGTTCTCCTTGCTCGACGCGCCGAGGTGCGGCATCACCACCGTGTTCGGAGCGCCCACGATCGGGCTTCCGTAGATCTCGTCCTTGAACCAGACGTCCGTGGCGTAGCCGCCGAGCTGACCCGAGGTCAGGGCCTCGACGACGTCCTCTTCGACCACGCACTTGCCGCGCCCGGTGTTGACGAGGATCGCGCCCTTCTTCATCTTCGCGATCGTCTGCTTGTTGATCATGCCCTTCGTCTCGTCGGTGAGCGGCGTGTGAAGCGAGAGGTAGTCGGACGCGGCGAGCACCTCGTCGAGGGACTTGATCGCGGCGATGGGGTGCTGCTGCACCACCTTGTCGTGGGCGATGACCTTCATGCCGAAGGCCTGCGCGCGCTTCGCGACCTCGGTGCCGATGCGGCCGATGCCGATCAGGCCGAGCGTCTTCTGGTACAGCTCCGTGCGCTTCAGCTCGCTCTTGAGGAACTTGCCGCCGACGATGCCGTTGTGCCCCTCGATGAGACGGTTGGGGACGGCGAGCATCAGCGCCAGCGCCAGCTCGGCCACCGCCACCGACGAGGCCTCCGGCGTGTTCATCGCGGTGATGCCCTTCTCCTTGCAGTAGGCCACGTCGATGTTGTCCATGCCGACGCCGCCGCGGATGAAGAGCTTCACACAGGTGGCCTTGTCGATGTAGGCGCGGTCGGCCTTGGTCTTGGAGCGGACGAGGATCACGTCCGCCTCGGCGACGCGCGCGGGATCGTCGAACACCTCGCCGAACTTCTTCAGTCGCTCGGGCAACCCCTTGTCGAAGGCGTCGGCTAGCAGGATCTTCATGGTCTTCTCCTCCCCCTGGATTCGGGCGGCACCCCCACCCCTCGGTTCAACGGGGTGAATCTATTGGGTACGGCGCGGGATGACAACCCGCCACGGGGCCGCGGGCGCGGGGGATCGCGGCTTGGGACGGCCGCCTCCGGGCGTCAAGCGACGGGCGCGCAGGAGCGTCGGACGGGCGCCCCCCGCGTCGCGCCCCCGCGACATTGGCCGGGCCGGCGCCCCGGGAACTTGGCGGGTCCGTGACGGGCACGCGGGCGGCGACCCGCCGGCGGGCGCCTGGGCGGCGCCCGGGCCTGGCCGCCAGAGCTTCTCCGTCTCGATGAAGACGCCCTCGTCCACCTTGGCGAGGAACTCCTGGCAGCACGCCTCGTCACCTGTCGCGCGAATCTTCGAGACGGCCCCCATGTCGTCCAGCGTCCTGAGCTGGAAGCTCACGCGCACCCGGGTCCGTCCCCCGTGCCCGCCGGCGTTCGCCCTGACCTCGATGATCGAGTTCCTGTCCCAGCGCGCCAGGTGTGATGTCTCACCAGGTTGTTCACTGAGGGACCTGTTCAACCGGGGCCCCGCTGGTGGAAGTTGGGTGGTGTCGAAGCCGACCCATCGCCATCAGGGAGAAGCCCCGGATGAACGCCCACGGTCGAGCACGAACCTGCCCTCTGAGTCGAGCCCTTCTCGTCGGCCGCGTCCGGGAACAGGGCTGGCGGGTCGAGCAGGCCGCCGCAGCCGCCGGGATCAGCCTCCGGACCACCCACAGGTGGCTCGCCCGCTACCGGGAGGAGGGCCCCGCCGGACTCGAGGATCGTCAGCAGGGGAAGCCTGCCCTGGCGGACCCCCGGCAGACGTCTCCCAACCAGGGCGCGCCTGACCGTGCTGTCGGCGACCGACTCGATCTCGGCCAGAGGGATACGCAGCGGCGCGGCCTGGCCCGTGATGCCCAGCGCGAGGGACTCCTACCCCAGCCCCCTGGATCGCCCGCGCAGGGGAACCTGGCCCCGGCGGTAGCGCCAGCCGCCGTGTGAGTCCGACGGCGACCTTGACCGCTTCGTCCGCCTCAGGATCCCGCGGCGCATCGTCAGTCTCCGCGAGGGATCCTCATCGAATGAGCACGATCCTGCGCGTGGCCACGTCGCGCCCTGCCTCGAGTCGGCAGAGGTAGACTCCGTTGGCCAGCCCACCGGCGCGGAACTCCACCTGCTGCGGACCGGCGGGCCGGCGCTCGTGGACCAACGGGGCCGCGACCTCGCGTCCCGCGAGGTCGTAGATCCGCAGCGTCACGTGCCCGGCAGCCGGCAGCGAGAACGTGATCGAGGTCCCGGTGCGGAAGGGATTGGGCCGATTGGGCGGCAGCTGCGCGACTCCCGCGCGCCCCGGGGCCCACGGCACATCGGCGGTCGCGGCCCCGACCGCGGCGAGACAGGGCCGGTATCGCCCGCCCACCTGGGTGAAGTCGCCACCCAGGTAGAGGGTCGTCCCGCTCGTGGCCATGGTGCGGAGCGGGCGGTCGATGGCCCCCGGGTTCCACGCTCTTGCCGCGCCCGTGACGGCATCGAGAGCCGTGACGGCCTGGTCGGGCTCCCCTCCGGCGGCGGTGAAGGACCCGGTCGCGTACACGGTGCTGCCTTCCGCGATCAAGCAGCCAACTTCGCCGTCCGCGTGCGGATCCCACGCGGTCGCCAGCCCCGTTGCGACATCGAGCGCCGCGATTCGGCTCCGCGGCTGCCCGCCGATGCTGGTGAAGGCACCGCCGAAGTACACCACGCCCTCGCCGACCGCGATCGCGGGAGCGCGGTTGCTCGCGGCCGGATCCCAGTCCGCGAGACCCGTCGCAGCGTCGAGGGAGGCGCTCATGTATCGGGGCTGCCCGCCGATGTGGTCGAAGTTCCCGTACACGTACACCTTGCCACCACCGGCCTGAACGGCCGAGACATCGGTGGCGAACATGGCGATGGGGCGGCCGGTCGGGCCGGGATTCCAGTCCGTGGCGAGACCGGTCGCGGTGTCGAGGGCCGCGATGCAGTTGCGCGGCTGCCCGCCGATGCTGCTGAAGGTGCCGCCGGCGTAGACCACGCTCCCGTCCGCCGCGAGCGTCGTGATCCCGCCAGAGCCCGGGTTCCAGGCGGTGGCGAGTCCCGTGGCGGGGTCGAGTGCCGCGATGCCGTTGCGCGGCTGCCCGCCGATGCTGGCGAATCCGCCTCCCGCGTAGAGCCTCCCACCGTGCATGACCATGGCCGTGACGAAGTAGCTCGCGTTCGGGTCCCAGGGGGTCACGGCCCCGCTGAGGGCATCGAGCGCAGCGATGAACCTCCGCCGCTCTCCGCCGGCGCTGATGAACTGCCCGCCCGCGAACACGGCGCTTCCGCCTGTCGCCAGCGCGCGGACCGTGTCCTCGATGCTGGGGGCCCAGCTGGTGACGGCGCCCGTCGCGCCGTCCAGCGCGGCGAGGTTGCTCCGCGCCTGCCCCCCGATGCTGGTGAAGAGACCGCCCGCGTACACCGTGCTCCCGCCCTTCGCGAGGGCGTAGACCGGCTTGTCGGCGGACAGTCCCGGGGCCGTGACGAGGCCGGTCGAGGCATCGAGCGCGGCGAGGTTCGGCCTCGGCAGTCTACCGACCAGCGGGAAGCTGCCGCCCGCGTAAACGGTGTTCCCACTCACGGCCAGCGCGTGGACCGTTCCGCCCACGTTCGGATTCCATGCCGTGGCGAGGCCGGTCGTGGCCTCGAGCGCCGCGACGCCGTACCTCGTCTGCCCTCCCAGGCTGCTGAAGTCGCCCCCCGCATAGACGGTGCTCCCATCCACGGCCAGCGTGTAGACGGTTCCGGACGCGATCGGGTACCAGGGGAGCGCGAGCCCGCTGGCACTGTCGATGGCGGCGATGGAGTAGTGGGTCTGCCCGGCGATGCCCCGGAAGGATCCCCCCACGTAGACGGTGCCGGCGCCGACCGCCAGGGCGAGCACCTGCGGTGTCGGACCGGTGACGTTGGGATTCCACGCAGTGGCCGCGCCGGTCGCGGCGTCCAGGGCCGCGATCCGGTTCCGCGCCTGACTGCCGACGCTCGTGAACTGCCCTCCCACGTAGACGGTGCTTCCGCTCACCGCGAGGGCGTTGACGACGCCGTTGGCGTTCGGGTCCCAGGCGGCCACGTTGTTGTCGGCGAGGACGTGCGCCAGATTCGACCGCGCCGTGCCACCCACCGACGCGAAGGCGCCCCCGATGTACCACCCGCCGGAGCCGTCGGATGCGACGGCGTAGACGTGACCGGCGACTCTCGGGAACCCGCTGGCCGGCGTCCCGCTCGACGCGGCGATCGGCACGCCGGAGCCCGTGGCCGGTCCGACGTAGGTGAACATCCCTCCGATGTAGAGCGTGCCCGCATCCACGACGGCCGCGTACACGGGTCCGTTCGTGATCGGGAATCCCTCCTGGAGGATCTGGGCTTCGGCCCGGGGAGCGGCGCAGAGGAGCATCACCGAGGCGACGACGGTGGCGAGCGCGGCCGCAGACGCCACCTCGCTCCGCACGAGAGCTCCTTCCCGGCGGTCGAGCGCGTCCCGTGCCACGGCGGGACTCATCGGATCACCGCGACCCGGCGCGTCAATGTCCGGCCGGCTTGAGCGAGCCGCACGACGTAGATCCCCGCCGGCAGCGGCCCGCCCTCGTCCAGGTGCACGCGATGCTCGCCCGCGCCCAGGCTGCCCACGTCGCGCACGCGCACCCGCCGGCCCGCGAGGTCGAACAGGCCGAGCGTGGCGGGCGCAGGGTTCGGGAGCGTGAACGCGATCCACAGGCTCCCCACCGCCGGGTTGGGGCGCGCGCCCAGCAGGGCCAGATCCCGCACCCGCGGCACCTCCACCCAGGTCTCGCCCAGGAACTCCTCCACGCCGCCGCGCCGAATGCCGAGCCGGTAGCCGTAGCGCACGCCCGGGCTCACCTGCGTGTCTTCGTAGACGATTCGGCCGGTTCCGTCGCTCGTGACCTGCCCGAGCGCGCTCCAGGCGCCGCCCCCGGTGCGCCGGTAGACGGTGGCCGCGGGGACGCGCCCGTTCGCCGCGAACCACGCGAGCCGCACGCGATCCGACCGGGCCTCGGCGCTCACCAGCGCGAGCAGCGTGGGCGTGGTCAGGTCACCCATCGCGGCGATGCCGCTCTGGGGCAGCCCGCCGATCCGGTTGAACCATCCGCCCGCGTAGACGGTCGGGCCGTCGACCAGGAGCGCGTTGATGCCCCCACTGGCGTCGGGGTTCCATGCCGTGGGCACGCCGGTGACGGGATCCAGCGCGGCGAGGTTGTTCCTCGGCTGTCCGCCGATGCTGCCGAAGCTGCCGCCCACGTACACGGCGCCTCCGGTCGCGACGACGGTCGTCACGTCCAGGTTCCCGTAGCCCTCCTGCGGATACAGCCAGCCGGCGTCCCAGGCGGTGGCGAGCCCGGTGGTGGCGTCGATCGCCGCGAGCTGTCGCCGCCACACCCCTCCCTCGGTGGGATGACCGCCCATGAACTCGAAGGGGCCACCTACGTAGACGGTGCTCCCCATCACGGAGATCGCGTGGATCGGGCCGCGCGACTGGGAGGGCCCTCCCATGATCGTTCCGCCCCCCCGGTCGGCCGTCGGAGGCGGCCATGGTTTCGGGTCCCACGCGAGGGTGACGCCGTCGGTGGAGTCGTGCGCGGTGGCGCTCAGTGCCGCCAGACCGCCCCGCGGCTGCGCACCGATGGAGTCGAAACACCCGCCCACGTACACGATGTCGCCGTCCAGCGCGATGGCCGACACCGAGTCGGTCGGGCTCGGGTTCCACGGCAGCACCATCTGGTCCGAGGAGTCCGCCCAGGCGCCATTGAGCGCTGCGAGGTGGTTCCGCGTCAGTCCGCCGAGACGGTCGAAGCGGCCGCCCACGTACACCGTCGAGCCGCTGACCGCCAGCGCGGCGATCCTCTGGCGACGAATCCACTCGTGCCCGTTCGGGTTCCAGATGGTGGGCTGCCCGGTCGTGAGATCGAACGCCGCGAGGTTGTTTCGCACCGCCGCGGTGTCGCCCGGGACCGGGATGTACATCGTGAAGTCCCCGCCCGCGTAGAGCGTCGAGCCACTCAGTGCCAGCGCGGCGACGCTGCCGCGCACGTCCGGATTCCAGTCGGTCGGGAGCCCGGTCACGAGGTCGATCGCGGCGAGGCCGCTCCGCCCCACGCCGCCGAGGCTCGTGAAGTCGCCACCCGCGAACACGCGTGTCCCATCGACCGCGAGGGCGAGGACTGCGTTGTTCGGCCTGGGGTCCCAGGCGGCGAGTTCGCCCGTCACCGCATCCACGGCCCCGAGGTC
>Ga0315295_10001922_pt1 | contig 17693 bp, 15 predicted proteins | sample YL17G14_0_MG_FD_204453 | JGI IMG/M metagenome (GOLD analysis project Ga0315295, IMG submission 204453) | Sediment microbial communities from Yellowstone Lake, YNP, Wyoming, USA - YL17G14_0 | ecosystem: Environmental > Aquatic > Freshwater > Lake > Sediment | place: USA: Wyoming | collected... | reverse complement strand
AGGTTTTGAGGCTTTTTCTCGGATAACAGTCTGTTCCATACGCATGCGCTTCAAGAACCAAGTCTTTTCCTGCTACAAGATCCTCTATGACATGGGCTCCTCCGTATTTAAATTCCCCGGGAAAAACCTTATTGCGAGGATCATCCTCGGCAAGCGCTGTCGCTCCTATATATATATCGACCGCGGCAAAGCCTGCATAACACAACACATCGTTAATAGTCACCTTACCGCCGCCTAATTTAATCTTCGGTTTCGCATGCCCGATGTTAAAATAGGCGCCGCTTGAGCACATCGGCCCGAATGTGCCTGTCGTTACAATATCGATTTTACGCGCCGCTTCTTCGGCGCCTTCCCGCTCAACAATATCGATTATTTCTTCGGCATTAACAACTACTGCCCTGCCTTCTTTTATTTTTTCGTTTATCTCTTTTATCGTCTTTGCCATTTTTTATCTCCCATGATAACGAGGGACGATAGACGACGGATGAGGGACGATAAGGATACGCCTCTTTATCGTCTCCCGTCTCTCTTCCTTCGTCCTCCTTTGAGTTTTGAGCTCATAGCTCACAGCCCACAGCGCATGGCCCATCTGCCCTTAAAGAAGGCTTATGCATGATACATAACATAAGCACCGCCTTTACTATGATATAATCCTCGTCTCCTATTGCGTAAATTTAAAATTCTCCGCCAACGGCGGATCCGCCATGAATTGCCGAATGATAGGTTTAGGCGGAAAAATGAAATGTTACAATTAAAAACCAAAAATCAAAGACCAAAAATCAAAAACACATATAAAAAATGAAAAAATATTTTTATATATTTGGTTTGCCCGCCTGCCGGCAGGCAGGTATTTTTGATATTTTCCGCCTTCGCGCGTTACGCTTCGGCGGATCCGCCACGAGTTGTATTTCTGCGTAGTATAGGCGGAGATTTTTTATTTTTAATTTTACATTTTTCATTTAAATAATTCCGTTGTTAAATATCGCTCGCCTGTATCGGGCAATATTACAACAATAAGCTTTTTCTCGTTTTCTTTTCGTCTGGCGATTTCCAAAGCGGCATACGCCGCCGCCCCGCTTGATATACCTACTAATATACCTTCGTATTTTGCAAGTCTTTTTGCTGTCTCTTTGGCATTTTCATAATTAACTTTTATTATCTCATCAATCAAAGATAAATCGAGCACATCAGGTATGAATCCCGCGCCTATACCCTGAATTTTATGGGGCCCGGCCTCGCCTCCCGACAAAACAGGAGATTCTTCGGGCTCAACTGCAATAGCTTTAAAATTCTTTTTTCTTTTTTTAATCACGCTGGCAACGCCTGTAATAGTCCCGCCTGTACCTACACCGCTTACGACTATATCAACTTTTCCCTTAGTGTCATTCCATATCTCTTCTGCCGTTGTTTCTCTGTGTATTTTCGGATTGGCAGGATTCTTGAATTGCTGCGGCATGAATGCGCCGGGTGTATTGCGTAAAAGTTCTTCGGCTTTATTTACCGCGCCTTTCATGCCTAAAGAGCCCTGAGTCAATACAATTTCTGCTCCTAAAATATTTAATAACTGCCTCCTCTCGATACTCATGGTATCCGGCATGGTAAGTATAAGCTTATATCCCCTCGCGGCGCACACAAAAGCGAGCGCTATACCTGTATTCCCGCTTGTAGGCTCGATTATTGTGGCTCCTTTTTTTAAAAGGCCTTTTTTTTCGGCATCATCAATCATTGATACGCCGATTCTGTCTTTCACGCTTCCCAATGGGTTAAAAGATTCTAATTTTACAACTATTTCTGCTTTTACATCCCTAGTTATATTATTCAGCCGAACCAGCGGCGTTTTTCCTACGGTTTCAGTAATATTTTTATATATTGCCATAACACCCTTTTTCATATTCTTTACTAAATATGTAAGGAATAAGAGGAGCCCCCCTCGGCCTACAGGCCGATGCTCCCTCCCGACGAGATAAACAATATGGCATTCATGCGTCAGGCTAAAGTTCGGAAATTTCTGCGAGGGATTAAACAGGAGTCTGCCATATATTATTGTTTTTGTCAAGTTCAAATCGGATAATTACTATTTATATATGACTAATTTTGTAAGGATTAAATTCTTTTCTCGTCGATTTTCTCTCTTCTAGCGGGTTCGGAAGAAACTATATTTTTGTTTTCACGGATAGTCCAGTACCTGACGTTCGCCTTTCTATCATTCTTTACTTTGGTATGGCTTATAAGAAACCCGGCTGCTAACTTCATAAATTCATCGTTTCTTTCTCCCCTTAATATACCTATGGGGCCCTGGTACCCGTAGGGTTCAAAGACCGCATCATTCTCTTTTTTTAAATTCATTATGGCTTCATTATCTTCCTTATTTCTCCCCAGCACAAATTTAGTCTTTTCCCCGAATCTGAAATGCCTTCCGAATTTAAGAAGCCTTATGTCATCTAAAAAAAGAGCGTCATGGTCTATTAAGTCTCCTAATCTCCTTGCGAACCCCGGATCGGTCAAAAGGCATCCGCCCGCGGGTGCAAAGTAATTTTTAATGCCTAACTTCCCGGCTAACTCAAACTGGGGTTTTCTGGACCTTCCGCTTATGCCGAATAATCTATTTCTGTCGACAATTCCCTTCTCTTCTGGTATTGTCGGCTTTAACAATTTTGCCGATAAAGGCCTCAATAAATAACCTTTAAGCCCTGATTTATTCTCGATGGCATTAAGCGCGTCCATTCTCTGCGACATGGGCCGCTCCCCGAGCACCTCGCCTGTCACGACAAATTCCGCGCCCGCCTCCTTTATAATATCCTTTGCTTTCTTAAGCATTAGGATCTTACAATCTATGCACGGATTTATATTCGAGCCGAATCCGTAGGCGGGATTTTTAAGCACTCCCATATACTCATCCGAGATGTCAACGATTTTAAATTCCATGTTTATACTATTTGCTATTTCCTTTATCCGCTTTTTATGTTTTTCCACGTCTTTAGAAACAAATTCCATGGAAAAATTTATGCCCAAGACTTCTATATCCTGATCCATAATTATTTTAGCCGCCAATATGCTGTCCAAACCGCCTGAAAATAATACAACCGCTTTTTTCTTCATGCTTTTTATGCACAGATTATCACAGATCGCCTGCCTGCCGGCAGGGATGTTAAACAATAGTTTTTCACAGATGATCGCAGATAAGGACGACATCTGTGATCATCTGTGTCTTTAATCTGTGATCATCTGTATATATATATATAATGTAATGCAACTCTTCAAATAATACATCTATTCATGCTTTTCCAGCTTCTCGAGCCATGCCTTTATCTTTGCTTCATATCCTATATTTTGGGGAATATAAAATTTATTTTTGCCTGCCATATATTTTTGTTTAACATAATGATTTTCGTAATCATGGGCATATTTATATCCTATGCCGTGCCCGAGTTTCTCAGCATTTCTATATGAAGCGTCCTTAAGATGATCCGGGACCTCTTTCGTCCTTTCGTTTTCAACTTCCTTCATTGCCTTTTCTATTCCGAGATAAGCGGCATTTGATTTTGGCGCGCATGCAATATACACAGCGGCCTGCGCAAGCGGAATCCTCGCTTCAGGCAGCCCCACAAATTCAGAAATCTGAAGCGCGCTGTTTGCGACAATTATTGCCTGTGGGTCGGCATTCCCGACGTCTTCAGCAGCGCAAATAACAATGCGGCGCGCAATAAATCTCGGGTCTTCTCCTGCCACAAGCATCTTTGCAAGCCAATACAAAGTTGCGTCAGGATTTGAGCCCCGCATGCTTTTGATGAACGCGCTTACGGTATCATAATGCCCGTCCTCATCTTTATCGTATATTACGGCTTTTTTCTGTATCGATTCCTCTGCAACCTTCAACGTACAGTATATTATGCCGTTTTCATCAGGCTTTGTGGTCAGCACCCCTATTTCCAGCGCGGAGAGCGCGCGCCTTGCGTCTCCGCCCGAGGCCTTCCCGAGATGTTTAACCGCATCTTCGTCTATCTTTATTTTAAAGTTTCCGAATCCTTTTTCTTTATCGCTGCACGTTTTTTTCAATATTTCAATTATATCTTCCTCGCTTAGCGTCTTAAATTCAAAAATCTGTGACCTTGAAAGAAGGGCGGAATTTACCGAAAAGAAAGGGTTATGCGTTGTGGTGCCGATTAAAATAGGATTTCCGCTTTCTACGTCAGGCATCAAAACATCCTGCTGCGCTTTATTGAATCTGTGTATTTCATCAATAACAAGAATGGTCCTTCTTTTGTCCAAATTAAAAATCTTTTTGGCTTTGTCTATCAATTCCCTTATTTCCTGAACATTGCTTGATGTTGCGTTAATTCTTTCAAAGTGCGATTTTGTCATGCTGCAGATTATGTACGCAAGGGCCGTTTTCCCGCAACCCGGCGGACCGTAAAATAAAAGAGAATTTATTCTGTCCGCTTCAATGGCGCGCTGTAAAAGTTTTCCTTCGCCAAGGATATGCTTCTGGCCCGCGAAATCAGAAAGAGCCTTTGGCCTCATCCTAACCGCAAGCGGCTCTATTTGCCCTAATTCTTTGTTTTCAGTGAATAAATCTGCTAATTTTTCATTCTTCATTTAAATATCTCTCGCTATCCGCCTTCGCTAGATTGGTCAGGTTAAATTGGTTTAGTAGCTTCCTCCTTCGCCCTTCGGGCTTCGGAGGACAAGTCGGCGGATTAATTTTTCTTGTTTTACTGGTTATCTCCTCGTGACTAATCACAATAGCAGGTCATTCGGAGTAAATTCGACCATACAACTTATGTTCACTCACTTCATCCTTCGCTTTGCTCAGGACTCCTTTTAGTCGTTCGTTCCATAAGTTGTGGTCTCATTTATCGCACCTTCAAAGAAGAATATCATACTTGCTATTATTGTTATATCCCGAACCGCTTAAGTTTAATGCAAGCGGTTCGGGATTTCCGCCTTCGTCAAATATTTATCATGTTTGACTTCGGCGGATCCGCCGTAGCTGAACGCGAAGTTTCTTCGAAGCTGAACACGCAAGTATTCAGCGAAGAAGAACGTAAACTATTCAGCGAAGGCGGAAATTCGCACCTTCGTAGAAGAATATCATAGTAGATGGACTTATGAAAATTAGTAAATTTTCGTAACTTCAGTCCTCATTAAAAATCCCCTGCCTTTGCCGTGTGAAATCATAACATCTAGGTCCTGTTATATACAGGTGGGCGCCCTCCCGCTAAATCCAAAGATATAGCGAAGTCAGGCTCCCATTTTACTCTTAATGGCAAAGACGTTAAAATTTCAATCACAAACAACGCAGGGGATAATTCTTGATTTTATTTTAGCACTTACGCAATACTATAGCAAGGGTTTTTTAATAGGGACAGCTACCTATTTTTTAAACGAAAACGAGCAGAAAAAAATAGGTAGCTGTCCCTATTTTTACTGGCCTCTTACCACTCACCAGTTAAAGCCTGCTCCAATAAAAATAGCGGATTCCTTCTGGGATTTTAATAGGCGAATGAATGCGGTTCCGTCGCCTTTTATCAATTTATGCGAAAGTTCAAGTTCCACGCCTAAATCTTTATTGCTCCTGTCATCCTTTATTTGAAAAATAATAGTGTCGTTTTCTGTAAGCTTTGCTTCTGCGCCGAATGTCAATGAACCCAATTTTTTATCAATGCTTTCTGATTCGAACATTAATCCCAATCTTTTATCAATCCTCCACGAGCCGTAGAATATGATTTCTCTTGCCTCTTTTTTCCCCCCGAAGATTGCGCCGATTCCCAATTTATATTTTATGTAATTTTCTCTGAATTCGCCGAATTCCGCTTTAAAGTTAAAAATTGAATCCGAGCGTTTTTCTAAAATATAGGCGATGCGCATTTTTTCGCTTATGTCCCAATATCCCTTAAAGATTAATTCGTGAATCTTTTTAACCTTCCTTATAAGATCTCTTTTTTCGTACTTATATATAATCTCGTAATTTCTGTTCACAGTCCAAGCGCCGTGAAAAGTCAGGGTATCATACCTCTTGTTTTCTTTTTTAACCAAAAAATTTATCCTGTTATTCTTATCAGCATGCCACATGCCTTCTAACTCAAGAATATAAGCGCTCTTTACGTTTTCTCCGGATACAGTCGTAACTGAAAATAAAAGAGAGTTCTTCTTTACATCCATTATATTGCCTTTCAATGTAACGCTGTCACCAAAAGTTTCTCTTCTTTCCTTATCAAAGGCTAATCTCAAATCATGATTTTTTGTGAGCGACCACGCGCCTTCGAGTTTAATCTGGTTCGGTATATAATTATCATCCGGAAGCGGGGTTTTCGCGGAGTAAATAAGCGTGTTATTTCTACCAACCTTAAATTTTCCGTCAAGGACCCTCCTGAACTTTGCGAGTTTTGTCTTTTTATTTTTTTCTTCCAGGATAAACCTGTTCAGAGGATCCAACTCATACCTAATCTTTTTCATGGTTTTTTCAGCATGTCGTTATAAGACGATGCATAGAAAAATATGTAACTTGAAATCATTACATAAAATACACACAATTATTTCCATTGTGCGTTATAATCTTCCCTTTGTTCTTTTATATAGCCAAGCTTATCTTTAGCGGAATCGATTATACTTTTATAATCTTTGGCCCCCTGGCCTTTTCCTCCTGGTAAGATGAAATAAATTTTTACCCAAAAATAAAAAATAAAAAACACTATGGCGAGAACTAAGACGAGTTCCAATAAGATAAGGAATCCCTTATTTTGCCGAAAGATAACAAACTTCATCTTTTGCGGGTATGACAGGTTTTATATTAAGCTTTTTTCTCAAATTACTTCTTAAAACTTCGGATTGCTCGGGATCGCCATGGACGATAAAAACCTTTTTAAGCTCCTCGCCGCATTCTTTTACGTAATCCGCCAGTCCGTATCTGTCCGCATGGGAGCTGAAGGCATTTAAAATAACCACTTCCGCCTTTAGGTCAAATGGCCTGCCGAATATCCGCACGGTCTCGCTCCTGTCGACTATGCGCTTGCCCAGCGTATCTTTCGCCATATAACCGATTATTATTATTGTATTATGCGGATTCTCTATATTATTTTTCAAATGATGCAGTATCCTTCCGTTTTCGCACATGCCCGAAGCGGATATTATTATAGCCGGCTTTGTCATACTGTTTAATCTCTTTGAGCCCTCCACATTCTTTACATATGTAACATTACTGTATGCAAGGAAGTCCTCTTTTTGCCGGAAAATATTCTGCGTCTCTTCGTTAAAATACTGCAAATTTTGCCTGAATACTCCCGTGAGATTTACGGCAAGCGGGCTGTCAACATAAATAGGAATTTTGCTTATCAATTTCCTTTTTATCAATTCACCTATTGAATACACTATCAATTGAGTTCTTTCAAGGGCAAACGATGGAATTATAACCTTTCCTCCGCGTTTTACAGTTCTCGTAATAGCTTGAGCCAATTTCACTTCGGCATCTTTCAAATCTTCATGCTCCTTCCCGCCATAGGTGCTCTCTATAAAAAGATAATCTATGTTGCTTGGAACCTCTGGATTTCGCAAAAGCGGCATGCCAATTCTACCCAAATCAACTGCATATGCAATGCGAACGGGTTTTTTGGGCGTTTCGACTTCTACAAGCGGTACTGCCGATCCCAAGATATGGCCTGCCTCGTAAAAGGTGAGGCTTATGTCTTTAGAAATTTCTAATTTTTTATGAAAATCCAGCGTGCGAAAATATTTAAGCGATTTCTCCGCTTCTTTTTGCGTGTAAAGAGGCGTTCTTGGCGGCAATCCTTTTCTTTTATTTATTTTATTAACATATTTTATATCTTCCTCCTGCACGTATCCGCTGTCGGGAAGCATATATCGGCATAAATCCCGCGTCGGAGGGGTCGAGTACACGGGAGACCTGAAGCCCTGTTTTATAAGCGTAGGAATATTTCCGCAGTGGTCGATATGGGCATGCGATAGGACGCACGCATCAATATCTTGAGGATTAAAGGGAAAATGGGAATTTATAAAATAATATTCGTCTCTATGTCCGTAGAACAGGCCGCAATCCAGGATTATGTTAGAGCGGTTTGTCGAAATAAGGTGCATTGAACCGGTTACAGTCCTTGCACCGCCGCAAAATTTTATAGCTATCGTCAAAAAAACACCGCCTTAAATTTTTGTAATTATCTATAATATGCGAACATCTATGTCCGGATTAGCCTTTAAAGTATTAGAGACGGGACAGTTCTTTACGAAAGCGAGCAGCGCATTTTTTCTTTTATCCTCAAGGCGTACATTTTTTAAATCGATATTAACTTTTATTTTCTTAAATGAAACGGGTTTTTCGCTCGAAAAATCGGCTTCTACATTGATGTCAAATTCGCCCAAATCAAGCTTAGCGCCTTCCGCGTATTTACGTATATAAACTCCTATACACGTCCCGAGCCCCGCAAGCAGCGTATCGGGAGGTGTTATTGCCTTTCCGGATGCATCCACGTCGAATGCGTAATTGGCGGCTTTTACCCTGAATGAATATCCGCTTTTGCTATTTACATTTACCTTATACACGGCAATATATACTACATAAACTTCCTTCTCTAATCAAGTTATTTTTTAAAACACGGATGATCGCAGATTGGAAACACAGATGATCACAGATGCACCATGAACTATGAACAATGTAGTTGCCTGATTTATCAGGCAAAAATGCCGATTAGCCCAATACCCCTTCGGGGTACAGGTAAATTGGGCAATTACATCAGCATTGTAGTTGCTCGATTTATCGAGCAAAGCACATAGCGCATAGCGAAACAATGAGTTATGCGCTGGGCTAATCTGTGCATGGAAAAAAACGGCTATCAACAACTTTTGACTTTTGATTTGTGGTTTTGACTTTCCTGCCTGCCGGCAGGCAGGCCCGTGTAAATCCGTGTATGCAAAAACATGTATGCAAAAATATGTTGCATTAAGTCCAAAAAAGGGGGTATAATATGTTTCGCTCTTAAAAGGCGTAGTGCTTATAAATAACGGATTTCCCGAGGTTCTAAATATGGATAATCCGATAATTTGGTTTGCAGTATTTTTCGGTTTGCTTTTCCTGTTCAACCAGGCGTTCAGGACTCTTGTAAGCTACGCCGTTACGCTTGCCATCCTTATTGTAATGTTCTTCGGCAGTAAGCTATAATCTGAATTAAAACCTTCCATTTTTTTTAAATTATATTTAATCTGTGGAATCTGTTTTTAATCTTTTAATCAGAGATTCCTGCATCGTTTAGGATTTTTTCAGCAATCTCTTTTCTTTCGGTAGGTAAATACTACAAATACTACTATTGTGAAAAGCGTGAGATTAATAATATTGAATACGCGCCAGATATAATCGGGTGACCTAAATGCGCGCGGGGCCATCAATAAAAGACATGCCCATACGCCCAATGCCCAGTAGATGCTTATGTCCTGCGAAGATTTTCTTTTAATAATCCGCACGATAAGCGGGACATTCCAAAAAGGCAGCACAACTGCCGCTATAAGCGCGACTTTATCAAGAATCATTTCATTAATTTTTTAAATTACCTATTTCGGAAAATCAAATTTTATATCAGCGTCCTTCTTGTCATCATCCGAAATAGTGGAAAATTCCTTTTGTGTTATGTTCAGCATCCTCGCGACTAACATATCCGGTATCTGATTTATGCGGATATTATAATTATTTACCGAATCATTGTACGATTCCCTTCTATCCGCAATCATATAATTGTGATTTGTTAAGATATACCTGATTTAAATATACCTTAGAAATCCAGATTAGACAAGAACCGTTTCCACGAGCCGGGTTCGTGGATGGTTTACCGTGAACCTGGCTTGTAGTTGGTTAAATGTTTATTACTTCTTCTTGCGGCATCCCTATTCCGCTATCAGATGTTTCGGATGTAAGTAAATTAATGGCATCCTTTGCCGCTTTTCTTCCCGAAAACAACATGCCTCCGAAAGTGGGGCCCATGCGCGGTATACCAAATGCTGTCGAAACAGACATACCCGCAGCAATAAGGCCGGGATATATTACACCTGTTTTTTCCACTATCATATCTTCTGATGTTATGACATCCATCGGCCCAAAATTACTTAATCTCAGCAGGCCCCTTTCCTCAAGCTTTCTTAATACCGAAGCATCGTGTCCGGTGCAGTCTATGACTATTTTAGATTCGATTGAAACCGGGTCAACACATGTAATTGCGCGGGGCAATGCGCTCACCGGAGTCCAGTTAATCACAGCCCCTTCAATTTTTCCGTTTCTGTGGATCACATCCTCAACTTTAGTCATATTTAATATCTCGAGACCTGCATCGCATGCTGCGGATATAAGTTTTGAGCAGGCATTCGGCCCGGACGTTGCATACAACCCTTCCTCTACTTTTCTATAAGTTATGCCTAATTCACCCAATATCCGCTGCGATGGATCCCTAAATGTCAGAATATTCATAAGGTAGCCTCCTATCCAGAAACCGCCGCCGAGATAATTATTGCTTTCGACCAATAATACCTTAAACCCTGCTTTCGCAATATCATGCCCGGCCATAAGGCCGCTGGGCCCTCCGCCTACAATAATCACATCCGAAGTAATATATTCTTTAAACCAATTCGAAAATTCTTCCAGTATCGCTTTTGTTATCTTTGCTTCATTAATTTTTGAAAACATATACTTTACTCCTTCTGTAAAATCTTTTTGTAAACAAAAAAATTGCCCTATATTATCACTCATAATATAGGGCTTATTACGTACTCCACATCCACCTCCCTCCGCTGGCATTATCCAGATCAGGTTCAATGGGTAACCTACTTCCGGCAGGACTCTCAGGGTGCTCTACACCCTCCCCAGTTAATTTTCTTTTTACTATTAAATCATATCGTTAATTATACGTCAACGTAAAAGTGGAGCCTCGGCCCTGCCAGCGGAACTGGCGAGGCTGAGGCTCCCTCCCGACGAGATGAACAATATGGCATTCACCCCGTGGGCTAAAGCCCGGGGACTTCTGCGAGGGATTAAAGCATGGAATCAGATTAATAATGAAGCTTTCCGGGCTAAAGCCCGGAGTTTCCGTTTACCTCTTGGCGAAATCTCTCCGAAGTCTCGCCACCGTAGGTGGCGGACGAAGGAGGATAAAATATAGATCAGCGAGATGATAGCTCTATGATTCGCCATGAACTCCAGTCCATCGGTACATCTCCTATGTAAGTATGCGCCGTCGTCAAAACATAACGCGGATTGCCAAGCAGATCAAGAGGTACGTAAATACATATTTCTTTTAATGTCTGTTTCACTTTTATTTTTTTATTGGGAATTATCTTCTTCTGATCGAATATTTGATATTTGGTTTCTTCAAATTTTATATGCAGCTTCGGCATAGATGAAAAAGATAAGTCGCTTCTGTAACCAAATAAATACAGAGATAAGCGGACTGTCTTTGCGAGCGGCCTTAAGAGTTTAATTTTAATCAAAATATCACTGTTTTCGGAACGAATTGTTCTCTCTTTAACTCCGACAAAAACAGCTTTTTCCTCTTCGGTAAGTTCTTCCGGTAATTGGCGCGCATTTTCTTTATCTATCGAAAAAGGCGAGAATTCTTCAACGAATTTTACAATAGGCGGATCGCCGAACATCTCATTTGAGCGGATAAACGTAAGCAAATATTTTTCCGAAGATTCGAACTGAGACTTGTGTTCTTTTAACGCTTCGTATTTTTTCTTAAGGTCTTCATTGTTTAAATCATAAAATTTCCATTCACATAGATTTTTAAATAAATCCGGCGGATCTATAAGCCTGTCGGGATGATAGCCGCGCGGCAAAGGCCAATTCGAAACGTGAACAAGATAAGGGTATAATTCCGGCTGCATTTCACTTTCTAAATCCCATAGCAAAACACGCGTAAAAAGGTAAAGCGCTTGATGGTCAGGATTATGATCTGCGGGATGCGAGAGAAATATTTTAGTAGGTTTGAATTGACGTAAAATAGTTTTTAGGTCCCTTAACACTTCTTCGCCTTTATAAAGAGCCCCCGGCCTCAGTGCATTCGGATACGGTACTTTTCTAGCTTCCGTAAGCATGCCTTTTGCGGGAGAACGATTTCCCCAATGGGAATTCCAAATTTCAAGGGTGCGAAAATCGGGGTAGCCTAAGAACGTAAGATTTTCGGCCGTGATGCCAAAAGTCTCCGCGGCCCTAACAGCCTCATCATGACGCAATAAACCCATTTTTCTTACTGCTTTCGGCATTACGACAGGGTGTTTGCGGTAAACCATGAATGACCATTGATTGCTGTCGCCGTACGTAAAAAAAACTATGCGCATAGGCAGATTCAACGCCTTTGCCTTTTGAATTATTCCGCCGCAGCCAATTACCTCATCATCCGGATGCGGCGCAAGAATAAGAATGCGGTCTCCTGCGGTAAGTTCTACAGAAGATTGATCCGATTCTGCGCACAATTTACCCAAAGGAAAAACCGTAATGAAAAATATCATTACTATCGTATTTATATTTGCGCAGCGCTTTATAAAACTCATTATAGACATTTTGATTTTTTTTGCCTTTACCGATTCGTAAATCACAAAATCTTCCCAAAAATACAGAATGAGACATCCCTTTTCAATCTATACCTCAAATAACTCCTTTTTGATTCATACAACGGTTGAAAATCCATCTTTTTGAAAAATATTTTAGCTTTATCTGAAATCGTGCCGAAGCGCACTCCTTTTACGCCATTATCCTTGAGATATTCCAAATAACTTTCGATAAGGCTCGCGCCGATGTGAAGGGCTCTGAATCTTTCTTCAATATTAATATGCAAAGTGGCGCGATAAGTTTTTGAAAAATCCGGCTGAAAGAACTCCCTTTTAAAAAAACTTATTGCAGCATGCATAAAGAATAGCAGCGCATTTTTCTTAAAAAACAATCCTTTTCTAAAAGACTTTAATATCAGCCGAGGAATTATTCTGGTGTTAAATATCCGCCTCATTACCGATACATCTCGTGCGCCTATTATATAACCTATAACTTCTCTGCCGCTTAAAGCCGCAAAGCACGACTCCGGCTCATAGTCCGTATAGTACGAAGTAAGAACGTCTGCCAGGATTTCATCATCATCAATAAAATATTCTCGGGGCTGGTCTAAAAACGCGGTTTCGCAACTTATTATTCTTACGCCGGCTTTATCTTCGGGTTTGAACTTTCTTATAACAATATCATTTTCCTGCATCGCAATATGCGGCAAATACCGCTTCCACGAGCCGGGTTCGTACGAGCCGGGTTCGTGGAAACGGTTTTGCGTGTACTTTATTTAAAAAGCGAATTTTTGATTACAAAGGAAGCGAATACTATAGAAACCATAGACATAAGTTTAATGAGGATATTTAAGCTTGGCCCGGACGTATCTTTGAAAGGATCTCCTACGGTATCGCCAACCACCGCTGCCTTATGAGCAAGAGAGCCTTTCCCGCCGTGATGGCCTTCTTCGACATATTTTTTTGCATTATCCCACGCGCCGCCGCTATTTGCCATCATTACCGCCAAAACAAATCCGGTTACGGTTGCGCCTGTCAAAAGCCCCGCTTCTGCTTCAATCCCTATCAATAATCCCACAGCCAAAGGCGCGATAATCGCCAATAGAGATGGTAAAACCATTTCTTTCTGCGCGGCTCTTGTTGCAATAGTCACACAGCGCGCATAATCGGGTTTGGCTTTTCCTTCCATAAGCCCGGCTATTTCTTTAAACTGCCTGCGCACTTCAACGACAATTTTCCCTGCAGCGCGGCCCACTGCGCTCATAGTCATCGAGCAAAAGAAAAACGGCAGCATCCCGCCGATAAAAACTCCCACAAGCACATTCGGATTCATAAGGCTTAAAGGCATTTCTATCCCCTGCAAGGCGATTTGATCCCGGTATGCCGCAATCAAAGCCAATGCTGTTAATGCGGCAGAGCCAATCGCAAAACCTTTTCCTGTCGCCGCTGTCGTATTCCCCAATGCATCCAACGCATCGGTCCTCTTTCTTACTTCAGGGGGCATATGCGACATTTCGGCATTCCCGCCGGCGTTATCAGCGACGGGCCCGTACGCGTCGGTAGCCAAAGTTATACCCAGCGTAGAAAGCATTCCTACGGCAGATATGGCGACACCGTAAAGCCCTGCGTTAAAATTAGCTGCGCCCCCCGATAAAAAGAAACTTATCAATATGGCAATACCGACTATAATCACAGGTAAAGCCGTTGACATCATGCCAACGGCAAGCCCGCCGATAATCACCGTAGCAGGCCCTGTCAAAGAGGCATCGGCAATGGAGCGCGTCGGCTTGAAACTGCTGGAAGTAAAGTATTCGGTGCATAGGCCGATTAATACACCCGCGACTAAACCCGATAAAACCGACCAGTAAACGCCGATGTGCCCGACTCCCAGAGTTGCTTTAATCAAAAAATAAGATATGATTGCCACTAAAATAGAACTTGCAAATACGCCTTTTCTTAAAGCGGCTAATAAAACACGTTGGCTTGCTTCTTCCCCGCTTTTTACGAAGAAAGTGCCTATAATAGACGAAACTACGCCTACAGCAGCCATGACCATCGGAACTGTCACGCCGGCAATGCCCAAACCGGCGGCTACGCCGAGCGCGGATGTAGCGACAATCGAACCGACATAGGATTCATAAAGGTCTGCTCCCATTCCTGCCACATCGCCCACATTATCGCCCACGTTATCAGCAATGACAGCGGGGTTGCGCGGATCATCCTCGGGAATTCCCGCTTCCACTTTGCCTACCAAATCAGCTCCGACATCCGCCGCTTTTGTGAATATACCTCCGCCTACGCGCGCAAACAGAGCCTGAGAACTTGCGCCCATACCGAAGCAAAGCATCGTTGAAGTAATTGCTGTGATTTTGTCTGCGCCTATCGGAATGGGATGAATCGAATAATACCAATTTAAAAAATAATACCAAATACTTAAATCCAACAATCCTAATCCCACAACGGTAAGCCCCATAACCGCGCCGCTCGAAAACGCAACCCTGAGGCCCGAATTTAAACTTTTAGATGCTGCCTGGGCAGTGCGGCTTGAAGACTGTGTTGCGATAGTCATCCCGATAAAGCCGGAAAGCCCTGAAAAGAAACCCCCTGTTAAAAAAGCAAACGGAACAAAGATAACCAAATAATTTTTTTGCACCATTGCAAGCAGTATAAAAAATACCACTACAAAAAATATAGATACACCCAAATACTGCCTCTTTAAGTAAGCCCGCGCGCCGACTCTTACTGCGCTGGCTATTTCCTTCATTTTGTCGCTGCCTTCGTCTTTTTTTAATATGCTAAGAGCGAGATAAAACGCAAAACTCAAAGCCAGAATCGAGCCTACGGGCGCGAGCAGCAACAAATCAAATCCGTGCATTTTCTTAACTCCTTTTTTTTAGATTTTACAGCCCTTCACAAAATTCGTTTAAGGGCTCGTGATTACAGCGATTTTAAAAAGATTACGGTGATTTCAAGTCTGTTGCCGTTAGGCAGCAAACTCTTAAATAAGGTATTATACTATAGTGGATTATGAAGGCAAAGAATTTTATTAAATGTGCGCTAAAAATGTGCTATCTTGACTCAGCCCGGATGTCTTTTATGCGTTCTTCTATTTTTTTTGCCTCTTCTATGTTTTTAATCTTAATATAAAACTTTTGCATATTTTCCAGCAGGTCTGATACAACAAGGTCTTCCGGACCGTACTTTTTCTCCAATGCTTCAAGCGTCCTTTTATAAAATTTCTCTGCCTCGAAATTTCTGTCGCGCCTGTCATAAAATAACGCAAAGTTGCCTAATGAAGCGATAACGGCTGGATCATCCGGACCGTAATTCTTTTCTAATATCGAAAGGGCCTGCTTGTAATGAATTTCCGCCTCTAAAAATTTATACTGTGACTCATAAGCCGACGCGAGGTTTGCAAGATCTTCCACAAGTGCGATATTGTCTTTACCCTTGGTACTTTCGTCCGACTCCAATATCAGTCGGTAAAGAAATTCCGCTTCGCTGTATTTTCCGGCGCCCTTATAGGTACGGGCTAAATTTTTCATATCGATTATGACCTTCGGATGATCTTTACCGAGGGTTTCTCTGTCTATGGATAGCGCCTTTTCATAGATAATCTCTGCTTCGGAATATTTGCCTTCTATTTCGTAAAGCCCTCCCAGATTTGAAAGCAACGTCACATAATAAGGGTGTTTAGGGCCGAATACCTTTTCCGCCACAGGCCGGATTTCCTGATATAAGCGCCCTGATTCATCTATTCTGCCTTCCTTCTTATAAATCTCCGCTAAATTATTCTGCGCGACGAGGGTTTCTGCATGGGACGGGCCAAGCTGCTTCTGCCGTATCTCGATGGCGCGATTGCAGACAGATTCCGCTTCATCAAGTTTACCCTGCGCATAATAGACTTCGCAGAGATTATTCAATACTGTTGCCGTATCTCGATGATCTTTTCCGTAAACCTTCTCGAATATTGCGAGCGCCTTTTTATAAAGAGATTCTGCTTCTTCGAGCCTGCCCTGGTATTTATTAATGCCTGCCAAGCTATTCAGGGAGACGGCTGTTTCGGGATCTTGCGGGCCAAGAATATTTTCCTTTATTTCAAGCGAGCGCCTGCAAAGCGATTCCGCCTCTTTAAACTTACCTTGCTTCATATAAATCTCGGCTAGATTATTCATAACAATTGCCGCATATTTATGATTTTTGCCAAATTTATCCTGTGTTATCTCAAGGGACTGCTCGGCGAACCGTGCGGCCTCATCGTAATGCCCTTCCTCGCAAAGACTAGCCGCCTTTTCGTTCAATTCATACCACGTCTCATTCTGCGAACAGAGAACGCCGGAAAATGGCAAGGCAACAAAAACCGCCGCCAAAATGATGCAACTTACTCTATTCATAAAATTCCGTTATTCTATCCCCGCACAGGCCGCATCAATGACGTTTTCCAAGGCATCCGCCCGTTCCGCTTTCGCGACGGATTCAAGTATTTTGCCTCCGCTCCAGCTTTTAGCGCTGAGCACGGCTTCTCCGACCATATCTTTCATGCCGTCGATGCAGTCTTTCGCCCCCCTAAGCTTTGTATAATAGACCGTGCTTTTACAGACTACCACAGCAGCAGGTCCGGCCGGTGTCGGAACGAGCGAAGGACCCGCAAGGATACATGCGCCTGTTCCGACGGTTGCGGCGCATCCCACTATCGTCTTGGCCTTGCCATAATAACCCTTAACTTTGCAGCCGGTTTTTGCAATGGCTTCTGCCTTACTTGCAAAAGTTAGGATCAGTATATCCATAAGCCTTATATCATCAGGGGTGGTTACATAATCTTTTTTACAAAGCCAAATGGTGGCTCTATTATTCTTCACGTCAACCGCCACATAATAATATTCGCCGTTTAATGCGGCGGTCCCGATTATTTCCGGCCTTCTGAATACTTTATTCGGAATCATCGCCTTTACCTTTTCTAAAAATCCTTGCGGCGGAGATGGGGCTTTTTGGGTTTTCATCACGTCAGACTCAAACGCAACCTTTGGCGCCTCTCGTGTAGTGTATATGTCCGGAGCAGTCTTAACATGGTACTGCGAAAGAATGAGTTCGGCCAGTTGTAATAACGCTTTCGATGACATTATAAGCGCCTGTCTTGCGTCGCTTACTGTAAGGCC
>Ga0315295_10001921_pt1 | contig 17693 bp, 13 predicted proteins | sample YL17G14_0_MG_FD_204453 | JGI IMG/M metagenome (GOLD analysis project Ga0315295, IMG submission 204453) | Sediment microbial communities from Yellowstone Lake, YNP, Wyoming, USA - YL17G14_0 | ecosystem: Environmental > Aquatic > Freshwater > Lake > Sediment | place: USA: Wyoming | collected... | reverse complement strand
ATTATCTTTTCGGTATTCATCGGAACAGTAGGTTATCATCATTTTGGACAATTAAGCTGGTTGGATAGCTTCCATATGTCGAGCATGATTTTAACCGGTATGGGACCTGTTGCAGAGATGAAGACAGATGCGGCAAAAATATTTTCTTCATTTTTTGCCTTGTACAGCGGTGTGGCGTTTTTAAGCATAACTGCAGTTTTCTTCGCGCCAATCGTTCATAGATTATTGCACATTTTACATGTTGAAAGCGACTAAAACAAAACTGACAAATGAACAACAGTAAACGGAATGACAGTTCCGTTTGCTCTGGCAGCTCTATTTTCCTTCCACTCTTAGCGTTAATGATTCAGCCCATTTACAGATTAATGCAATTTGTTCCTTGGTAGGAATAAGTTCAGGGTTTGACTTCCTTGCTGATTTTGGCGGCATTATTTCCTCAGTAAGCACAGAACAGATTTTGGAAGCTTTTGCTGCTTCTTTTTCAGCACCATATTCGTTCCACTTTGAAAAATTCAGCTTTGCCATAGGTAACATTTTGCCATTACTTCCATGGCAATTAAAACATGAAGCCTGGAATATCTTATTAACATTCTCAGGTATTGAAGATGTTTGTTCTTTCACTGTCTGGCCCGAAGTGATCTGTATCGAAGCCAGCATTAATATCATTGCTATTTGCCATACCAAACCTTTAAAATGAAGTGTCTTTTTCATGATTTTCTCCTGTTTATTTAAATATAAAGGTACTTAATTCCAGGTAATTCGCCCGTGAAGAGATAATTAAAACCACAAAATCCCCTGTAACCGGTTCCTGTTCCATTCAGTCCCGGACTTAAATATAATCGAATATCTTTTCGATAATTTCAAGACCTACGCTCTTTCCTGTCCCTTCAAACACCGGATTATCATATTTATCGAGTAATTGAAGATGGACTTCTGAATCGATGCTTTCTTTTATTCTTCTCGACATTTCACCTGAAACGGGCGCCCTGAGTTCTCCGAATACGTTTTTAATAACACTGATTTTAAGAATGTTCCGGCTGTTTCTGACCTTTATTTCAATATTATCCTTTTCATGAGTAATTTCCGAAACGATTGATTGGTTATAAGTGCTGAACAGATAAAACTTGTTATTTAGATATAGAAAGGCTATGAATCCGATAAAAAACCTTCCCATCCAGGGGATTTTAGCTATCGAAAATGAGAAAGAAGTATCCTTTTTTCCGAAATTATTGCTTTGAATCCAAATCCAGGCTTCAGGAAATGAAACCCCCCAGTCTTTTTCTATATATCCTTTTCCACCTGTGAAATCTATAACATTTCCGTTAACCGATATCTTGCCATGAAGATCGTGATTTACGGAAACGATCCCATGATTACATTCCATAAACGGGATAAATGAATACCAACCCATAATCCCTGGAGAGAAGATGCTTTTAGGGTACCTGATAATATTTTTAAAATCAATTTTTCCGGTCAGATTGATACTTTCACTCGCGATGTTAAGGGATATGGAACTTTCAGTAAATGTGGATGAGCCGACCTTCAGAAACAGTCTCCGTTTATCCCAACTGAACTCATCAAGCCGGTATCTTATATAATCTGTGTTACCCGTTGATCCATTCATTATCTGAATGAATGCATGAGGGTCATTTTCAACCAATGAAACTCCCGGAATAAATGAAAAAACAGAAGATTGATCCGCTGTGACCTGTTTAAAATACCAACCCTCAAAATAGTGTTTCTTTCTTAAGTTTCCCTGGAATAATTCGGGATTATATAAACGCCGGAACATAGATACTAATATAAAACAAAACCATACAAAATAAATGTAGTAATAATTACACATGGCATGGCATGCTATAATAACAAATAAAAGGGAAGATAGTTGTCAAACTAATATCTACCTCGTTTGTTTGTTATAATAATATCTAATTTCACACCATGATTTTCTCAAATAGAAACGATAGCATAATTCCGGAGAAACAGATCTCTGATCAGAGAAGTATTAAAAAACAATTTCCGGTCACTGGTATGTCATGTGCTTCATGTGCGATCAATGTTGAATCGATGCTTAACAAACAGGCCGGAGTCGTTAAAGCTTCTGTCAACCTGGCCTCACAGATCGCAACACTTGAATTCAAACCATCAATAGTTAAACCTCAGGATCTTAAAGAAGCTGTTACATCTATTGGTTATGACCTGATCATTGATGAATCGGAGAATGCAAGGGAAGAACTTGAAAACCTTCAGCAGAAAAGATATAAGTTAATGAAAAAAAGGACGATATGGGCAATCGTACTGGCAATACCACTGCTGCTGATAAGCATGGTTTTTATGAATATCCCGTATGCAAGCTATATAATGTGGGCGCTGGCAACGCCAATTGTTTTCTGGTCAGGACGGTCATTCTTCATTAATGCCTGGAAACAGGTCAGACATGGGAGCACAACCATGGATACCCTTGTTTCGCTCAGCACCGGGATTGCATATATTTTTAGTGTATTCAATACACTTTTCCCTGAGTTCTGGCACAACAGAGGCCTTCACGCCCACGTCTATTTCGAAGCCTCCGGAGTTGTAATTGCACTTGTGCTTCTTGGCAGGCTTCTCGAAGAGGGGGCCAAGGCAAACACATCTTCAGCAATAAAAAAACTTATCGGGTTGCAGCCTAAAACAGTTTTTAAGGTTCTTGCAAGCGGAGAAACCAGGGAATTCCTTATTTCAAAAGTAAAGCAAGGGGATATAATTCTTGTTAGGCCGGGTGACAAAATTCCGGTCGACGGGAAAGTGACACAGGGAAGCAGTTACGTTGATGAAAGCATGATAACCGGCGAACCGGTCCCGGTTTTAAAGGAGAATGGTTCGGAGGTATTTGCGGGTACGGTGAATCAGAAAGGAAGCTTTCAGTTTTGCGCGGAAAAAGTCGGAACTGAAACCCTTCTCAGCAGTATAATAAGACTTGTGCAGGAAGCCCAGGGCAGCAAGGCTCCGGTCCAGAAACTGGTTGACAAAATTGCCGGAATATTCGTTCCCGTTGTTGTAGGTATTTCAATAATAACAATAATAATATGGTCGCTGATCGGAGGTGAGAACGGTTTTGTAAGGGGGTTGTTGTCAATGATCACTGTTTTGGTCATAGCGTGTCCATGCGCACTGGGACTTGCTACCCCGACTGCCATAATGGTTGGGATAGGCAAAGGAGCTGAAAACAATATTCTTATTAAAGATGCTGAGGCACTTGAACTTGCCCACAAAATGAATGCCCTTGTTCTGGATAAGACAGGAACCGTTACCGAAGGAAAACCCTCGCTTGAAAAGATCGAATGGCGATCAGAAGAAGATAAAACCAGCGGAGCAGACATTCTATTCAGCCTTGAAAAATTATCTGAACATCCTTTGGCTGAAGCTGTTGTTAAGCACCTGAAGGATCTGGCTTCAAATGTTCAAATAACTGACGTGGTCAGCCTGACCGGGAGGGGAATTGCAGGGAAATACAATGAGGGTCAGTATTATGCAGGAGGTTTGAAACTTATTGATGAAAAAGGCATAAGTATTGAATCAGGTCTTGAAAAATTTGCCGAAAGTGAGAAAGAAAATGCGGGTACGGTCATCTATTTCGCCGACAGTAAAAATGTACTTGCGGTAATGTCTGTCTCTGACAAAATAAGGAAGACCTCCGGTGATACAGTGCTTAAGCTGGTGAAGATGGGTATAGATGTTTACCTGGTAACAGGAGATAATCAAAAAACTGCTGAAGCTGTTGCCAGACAGTGTGGCATTTCTGGTTTCAAAGCCGGTATGATGCCATCTGAAAAGGCGGCATTCATAAAGCAGCTTCAGGAACAGGGTAAAATTGTCGGTATGGCTGGTGATGGAATCAATGACAGCCAGGCGCTGGCAACGGCAGATATAAGCATTGCGATGGGTAAAGGTTCGGATATAGCAATAGATGCTGCAAAAATGACAATAATAAGCAACGATCTTTCAGTTATTCCTGCAGCCATTCGGTTAAGCAGGAATACTGTAAAAACAATCAGACAGAATCTTTTCTGGGCTTTTATTTATAATGTGATCGGAATTCCGATCGCAGCAGGTGTTCTCTATCCCATAAACGGGTTTCTTCTGAATCCGATGATTGCCGGAGCAGCAATGGCATTAAGCAGTATTAGTGTTGTAAGTAACAGTCTGAGATTAAAATATTCCAAATAAAGGATATTTACTGACTTATCTGGCTGGGTTCCACATGTATTGTAACAGTCAGATTATCATAAGCACTTTTCAATTCATCCTCAATTCTGTCGCAATACTGATGGGCGCTTCCGACTGATTCGCTTTCGGGTATCTCTATATGGATATCAACAAACCTGTAATTCCCGGCGACCCGGGTTCTCAGGTCGTGATAATTTACTTCCATCACATTAAGCTTTTTCTCAAGATCTTCTATTTCATCATCACCCCATGATGAATCAAGCAGTGGCCAGAATGCTTTTTTCAGAAGGACAAAAGACTCCCTTATTATAAAAAGGGCAACCAGAATTGCAATACCAGGGTCAAACCATTTTATTCCTGTGAGCATAATGAGTCCTAATCCAACTGCAACACCAAGACTTGTATAAACATCAGTCTTCAGATGCAGGGCGTCTGCCTCGAGAGCCACTGAATTAGTTTCACGGGCTACTTTATAAAGTTTCCGGGAAACAATGGTATTGACAATTGCAGAAACCAACATTACCAGTGAGCCGATCCATAATGATTCGAGCTTAAAAGGCTCGCCCAGCAATTTTTTGACAGCTTCAACAATAATCCAGATAGCAGCGACAAGGATCAAAAGGCCTTCAATAACTCCTGAGATATTCTCAACCTTGCCGTGTCCATAAGGGTGCTTTGAATCCGGTGGTACATCTGATACTCTCACAGCAAAGAATGCAATGATCGCTGCCAGCAAATCCATCGAAGAGTGTATTGCCTCTGAAATTATACTCACTGAGCCGCTGATAATCCCGACAATGAGCTTCATCACTATCAGAAGGGTATTTGAGAAGACAGAAAGCCTGGCTATACTTGTTTTTGCATTCATAACTGCCCGTATAAATGAGGGGCAAAATTAAACAGATTATCAGATAAATAAAACTAATTTGTTATCTGTTAAATAGTAACTAATTCATAGTCACTGTTTCCAAGTCCAATTTTTACTCCGTGTTCAATGCCTGCCTGCCAGAATGTATCAGGATGTGTGTGCCTGAATTTGTCTTTGCCGCGCATATCAGTATCACTGTTGATTTCCATAATTTTACTTCCGGGAAGCGCGGGTGCCGCTGTTACCAGATCAGCACATGCCTTGTCAAGGGCTACAGGGTCAAAGGAAGCAGCTATTCCAAGATCAGGTACTATGGGATAATCATTTGAATCCCAACAATCACAATCGGGTGACACATTCATAATAAAGTTGATATGGAAGGAGGGCTTATCCTTTATTGCAGCGAATGCATATTCGGTAATTTTCTTACATGCTTTTTCTGAAGTGCTCTGCCATACAACCCTGGAGGCATCATACTGGCATACAGCAACACATTGTCCGCAGCCAACGCATTTCTCATAATCGATATGTGCTATCTTGTCTTTGCCTACCTTTATTGCTTCATGGGCGCAGTATTTTTCACAAACCCTGCATCCGGTGCAGTTCTTCTCATAGATCTTCGGAGAAGAACCTGAGTGAAGGAATAATTTCCCCCCCACTGATGCGCAGCCCATTCCAAGATTCTTTAATGCTCCGCCAAAACCTGTAAGTTCGTGCCCCTTAAAATGGTTCAGAGAGATTAATAAATCGGCATCAGCAATAGCGGAACCTATTTTTGCTGATTTGCAAAGTTCAAGGTTAATTTCGATTTCCCGGAATTCAGTTCCCCTGATTCCATCGGCAATAATCACCGGACAGCCTGTCGCAATAGGATTAAAGCCGTTCTCAAAGGCTGCCTCGATATGTGAAGGTGCATTTGCCCGTCTGCCCCAGTACAATGTGTTGCAATCGGTCAGAAACGGTACAGCACCCTTTGATTTCAGATATTTGACTATATGACCAGCATAATTCGGCCGTAAATATGCAAGGTTACCGGGTTCACCAAAATGGATCTTCAGTGCAACAATCTTCTTTTTGAAATCTATACTGTCGATACCTGCTTTTACAACCAGATTTTCAAGCTTCTTAAGAAGGTTTATCGATGGCCTGGTCCGAAGGTTTGTAAAATATACTTTTGATCTTGACATTACTAAATGCACAAACATAATAATAAAATCATACTAAGCAAAGGATAGAAAATCAGTACAATCAGATGTTGGCGACAAAATCCCTGATATTCTCGATCAGCCATTTAGGCGTGGATGTTGCACCGCAAATCCCGACAGAACTCTTCCCGGCAAACCACGATTTATCAATCTCTTCGGAGGATGAGACAAAATGAGTGTCGGGATTTACACTTTTACAGACTGAAAAAAGCATCCTGCCGTTTGAACTCTCTTTTCCGCTGACGAAAATTACTGTATCATGATCCCTGGCAAAAGCCATCAGATGAGGTCCCCTGTTTGAAACCTGTCCGCATACAGTATTATTTACCTGGAAATAATTATCAGGGTCTATTGTTCCCCGCTCTTTCATCTTATTATATATCAGTTCTTTAATATAATTAAATTCCTTAATCTCCATGGTTGTCTGCGAAAAAAGGGCAACAGGACGGGTAAAATCTATTTTATCTGTGTCGGTGGATTTCGAAATCAGAATGCCTTCGTTGTTTGTCTGGCCCAGTAAACCAACGACCTCAGCATGACCAGGCTTACCGAAAATTACTATCTGTCCGTTATCCTTTTTTATTCTTTCCCAGGTCTCACTGATCCTGGAATGCAGTTTTTTTACAATAGGGCAGGTCGCTTCAATTATTGAAATATTGTTTTCATCAGCTGTCCTGTATGTTTCGGGAGGTTCCCCGTGAGCACGTATAAGCACTTTGCAGTTTTTCAGCTGCCTGAATTGTTCATGATTGATGGAAACAAGTCCAAGCGATGATAACCGTTCGACCTCTTTGTCATTATGAACAATAGGTCCGAGAGAGAATACCTTCTCTCCCCTCAGGAGAGCCTTCTCAGCAATTTCCACAGCATTCTGAACGCCAAAACAAAAACCCGACTTTTTGTCAATCTCAATCTTCATGTATCTTTTCCCTGATGATTTTCATTACCCATTCCATCTGCTGGGCAACTGACATCCTGCTGTTATCCAGCACTATAGCATCATCCGCCCTTCTTAACGGACTTATATCCCTGTTTTCATCTGCAATATCACGTGCAATTATGTTTCTTCTTATCTCTTCAAATTCAACTTCAATATTCTTTTGTATGAGCTCATCAAATCTTCTCTTGGCTCTAATGTCAACCGAGGCTGTCATAAAGATTTTAAGGTCAGCATCGGGAAACACCACTGTACCGATATCCCTTCCATCCATTACGATGCCCTTAAAAACCCCTATCTGTCTCTGCAGTTCAACCATCCGTGAGCGCACTTCCTGTATCTGGCTGATCCGGCTTACGTGAGATGAAACTTCAAAGCCTCTTATCTCTCTCTCAACATTTTCCGAGTTCAGGAATGTTTCATATTCAGCGATATCAGGATTATAGACAAAGCAAATATGTATTTCCTTGATGTCAGCCAGTATGCCGTTCATTTTAAGGTCGCCCTTCCCTACATATCCTTTTCTCAGGCAATACAGAGTTACAGCGCGGTACATAGCTCCGCTGTCAATATAGATATAGTTCAGCTCACCGGCAATTGCCTTTGCAAAAGTGCTCTTGCCGCATGAGGAATATCCATCGATCGCTATTATAAGTCGTTTAGCCATATTTTTATCCTTACCTTATTACCACTAAATCCCCCTTCTACTTATCAACCCCCTAAATCCCCCATTTGGGGGACTTCCTAAACCAACTACTCTTCAAAGCCCCCCCCATTGGGGGGGTGGGGGGTTGATTTCCCTTCAGGGGGGGTGGGGAAAACTTATGCAAAGGTTGTAAATTATGAATATAAATGCAAAGGATTTTCAATTGCGGAATTTTTTGTACAAAAGATCTGGCCGTAATATCAATGAAATATGATTTGATGCTCCCGCAAGATGATAGGAGGCTCGACCGAATTCGATATTAAGCATCGAGGAATTAATACCGAAACCCCAGGAGAAGCCGGATCCGGCAACTTTTGAATCGGTCTGCAGCTCACTCCTTCTCTGATGATTGTAACCAAGGCTCAGATAAAAGTTCTTATTAGGGATAATTTCGGCTCCAACGACAATGTGCCGCATCATGTTTTCAAAGAATTCTGAAGCCGGTTGGTCCCGTTTATCTTCTGATTCTGAATAATCATATGTAAGGTCATACTTTTCCAGATGCCTGATGGAAAGTGAGAACCTGAACGGGGCATGCCTGAGCCTGGCTGAGAAACCGGCCATTACCTCAAGCGGCGGATTGCCTTTGGGTTCGCCGGCATATGATGTTATCTGATAACCGAAATTCCTTATGACAAGTCCTGCAGATATGAGATTTTGCCTGTTATGCCATGAAGCCCCAAGGTCGAAAGCAAATCCCAGGGAAGTGTATTTTTCAAGATGAGAAATTACAGGCTTGAAGTTGATCCCGACGGTAAACATTGAATCAAGCTCACGGGAATAGATTATTGAAAGTGCCGATTCTGAAGCACTGAATGAACCGGTAATGTTTCCGGAGGCATCGGTTTCAGTAAAAGATCCGTAATTCAGGTAGGTAATTCCTCCTGCAATATTTCCAGTTCCTTTCAATGACCATGAATACATTGCAAGACCATAATTTATGCCTGCGAAATAATTTACATAGTTTAAAGCCAGACTTTTATCCATATCTGAATCAAGAAGTGCAGGATTATTCCAGGCCAGGTTTATATTCCTGCCTGTAAGTGAAACATTTGAACCGCCAAGGGAGGATATAAGTCCTGAGTGAGTAAGATTCAGAAACTCATAAACATTATCTCCGCCTGTCTGCGAAAAGCTTCCGGCTGAGAGCAGAATGAACAATGATATACATGCAATTCGTTTTGACATTATCTGATAAGTAATGTAAATATATCATTTCCCCGTCAGGTTGAGGGCGGTTAATTGCTTTTCACCGGAAAAGCTAGGCTGTCTTACCCGTAAGGATCAGGGCGTCATTAATTTTAATAGCACGGCCGTTCATCTGCGACATAATCAGTCCGGCTATGACAATCACCATTCCGAAAATATTCTGTACGGTCAGTTTATCGCCAAGGATCATGAACGAAAAAAAGGCGGTGAATATAGGAATGAAGTTTGTGAAGACGTTAGCCCTTGTTATACCCATATTCCTTACTGAATAAGCAAACAGGATAAATGCTCCGCATGATGCGAAAACAGAGAGTTCAAAAACTGGTGTAAGGGAACCTAAAGTGAAGGGAGTCTCAATAAAATGCTTAAAATCAAAAATAAGAAAAACAGGCAGAAAAAGAATTGCACCAATGGTGTTCTGAAGGTTCACAATAAAAACCGGTTCGTATTTTCCTACAAGTCTGCTCAGAGTAAGGTTATAACCTGAAGCAGAAAAAACTGCAAGCGTTAACAGGCTCAATCCTTTGATGTTGAATGTAAGCGCGCCATCCTTGTTCAGAACAAAAACGACAATTCCGAGAAATGATATTATGATGCCGGCATAATTAATGACTTTCAGTCTTTCCTTAAAGAATATCCATGCTCCAATTGTAGCTACTACCGGAATTGTTGAGATCAAAACCGATCCGACCGTGGCTGATACGTATGTCAGTCCAAAGCTTTCTCCGAGGAAATACATGAAGGGTTCAAAAAGTGCCAGCATGAGAAACAGCTTACGGTCTCCCTTCCTGATTTTAACGAATTTTTTCTTAATGGTGAGGTAGGAGGATAACAGTATGATTGAAAAAACCAGGCGTAAGAAGACTATGGTAACAGGGCGGAATGTCTCATTTGCAATTTTAAACCAGATGAAAGAAAATGCCCAGAATAGCATTGCCAGAAAGACACCTCCGTATATTCTGATTTTGTTTTTCACTGGCTGGCAGGTCATTTTGATTGGGTGTGCGAATTTAATAAAAATATTCAGAAGCAGGATTTGAGACAACTCTTTCGACTGACTGTTATCATGATAGGTAAACATTTAGTTAATAATCAGAAAAAAACCAGTTAATTTAAATCTTGCTTTCGAACTTGCTAAAAAATGAAAAATTCCAGGTTTGGAAATGAAGCTATAATTATTATATTTGCCGCCTCGAAGACTGAAAATTAACCATCTAATAACAGGCAACAGATGAAAATACTGGTTTGCATCAGCAATGTTCCTGACACGACCACAAAAATAAAATTTGCTGAAGGAAATACCTCAATTGATACCTCCGGCATTCAGTGGGTCATAAATCCATGGGATGAATTATCCCTTACCAGGGCACTGGAATTGAAGGATGATGCTTTAAGTGGCGTAAAATCGGTAACCGTGGCACATGTAGGACCTGCCGGATCTGAGCCAACCATCAGAAAAGCCCTGGCAATTGGCGCTGATGATGCAGTCAGGGTTAATTACATTGCTCCGGATGCATATTCTGTTGCAGCCCAGCTTGCTGAAGTAATAAAAAAAGAAGGATTTGATATTGTAATGTGCGGTATCGAATCAAGCGACTTCAACGGATCAGCAGTGGGAGGGATGATTTCGGAATTCCTTGCTATTCCCTCGGTTTCTTCAGTTTCAGGATTAAAAATTGAAGATGGAATCCCTGTTCTCACAAGAGAAATTGATGGCGGCAGGGAGAGTGTCAAAGTTCCTGTTCCATTCGTTGCAGTGGTCCAGAAAGGGATCGCTAAAGAGCCAAGAATTGCTTCGATGCGTGGGATTATGACTGCAAGGACCAAACCTGTCAGACTATATGAACCCGTTGCTGCTGAAAGCTTGACTGAAACAGCACGATTTGAAAAACCAGCGCCCCGTGCTGCATGTAAATACATTGATCCTGAAAATCCGGCTCAGCTGATCGAACTTCTTCAGAATGAGGCAAAAGTTATTTAATAACAATTACGAAAAAATCATCATATGTCAGTTTTAGTTTATACCGAAAATTGGGACGGGAAATTCAAGAAGCTCTCTTATGAACTGGTCTCATATGCATCATCCGTTGCAGAAATGCTCAATATGAAAGTCATTGCATTAACAATAGGAAAAGCAGATGATGATGAACTAAGAATACTGGGTAATTACGGCGCTGCGAGGATCATTAATCTGGTCAGCGACCGGTTAACAGTTCTTGATAATCAGGCTTATGCAAAAGTAATAGCCGATTATGCACAAAAAGAAGGCTCGAAGGTCATCGTTTTTTCCAACAATATGACTGGAAAAGCTCTTGCTCCCAGGCTTTCGGTCCGATTGAAGGCCGGAATAGGATCGGGTGTAAGCAAATTGCCGCTTAACCTTGATCCGTTTACAGTTTACAAAAGGGCATATTCAGGAAATGCATTTGCTCATGTTATTATAAGATCAGATATAAAGATACTTACGCTTGCGCAGAACTCCTTTGAGATTATTGAAAAACCGACAGGCGCAGTTCCGGAAACGGCCGGGATTGATGTGGATGGAATTCCAGTTAATACGACAGTAACCGAAACCCGGAAACAAACAGGTAAAATATTGCTTACAGATGCTGATATAGTTGTCTCAGGAGGAAGAGGAATGAAATCACCTGACAACTGGGCCCCTCTTGTCGAGCTTGCATCGCTTCTTAACGGGGCCACAGCATGTTCAAGACCGGTTTCCGATGAAGGATGGAGGCCTCATGAGGAGCATACCGGACAAACCGGGAAAATCATTGCACCAAACCTCTATATGGCATTTGGTATTTCGGGGGCAACTCAGCATCTGGCAGGGATAAGCTCTTCAAGATTCATTGTGGCTATCAACAGCGACAAGGATGCTCCGATTTTCAAAGCTGCTCAATATGGTATTATAGGAGATGCAATGAAGGTCCTGCCCAAACTGGTGGATGCAGTTAAAAAGAAAATTTGATCGTAAACTGTAAAAATATTTTAGACCCTTAATGACCAAACAGATTGTATTTGCAGTTGCTCTTTTCTTGACATTTGCAGTCTTCTTTTATACTGTAAACAGGCTAATTAAATTCTTCAGTTTTACAAAACCTGCCTTTCCTGTAAAAGATTTCGGAAAACGTTTCCGCCTGATGATGAGGGTTGCATTCGGACAATCAAAGATCTTCCGCAGACCCGTTATCGGCTTTTTCCATGCTTTGGTTTTCTGGGGTTTTTGCGTGATCCTGTTTGGCAGTATTGAAATGGTCATCGATGGTCTGGCAGGAACGGAAAGGGTTCTGCATTTTCTTGGCCCTGTCTATAACTTTATTATCGCATCGGGTGACATTTTTGCCATCGTGGTCGCAATATCAATTTCCATTTTCAGCATCAGAAGAAACTTCCTGCATATCAAGAGGTTCAGCGGTATTGAAATGAAAACGAGATCCCATATTGATGCCACCATTTCACTGACATTGATTTTATTGCTGATGATTTCTCTGATTGGCATGAATGCAGGGTACATCGGATTCAAAACACTTTCAGGTGAACCTGCTTTTGGGATTTATCCGTTCAGCAAATTCATAAGCAGCAATTTTCAGGCATCATTTACTGCGGGACAATATCACCTTTTATACGAGATCTGCTGGTGGTCCCATACTCTCGGAATTTTTATCTTTGCCAACTATCTTCCCTATTCAAAGCATTTTCATGTATTCATGTCAGTTCCGAATGTGTTTCTTTCAAGGCTTGATCCTCTTGGCAAACTGGCAAATATGGATAATATTACAAGGGAGGTCAGGCTGATGCTTGATCCGAACACTGCTTTTACCGCGGCATCTGCTGATGTACCGGTTGAGAGGTTTGGCATTAAGGATTCAGATGACGCAACATGGAAGAATTATTTTGACTCCCTCTCCTGTACGGAGTGCGGCAGATGTACCTCCGTTTGTCCTGCTAACATTACCGGCAAGAAATTGTCCCCCCGCAAGGTGATGATGGATCTTCGTGCAAGGATGAAGGAAAAGGGTCCGCTGATGATCAAAAACGGAAAAGATTTCAATGACAATCGCTCACTTTTAAGGAATTTTATTTCTGAAGAAGAACTCTGGGCCTGCACTACATGCAACGCGTGCGCAAAAGAGTGTCCGATAAATATCAACCAGCCCTCTCTTATAGTTGATATGCGGCGATACCTTGTGCTCGAGGAGGCCTCTGCTCCAGGTGAATTGAAGAGCGTGTTCAACAATATTGAAAATAACGGAGCCCCATGGCAATACCCGGCAGAAGACAGGTTGAACTGGACAAGAGATCTGGGATTTGAGGTATCAGTGTTTTCAGCATTGCCCGCCGGAGGAGCAAAACCTGAATGCCTTTTCTGGGTTGGATGTGCTGGAGCATTTGATGACAGATATAAAAAAGTTGTCAGAGCCTTTGCCACTATTCTCAACAAACTGAATGTCAGCTATGCAGTTTTGGGGAAAGAGGAGACTTGTACAGGCGATCCTGCACGCAGGGCTGGCAACGAAATGCTTTACCAGATGCAGGCATTGCAGGTTATTGAAATCCTGAAGGGTTATGATATAAAAAAGATTATAACAACATGTCCGCACTGCTATAATATTTTTAAGAACGAATATCCTGATCTTGGCGGGAATTATGAGGTAATCAATTATTTACAGCTTATTGACAGATACATTGAAGAGGGCCGGCTTAAACTCAACAGAAAATCCCTGAGGAATGTAAGCATTACTTTTCATGATCCTTGTTATCTTGGAAGAGCAAATGATATTTACTCCGAGCCCCGTTCAATAGTCGGATCTCTGACAGATAATTTTGTGGAGATGAAAAGACACAAAAGCTTTGCATTATGCTGCGGGGCAGGAGGGGGCCAGATGTTCAAGGAAGCTGAGAAAGGGAGCAAAGAAATTTTCATTGAAAGAACTGAAGAAGCCCTTGCTGCTGATGCTAATCTGGTTGCAACTGCATGTCCCTTCTGTATGACGATGATTACGGACGGACTTAAATATAAGAATAAGGAAGAAGAGATAAAGAACCTCGATATTGCAGAGTTGGTGGTTAGGGCGATGGAGGAATAAATCCCCCAAGTCAACCCCCCAACCCCCCAAATGGGGGGATTTAGGGGTGAAGAAAATGAATTAAGCAATTTTATATTAACCAATATGGAAACCAGAAAAGTCTTGAAAAGCGGAGAATTCCTTGTAAGCGAAGTTGAAGCAAAGGATATTTTTATTCCGGAGGAGTTCAATGAGGAACAGCGGATGATTGCCCGGACCTGCAAGGATTTTCTTGTTGCTGAGGTATATCCCAATATGGTTGCGCTTGAAAAAAGTGACAGGGAGCTTATGAAGGCCATCCTTAAGAAATCCGGAGAGCTTGGAATGATGGGTATTTCAATCCCGGAAGAGTATGGCGGGTTCGGACAGAACTTCATCACCCAGATGTTTGTTGCTGAAACAACAGGTGCAGGTTATTCATTTTCAGTTGCTTATATGGCCCATTGTGGAATAGGAACCCTGCCGATAATGTATTATGGTAACGAGGACCAGAGACAACGGTACGTCACTAAACTTGCCACAGGGGAGCTTATCGGAGCATACTGCCTCACAGAGCCAGGGGCAGGAAGCGACGCCAATTCCGGAAAAACAAACGCCAGGCTTTCGGAGGATGGGATGCACTACATAATCAACGGGCAGAAGATGTGGATCACAAATGCAGGCTTTGCTGATACACTGGTCGTATTTGCCAAGATCGACAATGACAGGGTCCTTAGTGCATTTATAATTGAAAGCAAATATCCGGGAGTTGTTGTTGGTCCTGATGAGCATAAGATGGGCATTAAGGGATCGTCGACTGCACAGATATATTTCAATGATGTGAAAGTACCTGTGGAAAACCTGCTTGGAAAGAGAGGTGAGGGTTTCAGGATAGCTCTGAGCATACTTCATATGGGCAGGCTTAAGCTTGGTGCCAACGTAATCGGGGCAGCAAAAAAAGCAATAAATGACTCGGTGAAGTATTCAAATGAACGAAAGCAATTCGGTGTTCTTATTTCAACTTTCGGTGCAATAAAGCATAAGCTGGCTGAACAGGTTATCCGCCTTTTTGCTTCTGAATCGGCCGTCTACAGGGTCAGCAGAGACATCGATGATCTGATGGAAAAACTTAAATCAGAATGCGGCGACAAGGGAAGAGCTGCAATTGAAGCCATAAGCCACTATGCTGTTGAAGCAGCAATCCTGAAGGTAGTCGGTTCGGAAATGCTCGATTTTGTGTCTGATGAGGCCGTCCAGATACACGGAGGCATGGGCTACTCTGCTGAAATGGATGTGGAAAGAGGTTACCGCGATTCGAGAATAAACAGGATATTCGAAGGGACTAACGAGATAAACAGGCTTCTGGTTTCTGATACAGCAATAAAGCGTGCAATGAAGGGAGATTTCGACCTGTTCGGGGAAGCGGAGAAACTTTTTAATGATCTGGAGAAGATTAATGGCGGAAAGATTTCAGACGAGACTTATTATCAGGAAAAAAGGAGATATATCAGGAATTTTAAAAAGGTAATCCTCTTATGCATGCACGGGGCAATGAAGCAGTATGGAAAAACTCTTGTCAGCGAACAGGAGGTGATGAATAATATCACAGAAATGATGATGGAAGCCTATCTTTCCGAATCGCTGGCATTGAGAGTCGAAAAGATTGAAGGAATTAAAGGCATAGTTTCAGTTTATAAGGATATTCTTGATGTAAATATCTATGATACAGCAGATAAAATAAGAAAATCTGCGACCGATGCTGTGTGTTCATTCGCCTCTTCTGATTCATTACCGAAGCTTGTCAATGCAATTGAAATCCTTTCAAAAGTCAACCGGATCAATATAAAAGATGCAAGACGAAGAATTGCGGATAAGCTGATAGAAGATAACGCATATAAATTTTAAAAGGATTAATTGATCTTTTTTTATCTGACATCAGGATTTTACAACCTTGATTATTGCGATTTTTTTGCCTTTCAAATATATCCTTAAAAAGTACACTCCTTTAGAAACTGTCAGATTTAAAGGCAGCACTGTATTCCCGGGGGTTCTATTTTGAACATAAATAATTTTTCCGTTCAGATCTGCCATCGAAAGATCAAACAGGTATCCTGCAGGAGAAGCGATATAAAGATTTATCTCTTCCACGAAAGGATTAGGGTACGCTTTAACATCAATACTGGTCGTGAACCTTACCGAAAGAGTATGATTAGATGTTATGTTGCTGAATGTAAATTCATTTACTGCCCCCAGGGAATGGTTATCAACGACAACATCAAGAATCCTATAGTCATGGTTGGGAATAATTTCGTAGGTCTGATCTGAACCCTCAAAAAGCACAACAGATCCCGAAGGTGTTATTAATCCGCCTTCACCGGCGCCAACAGAAATTGTATAGGTAGGAATAAGGTTAAAAGTTACAGATATGTTCTGATCAGCTTTAATGTTGTTGAATGTATAGGAGGTAACAGCACCTGATGAAATGTTATTAACTTTTACATCCGAGATCCTGTAACCATAGTCCGGGGTAAAAGTGAGAAGCAAGTCAGATCCGTAATTTACAACTGTTTTTCCGGCAGGATTTACAGAACCGCCTGAATTTGCTGCAACAGTTATTGTATATGTAATAACAGAGAATGAGGCTGATATTTCATGATTATAGGTAATGTTGCTGAAAGTGTAAGACGACACAGGCCCAATCGACTTATTGTCCACAATTACGTCGTCAATCTGAAAACCGATATCAGGAGTAATTGAATAAACCATATCAGCACCATAATTTACGGTAGTCGTTCCCGGAGAACTTATTGACCCACCGGATTTTGAGCCGCTTTTAATTGTGAATGTAATATGTGTAAAAGCAGCTGAAAGGGTGTGATTGGAAGTAACATTATTGAAAGCATAGGAAGAGATTGCACCCATAGAAATATTATCAATTTTCACATCGGAGATGAGAAATCCTATATCTGGAGTTATTGTATATGTGGAATTCGATCCGTAATTTACTGTTGATGCTCCGGCAGGAGTCACTGAACCTCCTGTTCCGGCTTCACTGGTTAATGTAAATGTCTGAAGTGAAAAGGCCGCAGAAATAGTATGATTGTTTGTTACATTGGTGAATGTGTATGATGAGACAGGACCAATTGAAAAATTGTCAACTTTTACATCCGAAATGTAATAACCGGTATTAGGTGTAATAATAAAAGTTTTGTTAGAACCATAGTCAACTGTGTTAATTCCGCTTGAGGAGACAGAACCTCCGGTCCCGGCGAAACTGGTAAGTGTATAAGTCAATATAGCAAAGGTTGCTGAAATTGAATGATTTGAAGTGATATTGCTGAATGTATATGTTGAAACATCCCCGACAGTAACATTATCAACTTTTACATTGGAAATCTTATAACCTGTGGCTGGAGTTATAGTATATGTCTGGTTTGCCCCATGTGTGACGGTAGCAGCCCCCGGCGGATTTATTGAACCTCCGCTTCCTGCGCTGGCAGTTATAAAGTAA
>Ga0315295_10001920_pt1 | contig 17699 bp, 10 predicted proteins | sample YL17G14_0_MG_FD_204453 | JGI IMG/M metagenome (GOLD analysis project Ga0315295, IMG submission 204453) | Sediment microbial communities from Yellowstone Lake, YNP, Wyoming, USA - YL17G14_0 | ecosystem: Environmental > Aquatic > Freshwater > Lake > Sediment | place: USA: Wyoming | collected... | reverse complement strand
TTTATAAGAACCTCGCTGTTCTCCCCGATCCTCAGCTCTACTCCGTCGTAGGGCTTGCCCACCGTTCCCAGACGATTGTCCGCAAAGCTGGTGCTGCAGGCCCCGGGCGAGGTCTCCGTGAGTCCGTATCCTTCGAACACCTTGAACCCGAGGGCAAGAAGTGTCTTGGCGAGTCTCTTGTCGAGCGGAGCAGCCCCGGAAAGCACAAACCTCAGCTTTCCTCCGGCAATTGTCCTGAATTCCCGGGCCACGAGCCAGTCGTAGAAAAGGCATCTGATGTTGAGCGCGATGGAGACCTTGCGGCCTCTATATCTCAGGTTGACGCGGCGGTTCAGGTTCTGAATTGCCACGCGCACTAATTTCCTCCGGAAGGCAGGGCTCTCCGCCACCTTGCTCTGGGCCGCCTCGTAGACTTTCTCCAGGATCCTCGGGACAACGATTAGAGCGGTAGGCCGAATCTTCTGGGCATCCTGTACGATAGTCGTCATGTCTCCTGCGTACGCGACCGTACCGCCGGAGAGGAGAATCGAGTAGCTACCAGTCCTCTCGAACGTGTGGGAGAGCGGAAGAAAGGAAAGGAATCTGTCCCTGGAAGACAGCTCGAACCTCTGTATCGAGGAAAGAACATTCGAAAGGATGTTCCCGTGCGACAGCACGACTCCTTTCGGCTCTCCGGTAGTTCCGGATGTGTAGACTATCGTGGCGGCGTCGTCAAGTGTGACTACGGGCCAATCCGATTCTAGATTCGCGCCCGCTGGGCTGGAGGCGGTGCCGGCCGGGCCCGAGGAGCAGACAGCTTGGCTGTAGGTAGTGCCCGCTGGTCGAGGCATGCCTGCTTCAACCTGCTCAGCCCCGCGCGCCCGGCGTGGAGCCGAGGCATTCCCCACCCCTTGTTCTACCAGTGTCCAGAAGCTGCTGAAGGCCCTTCCCTGTTCGATTCCCGACGGGTCGAACACCACCACCTCGCGTACGGAATCAACTTCACGTCTGATGGAGTCCGCGACGGTGAAGAACTGGCTGTTCCCCGCGAACACGAGCTTGCTTCCTGAATCAGAGATTATGTACTTCAGTGCGGAGGTCGAGAGCGTGGTGTAGAGCGGCACGACTATAGCGCCGGATTTCAATGCGGCCAGGTCTGCCACCACCCATTCGGGGCCGTTGCGGGCAAGGATAGCCACCCTGTCTCCCCTGCCGATACCGAGCTTTCGGAGAGACCGTGCCAGCCCGCTAACGAATCTGTCCAGCTCTGTGAACGTGATGGCCTGGTAACCGCCCCGGTCGTCCTTCTGCATGAGGGCGGGCTTGCCGGCATACAGAGTCACTGCCCTGGAAAAAGCCTCGTGGATTGAGCCCGGTAGTTGCACCACCTGGTCTCCTTGCCCGAAGAAGAAGGACCGCTGTCGGGGCCGGGACCGCTGCCGACTGTTCTCCTTGCCTGAAGAAGAAGTTATGCTTGCCGTGGAGGGATGTCCAGCCCAAAAAACCATCCGGGGGCGGCGCCAACGACTCAGGGCCAACCTCCAGCAGCAATCCGGCCGATGCCTTCAGACGGCGCGGAATCGCTGCGTGCTCCTGTGACAGTGGATGCGATTCCAGCACATGGAACTGGCTAGAGTCTTACTTCTTTCAATGCTTGACGTTGCAGGGGGAATGGAGTAAATTCTGGTTGTGACGTGGGGATGCGGGGCATCAACAGGGTCGCGCGCGCAAGCTCCTGGCGAAAAGACCTTGAACGGCTCACCCGTAACTGGCCTCTCACAGAACAAAGTGCCCGTGGCAACAGGACTGTTCCAGGCGCAAGGCCGCATCCATCGGGGTTCGACTCCATGACCATCCGTCTTCGCATAACCATAGGTTTCATAGCGATCATCCTCGTGGCCAACTCGGTTCTCTACTTCGTCACGGTCAGGCACACCGGCCGCGTGCTGATCCACGAGGTGCAGACGCGTGTCCGGCTGGACCTCAACTCGGCATGGACCGTCTACAACAACAGGGTCGAGAGCATCGACCAGTTCCTGCACGCTATCGCGCTCGACGCTTCCCTCGCCCAGGCAATGAAGAGCCGGAACACCGCCGCGCTCGGCAGGCTGCTCCGCACCGCGCAGGAACAGAGTGAAATAGACATGCTTTCCGCAATCGGATTGGACGGCAAGGTCATCTACAGGACCACGAACCCCGCGCAGAGCGGAGACGACGTGACCCGGAATCTCATCATTGCGAAGGCGCTGAGAGAGGGGAAGTCCACGGCCGGCACGACGATTCTGGAGCGAGGATGCCTCGAGAAGGAGGGCAGGGAGCTCGCCGACAGGGCCTACTTCGAAATCCTACCCACCCCGGCAGCAAGACCCACAGACAAGAAGGTCGAGACGAGCGGCATGGTGACCGGTTCTGCGGTCTTCGTCACTGACGAAGCCGGCAAGAGAGTGGGGCTTCTCTATGGCGGGAATCTGCTGAACCGGCGCTACAGAATCGTGGACAGCATAAAGAACGAGGTCTTCCAGGACCAGCCCTATCAAGGCAAGGACACCGGGACTGCCACCATTTTCCAGGGAGATCTTAGAATATCCACCAACGTCCGAAACAAGGACGGCACGCGCGCGATCGGCACACGCTTGAGTTCGGCCGTCTACGACAAGGTCTTTGTCGAGGGAGAGGTCTGGTCGGACCGTGCTTTCGTGGTCAATGACTGGTACATAACTGCCTACGGCCCGATCAGGGACTTGAACAACAACATCGTCGGGATCCTCTACGTCGGACTGCTGGAGGCGCCGTTCGTAAGGCCACAGAAGGCGATCGTGGACGTTTTCTTAGTCACAATAATCATCACGACCCTGATTGTGCTCGGCGTGCTCTTCCTCCAGACGCAACTCATATTGAGGCCGATCACGCGTATTCTTGCGATGTCGGGCAAGGTCGTGAAGGGCGACCTCTCTGCCCGGGTGGGGATTCGGCCCGCCGGTGAGATGGGCAATCTCTGCGGCGCAATCGACCAAATGGCAGACGCGGTCGAGGAGCGGGAGAAACAGCTCAAGATCGCAACGAGCAGGCAACTCAGCCAGAGCGCGAAGCTGGCATCCATAGGCCGGCTCGCAGCCGGTATCGCTCACGAGATAAACAACCCCCTGACGGGCGTGTTGACGTTCGCGCACCTGCTTCATCAGAGTGACAAGGTGGACGAACAGTCCAAGGAAGACATCGGAGTGATCATACGCGAGACCACGAGGGTGCGCGGTATAGTCCGGGGGCTCCTGGACTTTGCCCGCGAGTCGCCTCCGCAGAAGCAGTGGATTGACGTGAATGACGTCATCATGCAGACGACGACTCTCGTCAAGAGCCAGAAGGAATTCCACAAGGTCACAATAGTGGAGGACCTGGGAACCGGGCTTCCGCACATACTCGGCGACAAGAATCAGCTGCAGCAGGTCTTCCTCAACATCTCCCTCAATGCTTGTGAGGCGATGGAGGGAGGCGGGACGCTCAAGATAACGACCTCGGTCAGCGACGGAAACGTGCATGTCGCCTTCCAGGACACGGGCTGCGGGATAAAGGACGAACATCTGGACGACATCTTCGAGCCGTTCTTCACGACCAAGCCGCCCACGAAGGGCACGGGCCTGGGGCTCAGCGTCAGCTACGGAATCGTCCAGCGGCATGGGGGCACAATCGAGGTGGAAAGCGCGCCAGGCAAAGGAAGCACTTTCACAGTCGTGCTCCCGGTGGAAGCGCCCGAGACAAAGCCAGACGGAGACAGGCAAGATTGAACATGGCCGAACACGAAGCCCAAACGGCAGAACCGACAAGACCCCACCGCATTCTTGTCATAGACGACGAGGCGGTGGTCTGCTTCAGCTGCGCCAGGATCCTCTCTTCAGAGGGCTACCAGGTTGACTGCAAGCAAAGGTCGGAGGAGGGACTCAAGGAGGCCCTGACAGGGGAATACGACATAATCCTCCTCGACCTCGTGATGCCCGACATCACCGGGCTCGAGATACTGGAACAGTTGAAGACCGCCGGGGTCCCGAGCGAAGTCGTCATCATCACCGGCTACTCGACTATCCAGACGGCGGTCGAGGCAATGAAGCTCGGAGCCACCGACTACGTGAGCAAGCCGTTCACGCCCGACGAGCTGCGGCTCATCGTGCGGAAGGTGCTGGAACGCTCCGCCCTGATAAGGGAAAACGTCGAGCTACGCAGAAAATTGCAGTCTCAAGAGGGCTTCGAGGGCATCATCGGCGGGAGCGCGCCGATGGAGCAGGTCTTCAAGCTCATCCAGCGCGTAGCTCCGACGCAGGGAACCGTGCTCATCACCGGTGAAAGCGGCACGGGCAAGGAGATGATCGCCCGCGCCATACACAATCTCAGCCCACGCAACGAAAGGCCGTTCCTGGCATTCGACTGCAGCTCGCTCGTGTCGTCCCTCATCGAGAGCGAGCTCTTCGGTCACGTCAAGGGGTCGTTTTCGGGCGCCATCGCCACGAAACAGGGACTTTTTGAAGTGGCGGACAAGGGTAGCCTGTTTCTCGACGAAGTCGGAAACATAAGTCCCGAAACGCAGGGAAAACTCCTCAGAGTGCTCGAGACCCGCATGGTCAAGAAAGTGGGTGACACGGTAGAGCACGAAGTGGACATACGCCTGATCGCCGCGACAAACAGGGACCTTCTGGAGATGGTGAGACAGCAGACGTTCAGGGAGGACCTATTCTACCGCCTGAACGTCCTGCCTGTTCATATCCCGCCTTTGAGAGAGAGGCCCGGCGACATCCCTCGTCTCGCAATGACGTTTCTCGAACGCTACCACAAGACGTATCAGTTCAAGGCAAAGTACTTTGCGCCGGAGGCCATGGCGTTAATGGAAAGCTATCCTTGGCCCGGTAACGTGCGGGAGCTCAAGAACGTCGTCGAGCGCATAGCGATAATGTGCGACAGCGAGATGATACGGCCTCACCACATGCCTCCCGAGATGCAGAGAATCCAGGTCCGCCCGACTCCAGCAAGCATCCCGCGAACGTGGGAGGAGTTCAGGGCCCTCAAACGCCAGGCGTGCGAAAGCACAATCCAGGAGCTGGAGTGCCAGTTCATCATGGAGGCCCTCGAACGCTCGGGCGGCAACGTGAGCAAGGCCGCCCAGGACGTCGGCATGCAGCGCACGAACTTCCACGCCCTCATGCGAAAGTACCGGCTCACCGGAGAAGATCTCATCCCCAGAGACGCCGGATAGCAGGGCTAGGGAATCCCACCTTCAATCAATCCCACGAGTCCACATGTCTCTTACGAGTCGTCTTTGCGCGACAAGAGAAGCCCCTTGAATCCCGCCCTCAATCATTCCCCCGAGTGCGTGTACCTGTTGCGGATCGTATCTATGTGACTGAGAGGCTTGCTCGATACCGCCCTCCCGCCGATTCTGTCAATGTATGTTATTCCCATACATATTTCGCCCCATGTATATCCTGAATATACATCCTGTGCGTCTGCTAAATCCCCGCAATTTGTTTCAAACAAAAGAGTTAATACGGTTCTTGCACAGTTTCTGACACCAGTCGGCGTAATCCCGCCCTGGAGAGGACTGGTCGCCGCTAATCCTCTATATTTCAATCAATTATGTGGCTGGATAAGCTGCTGCAAAACCTGGCACGAGGGTTGCCTTAGGGAATAGCGGAAGTTGAACAGGAGTCCATGGAGGAGGTTCGATGAAACCGGACAGGACAGATAAGGAAGGAACGGAAAGGAGACCCGTAACAGGGTCTGCTTTTGCTGCGAGTGGGGTTCTTGACCGCGGAAACCATAACGCCATGCGCCGAAGCGCAGATAAGGAGGATGCCATGAAAACCACGAATTTGCTCGTCGTCGATGACGAGAAGGTGGTGTGCGACAGTTGCTCGCGCATTCTGGGAGGCCGGGGATTCTCCGTCGAGACCAGCACGGATCCCAGGAAGGGGCTGCAGCTGGCCAGCGAGAAAGACTACGCAGCAGTGCTTCTTGATCTCAAAATGCCGGCGATGGACGGACTCGAGTTCCTGAAGGAGCTTCGCAAGAAACACAAGGACGCGCGCGTGATGATCATCACCGGTTACTCAACCACCGAGAACGCAGCAGCCTGCATGCGCCTCGGCGCGGTGGACTTCATCCCGAAGCCGTTCTCGCCCGATGAACTGCTGGAAGCGGTCGGACGCCTGATCCCGATCCCGGAGGGCGCCGCAAAGGCCTCCACCCAGCCGGAGACTCTCGCGGCGGTAGCAGAGCCGAAGCCGGCAGTAGAAGAGGAAAAGGCGGTCGAGTACTCCAAGGAGTACAGATTCTGCGACGAGGCCTGGGTACAGAAGGCTCCGTATGGCACCGCGCGGATCGGCGCCTTCCTGTCTGCGCAGGAAGCAAAGGCAGTCACCGCAATACAGCTTCCCAAGGTGGGCGACATGGTCTACAGGGGTCTGCCTGTTGCGGTGATAACGAGTGCCGGCATGCCGCAGCGCGTGATCCCTTCGCCGATTACGGGCCAGATAACCAGGGTCAACAGCACTCTTGCGTCCCAGAAGGAGTCCTGGGAGAAGCCGTGCGACCAGGCCTGGATAGCTCACGTGAGACCCACCGACCTGGATGCCGAGCTCGAAGCGAATCCCGCCCGCACAGTGGTGCTTGCCGCTGCCAACGGCGCCAAGGTCGAGAAGGACATAGAGCTGCTCACCAATCTGGGCTGCACTGTTGAAGCCGTGAAGACGCCGGAGGGCGCGCTCGAGGCCATCAAGAAGGCAAAGAAGGCGCTCTTCATGATCGATGCCTCCTCCTTCGACAGCAAGGGCCTGGAGCTGGTGAAGACAGTGAATGCCAGGTATCCTGAAGTGAAGGTAGTCGTGCGGGGAGCCCAGGGCTCGAAGCACGAGGCAGAATACAGGGCGAACAGGATTCTCTACTTCGCAGTAGGTCCGTGGTCTGTCACGGAGATGATCGATGTTCTGAACTCCGTGTTCGGTCCAACGCTCCAGCCGGCACCCGAGGTCGCTCCCTCGAGAAAGCTGCCGAACTGGATCAGCAAGATTCGCATAATCGGCCGTAACGGCAAGGAAGTCAACCTGTTAGCTTCCGGAGAGATACTCAACAGCCACAAGGGGCTGGGGCTTCAGCTCAGAGACATCATCTTCGCCAGGAACTACCCGATAACCTTCACGCTGGGGGCCAAGGACTTCAACGTGATAGAACTTATTGAAGAGACCGACAAGTGTGACAAACTCATTGTCCTTGAAACCAGGGACACCGGAAGGATTCCCGGCAGCGTAGTGGTGGCCGCTGGTTCCGAGCTGTTCAAGGGCATGGGTGCCAACGAGCAGAAAGTCCAGACCGTGATGGTCCAGCCGGGAGCCGAGAAGAATGCACCGCTGGTTTACGACGGCCGCACGTCGAAGGGCCTTGCGGAGTTCATTCTGAAGGAGATGACCAAGAACTAGGAGACTCAAGAGGAAATCTATGAAAAAGAGAGTACTGCTCGAGAGCGAGCAACATAAGGACTTCCTCGAAGAGATAGCCGCGCTCCCTGAAGGGGAGCGCGTGCTTTCTTGTCTGCAGTGTGGAACCTGCAGCGGGACGTGCCCGGTTGCACCGCTCATGGATTACGCGCCCAGGCAGATCTTCGCCATGATCCGCGCCGGCATGAAGAAGGACGTCTTGGGTAGCCTCACACCCTGGATGTGTTCTTCCTGCTACGAATGCACGGTGAAATGCCCGGCGCAGATAAAGATCACCGAGATTATGTACGCGCTGAAGAGGGCGTCCATCAAGGAAGGGCTCATGAACCCCGAGACGGACGTCTATAGATTTTACAAGCTCTTCACTGAGATAGTCAGCAAGTACGGGCGCATGCACGAGATGCTGCTCCTCATGAGATACATGGCGCTACACCATCCTGTGACCATGATGTCTCAGCTTCCCGTAGGAATGCGCATGATGATGACCGGGGCATTACAAGTGCAGCCCCATCGAGTGAAGAACGCCGAATCGTTCCAGAAGATCGTCGAGAAAGCGACGGCTCTGGAAGCACAACAATAACCATACTGGAAGGATGAGCCATGAAATATCTCTACTACCCGGGTTGCTCTTCTAAGGGAACCTCCAGGGCGTACGAGGAATCTCTCCTGAATATCTGCCACAAGCTCGACATAGAGCTGGAGGAGATAGAGGACTGGAACTGCTGCGGCACTACGTCGGTGATCGCGGTGAACAAGGTCCTGTCGCTCACGCTCGGCGCAAGAAACCTGGCTCTGGCGGAGCCGAAGGGCAATGAAATGGTCACGCCCTGCCCGAGCTGCTGGCTTCTGCTCGCCAAGGTCAACACGGTCTTCCACGAGGGCGGCGCGCTGGCCGACAAGGTGAAACAGGCGCTCGCTGCCGGCGGGCTCACGTACAGCGGCACCGTTAATGTGCGTCACCTGCTTGACTTCTTCGTGAACGTGGTGGGCCTCGAGAAGATCAAGAAGGCCGTGACGAACCCGCTAACGGGCTACAGGGTCGCCCCTTACTACGGCTGCCAGATCGTGCGGCCGTACGCCGAAAGCGATGACACGTACAACCCGCAGAACATGGAGAAAATAGTAGAAGCGCTCGGTGCGCAGGTCGCTCCCTTCGAGGGCAAGACCGCCTGCTGCAGTGGCACGATGATGGCCACCAAGAAGAAGGTCGGCGTCGAAATGAGCGGTGACATCCTCAAGAACATCAAGCGTGCCATGGCGAACGTCGTGGTCACGCCGTGTCCGCTCTGTCAGCTCAATCTCGAGCTGGCGGAATTCGACGAGAAACAGCCCTGGAAAGAGGCTGAGCTTCCGGTCCTGAACCTGGCTCAGCTGGTTGGTCTGGGATTGGGGCTCACGCCCAAGGAGCTCGGGTTCTCCCGTTCGATTCTCCCTGGCGTCGAGAAAAGGATAAGGAGTGCGCGGAGCGACAAGGCTCCGCTCGAAACAGCTCAGGTCTAAGGGGGATTGCAATGTTGCCCAAGAAGCGTACACCGCGGATCGGCGTTTACGTATGCCACTGCGGTTCAAACATAGCCGGAAAGGTCGACGTCAAGACCGTCACAGACACTGCCGGTAAACTCTCCGACGTCGTCGTCTCGAGAGACTACCAGTTCATGTGTTCGGAGCCCGGACAGGAACTCATACGCCAGGACATAAAGGACCTGGAGCTGGACGGAGTGGTCGTGGCTGCCTGTTCGCCTCTCATGCACGAGAAGACTTTCCGCCGGGCCTGCGCGACGGCCGGCCTCAATCACTATCTCATGCAGATGGCCAACATCAGGGAGCAGTGTTCGTGGGTGACCGAAGACCCAGCTGCCGCGACCGAGAAGGCGAAGGTGATTATCTCCGGAACAGTCGGCTGGGTCCGGAACCTGAGACCGTTGGCCGAGCGAGAGGTGCCCGTTGTTCCGGCAGTGCTGGTCCTTGGCGGCGGAATCGCCGGCATCCAGGCCGCACTGCAGTGCGCTGACGCCGGATATAAAGTGTACCTCGTGGAGAGGAAGCAGTCCGTCGGCGGGCACATGGCAATGCTGGACAAGACCTTTCCGACGCTCGACTGCTCAGCCTGCATCCTCACTCCCAAGATGGTATCGGTCGGCCAGCACCCGAACATCGAGCTGATGACTTACAGCGAAGTCGAGGGCGTCAGCGGGTACGCCGGCAACATGAAGATCAAGATCCGGCGCAAGGCCACCTGCGTAGACACGGAGAAGTGCAACGGCTGTGGGATCTGCCAGGAAAAATGCCCGGCCAAAGTCCCCAACGAATTCGAGCAGGGGAAGGGCGAGAGAAGAGCCATCTACACGCTGTTCCCTCAGGCAGTGCCCAACACGCCGGTGATCGACAGAGAGAACTGCATCTATTTCCAGAAGGCGAAGTGCCGCGCCTGCGAGAAGCTCTGCAAGAGAGCCGCCATCAATTTCGAGGACCAGGACAAGATCGTGGAGGTGGACGTAGGAGCCATAATCCTCGCCACCGGCCACAGCGTCTTTGATGCGAAGGAGATGCCGCAGTACGGCTACGGCAGGTATCCCGACGTATACTCCTCGCTTGAATTCGAGCGCATGGTCAACGCAGGTGGATACACGCAGGGTCACATCAAGACTTCGGACGGAAGGGAACCCGAGACGGTGGGTATAATTCACTGCGTCGGAAGCAGAGACCAGCGCTACATGCCTTATTGCTCCGAAGTCTGCTGCATGTACTCGCTCAAATTCGCACATCTAATAAGGGAGCACACCGGCGCCACCGTCTACAACTTCTACATCGACATGCGCTGCGTGGGCAAGGGTTACGAGGAATTCTACGACAGACTGCTCAACGAGAACATCCGTTTCGTGCGCGGCAAGGTGGCCTCTGTCACGGGCGAACCGGCGAACGGCTCTGAGCGTGACAGGCTCACATTGCAGGTCGAGGACACCCTGGCTGGCGTCGTGAGGAAGATACCCGTCGACATGGTGATTCTGGCCAACGGGCTTCTGCCTCAGAAAGACGCGGAAGAAGTCGGAAGATTGTTCGGCGTCTCCAGGAACAAGGCGGGATTCTTCGTCGAACAGCATCCCAAGCTGAATCCGTTCGGCACCTCGAACTCCTGCATATTCATCGCAGGAACCTGCTGCGACCCGAAGGACATCCCGTATGCCGTGTCCCAGGCCTCTGCGGCGGCGAGCGGCGCAATCACTCTGTTGAGCCAGGGCAAGGTCCTGGTCGAGGCAATCGGCGTTCACGCCAACGACGAGCTGTGCAGCCGGTGCCTGACCTGCGTCAGCATCTGTCCGTACAAGGCGCTCTCGTACGACTCCGAGCTGGACAAGACCATAGTCGACGAGACCCTCTGCCACGGCTGCGGCACCTGCGCAGCAGGATGCCCGGCCGGCGCGATCGAGGCCGACAACTTCACCGACGCACAGATCCTCCACGAGATCGAATCGATTCTCCTGATGGAGAAGTTGATGAAGAAAGAAGAGGAGCCGAGACCGGAGGTCGAAGAGGATACCGGTGCTGCTGCGGGGAAGGCGGTGGAAAGCCAGGCAGAATATCACGCGTAGGGCGCCGGGCATCAGGACTCAGCCCGCGCCTGTTGGCTCCGCGTTTTGGACCAAGGGCTCAGCGAATGGGAGCGTCAAACCGACGCTCCCGCCCGCACACGCACGCCCCTCGTCTCGGCACAAAAAACGAGGATGGCCGGCGCAAGGCCGGCCATCCTCGTGGAAACTCGTTTCCTCTTCCGGAATCTCGTCTCCCGTGGCGCAAGCCGCCAATCACTCCAGCTATCCGCTGTCTTCTACCGTTTCAAGGCCCAACCGGGACTGACAATAACGTCGCGCTGAGCCCCGGCATTGAGCCCCTACTGATAGAGGGCCTTTATCTTCCCCCACGTGGAGTTCTCCAGCGGGGTCATATCCGGATACCTGGGTGCAACAACGAGACCGCCGCCATTACACGCGGAGTACTCCGGCGGAATGTTGCACGGCTCGGTCAGATGATTCCACGAACCGTCCAACGGCGAAACCGGAGGAACCTCCGGATTCTCGCTGCCCGTTCCGGTCACTATCCAGGAGTGGCAGCACGGCGCACAGTAATGAGTGTACGCGAACAGCGCCGCCTGTCCGACCGGAAGCGCGGCACCGGTGGTCCACCACGACAGCGCGCACTTCGTCGCCAGCGGGACAGTCGTGAAGTTCCAGTTAGGTGGCATGACCCAGGTTAGATAAGCACTGATGGCACACTCGTTCAGGGCCACGTAGACGTGGAAATCCTTGATCACCTCGCCCGGAGCCGGGGTCACGTTGTAACTGTACACGAAAGCATTAAAAGAGCTGCTGACTGTCGCTGCGCCGGCCGGAAGGACCAGGCACGCAATTGCCAGACAGCACAACACGGTTATCCCAAACAACTTCATCAACACAACACCTCCTCTACTCATGCTGCCACCAGAAACCCAGCGCGTGGGTCCTCGACAGCAAGGCCTCTGGGCGGACGGCCGGTCCAAGACCGACTATCCTCCAAGAAACCTGTTTGAACCTCATATCCTCGTACGGAATCTCGCCTGCAACAGTACAGACCGCCGCAGAGTCCAGTTATCCGTCGTCTTCTAACGGTCAAGAGCCTGGCCGGGATGAACCAAAGGCGCGCTGAGCCCCGGCCTTGAGCTCTTACTGATAGAGGACTTTTATCTGACCCCAAGTGGAATTCTCCACTGGAGTCATCGTCGGATACCTGGGTGCAAGAACGAGACCGCCGCCGTGACAGTAATCCGAGTACGCCGGCGGAATGTTGCACGGCTCACCCTGATGATTCCACGAACCGTCAATCGGCGAATCGTAAGGATTGTCCGTACCAGTGCCGGTCACTATCCAGGAATGGCAACACGGCAGACAGTAGTGGGTGTATCCAAACTGCGCCGCCTGCCCAACCGGAAGCGGATCGCCAGTCGTCCACCACGTCAACGTGCATGCTGTCGGCAACTGAACAACTGTGTAGTTCCAGCCGACCGGCATCACTAAGAAGTAGTAGTGGGAAATGTCACACTCGTCAAAGTTCGCGTAGACGTGGAAATCCTTGATTGCCTCGCCCGTAGCCGGGGTCACGGTGTAATTGTACACCCAATTGTTGAACGAGCTCGTGACCGTTGCTGCGCCGGCCGGAAGGACCAGGCATGCAACCGCCACACACGCGAGAAGCACCATCCCAAACAATTTCATCAACACAACACCTCCTCTGCAGTTAGCTACCAGGAAACCCAGCGCGCAAGTCCCTGATAACATGGTTTAACGACTAAGAACGCTGAAACGAAGCTCCCGAAGGAGCGTAGAGACAAAGTTCAGACGAGAGATATTACGCGGCGTGATTCTACGTAGGCGGCAGAATCCTATGGCCGCTGCAAGAATACGGGCCTAACGGTGGTGGTGGCGAAGCGTGCGACTCAGGCCCGACTACTGTTGGTCTATGGGAAGTTATAGCTTGACCAGTTCCATCCGTGAACAGCGCAACTATATCACATACCAGCAGTTATGTCCAGAATAATGTTCGCCGCGGCCGCCTTACGACGCGGGTGAGAACCTAGCGATATGTGACCACATAATCCTAACGACAGCAAGTCGTTTCGCCGGTAGACCCGCCACGACGAAGAAGCTTCTGGCTTGTAGAACTCACCTGCAAGGTGTAATCTTGTCTTTGGCAAGGTGCTGCTGTCCTGACTCGATTTTCTCCTGCCTCAAGAAAGAGGGTGAAGTCCATGCGGAAAGAAGCTCTTCTTCTGAGTGTGCTTCTCGTATGCGCGTGTTCCCTCGGCGCTATCGCCGTTGTGCCACCCGTCACCTCAGGCGAGCCCCCCTGCAAAGATACTGTGAGGGCCGAAGTCTTGGCAAATGACATCAACGTTTACCACGACCAAGCGCAGTGGAATTGCTGCGCAACAATCACGTTTGACCTGGATGCGCACGCGGACACGTTTGACCTCTACGAATCAGAGGCGTTCGAAATCGGACCATGCCATTGTCTCTGCTGCTTTGACCTTGCGACGACCATCACTGACGTGGCTCCCGGCGAGTATCTCGTCAGAGTCCTGGCCGCGGAGAGCGGCGAGCTCTTTGGTGAGGTCTGGGTGCAGGTGCCGGAGGTCTGGTCCGAGGCGGAGGTCATGGGTCCGGTGCCACAGGCCCGGTCCGCAGAGGACGTCTGGCCGGGGGCGCCCGAAATCTGGTCCCGGGTGACGGTTATGGGCGCAGTGCCGGACGCCTGGTCGGCGGAGGACGTCTGGCCGGGGGCGCCAGGAATCCGGGAATGTGCTGCCGGACTGGGCGGCACTCTCCAGAGCCCGTGCGGAGGCTGGACCACGAGCGTGAAAGAGACCCCGTCAACCTGGGGGCAAATCAAGGCGATCTTCAGATAGAAATCTCACGGCCTGCGACCGAGAATGCCGGCGCATAGGGCGGGGCAAGTTACGCAAGGAGGCACGAGAAACTCACTCGTGCCTCTTTGCGTATGCTGCATCTTGCATGTGCTGTCGCAACAGAGCTTATTGCACTATCACAATCTTCTTCGCACTGCTGTATCCCGGCGCCTGCAACTGATAAAAGAAAACTCCGCTCGAGACGCGCTCGTCGCGGTCGTTCTTGCCGTCCCACACGACTTCGTACGGCTCGGGGCGCGCTTTCTGTTCGGCGTCGACCAGTGTGCGCACTACGCGGCCTGCGGCGTCGAAGATCTTGAGAGTTGTCCGGCCAGACTTCCCGACGGTGTATTTGATGGTGGCAGTCGGGTTGACCGGATTGGGAAACGCTTGCCACAGTGATGTGACAACTGGCACGCCGGTTATTGGCTCCTCGACCGCAGGGTAGCAGCCGATTGGGCAGTCTCCGTAGTACGGGTAATTGGCCCACCGCAACACACAGCCAATCCACTCGGTAAGGAAATCGTCAGAACCGCACGAGAGCGGACCGAGCGCATCATCTGTTCTTACCTGACAGAAGTCATAGCCCTCGGTCAGTGTCTTGTAGAGCGACCGTTGAAAGTCTGGGGTATAGGCATAGTTGGTGACAGCAGCGACGTCAGCGGTGGCGTCGAAGTCTGCGTGGTATTCGATCTCTGCCGCGGCCGCGCACCCAGACGCGGCAGACAGCCCCAGCACGTTGTACCAGCGCGGACATGCGTTCTCGCGAACGTAATAGAGCTCCGGCTCCGGACAAGACAATCTACCGCCCGCGAGGCCGTTCATCGGAAGACAATAGGTGTTGTCCCCGGACTTCTGACTGTACGCTCTATCGACAGAAGTGTAGGTGACGCAGAGATACTTGTTCAGAAGCTGCCGGCGGTTTCCTAGCGAATTGCTGAGAGCCCTGCAGACCTGGTCGCCGCTCAACCACAGAAATTTCTCGGGCAGTCGGTACTCCGGATACCCGGGAACGGCACACCCGCTCCCCAACCAGCTCATCAGCCTTGCCGCCAGAACGTCATCTAGTGCGTCATAGCTTATGACGCTGCCAGTGTTCAGTATGCAGTGGGTGTAACCGCCCATCTGCCAGGAAGTGGCGCCTGGGCCCCAATTGTACTTGTCTGTACCCGGGCCTCCGATCTGGCCTGGATTGGCGTCCCAACGCCCGAGACCGTTCTTCAGACTGCTCGTCGGGCCGAGCTTGTTGAAGACGTCGAATTCGAATGCGTTGGCGCGCAGGTGCCTCGCTATCCTGTCAGAGTTTCGCTCTCCGGAGTTCCCTCTCTGGCCGAAGTGGTCTGCCACAATCAAACACGGCCATCTTACAGACCCAGCTTCGTTCCTCATCATCGGAAGGACCTCGAACTCCTCGTATCTTCCTCCCGTGGTGTCCGGCCAGGTGAACCAATCTAAGGAGTTTGAGTATCTGGACTTAAGAAAATACTCAATCCTGGTGCCGGGCACGAAGACGTTGTTCGGAAGTATCTCCTTGCCCTCTGGAAGAGCACCGGCAACCCTCGCTGGATCCTGTTCGTGGAAGGCGCACATCCACTGCCCCATGACCGGCTCGGTGTAAGTACCCGAGCCAGCAGTCACCTCGGCAGTGTCCATTCGGGCCTCACACCAGCCTCCACCTATAACCCCCGGAAACCAGGTCGTAGAGAAACTGTGAGTGGTGGCCTGCCACGGACCAACCTTCGCCATGCGGAAGACGAAATAGACCTCCATGTCATCAGCGCTGCCGGAACAGACAAGTGTGTCGCCGAAGATCGGAGGCGAAAGGAGCCCGAGATTCACTGCAACTCGTGTGTCTGCAGTGCTGGCGGGGTTCAGCGAACCGTCCTCAGCAAACTGGTCCTGCCAGTAATCGATCTCCCTCATGCTGATGTAAGGAGCGACGTCAGAGCCAAACACGCCTAACGTCACGTTGTCGAAGTACGGAGTCGCGTTGCACGTGTAAGAGCATCCGAACCCCCACGGGTTTTCGTCGCAGTAGTTCACCACCCCCAGGCCGATTTGAACCTGTTGCGCACTCGGCGGAATGTATGACGAGACATCCTTTTCCACCGGGAAGCAGCTTGCGCACTCGGGTGTGCAGTAAACGTAAGTATCGTTGACCCAACTACTCCATTCCCCGGAAGCGCACCCGGGCTTGTACCTGACCTGCCAGAACATGAACACATTATCAGTCAAAGGAAGGCTCGCGAATCTCTCCCAGTAGAGGAACCGGCCGGGCATCGTCGGACGTGCGGAGAGATCAATGACAGGTGACATGACAAAGTCATACTGACAGAGCGGGTGAGGGTAATTGGGGTTACTGGCATCGAAAAGCACGAGTACGCTGTCCCCTACAGAACACAAGACTTCGGACAGAGGACCACACGGGGGCATGGTTATGGAAATCGGGAGGTCAGCGAGATACTTGACCATTGCGAAATCCCCGCAGCCCGGCACATTGACACGAGACCAATCCACGGGAAGTAATCCAATCGGCACCGCTTCGAAGTCTTCGCTGTCCGTGACGTTACCAGTAAGGGAGTACGTGTCGAGAGCAAATGCACCGCACGTTGTGGCGTTACGCCCGTCCTCGTCTGAGAAGACCTCATCTGACACAAACTGAAATAGAAAACGGAAACTGATCGGCGGGGTGACGGAACCGAGGTAAGAATCGACGTCAATAGTCGCCGTACCGCTTGTCGTTCCGGTAAACGAGGCAAGGACGGCGTGATCTACCCATTTTCCCTGGGGAACTGAGTAGACTTGAAGTTTGACATATGTCGAATCGTGCCTTTGCTCACTTTCGTTGGAGTATTGGTAGCTGAGCGTGATCTGGTTCCCGGCGATGTAGACGTAGTTCTTCGTGGCAACGGCCTGCCTCCACCAGTTTCCGTAGCCCGTTCCGCCCACGTCTTTGTAGCAGAGCGCCTCACACCCTGCGTTGCTCAGTCCGCAGAAAAGCGACTTATCTCCTGCGATTACGCAGTCACCAATTGTGGATTCGTCCTGCACATAGAAGTGGTTCGCGGTGTCAGCGGTAGCGTCCACCCCAACCCAGCCATCCATGTTGAGGCCACTGTGCGGGGTGGCGTTGGAACCCGTAGAACTCCACGTCCACATCTTCCTGTTGGCCCAGCCGACTGCCAAGGGTTCGGCAGCGTATGGCACCCCGCCCAGGCCAATGACTGTGCCGCCGTAGTAAAATGTGTCCGCAGTAACAAGAGCCTGGGCGAGCTTCACATCAGGAGCACGCGCGGCCCGGGCAGGCTGAGAGCTGGCATCGTCGGTCATTGGCACGGGCCGGCCAATTTCCCGACCGAGGCAAGGCTGGGTCAACAAGAGCGTCAGGAACAATGGCAGTAACTGCACAAACCCGGACAGACAGTACCAAGGAGACCGAGTCAACGCAATTACGGAACTGTGAGTTATGTTTCCATCAAGGCGTTGAGGAACTCGCACGCCAATAGCGGGTTTCCCACGACAAGCGCGCATGGGACACCCCCCCGTCTAATGGGCGGCAGTCGTTTCGCGTGCGGCGGCCGCGGTACGAAGGACAGCTTCAGTGCAGTCGCCCGAAACAGCGCCGCGGAATGACTGCACAGAAGACTAGCCACTCAAGGCCGGATTGGCTCCGACCACGCCGATTCCGGCCAGTTTCATAGCGTCAACTTCTGAGCGGACTAGCCCATTGCACTCAGGCTGCGGCCTGACGAAATGTGCGATTCTTGCCAGGACCCCGGCCCCGCATATGGGTTGGAATATGATGTATC
>Ga0315295_10001919_pt1 | contig 17699 bp, 8 predicted proteins | sample YL17G14_0_MG_FD_204453 | JGI IMG/M metagenome (GOLD analysis project Ga0315295, IMG submission 204453) | Sediment microbial communities from Yellowstone Lake, YNP, Wyoming, USA - YL17G14_0 | ecosystem: Environmental > Aquatic > Freshwater > Lake > Sediment | place: USA: Wyoming | collected... | reverse complement strand
ATTCAGTACATATACCGGCAGTTCGATGAGAGGACAGGATTTCCTTGTTGACCAGCTGGGAACTGATAACATGGATGGAGCCAAATCAGTATCTGTTGACTCATGGCGCAGCGAAAGGGCTTTGATATCATTTATGGGACGTATCAATTACGGTCTGTTTGACAAATACCTCCTTACATTAAGCTACAGGGCTGATGGCTCATCGGTTTTCGGTGAAAATAACAAATGGGGCTATTTCCCGTCCGGTTCTCTTGCCTGGAGAATATCTCAGGAGGGATTTTTAAAAGATTCTCAGGTTGTAACTGATCTGAAATTAAGGGTAAGTTACGGTATTACAGGTAACCAGGCTATCAGCCCATATGGCTCCCTTGCCAGCCTGGCTTCCTGGTACAGGTATGGATACAATAATGGTTCAAACCTGAACATAGGTTTTGGACTATCAGATATTGCCAATCCCAATCTGAAATGGGAATCTACCGCACAGAGTGATATAGGGATTGATGTCTCCCTGTTCAAAGGAAGGCTGACCTCAACTATTGACGTTTACAGGAAAGTCACTGATGATCTTCTTATGCCAAGGCAATTGCCGGATTATGTTGGTGTATCAAGTGTTATTGACAATATCGGATCCATTGAAAATAAAGGTATTGAAATATTGATCGGAGGTGATCCGATTGTCGGAAAGTTCAGGTGGAATACTTCATTTAACATAACTGCAAACAGGAATAAAGTACTGGATCTCGGCCCGGGAATAGAAAAAATAGGTTACACTCCCACATCCGGCGGATATAGTCTCGGTTCAGAGTATATGTTTCTCGAAGTGGGCCAGCCATTTGGTCAGATGAAAGGATGGAAATTCCTTGGATTGTGGGGGGCTGATGAGGATGCTGAAGCAAGAAGCTATGGACAGCTTTCGGGTACACCTAAATATGCCGATCTTAGCGGACCTGATGGTGAACCTGACGGACGGGTCGATGGATTCGACAAAACAACAATTGGATACGGTTATCCGGATTTCACCTTTGGATGGACCAACCTCTTTACATATAATAATTTTGAGTTGTCGTTCCTCATCACAGGTTCCTATGGAAATCAACTTTTCAACACACTTAGGATCCGCAGGGAAACATATGAGGCAACCGATCCTAAAGTTTGGGATTACTGGACACCTGACAACCAGGACACTGATGTTCCGGCACATTATGACGGACAGTGGGTTCAGGATCAGCACCTGACAAATAAATATATCTTCGGGACTTCCGAAGGTGCCTCCTCCAGATGGGTGGAAGATGCTTCTTTTGTACGGCTGAAGACAATAACTCTGGCTTATAATTTTGACCAGACCCTGCTTAGGAAAATCGGATTTTCAAAAGCCAGGTTATATTTCACCGGAACAAATCTGCTGACTCTGACCAAATACACCGGATATGATCCTGAAATTGCGCAGTTCCCGAACAATGATGCAACAATCGGGATAGATCAGAGCGTTTATCCAACAGCAAGGATGTACACATTTGGTCTTGATTTTACTTTCTAACAACATTTAACTATAAGATCATGAATAGAAAAAAATCGAATATAATTTGTCTGGCAATGCTATCAGTGGTACTTCTCCTTTTTACTGCCAGATGTACGAAGCTTGTAGAGAAACCTACCGATTTTGTCGGTCCGGATAATTTTTACAACTCTCCTTCTCAAATTGAATCTGCATTCACAGCTTCAATGGATGTTTTGTTTGGAGGCTGGACATTTTATGACTGGTACAGGTATCCGCAGATTTTTGATATGGATGACCAGGTGTATGAGGGCGATCTGGTAATTGGTGACGATCTCGGCAATGATTGCTGGGCCAAGCATTACAGGGCAATTGCAGACATTAACCCTGCCATTAAGGCACTCAATGATGGTAAACTGGCTACTACTTCACAGGAAGACCAGGACATTCTGATGGCTCAGGCAAAATTCCTCAGGGCATGGAATTATTTCATGCTGGTACGCTACTACGGCGATGTACCTCTGATCACCGAGACAACCGATGCTACAAGTACTGAGATTACGAGGGCACCAGTAGCTGAGGTATATGACTTTATTGTAAATGATATGCTTTTTGCGACTCAACATCTTCCTGCTGTCTGGGGTTCAGATGATAGAGCACGTCCGACTGCGGATGTCTCCAAGGCTATGCTGGCAAAAATTTATATTACCATGGCAACCGCTCCGATGAATGATGCAACAAATTATGTCAAAGCAAGGGATATGGCAAAACAGGTTATGGATGCAGGCAATTATTCCCTTGTACCGAATGTTGCAGATGTATTTAAACTGGAGAACGAGTTCGGTTCTGAATTCATGTGGAGTTTTCATAATTCCCCCGAAGAATATGTAATTGAGCCTCAGATATGGCTGCCGGGCGAAATGGCCGGTGGCTGGGGTGACGTGTCATGTGAAAAGATATGGGGAGAGGCCTATCCCGATGAGCCCCGCAGAGATGCTTACCTGCTGCTTGTGGACGACAAATTCGGAACCGGAACAACTTATCTGGATTGGTGGAAAAGTGCTCCATACGTAAGAAAATATCTATATGATACAAATGAAAACCTTGAAAAAAACGTATCCTATCAATGTTTTCCTATAATCAGGTATGCTGATGTATTATTGCTGTATGCGGAAGCAGAGAATATGGTAAGCGGACCTACCCAGGCTGCATGCGATGCGGTTAACCAGATTGTCAACCGGGCAACCGGCGGAGTTGCAAATCCGGCAGACCCGTTGTTTACCACATCGATGTCAAAAGAGGAATTTGATGATGCTGTCCTTCAGCAGAGGAACCTAGAATTGTGTTTCGAATATGACCGGTGGTTTGACATTCAGCGTAAAAGGATACTGGACAAGGTTTGTGATCCCGACTATTTACAGAATTTCTCGGTGGACGATTACCTTTTGCCTATACCACAGAAAGATCTGAGGCTTAATACAAAGCTGACTCAGAATCCTGGTTATACGGATCCTACACCATAATGTTTCCGGCTTTTTGAATTACCATACTTAGCTACCGGTGAAATATCCGGTAGCTATTTTTTTAAAAGCACAATTATTAATATTTTGATTATTAATTTCCCCGTTAGCCGGTTCTTAACTATCTTTAATAAACTCTTACCCAGGAGAGGTCCAAGAATTAATATATGGGAAAAACAATCTGTTTCAGGCTTTTCATCCTGATGGTACTTTCGGGAATAATTTTACTATCCTGCCGTCAACAGGATCAAAAAACAGGATCAGAAAAAAATTCACTATTCCGCCCGGTCCCATCAGAGCAGAGCGGCATCAGGTTTGTAAACCAGCTTCGTGAAACAGACAGCGCCAATGCGATATTTTACGAGTATTATTACAATGGAGCCGGATTGGCTGTGGGTGATCTGAACAATGATGGGCTCAGTGACATTGTTTTTGGCGCCAACATGACTGAGAGCAGGGTTTATCTTAATAACGGGAAACTATCGTTTTCCGATATAACAAAACAAAGCGGTGTAAATACTGCCGGAAAATGGATAACAGGCGTCAGCCTTGTTGATATTAACCAGGATGGGTGGCTGGATATCTATCTCTGCGCAGCCGGCAATATTAATTATGACTACCATAATCTTCTGTATGTCAGTGATGGGAAGAAAGACAATCTTGCTTTTAAAGAATGTGCAGCAGAGGTAGGCCTCAATGACAATGGCTACTCAACCCAGGCGGAGTTCTTTGATTACGATCGTGATGGAGATCTTGACATGTATCTTGTTACTGCAGCACTGACGATACCAAATAAGAATGCTATACGCGCGAGGAAAAATGACGGGTCAATGATCAATACAGACCGGTTGTACCGGAATGACGGAATAAATCCTCTTACCAAACTGCCTGTTTTCCATAATGTGTCCAGTGAAGCCGGCATCACCTGGGATGGATTCGGGCTCGGAGCAAGCGTATGCGATATTAACAAGGACGGATGGCCCGATATCTATATAGGAAATGATTATATATCGAATGATCTTTTGTATATAAATCAGAGGAATGGAACATTCAGGGATATGATCAAGGACTATACAAAGCACATCAGTAACAGTACTATGGGCGTTGATATTGCCGACTTCAATAATGATGGGCTAGTGGATATCCTTTCCCTCGATATGCAACCGGAAGATTATTACAGGAAAAGGACAATGGCCTTAACTATGCGTGATTACAAAAGGTATATGAATGAGCTTAAGGCAGGCTATTCCCCTCAGTACATCCGCAATATGCTCCAGCTCAATAATGGGGAGATAGAAGGACAGGTCACTCTAAGTGAGATAGGTCAGCTCGCAGGTGTTTTTGAAACAGACTGGAGCTGGGCTCCCCTGTTTGCTGATTTTGACAATGATGGATACAAGGATCTCTTTATTGGCAATGGAATACCACATGACGTAACCAACATGGATATTTCAGAACTGTGGATGAAAACGATCAGAGAAAATCCCGGAATTCAGTTCAGGGTACTCTATAGGCTGTTAAAGAATGAAATGGATAAGATAGGTAATATAAAAAAGCTAAATGTCATTTTCCAAAATACAAGGGGACTGGTTTTCGAAAAAAAATCCAAAGAATGGGGACTTGAAAAGCCGCTGTATTCGACCGGTACTGCATTATCAGATCTTGATAATGATGGAGACCTTGACCTGATCCTGAATAATATCAATGATCTGGCTTCAGTTTTTGAGAACAGACTAATAAGAGAGGATTCAGTCAACAGGAACAGTCATTTTCTTTCAATTCTTCTGAAGGGTGATTCATTAAACAATGGAGGCATCGGTACAAAAATAACTTTAAACACGGGAGGAAAAATACAATACTACGAGCATTTCCCTGTAAGAGGATTTCAGTCAATGGTAGATCCCAGAATTCATTTCGGGCTGGGGGAATCATCCATTGTTGATTCTATATATATATTGTGGCCTGATGGAAAAGAACAATATCTGTACAACGTAAAAAGCGACCAGTTCCTGACAATCAGATATCAGATGGCCTCATTCACCAAAAAGCCGAAGCTAATTCCTAAAAACAATAAATTATTTGCCTCGCAAACAGAAGAAAACAATATAAAATTCAAACATAACGAACGTCAGTTCATTGACTTTGATATCCAGCCGCTTGTACCGCATCTGTACTCCCAGGAAGGACCCGGCATTGCTGTTGGAGATGTAAATTCAGATGGCCTGGATGATTTCTTTATTGGCGGATCAACCGGTTTTTCAGGCATGATTTTTACTCAGGGAAAATCGGGTACCTTTTCCTCATACACTCTGCCGGGCCAAAATAATTATGAGGATATGGGAGCGTTGCTCTTTGATGCAGATGGCGACACCGATAATGATCTGTATGTTGTAAGCGGTGGTTCCGGATTGCCCCCTGGTAATGCATATTATACCGACAGATTGTATATCAATGATGGTAAGGGACATTTTGTGATGGATAAAAATGCTTTACCTGATGAAAGGGTCTGCGGTTCCCAGGTTACGGCAGCTGATTTTGACAGGGATGGAGATCTGGACCTGTTAGTCTGCGGAAGGATTAACCTTGAGAATTACCCGATTCCACCCAGGAGTTTCCTCCTCAGGAATGACAGCAAAGGATCAAATATCAGATTTACTGATGTCGCCAGCCTTGTTTCAAAGGATCTTGAAAAACCCGGCCTTATAGCATCAGCACTCTGGACTGATTTTAACAAGGATGGATGGTCTGATCTGATACTAGCCGGAGAATGGATGCCACTTACTTTCTTTAAAAATGACAAGGGTAAACTAATAAATGTAACTTCAGTAACCGGATTGGAAAAGTGCACCGGATGGTGGAACAGTATAACGGCGTATGATTTTGACAAGGATGGTGATATTGACTACGCTGCAGGTAATCTTGGACTGAATACCCAGTACAAAGTATCTCAGGAAGAGCCGATGAGGATTACAGCAAAAGATTTTGATATAAATGGATCATTGGATCCGGTATGCAGCTACTATGTCCAGGGTAAAAACTATCCAATGTATCACAGAAATTTAATGATTTCCCAGATTCCTTCGCTGCAGAATAAATTTAAAACCTATGAAGAGTATGCCAGGGCTACATTTGATGATATTTTCCCGCCAACTGATTTAAAGGATGCATATATAAAAGATTGCAGGTTTACTGAATCCGCATGGATTGAGAATCTGGGCAACGGAAACTTCAAAATACATTCTTTGCCGGTAGAAGCGCAAATATCCTCTGTGTTTGGCATTCTATCAGGTGATTATAATTCTGATGGTAATCCTGACCTCCTTTTAACCGGCAATTCCTACTCATCCAATATATATACCGGGCAGTACGACGCATCAATAGGTTTATTCATGGCTGGAGACGGGAATGGGGGATTTTCTCCTGTCCCCGGAAGAAAAAGCGGTTTTTTTGTGGACGGAGATGCAAAAGCTCTTGCCGAACTGACTTTAAAAGATGGCAGTTCACTTATTCTTGCAGCGCTTAATTCAGATAGCCTGAAAGTTATTAAACCATTAAGGCTGTCTCAGAAGTGGGTTAGGCTTAAAAATGATGTCGTATCCGCAGAGATGACTTATAAAAATGGTGATAAAGAGTACCTGGAGTTCTATTATGGAAGTGGTTACCTTTCTCAATCATCAAGAGTTTGCCTTGTTCCCGAAGGAGTGGTTTCTGTAACATTTACAACCTACACGGGAGAATCCAGAAAAATCTTAATTAATAATCAATAACAATAAATTCCTTGAAAAATGAATACGCAAATTACTCCCTTCAGTGTCAGACAGTCAAACCTTAAGCCTGATGTCATTAGACTGGCAGCAGTAATCTTTCTGTTTTTTGCTGTGAGTATTCTGTCAGGCAAAGCCCAGATGACTGAGCTAAAAGAAAATGTACAGGTCTGGGCTGTACCGGCTGAACAAAAGGTGCGTCCAAAGGACCAACCAGAAACAACCAACATTGTCTGGTCCGCGGAGAAAAAACAAATTACAGTTTCCGGGGCAGGGAATGAGCATGTTCCTTTTCAGGTTGTGATTACCACCGATGTTCCTCCGGGCTGGAGGCCAAAGGCACCGGATGGGTTTTTTATTACAGTCACTGATCTCACATCTTCAAGTGGAAAAGTAATTCCGCAAAAGCAGGTAAGCCTGTTCCTGGAACACTACATCCAGATATATGCAATGTCAAGCCCCATCGGAGCTACCGGTTACTGGCCCGATGCACTTGCTCCGCTGAAGGAATAATTCAGTATGCAGGCTCAGTATGCTGTGGTCGGAAACAGACCAATATGGATAGACATTGCAATCCCGACAGGAACTGCCGCCGGCAAATACACCGGTAAAATCACTGTTCTCAAGGATGAAAATCCCCTGGAAACTCTTGCCATTCAGCTTGAAGTATACAGCTTTTCCCTTCCTGAACAGACTCATCTGATTACCTATTTTAACATATCCAAGGATGAGTTGGGAAGACTATACAATAAACCTGCATCAAATCCCGAAATTGAGCAGCTTTCGCAGTCTTATTTCGATTTACTGTTTACTCACAGACTGGAGACTTGGTTTAATGAGCCATTGGTTCCTGAGCTGACACTTAAGGGAGAAAATGTAGAACTTAAATTCAATGATCAACGATATGATTATTATATGAATAAGCTGAAAACCAAAAGGGTAATACTCGAGTCCGGACCACATGAACTTGTGAGTCAAATAAAGGTAGAGCCCTTTTCTCCGACATTCAATAAAATAGTAAAATCTTACCTGACAGCGGTTGATTCCTATTTCAGGAAAAACGGATGGACAGACCGTCTGGTGTTCAACAGTCCTATTGATGAACCCAACACAAAGAAGGATTATGAAGAAACCCGCCAATGGGCAATTCTGGTACATGAAGCTGCTCCCGGAGTTCATTTTCTTTCAACGGAATCGCCGGTGAGTGACAATCCTGAATGGGGTACCTTCAGGGGTTATGTCGATAATTTCTGTGTCCACGGGAACTCACTTAACGATCCGAAGGTTAAGCAGGCCCTTCTCGAAGAACAGGCAAAAGGAGGTGAAGCCACATGGTATATTTCCTGTGACCAGGCATATCCTCAACCTAACTACTTCATTGATGCTCCGGCGATGGATCCTGTTATGGTTCCATGGATAACAGCGCATTATCATATGAATGGCATTTTATACTGGGCAGCCAACTTCTGGAACCAGACTCCTGATCCCTGGCTTGATCCGGTTACATATATTTCCGGATTTGACTGCAGCAATGGCTGGGTGCTCAACGGTGAAGGTTCGCTTATATATCCGGGAGATCATACTAAAACATATACCGGGCAGCCAAATGTCATCGGACCGGTATCATCCATCAGGCTTGAACTCCTGAGAGAAGGGATTGAAGATTATGAGTACCTGTGGATGCTTAAAGATCTTGGCGATAAAGATTTCGCTGATACAATGGTCTCAAATATGGTTGTGGATGTCAGCGCATTTTCACGCAATGTGGAAGAACTCTACCTTGCCCGACAGTCAATGGCAAGAAGGCTCGAAAAGCTAACTCTGAAATAATCATCTTCTACCGGAAATAATAAAATCAAATACAGATGAAAACAAAACTGGTTCTCAAAAGACTCTCCCTTATAATACTGATTTCTTCACGGCTTCCTTTATTCCTTAATGCAGGAATTCATCAACCGCAGCTTCAGATACCGCTTGTAAAAACAGCTCCTGTCATAGACGGCAAACTGAATGATGTAACCTGGCAAAAGAGCACTGAATTGTCTGAATTCGTAAACTGGTCGCTGGATAATTATATAAAAGATGATGTTTCAGTCTTTCTTTGTTATGATGAAAAGAACCTTTATGTCGCTTTCCGTAATGCTGATCCTGTTGCCGGTGAACTTAACAGGTCAGTTAATCCAAAAGGTCCCCGGGACACGTTTCTCTGGGGAAGAAATCATGTTTCAGTTGGGATAACAAACAAGGATATATCAGTAAGACTCATGGCCGATCCGAAAGGCACTATGACTGACTGGAAAAACGAAGATATCTCATGGAACGGGAACTGGTTATACTCAGCATCTATAAATCAGACTGACTGGACTGCTGAATACAGTATCCCATTGAGTGTATTCAGCATTACCGGGATATCTCAAACCATTGAACTCGAGCTAAGCCTTTCCAGAAGTTACCCCCACGGAGAATCTTCCGACTGGTCAGGGAAATGCCAGTTATCCGGACAAAACAGTGCGCTTGTTCAGTACACCAGGTGGCCCGATCCTGTTCCCGGCAAAAACTTCCTTTCATTCATGGCACAGAATACAGGTTCTGAAAATCTAAAGGTAAGCTTTGAACTCGAACTGATGCCACTCAGGGAAAAACCGGAATTTATAAATCAATCCGGACAAGGACCCTCTTCAGACCTTCAGTTGAAACTAAATTCCGAACCATTATATTTTAAATACGATTACTCTGTACCTGCAGGCAGTTCAATAAATGAAAAAGTCTTATATGAGCTACCGTCAGAAGGAAGTTATTACGCCTCTGCAACGGTTAAATCAAAGGATGGAAAGATAATTCGCCGCAGTGTTGATTTCTGGTTTACTATTGAACCCAACCGGAAGAAACTGTTCATTCTGAAGGAAAGAATCGCTGAATCAATAGCCGCGATGGCCAGACTCTCCAATCCGTTAGCCATGAGCTTCAAAACAGAGGCAGAGAGCATCCTCTCCTCAGTGCAGCAGCTTGAAAAGGATGCTGATGCAGTCTGGAATTCAGACAAATGGGATGAATTTACCTCCCGGGTTGAAAAAAAGGACCTCGAGATATCGCACCACCTGCACAAAGTGAGATGGACCGCCCTGCATGACTGGAAAGAAGAGGATGGTTTTGGGATAGCAATCGCCCATTCGGTTCTGAAATTGCGCAGGGATGAACTGTTTCCTCAACCTTTGAACGACCATATTAAAATATCCCTGGCCAGGAATGAATATGAATCATTTCAAATCGCCATATTGCCTTTTGGCAGGAATCTGGAGCAGCTTTTTGTTGAAGTGAGCGATCTGACGGGTAAAAATGGAGAGGTTATTCAAAGAAAAAACATTGAAGCAGCACTTGTTGACTACAATAAAATTGACTGGCAGGCGGACTATGTGGCAGATTATAAAGGTTGGCATCCCGATCCCCTGATTCCGTTGAAAGCCGGCATTAACATTGACGGTAATGATGTTTGCAGACCGATCTGGATAACTGTTTATGCCCCGACGGGAACGATATCAGGTGACTATAAAGGTACTGTCACCATTAAAGCCAGGGGTATGAGAAGTGTTACGGCACAGATCAGCTGCAGGGTATGGGACTTTGACCTCCCGGTTGCAAGTCATTTAAAAACACATTCCTGGGATGAGATAGAATATCTAAAGGATTTTTATAATCTTGAAGAATTCCCAATTGAATGGTATCAAAGATTCTGCGATCTGCTGTTAGAGCACAGATTTAATCCAGGCTCCGCAGGAGTTAATTACGTAAACCAGACACCAAACAGTGACGGAGAATATGATTTCAGCAAAGTCGAAAAAGTACTTAATTACTGCATCGACAGAGGACTGACTCGCTTTTCAATTATCCAGATGAGAAAAGGTCTTTATACTCCAAAGGAGGCTGAGCAGGCTTATAAATTTGTTGAGGCATACGCCAGATTTCTAAAGGGAAAAGGATGGCTCGACAAAGCTCTGGTTGAACTGTGGGATGAACCAACTGATCTTGAATGGCCATATATAAAAGACAGGGCTGAAAGACTAAAGAAGATCGATCCTGATTTGCGTTTGCAATTATTTGCTGAGGGAGGGCCTTATGACTTCTGGGACAGAAGCACAGATAGATACGGGTTAAATAACCTGGTCGATATCTGGGCACCTGTTAATATAATTGAATCACCTGAAACACAGGCAAAAGGTGGAGAAATTTGGACCTATTTCTGTACCCTTGCAAGAGAAAACGCTCCAAATTTCTATATCGACTGCCCGGCAATTTATCAGCGGAGTATTGCATGGTATTGCTGGATGTACGGGGTAGATGGATTTGAGCACTGGAGCTCAAACTACTTCTGGAGAAATGTTCAGAAGGGGAAGCCAATGGATCAAAAATGGCCTAATGTACCATGGGATTCCCGCACATACTATTACTTTAACGGAGAAGGACAGCTTATTTACCCGGGCCCTGGCGGTATGCCTTATTCTTCAATAAGACTGGAGAATTTTCGTGACGGGATGGAAGATTACGAGTATCTTTTCAGGCTCAGAGAACTGATTTCAAAGGTCGGGTATGATTCCACAAATACCGTATTGAATGAATATAGGCAATTATTAAGTCCTGAGAATTACCTCCTATATAAATATCCTAGAAAAATTAAAGTAACCCTGGAAAATACATTGCGATATCCTGATCAGCCTGAACGAATTTTAGATATCCGGCAGAAAATTGCCTTGGCTATTGAGCAATTGCAAAAGAATCTGATTCAATGAAACCTAACCTGGTTGTTTTTATAGGGGCTATTCTAATCGGCTATAATCATCTGGCTGCACAGATCCCATATCCTGGTGAAAATCCGGGACAAGCAAATATAAAAATATTATCTGCCAACCGGATCATACTTGAAAACAAGGTGGTCAGGATGGAGTTTGTAAATGATGGGGTAAAAATAAAAATCGCAGGATTTGAGGATAAAAAATCAGGTAAAAAGGTTCAGTTCAATTCTCTTCCATTATTTGAGCTTATGTTGCAGGACAGCAGCCTAATGACTTCCGATGATTTCATGCTCGTAAATTCACCTGTTTCAGAAAATATCACGGGTAATGAATATGCATCATGCTTTGCTGAGAGATTGCCAGGCAAAAAGTATTCAGCTGAGCTACAATATAAAAAAGAAGGACTATCAGTACACTGGGAAGCAGATCTGAGAGATGGTTCAAACTATGTTCGTCAGATTTTCAATTTTAAAGCCGATGACGGGAATAAAATCTTAAAAATGTCCTTGGTTAAGCTACCTGTTCATATTGGAGCACGAAAAGAGGGTACTGTAGATGGATCACCCATTGTGTATGGCAATATGTTCTTTGCAATTGAGTATCCACTTTCCAAAGTTGAAGAGGACAAAACAAGTATTTCAGCTTTTCTGCCAAGGTTGATGAATGAAGTTTCAACCGTATGGGGAATTACACCGGCAAACCAGTTGCGGAGAGGCTTCCTGTACTATGTGGAAAGAGAGAGGGCTCATCCGTATCATCAGGTTCTGCATTATAATTCCTGGTTCGATATCGCCTGGGATGACCGGAAGTATACAGAAAGTGAATGCATGGACCGGATTAAGCTATTTGGTGATAGCCTTATTAAAAAGCGTCATGCACCATTGAAAGGTTTCTTATTTGATGATGGATGGGATAATAACAAAACACTATGGCAGTTTCACTCTGGCTTTCCTGATGGATTTTCGAAATTAAAGGAAGTTGCTGAATTATATAATTCATATATAGGTGTCTGGTTATCTCCTTTTGGTGGTTATGGTGATGCAAAGCGTTTGCGTATCGAGTACGGGAACAGGCAGAATCCTCCTTTCGAAACCAATGATCAGGGATTTTCCCTTTCAGGCCCGGTATATTACAATCGTTTTAAAAATGTTACCACTGATTTTATTAAAAGATATGATATTTCTATGTTCAAATTTGATGGTATAGGGGGTGGAAGCGGAGCCGGTATTTCATACCAGAAAGATGTTGAAGCCTTTTTACAGCTCCTGGATGAATTGCTAGTATTGAAATCCAATCTTTATCTGAGCTTAACCACGGGGACGTGGCCTTCAGTTTATTGGCTGAAGTACGGAGATAATATCTGGCGGGGCGGTGACGATACCAACATGATAGGTGAAGGTTCAAAGCGTCAGCAGTGGATCACATACCGGGACGCAGAAACTTATAAAAATGTTGTGGAACACAGTCCTCTTTTTCCATTAAATGCTTTGATGTTATGCGGGATATGTATAGCAGATAATGGAAATCCAGGTTCTTTTGAGATGATCGATAGGGATATTTCGGATGAGATATGGTCTTTTTTTGCTACCGGAACAAATTTGCAGGAATTGTACATCAATCCGCACAAACTTAACACGGATAACTGGAATTGCCTTGCCGATGCAAGTAATTGGGCAAAAAAGAATGAATCAGTGATGGCGGATGTTCACTGGGTGGGAGGTGATCCTTCAAAAGGAGAGGTATATGGTTTTGCAGCCTGGTCAATGAAAAAAGCTGTTTTGTCGTTTCGTAATCCTTCAAAAGTCGAAAAAACATTTGAAGTAATCGTGACCAAAGTATTCGACCTGCCTGATAATTTAAGTGACAGCTATGCATTTTATGAGGTGAGAAAAATGAAGGAGACCGGGCATAAACAAGTTTCAGTACAGGGTCGAACATTCAGGATAACTTTACTTCCATTTGAAATTAAGGTATTTGACGCTTTCCCGGCAAATTAACCATAATCCGGAACTTATCTTTTAGTTGGTACAAGTCATTAAATACAAAGGATCGATGTATCTCACAAAGAAAAACAAATGTAAAAACAAGATATTTTTGACTTTTTCAACAGCCCATAAGTCAGGAAATCTAATATTCCACATTAAATTTTAATTACATATAAATAGTTGTAAAGTAAAATTAATAAATGAAAATAAACTGATAACTTAATAAAACAAGAAAATGAAAAAGAGTTTAGTCCTGACACTAACTTGCAGTTCCTTACTATTATTTTCTCAAGTATTCATTTTTGCCTCTTTGTTTCTGTTAATATCATGCTCAGTTGACAACAAAACAGGAACCAGGTCGGCGCTTCAAATAGGCATTGCTGAAGTAAATTACACGCCTGAAGTCGGGCTTGACCTGGTCGGTAATTACCGTGGTGATAATTATGCATCAAGAGGAGTTCATGATTCTCTGTATGCCAAAGCACTCGTAGCCTCTGATAATAAGGGTCAGAAAGTGGCAATACTTGTAATAGATATCTGTTCGCTTCTTAAAGAGCCGGTTGAATTTATGCGTGACTATATTGCATCCAAGACGGATATAAAGCCTGAAAATGTGATGATAATGGCTACCCATACTCACAGCGGACCATTATCCGATCTTACTGCCCCAAAAGCAAAGGAATACCTTACCTGTGCCGCCGGAGCTGTCTTAGAGGCCAATGAGAATTTAAAATCCACTGTGATATCAGTCGGCCGAAGTACAGAAAGCAGGATATCACATAACCGAAGGCTTAAATGCAAGGATGGGACTACTCACATGTGCTGGGAGAAATTAGAACCAGGTTTTGTCATAGAGCCATGGGGATCAATTGATCCTGAGGTCATTACTATCTCTTTTAAACAGGAAGGCAAAGAGGCAGGTGTTCTTGTGAATTTTGGATGCCATGCTACAACACTTACAGGCAACAACTGGCTCTATTCGGCAGACTATCCCGGATACCTTGCTGAAGCCATAAAAAGAGTCAAAGGAAAAGATTTCAAATCGCTTTTTTGTAATGGATGCTGCGGAAATGTAACTCAGGTCGATTACAGGATCGGATTTCCAGATACTTTCCAGGAATGCCAGCGCATAGGATATATCCTGGCTGTCTCTGCAATGGAAGCTATGCAAAATGCCAAAGTAGTTTCAACAGATAAAATAGCAGTTTCACGGGAGATGGTCCCTCTAAGCCGAATAGACATATCCGATGAACAGCTTGAGTGGGCAAGAGAACTTATGAAGAAAGTAGAAAAAGAGGGTATGCCCCCAATTCAGGCAGATGGAATGCCCGATGCATATTACGCAAAAGAATGGATTGAGATGCGGAAAACACAGGACATAACAGATAGTGTTGAAGTAATGGTCATTCGAATAGGAGATATAGCATTTGTTGGATTACCAGGTGAAATATTCAATGAATTCGGTTTGGATATTAAAGCAAAATCACCATGCAAAAACACAATCGTTACTGGTCTTACTAACGATGATAGAGCCTATTTCCCTACAGCTGGCTCTTTTACACAAGGACCCAAAGGATTCACACCCTACATTACTGGTTACGAAACTACTCCTGGTTCAACACTTTACGAGATCGGTTCAGGTGAGAAACTGGATGAATCAGCAATTAAACAGCTGAACAGCTTATTTAATTAAAACCAGGATAAAGGAAGTGAATACAGCGATTCGCTGCAATACTATGTCGAGCAAAATATTAGAATTATTAAGCAAATAAAAGATTATGTCAGAGAAACTTGCAATCCATGGTGGCCCGAAAGCCGTAACTAGTCAGAAAATCGGCTGGCCAAATTTTGATGAGAAATCCATCAAAGCTGTTGAAAATGTCCTTCGCTCAGGTAAGGTGAACTACTGGACAGGGCCTAAAGGAATGGAATTCGAAAAGAGGTTTGCCGAATGGCAGGGAAGCAAATATGCAATATCAGTTGCAACAGGGACAGCCGCACTGCATGTAGGCCTTGCCTCAATGGGTATTGGCCCGGGGGATGAAGTAATTGTACCCAGTTATACATTTATAGCAACAAGCTTCTCGGTAGTTCAGGCGGGTGCAATTCCTCGTTTTGCAGATGTCAATCTCAATGATCATTGCATTAGTGTTGAATCTGCTGAGAAACTCGTCAACTCCAGGACTAAAGCTATAATGCCGGTGCATCTATATGGCAATGTCTGCGATATGGATAAGATAAATGCATTCGCCAAAAGGTATAACTTATTGGTTATTGAAGATAATGCTGAAGCTTTTGGTGGTTCTTATAAAGGGGAAAAAACAGGAACACTGGCAGACATTGCAGGCTGCAGTTTTTGCCAAAACAAGACATTTACTACTGGTGGTGAAGGAGGAATGATAACAACCGATAATGAGGAATATGCTTGGGTAGCAAGGAGTTTCAGGGATCATGGCTATAATGTGAAACTACGATTGAGTCTTCTTGAGCTCGAACAAAAGCTCCCTTATATTCACAATATGGTAGGATGGAACTACCGTATGACTGAGATGCAATCAGCGATCGGACTCATGGAACTTGAGCGTATGGATAACTGGAATATGCCTACAAGGAGAAGAAATGCGTATATAATAATGGATAAAATAAAAGATCTTCCGCAGGTGATTAATATGCCAATTGATACAGAAGAAAGGAAAAATGGGTGGTATGTTATGGCATTTTCACTTGATATTGAAAATATGACATGTAACATTAAACAGTTTGCCGATGCTGCGGTTGCAGAAGGAGCACTTGTATGGAAAGTGTTCTGGCCACAATGCCATGTTGAACAAGCTTACCAGGAGCATAACTCATTCGGCAAGACCGGATTCCCGTTCAAGTCTAAAGAATATACCAATCCGGAAAGCGCAGACTATACTCATGTTGAGGTTCCCAATGCAATGTGGCACGAGGAGCATACATTTACCTGCTTTGCCTTTCCCACATATACTGTTGAAAACTGTGAACAGATTGGTGATGCACTCAGAAAAGTAATTCTTGCTTATTCAAAATGACCTGATATCAGATGGACACATCTACCCAAATTCAAATTGGTACGGGTGCTAAGTCGCAGCCCAAGTTAAAAAGGGTTTTGGGTTTGAGGGATCTGATTTTCTATGGGATAGTGCTAAATCAGCCGGTTGCAGCGGTGGGATTATTTGGACTGGTTTCGCAGTTGTCGAAGGGACATATGGTGACTACCCTGTTAATCAGTATGGTGGCCATGTCACTCACAGCTGTAAGTTATGGACGTATGGCTGCCTTGTATCCTTCAGCTGGTTCTGCCTATACATACGTCGGGAAGGGACTAAATCCCTATTTTGGTTTTATTGCAGGTTGGGTTATGTTTCTTTGTTACCTGATAATTCCTATTATAAATACTATATATGGAGTTCTTTCATTCCAGAGACTATTTCCTGGTATTTCATATTCTTTTGGAGCCATAGCATTTGTGGTTTTTGTCACCCTTCTTAATTTATTCGGTATCCGTTCTAGCATGAAGGCCAATAAAATTATGCTATATATTATGCTGATCATCATCGGGACATTCGTTGTGCTGGCCATCCGCTATATCTCGCAAACACTTGGATGGAATGGCCTTTTTACTTTAGCCCCGCTCTATGAAAAAACAAATTTTGGTATTAATTCAATTGCCTCCGGAACTGCTCTGGTGGCCCTGACTTATGTTGGATTTGATGGTATAACGACATTAGCAGAGGATGTTAGAAATCCAGGCAGAAATATTTTACGTGCAATTATTACTGTCTGTCTCTTTACTGGTTTGTTCAGCGCCTTGCAGATGTATCTTGCTCAGCTTTCCGCAGAAACAATGTGGCTTTCTGGAGGTGATTCCAGTAATATACCTTTCTATGACCGGATCCCGCAGCGACAAATTGAAACGGCATTTATGACAGTCTGTGCTCGGGTAGGTGGCCCATTGCTCTTTAACGCTATGACATTGACAATGTTTATTGCCTGCTTTGGAAGTGGAATTGCCGGACAGCTTGGAGCTGCACGTCTTCTCTATGGAATGGGTAAAGACAATGTGTTGCCCGGTAAGTTCTTCTCATATCTGGACTCGAGGCATAATTCTCCAATATATAATATAA
>Ga0315295_10001917_pt1 | contig 17705 bp, 12 predicted proteins | sample YL17G14_0_MG_FD_204453 | JGI IMG/M metagenome (GOLD analysis project Ga0315295, IMG submission 204453) | Sediment microbial communities from Yellowstone Lake, YNP, Wyoming, USA - YL17G14_0 | ecosystem: Environmental > Aquatic > Freshwater > Lake > Sediment | place: USA: Wyoming | collected... | reverse complement strand
ACGATTTTCTCCTGCTTGTCGGGGTTTGTCTGGACCGCTTCCTGGCTTGTTACAATCAGCACGGGCACTTTTTTCGCAGTAGCCAACAGTTTACAGTCTAAAGGTATCCTCAGATTACTATCAAGGATAGCTCTTAGAGGTATTTTGCCTCTACTTGGCCGAACTGTCAATAATGGGTCATCGGCGATTACCGTATTGATACCGACCAATATCCCCTGCACACGCCGGCGTAGTTTGTGCACATCTTTTCTGCTCTGTTCTCCCGAAATCCACTTTTGTGCATCGGCTTGGGCGACTTTGCCGTCAATACTTTGTGCCCATTTCAATATTACCCAGCATTTGCCCGTAGTGGCAAACTTGATGAAGGGTGCGTTCAACAGGCTGGCTTCTTTCTCACGCGGACCGACCTGCACATCGATTCCTGCATCGTGTAATTGCTCAATACCCTTACCGTTGGCGTGCTTTGAGGGGTCAATCGTTGCGACAACAACCTTCACTAACTTAGCGGCGATAATTGCATCTGTGCAGGGTGCGGTTTTGCCCTGATGACAGCACGGCTCAAGCGTAACATACATTGTCGCCCCTTTTGGGTTGCCGCCCCCCTGCCTTCTGCAATCTTCCAGTGCGTTAATCTCCGCGTGCGGCCCGCCGAATCTCTTGTGCCAGCCGACCCCTATGACCTGGTCATTTTTTACAATAACGCACCCAACCGCAGGATTCGGCTCAACCGAGCCAATGCCTCGCTGTGCCAGTCTCAGGGCCATCTGCATATATTTCTCGTCGGCGGTCACAACATTTCCTCGAATTCTTTTTCGCTGATGACTTTCACGTCGAGTTGCCTCGCTTTATCAAGCTTGCTTCCTGGTTCCTCGCCGGCTAATACAAAATCGGTTTTCTTGCTCACGCTCGAAGATATTTTCCCGCCTGCCTGTCTGATTGCGAGTTCGGCCTGCTGGCGTGTGAAGTTTTTCAAAGTACCCGTAACAACAATCGTCTTGCCGACGAGTTTGCCTTTGGCCTTGGCCTTTTTGGGCAGTTCCGGCTTAACACCCGCTGACAATAGTTCCTTTATCACTGCGATATTTCTGTCATTGTGAAAATACTCATATATACTTTCAGCAACCTTTCCCCCGATTTGCTCTACCGCATCGAGCTCGGCCACAGTCGCCTTCACAATCGCATTGAGCGAGCCAAAGTGTTCAGCCAATACCTGCGAGGTCTGCCCGCCTATATGCCGAATACCAAGTCCAGCGACTAATCGCCACAATGGTCTGGTCTTGCTTGCCTCAATCGAATCAATGACGTTCTGGGCGCTTTTGTCGGCCATTCGCTCCAATTCGACGAGGTCGTCTTTTTGCAGTTTGTATATGTCGGCGACATTCTTGACTAAGCCGGTTTCAGCCAACTGGTCGATGAGGGCCTCGCCGAGGTTTTCAATGTCCATTTGTCCCCTGCCGGCAAAATATCTGAGTCGCTCTTTCAACTGCCCAAGGCAATGCGGATTGACACATCGCAGGAAGACACCATCTTCATCCTTTTTTACATCACCCCCACAATTGGGACATCTTTTCGGTGGCTTGAAAGGAACTGTGTGGGCAGGTCGTCGCTCTTTTTTGACCTCGACGACCTGCGGGATGATTTCACCCGCCTTTTCAACCACGACCGTGTCACCGATGCGGACATCAAGGCGATTAAGCTGGTCGAAGTTATGCAAACTGGCCCTTTTGACGGTCGTGCCCGCCAAAAACACAGGCGTCAGATTGGCAACAGGCGTCAATGTACCGCCTTTGCCCACCTGCACATCGATTGATTCGACAACGGTCTCGGCCTGTTCAGCGGCGAACTTGTAGCTTATGCACCACCGCGGCGCCCGACCCGTAAAGCCCAAAATCTCGCGCTGGTCTAAACGATTGACCTTGACGACCATTCCATCGATTTGATATTCGAGTTCCGCCCGTCGGTTGTCCCAGCTGTCGCATATCTTTATAACCTCATCGATGTCTTTAGCGCGTTTAATATGAGGATTGACGGGAAGCCCCAGCTTTTTGAAAATCTGCAGCGTCTCATAGTGGTCTTTCGCCAACGGCTGGGAAACCTCGCCGGTTGCATATGCAAAAAACGCCAGGTTCCTTTGGGCTGTGATTCTCGAATCGAGCAATTTAAGCGAGCCAGCCGTGGCGTTTCGCGGATTTGCAAACAGGGCTTCACCGGCTTTCTCACGCTGTTTATTCAGTTCGACGAACGTCCTTGTCGGCATATATACCTCGCCGCGGACCTCAAGAACATCCGGGATTCTCGCCTTGTCAGCCATCAACACCAGCGGAACGCCCTTTATCGTTCGGACATTCGCTGTTACATCATCACCCACTCGCCCGTCGCCGCGAGTGGCGCCGGTAACCAGCAAGCCATGTTCGTAACGCAAACTCGACGCCACGCCATCGATTTTTAATTCGACTACATAATCATAATCTTCTTCGCCAAGCTGCTTATGGATCCTTTCATCAAACGCCCTTAACTCATCGGCACTATACGTGTTGTCAATACTGAGCATAGGCACAGTATGTCTGACAGTCTTAAAACCTTCAAGGGGCTGCTCAGAAACCCGCTGAGTGGGTGAATCGGCCGTTATAAATTGCGGATTTGCCTGTTCCAACCTCTGCAGCTCAGCGAAGAGTTTATCATATTGCCGGTCGGTGATTTCGCTTCTGTTGAGAACATAATAAAGGTAATCGTGCCTGCGGATTTCGTTACGCAATCGCTCGATTTGCTTTTTTATCTCTTTAGCCATAACAGCTTAACTTATATGCTGTTTTAGCTCCTTTTGCAAGAGTCTTACTATCCGCAAACAAAAGCAAATAGTCAAAAATGATATTTGACAAAACCGTTAAATTTTTAGATAATATTCCAAAATATATATGAAAGCGGCTCTTGGAGCCGACGTATTGATTTGTAAGTTGCTATTCCCCGATAGCTCAATTGGTAGAGCGAGCGGCTGTTAACCGCTAGGTCGTAGGTTCGAGCCCTACTCGGGGAGTTTCAAGGCAAGAGGCCTTCGGGCCTCTTGCCTTGAAATTGTCCCGATAGGCTTGAGTCTTGTGAGCTTGTCCCGAGCAAAGCGAGGGAAGCCCTGTTCAAATCTTATGTGGTATTTATACGTAATAAACAAGAACAACAAATACTACACCGGCATAACCACTGACCTCAAAAATCGTATACGCCAACATGGAAACCCGCCCCTGCTCTATAAAGAGATTTTCCCCGACAAATTCCAGGCTGCTCGTAGAGAAAAGGAAATTAAAGGTTGGTCAAAAGCAAAAAAAGAAGAGCTAATCGCAAAGTTTAACAAGTGAGTTTACACTGAGCATAGCGAAGTGAGTCCTACTCGGGGAGCTGTGAACCACAGGGGGTTCATATCCATAAACCCAACGTGGTTTATGGGTGAATCCCCCCTTCCGGTCGGAGTTTTTTTAACTTGCCTCGAGAGGCGAAAGCTTAATGGAGTCCACAATTTTTATCTAACGATTTCCTTTAATATTAAATCCCTTAACAATTCTGGTTTCACCAGGAGTGCCGGAGTAGGTATATAGAATCAGGTTTTTGGTGACTGAACCATCTTCGAATGTCCCCCCGCTTAAGGTTACGGTATATCCAACGCTCAAGGTATGCAATGGAGGCCATTCTGCTCGCAGATTACTAATAGTCAGATAAAGTGTATCGCCTTCAAAATAATAAGAACCGTCCCATTCCCCGTTAGGCTCTCCTTTTCTTCCTTCTTCATCGTCAAAACTGGGATGGGGGTATTTGCATTCCAATAGCCGATAGTGCCATCGGTTTCATCTTCCGCGTATCCCTCGATAAAGGCAACGGTGACGCCGGATGAAGATTTCTGTGCGCCAGTTGGCACCGGACCCTTCCCCGGTACGGATGCAACAGGAAAAGCCTCTTCCTTGCGCTCTTCGCCTTCAAGGGAAGGAGGCTTTACAATCTCTACACCTTCGCCACCTTCGTCTATAACGAACGGAATAGCAGGACCGGTTGAGGACTTCTCGGCGACTCTCTTATTCTGTAGTTCAATTACTTCATCCATCTGATTCAGTTCTGCCTGTTCCTGAGCAATCGCTTTTATCTTTTTTCCAATGGCCCTGTTGACCTCGACCTGCTCAGCTTTGTCTTCCTCCCATTGCTTTTTAGATTGCCCCGTTAGACTATTAAAACCTTCCGAGTATTTCTTCCTCGTCTCTTCATCCCACGTATCGGACGGGCCGTGTTCTTCAACGAATTTCTCCCTGAATTCCCGTTGGTCTTTCGTTAAACGGTCTTCCCATCTCGACTCGACGGGTTTCAACTGTTTCTTAAGCTCTTCGAACTCTGATTTTAACCCATCGACTTTGCCTTGCTGCTCCTTGCGCCTTTCTTGTAGCTTAATAAGTTTTGATTTATCATCTTCGATAAGGCCGCCCGGTAATTTTCCGTTTGGGTCGCGGTATTGTTCTCTCCAATCAGACCCGTATTTAGCTTCTGCCTCTTTTGTCATTCTATCAATATCTTTTTCCCAGATTTTCAATGCCCCCCTAATCACTCCAGCTTCGGCGCTATTGGGGTCTATCTCTTCCAGCCGTTTCTTCTTCTCCATATACATTCTGTTTTGTTCACGCAGAAATTCCTTGTCATCAATTGGAGCTTTTTCTTTTGCTTCTTCTGCTGGCGCTAGTGCTCCCGGTGCAAAGACCACATCGTCTTTCATATCCTTGCGCATCTCAGGTGTCACTGCTACCGAAGGCCGAGGAAACTTAACGCTCTTGCCGGGCTCGGTTATAACTTGCCCTGGGCGATTGAAGCCCTCTGTGAAAAGGTTAGTTTCCACCCTCATGCGGTCTCCTTCTTCTAACCACCCTTTGGCTGGGAATGCTGTGACCTTCTGTGAACCGGCAGGCAAAACTATAGCATTCCCGGGCTCTAACAGTATTTCCGTATATTTGTCTTCACCGGTTTTTACATGTAGAATCACAGCTATGTTTCCATCGTTGCCTGCATAAGCCCAGTCGCTGTAAATACCTTCTGCCGAGGAAATTGATATTACAAAAAACAGACTTGCTAAAACAATAAGAAAAATAGGTAAGGTGATTTTCGCTTTCATTGTAAACCTCCTTTTTTTAATTTTAAAAGCTTATTAAATTATACAATTATCGTTGTCATTGACAAGCTTTTCTGCCAAACTCTTCCGGGTGTTTTTAAAATCGGCCTGCCGACACTCAGGACGCCACTGGCATCACAGCGATATTGACAGTGCTGGTGAGTGTTTCAATCTTAAGCTCCCCCCTTTTTTTGGCCGATAATACAAAAAACAGTCCTAAATACTGGACAAACAAACGATTATATTATAAATTGTGGGGTTTGCAAAATTTGCCTGAGGTTTGTTTGCAGCTCTGCACAAAAAATGGGTTTTTAGCAGTTTTATCGCTAAATGCAAAATATTAAGGGAACAGAACGCCAATTTATCGCATCTTAACAAAGATGTAGTGAAATATCCCCGCCGAAGGCGAGGTCTCGCCAAGGGCGGAGGCAGATTGTTAAATTATTAAGTTCCAGCTGGTAATATGGCTAAAGTTACACTCGATGTCGGCGGTTTTAGCATAATCAAGCGTATCGGAATCGGCGCTCGCAGCACAATCTACATGGCAACTGACGAGCAGGATAAGACCGAAGTTGCTCTAAAACGGATTGTCTTTGAAAGGCCGGAAGATTCAAGGATATTCGAGCAGGCTGAGACCGAATACAAAGTGGGCCGACGGATAGACCACCCTTATGTCCGCAAGTGCTATAAACTAAAGAAAATACGCGGTATTTTTAAAGTAAGAGAAATACTGCTTTCTATGGAACTATTTGACGGTAAAAACCTCGAAGACAGCCCCACTCTGAGTTTGCTTGATGTGCTGCTTGTATTCAGAATGGTCGCAAGTGGTCTCCAGGCTATGCACCAGCAGGGGTTTGTTCATTGCGATATAAAGCCTAATAACATCCTTATGGGCGAGTCCGGCTCGATTAAAATTATAGACCTCGGCCAGAGCTGCAAAATCGGAACGGTAAAACCACGTATTCAGGGAACGCCCGATTACATCGCTCCTGAACAGGTCAGGCGTAAAGCGCTCGGCCCAAGAACTGACATCTTCAATCTGGGCGCGACAATGTACTGGGCTCTTACCGGAAAGAACGTTCCGACTTTGATACCTAAAAAGAACAGCCTTGGCCTGCCCATACCCCAACCTCCTCGCTTGGCTCCCCACGAACTAAAAAAACAATTGCCGATAGAAGTCTCAAAACTTGTAATGGATTGCATAGAAGATGAGCCTTCGAAACGTCCGCGTGATATGATGACGGTTATATCGAGGCTGGATCTGTTGGTCCACAGTATATTAGCCGGCCAGATAAAAACGAATAAAAATGCCTCAGACAATAATTGATTTGCTAAACAGCGGTGTTGAAGCCGGCAATGCAGATAGGTTTCGACGCGGTAACTTGATTCACCTGCCTGCCGACGTCCAGCTAATCGCAACCGGTGATATTCATGGGCATCGGCGAAACTTCGAAAGAATAGTCGCCTTTGCCGATTTAGCCAACAATCCCGACAGGCATATCCTCCTGCAGGAAATTATACACGGAGGGCCGGAAGATGCAGAAGAGGGTTGTTTATCCTACAAACTGCTGTTTGATGTTGTCCGTTATAAATTAAGCTTCCCCGACCGTGTCCATATTATTATGGGAAATCACGATATCGCTTATATCAATAACAGTAAAATTATGAAAGACGGCAAAGAAATGAACCGCTCAATGCGTTTGGCTCTGGAGCGGGAATTCCAGGAGGCCGGCACCGACATCAAACTGGCGATAAGACAATTCCTGTTTTCACAACCATTGGCGGTCAGGAGCGAAAACAGAATATGGCTGTCGCACTCGCTCCCCGGCGACCGTTTCGTAGATAAATTTGACCGGCAGATTTTAGATAGGCAGCTGAAAACCGACGATTGTGAAAAACCGGGTTCAGCTTACCTTTTGACCTGGGGCAGAAACATCAGTCAGCAAACGCTCGACAAAATGGCCGGGCTCTTCGACGTTGACATTTTTATCCTCGGCCATCAGCCACAGCAGCAGGGGTGGAGCCGGGCCGCTAAGAATCTTATAATCATCGCTTCCGACCACAATCACGGCTGTCTGCTCCCAATCGACCTGGCAAAATCTTACACTGTTGAGACGCTGATTGACTCGATAGTCCCGTTGGCTTCTATATCGTGATGCGTTATGTGTGATGCGTCGTGCGTAACACGCAATACGCAATACGCAATACGATATACGCAATACGAATTATGGATTGGTATTACTATATAGCTCTGGCGCTGATTTTGTCGCAGTTACTCTTTTCGCTCCAGACATATAAAAATTATCGTTATGCACTGACCAAGTCCAAAAAGGAGCGTTTATCATATCGACCGCGAACGGTTTTGATTGTGCCGTGCAAGGGTCTGGATTCAACCTTCAAGGAAAATATCACCTCATTTTTTAATCAGGACTACGAAAATTATCTGCTGTGGTTTGTGGTCGCCGACAAGGCAGACCCGGCTTATGCCCGGTTATGCGAACTGAAAGACCGTTTGAGCCAAAGCTCAAAGGCCGACGAAGTGCAGGTGCTGGTGGCTGGCTTCGCACAATCCTGCAGTCAAAAAAACCATAATCTGCTTTACTGCTGCGAGAGGATTGGCAGCGATGTCGAGGTTTTGGCCTTTGCCGATTCCGACATCTGCGTCCGCAGCGATTGGCTAAGCCACATAGTTTATCCTCTTCGAAAGTTGGGAAATGGCGCCGCCAGTGGCTATCGTTGGTTTGTGCCCAAAAAGAACAATCTGGCCAGCTTGGCCCTGTCGGCTGTCAACGCCAAAATCGCCCAATTGCTCGGTAACACTCGTTTCAATCAGGCCTGGGGCGGCTCTATGGCTATCCGCGTTGATGTTTTTAACCAATTGGGCCTCGACAAAATTTGGCTAAAAGCCCTCAGCGACGATTTTTCGCTTAGCTACGCCGTCAAAAAAGCGGGCAAAAAAGTAGTTTTTGTCCCTGCCTGTCTGGTGGCCTCGTATGAATCCACCACCTGGGGTGAGCTTTTTGAATTTGGCCGGCGGCAATTTTTAATCACCCGTGTAAGCACCCCGGGCACCTGGTGGTTTGGATTATGCAGCAGTCTATATTCAATACTTGGCTTATGGGCCGGAGCCACAATCGCCCTCTACGCAGCAGTTAAATCATCAATCACCAATTATCAATTATCAATTCTTGTCGCTGTCCCTGTTCTGTTTTTCACCGCTCAGTTCGTCCGGGCAGTCCTGCGCCAGAAAATGGCCTACAAATTGCTAAAATACGAGCATCAGGCATCGAGTATTGAGTATCGGGCATCGAAGGCCGCTACGCTCGCCGACATCTTTTTCTTTTGGCTCTGGTCGCCCCTGATGTTGCTCTTTATTGTTTCCTCCACCTTCGGCAGAACCATTATTTGGCGGGGAATACGTTATAAACTCCTCGGCCCAACCCAAACCATCGTCCTCAACGAAAACCAGTAGCGTTTCAATCCAAATAAAATAGGTTCGACCCTTCGGCCTCGCTCAGGGCGGGCAAGCTCACTACAGATTGGCTTTGTTTGGGTTTGTTTTGACCAAGTGTCCATTATTCATTTTCCGTTGTAATTAGTTGTCATAATTGTGGTTATAAACATTTGACTTTTTGGGAAATTGGCTTTGTTTCGCATAATTTGTTATTTTTGATTGACCTATCTTCAGCCACAAAAGGCACAAAAGAGAAATTAGACACAGATTTACACTGATTAACACTGTTATAAAGCTGACTAAATAAACTTTTGCTTCTTTTCATAATATTTTAAATAATATCTCCCTCTTATTAATAGGGCAAAGATGCGCGATTGAGGCGAAAAAGTTCTTGATTCTCAACTCCCGATTCTCGTAACTCGATGTGAGAAAAGGAGTAAAAATTTTTTGAAATTAGCCGGTTTTGGTGTGCAGGTAGCTGCGCTTTTGATTGATTATTACCAATACCATCCGAAGGCACTGTGCAATATCCCTCGTCATTCGTAGTCCGTCTTCTGAACTATCCGCCCCTTTTCCAAAACCCTTTTCACTTAGGCCAATCTGTTAATAACAGGTTAGACAAGTGATTAAAAACCTTACCACTGCTCAAACCGCTTGGCGGTAGCGAACCACCGTCCCGATTATTCTCAAAGTTTAAGCTATTTTACCACATTATAAGCCAACTTGCAGCCTTGATTTTCCTTGATTTACAACAGCAAAAGGGTATAATCAAAATCGCCTTTGGGCTCTGGTGAGCTAAGTCGAACCACTGGGGGCAAAAGGTAATGAGGAGAAGGGTATAAGAGAAGAACCACGTCTACCGCGTGCAATCAACATGCAGAAACGTCTATGCGCACGAAGTGCGCCATAACCATTATTAATTCTTTTAAAAGGAGGAGAAAATGAAAACGAATCATAACCAACTTCGCACGGCGTTGTTCGCCGTGACCGTGCTGGTCTTGTTGACCAGCGCCCTCACACACGCCGATTACATCTACGTGGCAATTCACGGCGACGGGACGATTAGAAAATTCGATTCGAGCGGAAACATATCCACCTTCGCCTCGGGCCTGAGCTACCCTTCAGGGCTTGCGTTTGACAGCATCGGCAATCTCTACGTGTCCCTTTGTCACAATGGGACGATTGAGAAATTTGACCCGAGTGGACATATTATGTCCGTCTTTGCCTCAGGCGTGGGCACCCCTTATGGTCTTACATTTGACAGCAGTGACAATCTCTACGCGGCAAATGCCGACAACGGAACGATTGATAAATTCGATTCGAATGGAAACAGGTCCACCTTCGCCTCGGGTCTGGGTTGCCCTGCGGGTCTTGCATTTGACAGCACTCGTTATCTCTATGCAGGCTGTCAGGACAGCAAGACAATTGAGAAATTCGATTCGAGCGGAAACAGGTCCACCTTCGCCTCGGGCTTGGGCGGCGGCCCTACAGGTCTTGCGTTTGACAGCAGCAGCAATCTCTATGTGGCCAGTTGGGACGCCGGCACGATTGAGAAATTCGATTCGAGCGGAAACAGGTCCACCTTCGCCTCGGCCCTGTGGTGCCCTACAGGGCTTGCGTTTGACAGCGGCAGCAATCTCTATGTGGCCAATTGGGGCGCTGGCACGATTGAGAAATTCGATTCGAGTGGAAACGGGTCTATCTTTGCATCGGGCTTGGACTCTCCGGTGTTCATCGCGGTGCAGGTTCCTGAGCCCGCCTCCGCAATGATAATGGCACTGGGTGCGACTATCATTAGCTTACGCCGTAGAAAATGTTAGGTGGTAGAAAGTTCTTTGCTTAGACGGATAAACCGGCCACGCTTTTGCCTGTGGTGAGGGCTTCGACTGAGCTCAGCCGAATGTCCTTGTCGAATCCGCTGCTCGTCCTCGGTCTGGCTACGGCACGACCTCCGCCGTGACGAGTGCGGTGATTTTAAGAAAACCTAAAAAATAACAGTGTCAATCCTGTGTGAATCCGTGTCTAAAAAAAAATCTCTGCGATCTCAGCGTTCTCCGCGGTAAAAAAAATTATGTCTATTCGTGGCGCAACCGTCCCCCGTTTTTATCAATATCCTTTATCATTTTATCAATTGCCTCAGCCAAAGGCCCAAGTTTGGCGGCACAGACATCATAAATCGCTTCCGCATCGATATCGAAGTAATGGTGGCTGATAATGTCACGCATACCCTTGGCCCCTCGCCAGTCAATTTCAGGATATTCAGCAAGAAGTGTTCCATCAGTGACTTTATCAAGGTTCTTGAGGCTTTCGCCTATGGCAATAAGCTGCATACAAATGGCGTCGAGCTTTTCCATACCTTGTGGAGAGCTGGTAAAAAAATCCGCATTCTTCACCGGGGCAAACCGCTGACGCACGGTTTCAGCAGCCTCAAGTACCTGCGATAAGATGTCCCTTACCAGCTCTCTGTCATACATAGATGCCATCCTGATATATCCGCCGTTTCAGCATAGGATTCATCTTCTCTCGCAGACGCACAATATCTACAGGCATACGCAGGTCCTGTTCTATGTCCTGTTTTATGGCCGCCAGCAGGAACATATCTGGCCTTTCCAGTTCCACGAAGATGTCGATATCGCTGTTCTCATCAAATTGCCCTTTTGAGACCGAGCCGAAAATACCGAGAGATTTAATGCCATATTCCTTTTGATGGCTTTGCTTGTAATGTCGTAGCGCTGTCAGGATTTCATCGGTGCTCATTGCCCCGATACTCCTAAAGAAAAAACCAATTATTCACCCGTATATAATAGCATACACCCATACACCATAACCAGCAAGCTTTTTTAAAAAGGAACCTTCGCATTTCATATCTTATCCGCAGTTAAAAAATCCCTGCACTTTTTTGCGCTAGGTGGTCCCTGAAAAAACCATTATTCGACCTCGGCAATGTCGCTTTGTGGCCTTCCAACTAAATAAATCTTATTTTTACCGCTGCGTTTCGCCTCCAGCAGTGCTTTGTCGGCCTGCTCGAAAAGCTCGCCAATTGTTGAGCCGTCACGAGGAAAGCTCGCCAGACTGCCGCTTATTGTCAGGACCCCTTTGCCTTCCGGGCCGAGCAGATGCAGTTCCGCTTTCCCTAATCCTTTTCTAAATCGTTTTGCTATAAAAATCGCCTCCCCTGGATGGTCAGCCATTGCTGAGCGCCTCTCGGCTTCCTCTTTAAGCGGCCCTCTCCGTGGGTCATCCCAGAACACAACGGCAAACTCATCCCCGCCGATTCTGCCTACGACATCGTGTCCCCGGCAGCACCGCCGCATCAAAACACCAGCTTGTTTTAAAACTTCATCACCGGCTGAATGACCGTAAACATCGTTGTAATGTTTGAAGTTATCAATATCAAAAATAAGCAGCGTCACCCTCCCATTTTCGCTCCTGGCACGTTCTATAATCTGCCTGGAAAATTCCCAAATATATCTTCTATTCTTCAGGCCTGTCAGCTCATCCTCGGTAGCCAGTTTCTCAAGCTGCTTTACTCTCTCCCTCGTTGCATCAACAGTGACAGGAGCACCCAATCCGGTCCCATCCTGGCCGCTGGCAGGCATAATGGATTCGTAAAATCTATTTGTCTGAACCGGACAAATCAAATAATCATCCGCTAAAGTCGCACCGTTGCAAATCGAGCCGACCAGATGCATCGCCGCCGGCTCTTCGTACACTTGCGCCAGAAGAATAATTTTCGCATCGCAATTTACCTCCCTCAAGGCTTTCAGAGCCGAAGCTAATTTAGCCGACACCCCCGACATTACAACAGCGATTGCCGCGAAGCTGTTCTTTGCTGCCGTCTCGATTGCACCAGGCATATTGGTCTGTATTTCACAGGCCAATCGGCGAATAGCATCGGCATCTAAAAAAGCTCCATTAATATCGCCTATCAGCAGAATTCTCCGAGTATCCGCACCGGCAGAAATTGGTATGTTAGCAGTTCCCATTTAGCTAAACCCCAGGCAGAGCACCCAATTTAGTCTTATAAAATTTTGTAATAAAAAGGCGCAATAAGCAAAAAAACAGCCAATTGTCACTTCTTATAATAGCAAAATCCGCAGAAAAGTCAACACAATAGTCCCCGCAGACAATTGACGATTGGAACTCGTGCTACGTAGCGAAGTGCTACTTCGCAGAGTAGCAAAGGCATTAAAAATAATCAATTCGTGGGTAGGTCATCAAGATTCTTTTTGACCTGCTCGGCACAGAAGCTGTCGGCATACTTTTCTATAAAGCTCGTTAGAGTTGCTCTTGCGTCAGCCAAATACTTTTTCTTATATTCCGGATTTGACTCGCTCTGATATAGACCAATCTTCAAACGGGCTAACTCATATAATGCCTGCATTCCGCCATCAGTGTCCTGGAACCTTTTGTGTAATTGGGATAATTTTTCAGCCCGCAGTTGCTCATCAGCAACGAGTTTCACTTGAGCCAGCAGGATATTGTCGCGGAGGGGGTCGCTGTTGCTCATCTGTTCCAGCAATTCGTCGAGGTTTCGTGCATAATCACCGGAGGCGTGCGGGTTTAACATAACGAATCTCGCCAAACGCTTTTCTGCTTCCGGCTCATCGGTTCGATTTTCCGTTCCTATCAGACTTCGCAGCTGATGTAATTTTATTTGCAGCTCGGTTAACTTAAACACCGTCATTGCCGAATCAGCAGGTGGCTGAAACAAACTAAAGAATGTGTCATTTTGCGTTTGTTCTTTTTCAAGCAGTTTCAATCGCTCGGCCGCCATATTCTCTGCCTCAGCAAGAAGTTTGTCTGCTTGCTCAAAGTCACGTTGGCCTGCCAAATATTTCGCCAGGCGCCATCGTGCTTCCAATGATTCCGCGCTGTCACCGAATTCCGCGTACAGCCATTCCCAGCTGTCTTGTGAGCGTTCGTATGGGTAATCGCTGTAAAAATGCAATGTTTCTTTCTGCTCAAACATCTCGATGTCGGGGCTGTATTCACTCAGAAGTGCTTTGTAGTAGAGCGCTATAGGCATCCGTCGGCTGGTGGGACGCCGGCTTATAAAGGATTCGTACTGGGCGGCCAGCCATCGTTTTTTCGCCTGGTAATTTAGCTCCGGCGGCACTGTAAACCACCACGGCCAACGGCCGCGACCCAACTCATCCTCGAGCTTCTCTTTCAATTTTGCACGAAGTGGTATCGGTTCGGTAGGGTAAAACGACCTCTCAAGATACCTTCTCACTCTGACAGAAGGATTGGTAATCATTTCGTCCAGTGCTTCTCTTATACTGTGGTCGTGAAATTCGATTGCCTGCTCCGGATTATTCTTGGTTACATAGAGCTGGTAGTCTAATTCATCAAAGCCTATTCTTATTTCAAACGTCACCACAGCCAGCAAAAGGAAAACGCACGTAACAACCCACACCACCCCAGGCCGATAACGCGTAAAATGACCTATCCCAATAACTAATCCCGCTATACCTAAACCGACAAGCCACGCACAAATCCACGGCGTAAAAGAAAATCCCCACTTAATAGGTTCCACCCCCCTTGCACCGCCGAAGTAGGCCCAAAAAGCAAGCTGCGGTGCCGTACATAATACTATCGCAACAAAACGCGAACGAAAACGAAGTGGACGACACGCCACGGCAAGACAGCTCACCAAAAGGCAAATTGCAAACGCCGGCAAATTGGCCCCAAAAAACACCAACAATATAAAAAGCAAACTGTAGCGGAAACTCATAAGCTGCGATATCAACACCGGCACAATTGCCAAAATACCCATAAACAGCCCTAAAACAAGAATCTGCCAGGGATATTCAAATATGCTCAGACCCGTTATGACGACAGACTGCCCCAGATACCAAAGCTTGGGAGAAGTCACTGCCTGAAAGTTAAACGACCAGAACGAGCCGCTCAGTATTTTCGACCAGAAAAATGAGCTTACGCCAAAGGCCGCAACAGCAAGCAGCCAGCATCTCTGAACATTTTCATGGCTGTAGTGCAGCGTAGGGCCGACTGACAGAAAAGTCTTCGAGACCGTTTTAGACCCGTTTTTTGCCTGTTTATCTTCCATAAACTTTCTTTCGATGCTCATTTTACACTCTCGGTTTTTTCTTACGAACATCGAGTATCAAGCATCGAGTATCGAGCGACGAGTTACGTCCCTTCACCGCTGCTGGCAAGATAAATGACTTGTTCCGGCGTCAGCTTGTCTATTTCAATCGACATCGATTTCATCTTGAGCTTACTTACCTGCTGCTCTATCTCGATAGGGACATCGTGGACCGCAACAGCAAGTTTGCCCTGTTTTTTCATCACATATTCGGCTTCTAACGCCTGCGTGGAAAAGCTCATATCCATCACACTTGCAGGATGACCTTCAGCGGCTGCGAGGTTAATTAATCGCCCTTCAGCCAAAAGGTAAATCCGCTTGTTATTTCTCAAAACATATTCATCAACGTGTCTGCGCACGCCGCGGTTCACCTTCTTGCTCATCTTTTTCAAAGCCGGTATGTCTATCTCAACATTGAAATGTCCGCTGTTGGCAACAACCGCCCTGTCTTTCATCGCCCGGAAGTGTTCAGCCCGAATAACGTTTTTATTACCCGTAAGCGTTACGAATAGTTCGCCGACCTTCGCCGCTTGTGCCATCGGCATAACCTCAAAGCCGTCCATCACCGCTTCAAGGGCCTTGATTGCATCAATTTCCGTAACAATAACGATGGATCCCATACCTCTGGCTCGCATAGCAAAGCCTCGACCGCACCAGCCGTAACCTGCCGCAACGACCTTTTTACCTGCCATTAGAAAATCCGTCGCCCGAATAATACCATCAACCGTCGATTGCCCCGTCCCATAGCGGTTGTCAAAAAGGTGCTTGGTCGCAGCGTCATTCACCGCAATGACCGGAAACTTTTTTTTGCCGGCATTTGCCATCGCCCGCAAACGGATAACCCCCGTAGTGGTCTCTTCCATACTCGCAATAATCCTGCCTGCCTCTTTCTTTCTGCGGGTATGCAGCTCATTTACCAAATCAGCCCCATCGTCAAATGTAATGACCGGCTTATGGTCAATCGCAGCGTTGATATGTTTGTAATAGGTGCTGCGATTTTCACCGCAGATGGCAAAGACCGGTATCTTAAAATCCTTTACCAGCGAAGCAGCCGCATCATCCTGGGTGCTCAGCGGATTAGAAGCACATAGAACGACATTTGCCCCCGCTGCTTTCAATGTCCGTGCAATATTAGCTGTCTCAGCGGTTATATGCAAACAAGCCGAAACGTTTTTGCCTTTTAATGGCTTGCTTTTTGCAAATCGCCTGCGTATCAACGCAAGGACCGGCATATCGTTATCAGCCCACAAAATCCGCCTCTTGCCTTCAGCCGCCAATGATAAATCAGCTACGTCATACTTCATTTATTGACCCTTTCAAAACTTGTCTGACAATAAGATAGGAACAGTAAGTATAAAGCCAAAAGATGACTTTTGCAAACCATTTTAGAGTTTCTATATAGTTAGGGGTATAGTAGCGGATTTTGTGGTGATTCAATCAAACCTGCGGGTAGCTGCAGGGGAAAAACGGGAATTTTAAAAAATTTTTAACTGCTTTGACGGCAAATAGTTAGCTCGGTTGGCAGGGGTGAAGAGGGCGTAAGTTTCGACTCAAAGGCGCAAGTTGAGACAATTGTTTGGGGTGAGGACAAGGGGAAGAAGTGAAAAATGCGAGCAAGTCACATCGTAAAATGGCTCGGAAGAGGGTAAGGGCGCGGGTTTATGAGTATATGATGGAAAATATTCGAAAACGTTTGAAAACTGTATAGAAACGTTCGAAAATTGATATGAAACGTTTGAAAATAGTATAGAAACGTTTGAAAAAATTTGACAATTTTTTCCGTATTGCGTCGTGCGTATAGCGTATTGCGTTAGAGGAATTTTTTAGGCGCAGATTGCCTAAATTAACAGGGTTTTTTTGCCGCGGGGGTTTTGCGTATTTTGCAGGTTAAAATCAGGTAAAATTACAAAAAATCGGGCGAAAAGCGATTTTTCTTAAAGTAAAATGGGGAGCTCAGTTGTTATATAAATGACGGCCGATAGTTTTGGGCACTTGAAGGGATATTCAGGTGGTAGAAGATAAGCTGCTTATCTGGAAGTTAAGGCGCGGAAGCAGAGATGCCCTCTGCCGGATATATGAAAAGTACAGAGATGACCTGTTGCGAATAGCTGCTGGGCTATTGAACGAGACAAATGCCGCCGAAGATATTGTACACGATGTTTTTGTTGCGTTCGTTCGCTCCGCAGGGCAGTTCCAGCTTACGGGAAGCCTGCGAGGCTATCTGACTACCTGTGTTGCCAATAAGGCCCGCAATCTGAACAGAACAAAATCCATACAACGTACCGTCAACCTCGATGAGATTGAGCCAATGGCTTCAAACCTGAAAAGGCCGGAGCAATGGATTATAAACAACGAAGAATTCGGGCAACTGAACAGTGCGATGGCGAAGCTTGCCTACGAGCAGAAAGAGGCGGTCATCCTGCGGATTCAAGGGAGAATGAAATTCAGAGAGATAGCCAGGATGCAGGAGACTTCAGTGAAAACAGCTTTGAGCAGATATCGTTACGGACTAAATAAACTGCGGTCAATAATGAATAGCGAGGTGACAAAATGAGACCGGCAGATAACATAAAAAAGCTAATTCAAAATGCGTCGATAAAAACCAATCCGAAGGTCAACAAGGCGGTTCTGAACAGCCTTTTCGACGAGCAAGATAAATCAAGAGAGACCAGTTCGGCTACTTTACAGCCGAATATACGGAGAATAATTATGAGAAATAGAATAACAAAATTTGCGGTTGCGGCAGTGATTGTAGTCGCAGTAATCCTTTCAATCAACATCATAGACAGGTCAGTACCTGTAGCTTTTGGAATTGAGCAGGTAATTGATGCTTATAACAACATCTACTATTTGCACGTAAAGCAATTCAGGGCCAACCAACAGGAACCTATCGAATCCTGGATTAAAGCTGACGAACAAGGCAGTATCGAAAAGGCAAGATACTACCTGCCTGAATATGTTTCGCCGGAAGACGGCGCAAAACTTATTGCATGGACACCTGAAAAAGC
>Ga0315295_10001916_pt1 | contig 17712 bp, 12 predicted proteins | sample YL17G14_0_MG_FD_204453 | JGI IMG/M metagenome (GOLD analysis project Ga0315295, IMG submission 204453) | Sediment microbial communities from Yellowstone Lake, YNP, Wyoming, USA - YL17G14_0 | ecosystem: Environmental > Aquatic > Freshwater > Lake > Sediment | place: USA: Wyoming | collected... | reverse complement strand
TCTTATGCGTATGGGGCATTAAAAGAAGGAGGCACAATGCCTGCTGTGCTGAATGCGGCAAATGAGGTTGCTGTAAATGCGTTTCTCAAAGGCTTAATCAGGTTTACAGAAATACCTGTTATTATAAGAAAGACCATGGATTGTCATACGGTCAGGCCTGATACAAAACTTGCTTTTGTGATAGAAGCCGACAGATGGGGCAGGGAAAAGGCGGAAGAGGTTATTAAGTCAATAAACCCGATTTAGGCTAAAATAAATTCATATAATTGAGAATACATAATCCGGTTTTTCAGAAATTTAAACTCAGGAGTTAAATAATGTCAATTTTATCGGCGATAGTCCTGCTCGGCATAATTATATTTGTGCACGAGCTCGGACATTTCCTATTTGCAAAACTTATGCGTGTCCGGGTCCTGAAATTTTCACTCGGGTTTGGCCCAAAACTTTTTGGGAAAAAATATGGTGATACTGAATACCTTCTTTCATCAATCCCACTGGGTGGCTATGTCAAGATGCTCGGAGAGACACCCGGGGAGGAATTGAGTGAAGAGGAGAAAAAGTTTGCTTACAATTACCAGCCTGTATGGAAAAGGTTTATGATCGTATTTTGCGGTCCTCTCTTTAACATCCTCTGTGCAATGGTTATTTTCTTCTTCAGTTTTCTACATGGTCTTCCTGTCCTGCTTCCCGAGGTCGGAAGTGTAATGACAAATACGCCGGCAGAAAAAGCAGGTCTTTTAAAAGGAGATAAGATCATAGAGGTAGACGGGGTTCTGATACATCAGTGGGATGAGATGACAGATATCATCCATAAGAACCCCGGCAAGCTGCTTAATCTTAAGGTGCAACGAGACAGCAAAACCTTTTTGTTGCCGGTGACCCCGGAGAGAAAAAAGGTACAGGATATTTTCGGAGAAGGGAAAGAGGTTGGACTGATAGGCATAAAACCCTCCGGGAGCACTTTTGTCAGACAGGTGGGTATTATAAGCGCTGCGACTGACAGTATCGAGAGGACATGGGATATATCAGTGCTGACCATAGTATCTATTGCAAAACTTATCCAGAGAGTTATACCCATGGACTCCATCGGAGGCCCTGTGCTTATTGTACAGATGGCAGGCGAACAGGCATCGAGAGGGGTGTTGAATTTCTTTGTCTTCATGGCTATTATCAACATCAACCTCGGAGTTCTTAACCTGCTCCCCATACCTGTCCTTGACGGGGGGCATCTGTTGTTTTTGGGAATTGAGGCGATCAGGAGAAAACCGCTCAGTGAAAAAATCATTTCTGTCAGCCAGAAAATCGGGCTTGCTGTGCTTCTCACCCTTATGGCTGTGGTTATCTTCAATGATGTAATGAGATTGATATCAGGAAAGCAGTTTCCATAATGAAACCTGTGGGAAAGATAGTCAGACAGGATGAACTGAAACATATTCTCCAGGGACTGAAGGCTCAGGGCAAAAGGGTTGTATTCACCAATGGATGTTTTGATATCATCCATATCGGCCATATACGGTATCTCAGAGAGGCAAGGAGGTTCGGCGATCTGCTCGTTGTCGGAATAAATTCAGACAGGTCTGTCTCGATCATAAAGCCGGACAGGCCGGTTAATTCTCAGGATCAGAGGGCAGAGGTTTTAGCTTCTCTCGAAATGGTCGATTATGTCACCATCTTTGATGAAGAGACTCCGTACGAATTGATTAAATCAATACAGCCTGATGTGCTTGCTAAGGGTGGGGACTGGAAGAAGGAAGATATTATTGGTTCAGATATTGCAAAAGAAACATACAGCCTGCCGTACATTAAGGGTATTTCAACAACCGGAATTATTGAAAGGATAAAAAAGCTTTAGCTAAGATTTTGAATAGAAATGTGAACATTAAAATGTTATTGATCCCAGCTTAATTCTCACAGTACTGAGCGTTTTTGAGTAACCTGAGAATGCTGTGTTTTTCTTTTAGAAATTTTGTTAAAAGAAGTTGATCATTTTGTGAATTCCAATCTATTAATATCCTTGTCCTCTATTATCATCAGAGTTAAGTCTTATTCAAATCCTCAGCTTCCGGATCTGTGTTTCTCGCAAGACATCACAGGGCGTTTATCTCCTCAAAGTCCTCAAACATCCTCATTTTGTTGACTGTTTTGTGTTATAAGTCTAAAATGATAAACGGATAAAAAATATGGCAAAAAAGCCTGAAGATAAGGCTCGCGAAGATATTGACAGAATGCTTGAAAAGGCGGGCTGGGATGTTCAGGACATTGATCATATCAACATAGATGCTCGTCAAGGTATTGCAATCAGGGATTTCCCGCTAAAGCCGGGACATGGTTTTGCCGATTACATCTTATATTTAGATGGAAAAGCTGCAGGGGTTATTGAGGCAAAGAAGGCAGGTGATACATTAACCGGCGTCGGAATTCAGTCTGACAAATACAAGCATGGCCTTCCTGATATCCTTCCTGCGTGGTATCGTCCTCTTCCTTTCTGTTATGAATCAACAGGAGTAGAAACACGTTTTACCAATGGGTTTGAACCTGATTACCGTTCCCGGAATGTCTTCTCTTTCCACCGTCCTGAAACACTGGCTGAATGGCTTGATAAAGATACTGAAGTCTCATTAGGCATGGCAGCTGAAAATAGTCCGCTTTATATATTTCCATCAACATTACCTGTACGGCTTCGCAGCATGCCGATCCTGAAAGAAGAGGGTCTCTGGCCTGCGCAGATAAAGGCGATTCAGAATTTGGAAAAATCCCTTACAGAAAACCGTCCCCGTGCTTTGATACAAATGGCAACAGGAAGCGGCAAGACGTTCACTGCTGTAACCGCCATTTATCGCATGATCAAATTCGCTAAAGCAAAAAGAGTTTTGTTTCTCGTAGACAGGGCGAATCTCGGTCGACAGACCCGCAAGGAATTTGAGCAATATGTTTCACCCTATAGCCCTTACAAGTTCACCGAGGAATACATAGTCCAGCAACTGAAATCCAATCAGATAGACAAAACCGCACGGGTTTGCATTTCCACCATTCAGCGACTCTATTCAATGCTGAAAGGCGAGGAGATAGACCCTGAGCTTGAGGAAGAATCTCTCTTTGACCATTCAGATCTTTTCAAAGAGCCGATGCCAGTTGAATATAATCCTGCCATTCCGATCGAAACCTTTGATGTAATCATTACCGATGAATGTCACCGTTCCATCTATAACCTCTGGCGGCAGGTCATTGAATATTTCGATGCCTTTATCATCGGTCTTACCGCTACGCCGAATAAGCAGACCTTCGGTTTCTTCAATCAAAACCTTGTCATGGAATACCCCCACGAGCAAGCGGTCGCCGATGGAGTGAATGTTAATTATGACGTCTATCGCATCCGTACAAAGATTACCAAGGACGGTTCAAAGGTCGATGCAGGTTATTATGTCGATATTCGAGATCGCGAGACGCGGGCTGTACGATGGGAAAGACTGGATGAGGATCTGGAGTATTCCCCTAATCAACTGGACAGAGATGTGGTGGCTCTTGACCAGATTAGGACTGTCATAAAAACCTTTCGTGATAAGCTTTTCACCGATATCTTCCCCGGTCGTAAAGATGTGCCGAAAACCCTCATTTATGCAAAGGATGATTCTCATGCAGAGGACATTGTAAAAATTATCAGGGAAGAATTCGGCAAGGGGAATGAATTCTGCCAAAAGATAACTTACAAAACAACAGGCAAAAAACCTGATGAACTTATTGCAGAATTCAGAAACAGCTATTTCCCGAGGATCGCTGTCACAGTGGATATGATTTCAACAGGCACTGACATCAAACCGCTGGAAATAGTTTTATTCCTTCGCACCGTAAAGTCACGGTCTTATTTTGAGCAGATGAAGGGCCGAGGAGTTCGTGTGATCAATCCAAATGATCTGCAATCAGTGACTCCGGATGCCATTGCCAAGACCCATTTTGTGATTGTCGATGCAGCTTGTGTCTGCGAACAGGACAAGACAGACTCAAGGCCGATGGAACGGAAACCCTCTGTATCCCTGGAAAAACTTCTTCAGGCTGTAGCTCTGGGAAATACTGAAACAGATGTTATTTCTTCAATAGCAGGGCGTTTAGCCCGCATGGATAAGAAATTAAATCCTGAAGACAAAGCAGAAGTTCAGAAACTTGCCGGAGGCAGAAGTCTCAAGATATTAACAGGCGATCTTGTGCAGGCTATTGATCCTGACAGGCATGTTGAACAGGCAAAGATAGATAATCCAGGAGTTGCAGAGCCTTTACCTGAGCAGATTAGGCAGGCCGCAAAAACGATCATCAAGGAGTCAGTAAAGCTACTTCATAATGCTGAACTTCGGAGAAAACTGGTTGAACTGCACAAAACCACTGAACAGATCATTGATACGATCAGTCCAGATGCGGTCATAGAGGCCGGATTCAGCGCCGATGCATTGGAAAAGGCGAAAGGGTTGGTTACTTCATTTGAGCAATTCATTAAAGACCATAAAGACGAGATTACCGCTCTGCAAATCCTTTACAGCAGGCCATACAAAGAGCGGTTACGCTTTGAGGAGATAAAGGCACTGGCAGACCTGATCGAAAAGCCTCCTTATCTCTGGCGCATAGACAGGCTCTGGGAGGCATACGCTGCGCTGGAAAAATCAAAGGTCAGAGGAGCAGGCAGCCATCGGATTCTAACTGACCTTGTTTCGCTCATCCGTTTTGCATTGCATCAGGAGGACGAATTAGAGCCTTATGCCGAGCATGTGCAGGAGCGGTTTAACGCATGGCTGACAGGACAGGAAAAGTCAGGGAAGAAATTCAGCGAGGAACAACTGTTCTGGCTGGAGAAAATCAAGGAACATATTGTCGGAAGCCTGAGCATAGATAGGGAAGATTTTGAATACACCCCCTTTAAAGAAAAAGGCGGCATTGGAAAAGCCTATCAGCTTTTTGGCGAAGGCTTGTGGCCGTTGCTGGATGAATTGAATGAGGTGCTGGCGGCGTGAAAATATCAATATCCAATGTAGGGGCGCAATTCATTGCGCCCTCTTATTTTGATCGCCGGGAGTCCCACCGTTCCGCAATATATCAACACAATAATCATGGCGCGGCAAAACAGACAACAGGGCGTGATAAATCACGCCCCTACAAAATTCAAAAAACGAATCAATGAAACGTAAGGCAAATTGTACAAATGGATCGGTAGCGGTTTCCCCCGTAGGGGAGTATTTTAATACGCCTCTACAGGAGGATTTACCGGAAGGATGGGAATCTCTAAAATTACGAGACATAACTGAGAGAATTACCAAAGGTAGTACCCCGACAAGCTATGGTTATGTTTATCAGTCTGAAGGAATAAAATTCATCAAAGCTGAGAATATAGACGAAAATGGCTATGTAACTTCGATCAACGATTTCATCGATGAAGAGACAAATGAGTTTCTCAAACGCTCTATCTTAAAGGTGAATGATGTCCTTTTTTCAATAGCTGGTACTATTGGGAGAGTTGGTATTGTAAGGCGGGTAGATTTGCCAGCAAATACTAATCAAGCTCTTGCGATAATTAGAACGGTACCAGGCTCTATAGATACAAAGTATCTTTACTACTATCTCAAATCGAGCGAAGTTCAAAAATTTGCATCAAAACTAACAGTAGGGGTTGGTCGCGCGAATTTGTCACTTACGAACGTCAGTGAAATTGAAATTCCTATTGCGCTTCCCGATCAACAAAAACTCATCGTCGCCGAAATTGAAAAACAGTTCTCCCGCCTTGCTGAAGCTGTGGCAGCGCTCAAGCGAATACAGGCAAATCTAAAGCGATATAAAGCCTCTGTCCTCAAGGCTGCTGTTGGAGGCAAACTCACCGAAAAGTGGCGCAAAGAGCATCCTGTTATTAAGCCAGCCAGTAATCTTTTGAAAAGTATCCTTGCCGAGCGTAAAAAGAAATGGGAAGAAAAACATCCGGGCAAGAAATATAAAGAACCCGTTGCCCCTGACACTTCAAATCTGCCCGAATTGCCGGAGGGATGGGTGTGGGCAATCGTTGAGCAAATAAATAATGCAAATTGTCCATGTGCTTATGGAGTGTTACAGCCAGGACCCGATGTAGATAAAGGAGTTCCATTAGTAAGAGTGGGAGACATCAATAATGGGCGCATTGAGATTTCTATGCTGAAAAAGATAAATACCAAGATTGCTGACAATTACCCAAGAACGTGCCTTCATGGTGGGGAGGTCTTAATCACACTCGTTGGTGCAATTGGCCGCACAGCGGTTGTGCCAAAGTCCCTTGCTGGAGCGAATACGGCGAGAGCTGTTGGGGTAATCCCTCTAACAGATTTAGTGAATTCACAATGGGTTGAGCTTTGGTTTCGTAATCCTGCGAAAATTGTAGAGATGGCTTCAAAAGCACATGAAGTCGCACGAAAGACTTTAAACTTAGAAGATGTAAGAGTTGCAACTATAGCTTTACCTCCTAAAACAGAGCAAGGCGTTATTGTAGCTGAGGTTGAGAGTTTCCTCTCAGTTGCCGAAGAAATCGAAGAAGCCATCAAAATTAACCTAAAACGCGCTGAACGACTGCGCCAGGCTATTCTTAAGAATGCCTTTTCGGGCAGACTTATAACATACGATTCAAATAAAAAAGGGCCAAGTTGTTTTGAACAAAAAATAATATGGGAGAATAGATATGCCTGAAAATATTACATTTAGAGCTCATTTGATAGGCAGTATTAATGATTTTTCAGATGCATGTTCTATGGGTCTAATAGTTCGGCCTACTATATTAGTTGAGCTCATCGTGACTCTGTCAAGATTTAAAGAAGAGGGCGCAAAACTTATACCCGAAGTATATTTGTGCAATGACATCAATCAATTACTTAAGCTCCTTCCCAATCATGGATTAATTCATATCGGCGAAGCTCAAGCAACTGAAGATTCGATAAAAGAAATATTAAAAAAGTGTGCACCGCTTGCAATAGGTGGCTGGTGTATTTTTATTGAAGGAAATGGTGATCTTTTTAAATATGGCTTGTTTCGTGATTCTCTTAATCCACTTGCGCTACCAATTGATGAGATATTACTATCGACTCATTCTGAAGAAGTAAAGGTTGTTAGGGTATATCAGACAGCCGGAGATTGCGTCGAAATACGTAATTATCGAGGAAACATTCATAATATTTTTTTATCTCATAAAAAAGAAAGCTCTCCATCTCCGACAAAGTTTCTCAGCGAACTTGTAGATGCAATATGTGAAAAAGTTAATGAGAGTCAAAAAGAAACTATAAAGACATTTCTGAGCAAGTCACTACGTGAAGCATTAACTACGTCACATGGAACTTTAGTGGCTGTTTCTAACACATCCACAACTCCGAAATTTTTGTCTGATGGAGTTCATCTAAGAGAGCCGATTGATTTTGCTGAAGAAATTTATCAAGTAAGTCAAAATAAGTTACAGCCTGTCGTTCTTACATCTCAATCTTTACTGCTTAAGGGCATGCTTAACTGCGATGGAGTTGTTGTTTTTAGTCGCAATGCTAAACTATTATCGTATAATTGCTTCATAGCATCTTCAATGGAAAAAGTAAAACCATCTTTTGGTGGAGCGCGTATGCGAGCATTTGAGACGTTATGTAAGAAACTAGGGCGGGGCATTTACGCCGTTTTTATTCAATCACAAGACGGGTGGACTGATTTTAGGAGGAATAAACATGACTGAGAATAAACTTACCTTATGGCAACCTACTGAGGTTGATTTTTTACCAGCTAATTTAACTTCTCCGAGTGAGATTACTGAATATGCAAAGCAGCTTAGTTCAAGAGAGAGGAAACAAATTATACAGGGTCTCCAAGCTGGGAATTACGAAATTGTTATAAATTTTGTTTGGACTAAAGCAATGGCTGCCCTAAAAAGAGAGCTTGGAACTTTAGGAGTCAAGTTTTTAGGAGAAATGCTTGATAAGCCTGACTTGGGCGAAGATGATGATGTAATTGACGTTGTAACTGACAAAGAAGCAGTACGGCTTGCAGAAGAATTAGGGGTTGTTTCTCCTACCGAAGCTATGCGATTACGTCAAGCCTATGAATTAGTCGCACATTTCTCAAAATTGGAAGCAGCAGAAATCGATAGCGAAGGCGTTGCAATGGAAGATATAGAGGCGATTCGAACTTTAAAAACATGTGTTAAAAATATATTAGGAAAACCGAAAATTGAAGTTGCAACAAAATTTGTAGAGTTCCGTGATGCGCTGGAATCAGAAACATTAAATCAAAGTGATGAGCGTGTTTCTATGCTGGTTACATCACCTTATTTCTTTCGAAAGTTAACAATAAGTATTCTTTTGTCTGTAATCAAAAAAAATATAGGAGCAAAACTTGAACATGCTCTTACAAATTTCAATTTAATACTTCCTCTTCTGTGGGATGGATTGCGTGATACTGAAAAGTGGCAAATTGGGCATACATACGCAGAAGTCTATTCTGCAGGTCGAAGCACTGCGACAAATTGGTTGATGCAAGCACTTTTAAAAGTTAAAGGCTTTGATTATGTGCCTGAGAATTTGAGATCGGACACATTTATTAAAGCGGCCGAGAACATCCTAAAAGCACACGAAGATATAAATAACTTTTATAACGAAGAAGCACCTATGCGAGTACTCATGAAGATGGGGTCAACAATTCCTTTCCCAGCTTTTTCAATATGTGCTTCTGCAATTCTTGCTGTTAGATTGGGTAATTATTATGGTGTGAGCTTCACTGCACATCCTTTAGCCAATAAAATGCTCTATAGGTTTACTCAAGAACAATGGCAATATTATTTAAATCAATGCTTGCCTGGTGATGTAAGAATATTGAGAAAACTAGAGTATGATAAACCATTAGAAAATTGGTGCGAAATTGTTGATAAACACAAATTGTCAGAAATCAATTATAAGAACCAACATGTTAACAACTTAATCAGCTCATCTATAGAACGAAGTACAAATAAGGTGAGAAAATATCAAAAATTATTAATGGAAGCATACTATGGTAAAAGATCCTAATGGTCATTGAATAGATGAAATCCGATATTGTCCAAAAACTCTGGAGCTGCTGTAACGTTTTTCGTGACTATAGGATGGTCTTCTTATGAAAAATTCCTCCCGTTATTGTACATCCCATCTGATTGAAGACCAGGTTGAGCCTGGCTCCGGAGGAAGGGTGCTCAAAAACAAGCTTGGCATTACGAGCGCGCGGGACATGGCAAAGCGAGAAAAAGAAGCGCAACTGCGAGCGCTTGAGAAGCTGGTAGATTTTTATCAGAGCGATCATCGGTTTACCGCTGGTGATATATGTTATATTCACAAGACTTGGCTCAGTGCCATTTATGAATGGGCTGGAAGATACCGTCAGGTAAAGATGGATAAAGATGGTTTTCCTTTTGCATATCCGGAACAGATTCCTAAATTGATGTCGGAATTTGAAATTTGAAGGAAATTATACACTGATGGAAAAAATATTCGAATCTGTTATTCGTAAGACGCTGAGGGCTCGTGGACGGAAATAACTGTTTTCAGCTTCTTTTTCGCTGTTTTGGAGAGTCTGGAATACTTCGTGAGAACCCCTTCAACTGCGGTTGAGGAAGAGACGGATTGATAGAGCAAGGCTTTGCCGAGTTCGGGGTCTTTCAAATACGGATTAGTTTCTTTTAAAGATTTCTTCGGCATGTATTATTATACCAAAACCATGATATATGAGACACATGAGAGGGCGCGATAAATCAGGGCGTGATTAATCACGCCCCTACGAAAACGATCGGTGAAAAAATACCCATGACATACAACCCTGAAATCAATCACCGCCGGTCAATTCGTTTGAAAGGTTATGATTATTCGCAGCAAGGTGCATATTTTGTCACGATATGTGCATGGAACAAAGAATGTTTGTTCGGGGAACTAAAGAATAGTGAAATGTTGCTGAATGAATATGGTGAAATCGGAATGAAATGTTGGGAGGCAGTCCCAAGCCATTTCCTGTATGTTGAAACAGACGAATTTATTGTTATGCCAAATCATGTACATGGAATAATTACAATAACCAATGTAGGGGCGCAATTCATTGCGCCCTCTTATGTTGATTGCCACACATCCCGTCATTCCGTAATAAATCAAACCAACAAAAAAAACGTCATAAATCAGGGCGTGATTAATCACGCCCCTACGATTGGTGGTATTGTTCGTTCATTTAAAGCGCGATGTACATATATGATCAACCAAATACGAAATACCCATGGGATACCCGTCTGGCAAAGAAATTATTACGAACATATCATCCGCGATGACAGAGAATTGCAGGCAATTCGGGAATATATCAGATACAATCCTCTAAAATGGGGTGAAGACAAAGAAAATCCGGAAATGAAAGGAATCATACAAAAAAATGCCTAACGGATCATCTGCAATTGTCCAAAAGCTTTGGAACTACTGCAACGTCCTCCGGGACGATGGGATGAGTTATGGGGATTACGTGGAACAGCTTACATATCTACTCTTTCTCAAGATGGCTGATGAGCGGGCAAAGCCACCTTATAATCAGCCGAATCAAATTCCCGCTAAATATGACTGGCAGAGTCTTCTGAAAAAAGACGGCGATGAGCTTTTTGATCATTACCGTCATGCCCTCGAAAAGCTCGGGCAGGAAAAGGGTCTTTTAAGTCTTATATTCGCCAAGGCTCAAAATAAATTCCAGGACCCTGCAAAACTCCGCCGTCTTATTGTTGATCTGATTGATAACGAAAACTGGTCTTCAATGAGCGCTGATGTAAAAGGCGATGCCTATGAAGGACTTCTTGAAAAGAATGCTCAGGATACAAAGTCAGGCGCAGGACAGTACTTCACGCCGCGTGCACTCATTCGTGCCATGGTTGATGCAATTGCACCAAAACCCGGCGAAACAATCTGTGACCCTGCCTGCGGGACTGGTGGCTTCTTTCTTATCTCCCATGAATATATCGTAAATCACAATCCTACTATGACGAAGCAGCAAAAGCGTCTGCTGAGTGAATCGACCTTTCGGGGCTGGGAGCTTGTCCAGAGTACAGCCAGACTGTGTGCCATGAATATGATGCTTCATGGGATAGGCGGTGATACACTACCCCTTAATGTTTCAGATTCTTTAGCGAGCGACCCCGGAGATCGCTTCGAGATAGTGCTTACCAATCCGCCTTTCGGAAAGAAAAGCAGTATTACCATCGTAAATGGCGAAGGGAAGACGGACAGAGAAACTTTAATCTATGAGCGTCAGGACTTCTGGGCTACGACATCTAATAAACAGCTCAATTTCCTTCAGCATGTGAAGACATTGCTCAAACAACATGGCCGGGCTGCCATTGTTGTTCCCGATAATGTCCTGTTTGAAGGTGGAGCAGGCGAGACAGTCAGGCGCAAACTGCTCCATGAATGTGACGTACATACTCTGTTAAGACTGCCAACAGGTTTATTCTATGCCCAGGGGGTTAAGGCAAATGTTCTCTTCTTCGATAAAAAGCCTGCCTCAGAAAAACCATGGACAAAGAAACTCTGGATTTATGATTTCCGGACAAACAAGGATTTCACTCTTAAGACCAACCCGCTCAAGCGCAGCGATCTCGACGAGTTCGTAAAATGTTACAACCCGGAAAACCGTCATAACAGAAAACCCACATGGTCAGAGAAAAACCCTCAAGGCCGCTGGCGGGCATTTGATTATGAAGAGCTTATCAATCGTGACAAAGCAAGCCTCGATATATTCTGGCTGAGAGACGAAAGCCTCGAAGATTCGGACAACCTTCCTGACCCCGATATCCTCGCCCGCGAGATCGTCGAAGACCTCCAGGCTGCCTTAGTCCAGTTCCAGGCTATTGCAGAAGATTTGGGAGAAACCGCCCAATAATATGTGAAGATTTTCATGGCAACATATAGAGCAAGATAAGAGTCTCAGGCTTTGTCTTATGGCTAAATACCCGCTGAATACTTCAATTTTGTTTCATAGAGCATTGATCATGCGTACTCGCAGGCGTTATGTGCATCCGCGTGAGTCATCTCTGTGCAGACTTGATGAATTGATCGAGAAAAGTTAAGAGTTTATGAAATCTAACTACTGAAGCGGGCCTTTTATAAGATGGATGTCGTCAATCCATGCTGTTCCATTACCATTGATTACCAGATTGAGTTTTACTAAATCAGGCTTTTGTCCTTTCTTGAAGAAGAAAGGTGTTTCTATGCTTGTCCACTCAGTTGTACCTGAAAGCGGAGACTGGAGACTTCGCGAAAAGAACTCTCCTTTGCCTGGAAAGTGACACCACATCTCAAGGAACACCTGACCCTGAATATCTTTAGTACGGACTTTTGCCTGGTACAGCAACCGTGCATTTTCGACATTTATATCAGAGCTTCAAGGGCAGACCCCTATTGCCTCTTTTAAATTGAATGCCCTTTCACTTCTTGTTTTGAAAGTCATCATTTACAAAGAATGACAAAATAAGTATATTGTCAATCAATAATCAACAAATGCCATTTTGTATTTATGCAGAAAACTTTATAATCATGTATTAATCGTTGATCGATTAAGATAGCCGGAGGTAAATGAAATGAAAAAATCAGGCAACACGATTCTTATCACTGGAGGTGCAACTGGGATCGGACTGACCCTATCTAAAGCCTTTCTGGAGAATGGCAACGAGGTAATCATTTGTGGTCGCCGCCGTGAGAAACTGCAGGTAGCCAAGTCGAGACTTCCCGATCTGCATATAAAGGTATGCGACATAACAAATAAACGCTCACGATTGACTCTCGTTGAATGGGCTACAAAACGATTCAAGTCACTAAACGTGCTCATTAACAATGCTGGGATTCAGCGTTCTGTGGATTTTACAAGGGGACCAAAGGATCTGATTATGGCAGAAGCAGAAATTGCCGTCAATCTCACTGCACCAATTCAGTTATCGGCTTTGATGATCCCGCACCTACGACGGCAGAAGCAGTCGGCGATCATCAACATCTCATCAGGACTTGCTTTCACGCCACTTGCTGATGTCCCTATCTATTCTGCTACTAAGGCGGCAGTTCATTCGTTGAGCCTTTCGATGAGGCACCAACTCCGGAATACTCCGATCAGGATTTTCGAAATCGCTCCCCCGATGGTATCTACTGCCCTTTCAGGCCAGAGGCCCAGGCCAGAAGAAGCCGAGCTTTATATGTCAGCGGAAGAGGTTGTACAGGGCATTCTTAAGGCTTTTGAGAGGAATATCTATGAAGTCGCTCTCGGCGCTGCTGTTCATCTACATAGGAAACGCGATGCCCTGTTTTCAGCAATTAACCAATAGTAACCCTATCTAATAACCATATGTTCTACTATCGTTAATCCTCATATTTCTCAAGATGTTATATTTGCAGACTTATCAGGTGGAGCACTCAAATCTTGATATAAACAAGGAAACAAATATTAAAGCAGTATAAAATATTATGTAATTGCGCTTCATATACTTAATTGCAGGCTGTTGATGGTCTTTACCTCATATGCTTGTGGATTTGAACCCTATTTCTTTAGCGCATCTCAGAGCTAAACAACCAACATGGATCAGCAGAGGAGCGGATACAATATCAAGAAGTTGTGGGCACTGATTCTGATCGGGATCGCCTATAGCAGTTTGCTCTATTACCAGCGCACGCTAACCGGTACGAATAGAGTGGATGGTATCATCGGCGTAGGGCTCGGTCTATACATTTGCTCTCATCCAGTTGCCAACTTGTTGGATATGTTTTTCTTCGGGCGAGGTACTCGTCGTCAGTTTTCATCGAGGTGGTCCGCTATTTTGTGGCTGGCATTAAACATATTAGTTTTTCTCCTTGGATGGTTCGTTATTTTCGTCGGGACGACACGATTAGTCGGTAGAGCAGATTAGGGGTTTCCTCGTGGATCTTTACCGCCAAAAGACAAAGGCGACAGGCATACCCGTAGGAATCTATCTGATAAAATTCCCCGAGAAGTACGACGGTTATAAATGGAAATTATTATTTCTCATCACATATATTACATGCGTGTTCGCAGGTGGAGACAACAATTCATTAGTTTTGGAAAACTCACTTTGATATGCACGCTTTGGACTAAAGTGGTAGGGGGTGGAACTGAAGAAAAAGAGGTGTGTACCGGGGGGCTCTGCGAAAAGAATTCTTTTTTTACTTGAAAATGTGTTCTCTATGATAATTTAAATAGTCAATTTTAGGTCGGTGACTTATAGGTAGTTTAATTCTTCTCCCTTGATAATCTTGTAATTGTCTACTTAATTCCGAATCATCTTTGACTCTTTTTGAAATCTCTATCACATATTGATCATTTATTGTGAAATAGCCTCTATCAAAAGCTCTATCATGCAAAGAACACAGGCAAATACCATTTGCAGGATCTAATCTTTTATCAATCGAAATCGCCCAAGGAATAATATATGATGCGATTAGGAAATCCTTAGTTTTCAAGCCACATATAGCACAGGTAAAATTGTATATTAATTTAACCTTGTCTGAAAATGCTTTTTGATTTGCTCTGATTTTTGTTTGCCCAAGTTTGTCCTCAACAGAATAATGCCCCTTTGCTATCTCCTGAATAGCTTTTATTTCTTCTTCCGGATCTGTTTCTTCAACATGAGCAATATCTCCTTCTGACCATTTCAATAACTCAACAAAATCTTCTTTCCATATCTTATTAATCCCATATTGATTAAAAAAATGTTTCCAAGTCTCTCCCTTATATTTCCAATGCCATTTGAAATTTATTAAATCACTCTGAAGGATATAGTTTTGAAAGGGATATCTTTTGGAAAAGGTAGCTGAATATCTATCATCCAGGATAAGTGTAATGTTCCCAATTTCACAAGCACCAAAAAAATAGAATTCTTTAGTTTCAGACGCTTTTGAAGGTCGCCTATATATAATTAAATCACCTGTCTTAACTAAATTATGTCTTGGAGAGGACCATTCATAATTTTCAAAATCAACATCTCCATGCTCTCCCCCACCTTTACTATCAAAAATAAAATATTCCGTCTCTTGTCTCTTTAAATTTTCTTTAAAATAGTCCAATACTGACATCTTTCTATTACCTTTATTCCTCAATAATTCTTTTTTTCAATCTTGATTGTTTTGCAATAAGATATTTCAGTCTATAAGAGAAAATCAAGGGAATTAATTATTTCCCTCCTTTCCGTAAAACCCCAAAAACAAAAGATGGAATTAATATAGCTTCCATTGGAGCAAGTAAATGTGGGAATTGAGAGATACTTTCTAACATGTTATTTAGATAAGACCTTGATAGAGTGGGCTTTATTCAGATCAGGAAAGTGTCATAGCATGCAGAGCCAGCTCCGCTTCTCCGGGGTCAGGTCTATTTTGTTAGCATTTCTACGTTTACTCAGGCTTAGTCTCGCTTTGGACGAGCGCCCTTCCTTTTTGCCTGTTTTAACCGGAACTGCTCATTTCTGATATGATCGTCCAAGTGCGGACTTGCAGGTGCAGCATAAACTCAAAAATCTTTATTCTGATTCCTTTTATGTAAGTTCCTCGTTCGGTGTCAAGGCAAAGTAAAAATGTCCGGTTTTCGGCAAAATGAAAATGTCTGGTTTTCACGCTGCAACCTCAATCAGATTTTTTTGATGAGTTGGCCTTTTGTTAAATAACTGACTATTCGATTTTCTCCATGGGTGTTCAGATGATGGAGTGTGTCCTTTTCTCTGCCAAGGTGTACAATCTGGTTTTTGCTGCTTCTCTGGCCGGGTAGTTATCTCCTTAAATTTTAAGCTCACATCTTTATGTGTTATCAGCATCTTGCCGTTCACCCGCTCTTGTACTATTACCTTCTTACAATGAACGGCCTCCTGTATCTGGTAAAGCTTACCTTTATGCGCTATCGTAGAGTCATTTCTCAGGGTCCTATCTGTCCTTATGCACAGTATCTTATCGAGATTCAGTCCTTTGGGTATTTCTCTATGCAGATCGTTCTGCTCTTTGGGTTTCACTGCAAACCTCTTGTTGTGAGAAGATAAATACGTCTTTAAATACCGGTTCGCTTCTTCTATCGTATTTATTCCCCTTAAGGTCATCTCTTTTACCAGTCTGTCCTGTAGGGTATTAAACATCCTCTCTACTCGTCCTTTGGCCTGAGGTGAATGAGCGTGGATTAGCTCCACTCCCAGTTCTCTTAATGCCCGGCCAAATTCGCTTAACGGTTCTGTTCCATTGATCTCATCCTCTATCGAAGGCTCTGCGGTGGATTTGTAAGTTGTGTGTTTATCAAAATAGACGCTCATAGGAATGCCATGCGCTCTGATGTATCTCTTGAAACTATCCATAGCCGGGAGCGTTCCCTCATATCCATAAAATCGACAGAATATTCTGCCGGTAGCATCGTCTATATAACCCATAAGCACACACTTCGGCCTCCTGCCTTCAAACCAGTCATGATGAGAGCCATCCATCTGCACCATCTCCCCACAATGCCACTTCCGTTCTCTCCACTGCCTATGTGTCCTGGAGTTACGGCCCCGCTGCCATTGCCCTGCCTCTATCAACCACTTCCGTATGGTCTCTTTGCTAAGCGCTATATCGTCGAACTCATAAAGCTTCTCTGATGTGAATGTCGGACCAAAACCCTTGTACTTTTCCAAATACAACTTTACAACCCTGTCTTTCAGTTTCTTAGGTAATCTTCTACTCGACTCCTTCCCCCGGGATCTATGTTGTATGCCACTATCCCCTTCTTCCCTGATGCGTTTTACTATCCGACCTATTTGTCGCTCACTGACCGTTAATATTGCAGCTGCCTCTATCTGTGTTAATTCCCCTTCCACTACTTTGCGTATCACATGTAACCGCTTTAATTCTTTCTGCTTCATTATGATAATGTCCTTTCCTGCCATCCTGCCTCCTTCTGAAAATCGGCAGTATAGCACTTTAAATTCAGGACATTTTCATTTTGCTCTAATAGGACATTATCACTTTGCTGTTACATGGTCTTGATGGTCTGTTTCCATATAAAACGTACTACCCTTCAGTCTGAGGCACCAAGATTTGAAGACAACTCAGGTGTATCTCGGCAAGGTAAGCGATTCTGAGGCTATCAGGTGGATGGACGTACTACATGGGAACTGAATAGGCAGGAACAGCTTCTGGGGTCTGCAAGTGTTACATCTGCGAGGAGACAATAATTCTTCTGGCACTCTTGTGTGCAAAGGCATGTCTCAACAGCAAAAAGTACACATAGTACTCAGCGAAGCGAGAGATTTCTGCTCCCGGTCTGTTATTTCCTGTAATACACGCTTTACGCAATAACTAAAAAGGTGTATATTATCAACAATAATCTATAGGTGGTATATACGAAGTACTTCTCATATCACCCATCAGAGTGTATATCCAAAATTGACACTTCGGATATACCGAATGTTAGCCGCTCAATGCACTTAACAAGGAGAATGAATGGAATTCCAAAGCTTTCTTAAGTGGCTTTTTAGCGAAGCTGGCGCTGGTTGGGTATTCGGTTTTGTTTCTCTTATTGGTCTTATATTCTCTTGGTTGTTAAGAAAGAAACCAAGCTGTCGAGGTCCAGCGAAATTCCCCACTTAGGTCCAAAAGAATTCCCCATTTAGGTCCAGGATAATTCCCCACCTGGGGCCAGAATAATTCCCCACTTTTCTGACGGAAGATGCTGTAAGATTTC
>Ga0315295_10001915_pt1 | contig 17714 bp, 27 predicted proteins | sample YL17G14_0_MG_FD_204453 | JGI IMG/M metagenome (GOLD analysis project Ga0315295, IMG submission 204453) | Sediment microbial communities from Yellowstone Lake, YNP, Wyoming, USA - YL17G14_0 | ecosystem: Environmental > Aquatic > Freshwater > Lake > Sediment | place: USA: Wyoming | collected... | reverse complement strand
ACATTACAGTAACCTCACCCGTTTTTCCCTCTGTAACCCGTTCCCCTTGTCAATCTCCATTGACAAGTGCGGATTCCCATTCCCTTTGTAAACAAAGTGCCGCAACTACCTCCTTGACAAAATAGTGTATTCAGAAATACGATTTTTCTTGACTTTGATTCATCCCGTATTGTATAGGGTTTTCAGGGGAAATTATATCAATTCTATATGGCCGCACGTCAATTGACAAAATAATCATTGAATCTAAAATTATTTAATATTATAGAATTTATCATATCAATTCTATATGGCCGCACGTCAATTGACACAATAAATATTTGCTTTTATAAAATCATCGTGTATACTTATTATGAAGGCCGAACAGTATGCACCATAAAATAAAAACCAAAAAAACCGCCATGATGCCGATTTCTCGCCAGGTGCGATTTGTTCGGGCCTTCCATCGTGGCGGTTTTTTATTTGTATAGGAGGGTCAACCATGGGACAAGTAAAGGAACTACTGCACAATCACGCCGATACTATAATCAAAGCCCTGGACCTTGCCGATTTCCGCAAAGACCCGAAAGCCTATACCTACATCCATGAGCAGATACAGGATTGGATCATGGACCACGCACAGCTAGAAGATTTGCTGTTTCCCAGGCAGCTTGCCGATAACTATCGTGTATATCTTGAAACTTTTTCCCGACATTCTCCCCGCCCTCCTAAATACGTAACCAACCCCGACAAGAAACCCCTGCGCTCTCTCTGTTCCGGTATTATTGAGCAAGACGGGCAGCATATTATATGGAAGGTTTTTTCCAGTCTAGGTCTTGAAATCGCCGGAGGGTCCATTCCCATAACCGAAGCGCGGTCTGGACTATCAATTTTTTCAGATACTATTATCTCCGAGATTGATAAACAAGAATAACCAACCAGGTCCCCCGGCCACCTTCGAGCGCCGGAAAAAAGAAAAAGGGGTGTCAAATGTCTAATTCTCAAAAATCTTCACCCGCCGCCGGCACACAGCCCGCGCCCGCCGCGTCCCATGACGCGCCACAAAGCGCCGTTGCGATGGCGAGAAGCAAGGCCAGGGGAGTAGGGAGATATGTCAATAGTTGGGTTGGGTTAAGTCCTTCTATGCTTAACTCCCCGCGCCCTGACGGAGAACAGGAGCAGCGCGACATTGATGATGTTCTTGGTATGCCGATCGTGGTTTATGGGTATAGCACCCGGACCGGAGAAAAATCCGATTTTGCGGTCATCCTTTGCAGCGAGAAGGATAAGGACGAGTTGTGGGTAGTTGTCTCCGGTGCCGCAGTGGTCCTTAAAAAGCTAAATAAAATAGCTGAAGGGAACCACTTCCCGGTTTCCGGGAAAATTATCAAGAGTACGGGAAAGCAGTTTGAATACTACGATTTCGTTGATTAGGTAGGGGTTGCTAGTCCTTCCGAAAGGGAGGACTAGCATAATATTGGGAGTTGTACGCAATTGTCAACTTCTTTTGAATTATAGGAGTTTGCCATGACAAACGAAAGTGCGTTGATTGTAATGCAGGGCGTAGTAGATCACTACTCTATGAATGTTGCGCAGCGTGAGGCATGGCAAACTCTGAAGGCAGCTGTAGAAATTGCCAACAGCGTACAACAGCGCTATGCCAAAATTGCCGATTCTATCGACGCGGCTTCCGGTTCTGTGCATATGACATTGCCGGGGTTGAAGCTCTTTTGTGTAGAGTGGAGTCGGCAGCTTCGGCAGTAGCGCGGACGTTGGTGTAAATGGTCTTCTTAAATTTATTGTAAAGGTGGCGTAACATGTCAATAGTATCTTGCGGCGTTTGTGGTAAAGGGTGCCTATCGGGTAGTATGTATGTATGCGGTGAGTGCGCCACAAAAGCAAGCTGTACTCAGCCCACATCCACCAACAGCACTATGCCAAAATTGCCCGGCATTTTTAATGTGGAAACGCACGTATTAAATATTCATCACGATTGCAGCATTAATGAACGTGAACGTGTCGCCGGTATTGTGTGTGAGGTTTACGATTATATTGCCGAGCAACTTCGGCAATAGCGCATACGTTGTACAAAATTGGCAGCGAGAGCGAGATTATAGTTTCCGCTGCATAAAAGGAGTGTATCATGGGCGGGTCTTCTCTTCGTAGGGCTGGTGCAATGGGTATGATGGCCGCCATATTAGGCGCAAGCCTTTTCGATGGCAACACAGGTTCTTCAAGATTCGGCGATATTCCAGAACCGAAGCAGTGGCGGCCCTGCTTGAAATGTGGAAAAGAGCACCAGCATAATAACAGTTTTTGTTCTGCGGAGTATTGTCGTAGTTATGCAGCGGAAAAGAAAAGCGGAGTCGCTGCTCTGAAAACCGCTGAGCGCCGCAAAACAGTTCGGGCGAAGCGCCCCGTACAACAGGCAAAGGCAAAAATTAAGCCTACGATTGGGCTGTGTGGCATCTGTGGCGAAAAGCATGTTCTTACCATTAAAGGATGTTGTCGTGTTTGCGCGGCATCGGCTTAACTTCTGCCGTTTGCCGAACCGTTGTACGCAATGCTAGCCGTTCTGGAAATAGGGAGACCATGAAAACAAAAAAATGTAACCTCTTGCCGTCAATTACTGATCTTGTATCCATTAACATCCTTCGGCAACCTCCGCCGCCGGTATTGCTGGATATTTGTAAGGTCATAAAATCGGCGTTAGACCGTCGCTATATATGGCTAGTGACCCGGATATATCACGATGCCGCATATATGATGGTAAATAAAATCGACCCTGACCGCGAGGTTTTGATAATTTGCCACAATCACAAGCGACAAGATCAAATTTTCGATTTTATCAATAAGTTGATTATCGATTTTCCAGCGGTGCATAATTCCATTACGTACACCCATTCCGGCATGCTTTTTCTCAAATATACCCCTGTGAGCTATAAAAATGAAACGCCGGAAACCCAAGATTGAATTAATAAAACCCCGATTGACCCGCGAGAACGTCGCTCGTGCCCATGCCATAGTAGCATATAAGGCCGGAAGGACCCCAAAACGATTAAGATTATCAAAGAGTAAGGAAAGCGAAATACGGTCCGTATTGACCCGGAAACGCTCTAAAAAGGGCCAAAATTGGTATAAATACCTCCTTCAGCACTATAAACCCGGAAAAATTGCCAAATTTACGAAATTACCCGCCGGGACCATTGCCCAAGTCCAGCGCGGAAAGGCCAAACTAAGGCCGGAGAACAGAAAAAAGCTATATCGGGCCTATCGTAGTTTTCAATCCGCAAGGATGAAAAAACAAGGTCTTGATAGGGAAATACGGAAACGGTATTCCGGGTCTACCCCGGACTTGATAAAAAACAAGATCGACAAGCTTGACGCCTATGCGAAGCAGATTGCCAAATACTATAAAAAAGACTTGTGGAAAATCAAAAAGGGAATGGCAAAAAGCAAGCGGACTGAGGAAGAATTTGACATTTACATGAAAAATCTATACCCTTGGATTTTTGACGAAAAGCCCCAAATTGATCTTCCTATGGACATTATGGGCGATGATTGACTTTTTATACTCCACAATCCGCTATCGGAAACCTCGTCTATTTTCCGATGATAAACCCATAGAAAAATTTATCGGCGTGGATACCGAAGCTTTCACCGATGGAAAACCTTTTATCATTTGCACGTCCCTGAAAAAATCCTATTGTCCCTCGGAATTGCCGGATTTTTTCTTTGATCCGATTTATAAGGGTGCATCGTTTGTCGTCTACAATATGAAATACGATAGCGGGGCCTTGATTTACACCTTGACGGATGAACAAAAGCGGACACTATGGGAGTATAATAAATGTCAATCCGGCATCTATACTTATGAATATATTCCCCACAAATTTTTGAGTATCAAGCGAGGGAAAAAAGAAAAGGTCGAATTTTGGGACATAGCGCAATTTTACGATATGTCGCTGGACAAAGCCGCAAAAAAATACCTAGGTGAAGGAAAACTTGACGTAGGAACAAAGTCCTTCACGTCTCAATATCTTGAAAATAATCGCAAAAAAATAATTGACTATTGTATACGCGACGCAGAGTTGACGGCAAGGCTTGCCCATTATTTCAAGGACAAGCTGGAAACTTTTGGAGTAGAATGTTCCCGCCCCTATTCAGAAGCGTCTTTGTCTTTCGCCTATTTCAAGGCCCGGTGTAAGATTCAAACCGTTTGGCGTTTCTGGACAGATTATAATGATCTTATAAAAATGGCTTGCGAAAGCTACCAAGGCGGAAAATTTGAGATAACGTCCAGGGGAAGCGTGGAAGCTTATGAATATGACATCGTTTCTGCCTATCCCTTTGAGATGGCCGGGCTTTTTGATATTAGACTATCTAAAGTCACAAGGGATAAAAAATATAACCCGGACGCGGTGTATTCGTTTCTGCGTTGCTGGATAAAAAACAGTGAGGGAAAGCACTCCCCCCATGCCGTAAAAATCGACGGTGTTCAGCAATATCCAAATGGAGAATATTTTATGACCTTGACAAAAGCGGAATATGAGTATATGATAAAAAACGGTTTTGACATAACTATACTTGACGCCATGCACCTGGAAACCAATAAGCGGACCCACCCCTATGATAAAACAATCAGGGAACTATTTGAGATAAAAAACAAGCTGAAAAATGGTGATGAAACCCTTTACGCCATCAGTAAAAAAATGATAAATGGCATATACGGAAAAATGGTACAATGTATAGAACAGCCGGACGGCACCCGCAAAGCTGGGCCTGGATGGAACCCGATATACGGCGCGATCATCACCGCAAATACACGACTACGGGCGACGGCTTTTCAGGAGCGATTTGGAGATGATTGTATAGGTGTGCATACCGATAGCGTTTTATTGAAAAAACCCCTTGATGATACCGAACTATCGGAATCTTTAGGTGGAGTAAAATTTGAGGGAAAAGAGAAAGCGGTCCTTATCGCTTGCGGCATTTATGACTTTGGGGAAAAATGCAAGTATCGCGGTTTTGAATTTAAGCAAGATTTCACGTGGAAGCAATTACTTTTAGAGCATTACAACCGCTCTGAGATATACTACCCTCAAAAAAGAGTCATAAGCTGGACGGAAGCCATAGCACAAAACAGGCCGGAAAAGATAAATGTATTCGAGGACTACAATAAAAAAATCGATCTGAATTGTGACGTAAAACGGTTATGGTTGAAAAAAGCCCGGGCGCGTGATCTGCTGCATGGGCTTGAAATGTCCCTGCCTAAAATCGTGGTCCAGGGCCGGGATGATTGCCCTTATTAAGCCGGAATTTTCAGCTTTTTTAGCAATGCCGCGACTTTTTCCGCGCCAACCTCCGCCGTAAGACCGTCAACAAGTTTTTTAAATTCTCCCTTGTCCTTTACTATTTGTTTAAATTGGGGAAGCGCCTTGACCGCAGCGACCGTGGCCTTGCTTTGAATGCCATCACCAAGAATTTTTGGGAGGATTGATTCAATAAACGGCATGACCTGCGCGAGCCAATTAGTTTCTTCGGGCATGTCGTCCCCTTCGTCAAAAGGTTCTGCATTGTTTATTTTTCCGGCCAGGTCTTTATGCAATGCGATATTTTCCATGAGGTTCTTTTTAAGTACCTCATTCATCAGCGTATAATTTTGTAACATGGTGCCGGATTGGTCAACCGGCGCGACTGGTTGCGCGTTTATCAGGGGCTTTAGCATATCAACGACGCCCTTGATTAATTCCATAGCACCGCCGAACTCGGAAACCCCACGCCCCGCCGAAAGCATTGTGGGCGCTGGAGCTTCTGCGCCCATCTTCCGTCGTTTCTCATCATAACAAGGATGGATATTAAACTTGAAAGCCTTGACCCGTGGAGGATTGTTATCAACCGCCCGAAATGTAATCAAGTAACGATATTCACCGCTTCCGAATTGTAAACCGACATCATGAGCGGTTAGAATTTCGTCTTTGTTTTGGGTCACAAGCCATTGTTTTGCCCGGTTTATCGGGTCGTATTTAAACAAACTGGCCGAATATGATAGTTTGTCCAGGTTTTCCCTGGAAACCCATTCTTGTAACTCTACATCATAACCCGAAAAATCCCGAATGTCGTTAGTCTCCTCAAAAAGAGAGGAGGATGGAGCCGTTTCAATTTCTCCATCCTCCTCAATTTCTTCCCGAACTTTTGCCGTGGATTTTTTTGTCATGTAATCCCCCCTTTTCTTAACAATAAATATACAATTAATCCCGCAATAAGTAAAGCGCCTATCCCTATGGTTTTTATTCCGGCGTGGGCATAAACTTTATTGACATAATCCATAGGCGTATTAATGCCCGGATTGGCTTTTCTCACTGCTTCGGGAAACAGAGAAAAAGGGGAGCCGCTCCGGGCTTTGGGATAAAATACCGCCATGAAAAGCGAATAATCGCCCTTGAAGGGTTTATACTGCGAAAGGTAAATTTTTACGGGTCCTTTTAGCTGGCTGATGCGGTCAGGATTTTTTGCGATCAGGTCGTTGGCGTCTTTATAACCCATGCCCCGCGCCGTTGCCGGCATGAACTGGATAAGACCCCTGGCACCCGTAACCCGATTTGTTGCTTTCACATTCCAGCCGCTTTCAAAACTGATAAGCGCATAGAGCGCATTACGGGAAACCCCGAGAAATAACGCAAGGTCTTGTAATGCTTTTTCTTCCGAAATTGACAGCATATTACATTCTCCCGAGTAAATAACCCGCCAGCAATAACCCTGCAAAAATAAACCATGTTTTTTCTATGACAACCGGCATGACAATGGGGACAAGATCAATATTAATATCGCTTTTTTGTTTTGACGCAAGCTGATTTTTTAACCAGGCGCGTATTTTTTTCCGCTCATTTTCCGCATAGATCAAATTAACATACCCCGGCCCGTCGGTTATTTGCGCTTGCGCCCCGGTGACTTGTTTCACCGCCGCCGCAATTATTTGCGCCTTAGCTGCTGTCATTATGGATACGCTCATTTTTTTCTCCAGTACAACCAATTTTCAAGGCCGATGATAAGGCCGTAAATAACCGCCCCTAGTTCAAATGCAAAACTTGTATCAATTCTACCTTGAAAACCCAATAAAATGCAATGGGAAATAAAAGGTATTGCGATTGCCGGACGTATTCCCTTGATTATTGAGAAGCGCTTTTTATACATTTTTCTTTTTCACTTGTCAGGCGTTCTATTATAGCGTTCAGTTCTTCGATCTTCGCATGATATTCCCGCAATGCCGCTCCGAGATCGGCGACAAGATGAAATATCGTATTTTCCGCTAGTTCGATATTCATAAGTTTTTGTATCCTTGTTTTGCGCTTAACGCATAATGAGTGTAGCCATTTTTTATTATCTGTAAATGGTCATTTTTCTGCATGAAATAACGAAAAGCGCCGGAAAGCAGCGAACCGGGAACAAGGTCCTTACAATGCTCTAAAAGATCTGAAAAAATATTCTGGCAATCGGCATTATAAAGAAAAAAGCATTCCGGCGCGTCGTTATTCCAGCCTATTGCCGGATATTTAAAATCGAATGAAAAACTTTTTTCAAGGAAAATGTCAGTGTCAAAATATACGCTTTGGTCATAAATGGCAAGATACGCGGCCCTGGCATAATCTGAAATATTGATGATATTGTAGCCCTTCGTCAAGTCAAGGCCGAAATACCGCGCAAAAGCAAAACAGTCGTATTTATCGAAAATATGTAGATCGGGAAAAAGCGCCCGGATCGAAGCGATGCACGTTCGCCGCTCAACCGATAAGGGAGGCCCGTCCCATATAGTAAAAACTTTCTTCATATTAATAATCCAAATATACGACTTTTTGGCATCGTTTCAATGTCAAATAGTATGTCGGATTGGTCAGGCCCGACTACATCGGCCCATGTTGCGCCGTTGTCGGTTGTTCTGTGAAGCCCCGTGGTCCCCGCAAGAAAAATATTTCCCGTGGCATATACCATGTCCCCTTGTATTGCCGGGTCATTTGCTATTTTAGTCCACGGAGAACCTAGCAAAGAGTAAGATAGTCCATTGTCGGATGACAAGGCCATCTGAATATCGTTTGACTCGTCCATGCCGAGAAGTAATATTTTTAAGCTGCTGGCAGCAATGGAAATCCCCCAAGTATAATCTAAAGGGGTCCATGATGGAAGCGAGATACCCGCCCAGGTTTGTCCGTTATTGTCGCTGTAAAAAGACCGTTCATCAACTCCGGACATCATATTTTCAGCGCCCGCCGCCACTATCCTGCCCGATGAAAGCAGGTCCATTTTTCCCCGTAACGGCGTGTCAAAAGAAGGATAAGAAAAGGTCGCCCCATGATCTGTAGACCTGAAATCCCGTGATGGCATAGCCGTATAATTCGGATTGTCCCTATAGAGTGACGCAAGGACAATCCCCCCGCCGATATGTTTGATTTCGTTTATCCGTTCCTGGTCATTATACGCCGGGGCAACAGCGGAAAAATCCATGACCGTTGTCCAATTTAGACCTAGATCGGTAGAACGTCTTATTTTGTCCCGTAACCCACAAAGTAAAATGTTCCCCTCAACAAATTCAAGGGAAAACGGTTCATATCCACTATCAAGGGGAACCGTTGAATATGTAGAAAAGGTCAAACCCTCATTGACTGATTTTATCAATGCACCGCTTTTAGTCACCGCCAAAACTACCCCGCCGCCTATGTTAGATATTGCCTTTACATCATCACCAACACTAGCGGTATAGATTAAAGTATGTGTAGTATCATCGGAGAAACCACGATAAATTTTGTTGCCTATTGCGGATAGAATTATAGGATAAATGGCCATGATTAGACCAATACACCGCATACACGGGGTGTCATTGGGGACCCGACAGAAGAAAACCCGTGGGCGTCTATGAAGTTAAGATAGGTAGCATATAGGCCGTCAGGATTTAACACCGTAAAGCCTATACGTAGTTCATCCATTAGCGCTTGTTGCCAACTTGTCCCTTGCGTCCCTATATGGATGACCGCCGCCGCGTCGGTATCGATGTTTCCGGTTGGCGTGGCATTGGTGGTAAGCAATCCGTCGCCTGCTTGCCCGTTCCACTTATATGATTTGATCCCGTAAGAATTGCCGTCGTATAATCCGGCATAAAGACCCCATGATCCGCTGGCCGTGGCAACGGTATTGGACAGGGAATATGACGTACCAGCTACCCTCAAAAGGAACTCATAAGGGACCGGCGGCGTCGTGTTAAACCGTGCCCGCCAGTAGTTTGTCGCTCCGTTGGATTTTGAGAAAATACGAGGGTTCGAGTTAAGGTTTGTCCAGTTTTCTATACAAGTAAAGGAAAATACTTTTCCTGAAATATCTCCGCTTCCGATAGTTATTTCATCATTTATTCCGTCAAGACTTTGCGCGGAATTGGTAAGCAGGGCACCCGCTGAAATTGTCGGTAATCCTCCTATAAAGGTCCCGTCTTGCGTCCCTGCCGAATCGATCGCATTGCCGGAAGTCTCAGCAAGGTGATAGATGTATTGATAATCGTCGGACCATGTGCGATTTCGTCCATAGGGTGCCGTTGTCGCCGGTTGTGTTTCTCCTGCTTTCCCGTACCAAAGATATATGACAGTATCGACAGCGGAGGAAACCGAAGGGATTAAAACATGGATTTCAGCCCTGGCAAGTGTCGTATCGTTATCGGTGACGCATTTTACAATTTCACACGGCAAGCGGAAAGCGCCGCCCGCGTCCAGGGAAAACCGGACATCACCACCGCCGGAAATACAAGGATACGAGCCGTCCGCGTCCATCATTTCAAGTGGTAGGTTTGACGTCCCCGCCGCCCCGGTCCAGGCAAGCACCAGGCGATAATTGGTAATAGTAGATAAAACTTTGGTATGATCGATCGTAAGAGTAACGCGCCGACCCCATGCCGAAGGGAAAGACATAGGCCCTGCCTTTTATGGGGTTATGGTCATCGACGCCTTAGCGGTGTCCCATTGTTCGTTTAACGGGGTTTTTATATTTTCGTCAGTTATGGGATTGCACCCGTAAAAAGCAGCTTTTTCTTTTTCCGTTCCTTCCCCGGAAACCAGGTAGCATACTGAGCGATCATAACAAACAGGAACTTCATTTTCTTTCCAGATCAAGATATTGAGTGTATAGCTATGGTGTCCGGCAATATCCGGACCCCGTAGCTCAGGCCCGACAACAGCAACCGTACCCGTCAATGTCTCAATTAGTTGATTTTTTGTCATGCGAACCCCCGAATTAAAGATACGAAAAGCCATTTTGCCGCAGAAAGCTGATAAACAAACTGTAAAATGTCGGTTATTCCTATACCCGTGGATAATGCCGGACTAGGTAAATCTGTGCCGAAGGAATAGTCCGCGCCATAGGTCAAAAGACGCCCGCCGGTCCCGTCTTGCGTGATGAAAAACGTCAAAGATTGTCCATCCCCCATAGGAGAAGACGGATTTCCTAGTATTCTATCGCCACCCAGGGTCACTTTATATTTTGCGTTGCCGATTTTAGCGGGGACCAGAATAGTCGGCGCATCAGTAAGCGCATATACCTCATTGTGGGGTTCTTCATTGAGCGAACACCAACACGCATAAGGCAAATAAGCGTTCCAGAAAAGCTTGGTTATTCCCCTCCCGAAGCTTGCCGGGAAAACAACCTGAAAATCATTGGTGAAGCTTGTCGCAACCCGTATACGGACCTCATGCTCGCTTTCATTGAGGACGTATACGATCTGGCAAGACGCCGCATTGGTCAGGTCAAAGTAATAATGGGCACCGTCTGTATTTTTCACCCGAACAACATTATACTTATTTACGTCTAAGGTTGTCGGGATAGCAGGATCATTTGAACCCTCATAAGGGCTTCCCATGCTATCAAGTAACCCTACATAGGCAACCGATTTTTCAAACGAAAAAAGAGGATGCGTATACTTGAAAACCTCTCCGCCGCCGTTGGCCTTGCTGGAAAACTTGGCGTCTGTTTTCGTTTCCATGAAACATGTTATATTTTTGTCGATCAGCAAATAGCCGCCTGCATAGGAGCCTATCAAGGTATACAAGGTACTAGTCGTATTTCCGATCTCAACCGTTCCCGAACCAACAGCGCCGAGAGACTTTAATTCTGTTATTGTCCCATTATTCCCGACCTGTCCCGTGGCGTCCGCGACATTTGTGCCGCCTAGTTGTATACTGTTCCTTGCCCGCATGGACCCGGCAACATCCATTTTATACGGCGTTGCGGGAAGGATTGACGTATTGATGGCAAGATTTGTCCCATCATCCCTGGCAATAGAGTCACCGATAGTATTTGCGGTGAGCCACCGCGTTACGCGGTCCGGGGTCCCCGGTCCTATCGGCGTCGACGCGCCCGCGCCGATACCGAACATGTTACGGCGTCCACCGCCGCCCGTGTCATATCTTCGGTTTTTCATTATGGCACCATGGGGAGGTTATGGAGAACTTTGACAAAAGGCGCAATGTAAAAACTTTTGGCATTGAGACCAGCTGGACATCCGACCATTGATACCATGAGATTAGTGTCGGACCCCGCCCCGGTGAAAAGTAACGCGGAAAGCCCGCATTTTCCACTAACACCCGGATGTGGAGAATATTGGGTCAGCATATCAATCGAAAATTCATAGTTTTCAAAAGGGACCCAAAAACTGCCATAAGCGCCGAACTCTAGGACGCGCCCGAGGTCAACTGATCCAGGGGCGTACCAATTCAGTGCCATAACGATTGGAGTCATTGCTATACCAAACGAGTAGGGAAAAAGGACCCCGACCGATAAAACTCTCAGATGATCGCTAGCCTGGAAGTATTGTGGAGAGCCTACCACATTCGGACTTCTCAAATTAGGATAGACCGGAGCGATCGGGGCCGTGATCGGGACAAGATCAACCGCTGTATTGGCAATGAACTTATAACGGTTTTCATAAGCCGCCCCGACAAGTCCATCGTTTCCCGTTACAAAAAGCGTATCAATTATTTCGGACATAGTTTTTACCTTGTTTCAAAAAGATTGGAAACCCCCGCCCGCCGGACCGTACCCGCCCCGCCGGAAAATCGATCATCTTTTTTAAAATCCGCAATAAAGGCATTGTCCGAAATTTCATAGATATTGAACTGGACATATAGACGGATAGCTTTCATTCCGACGGTTGCGGAAATTTGCGATAGCAACCCGGAGATATACGCATAAAGCGTGTCATTATCCCTTTCAGTAAAAATCCAGGCGTTGCACTCCTGATTATCGATAAAATTTACAATCGGCAAGGAATAAGGAAAAATTGATTGGGCGTCAATGAGCCTTTTCAGGGTCAATTTCGGTATTGTCTCAATGGATAAAAGATAATCATCTTCGGACAATGACCCGCCGATGTTGATACGTTCTAGAAAATACAGGTTTCCCCGGTTCAATTGCATGACCGGATAAACTTGATAAATTGTAGAATTACCGGCACCCGGGCCGGTTATATCCATCTTGGGCCCATTCAACGTGGCGGAAAATGTAACGTCCGTACTTGAAGGGACCGTACTATTAGGGTAACTGTTTTGAATGTAGTACGTGACATTGGTATTTAAACCAGTCGCCAGTGTCGCCGCCGTACTGAACTTTATTGCTGTACCAACAGGCCAAAAACCTTTCAGGGTGATCGAATCAGGAGCCGGCCCAACCGCCGCCGCGTTAAAAACTTCGGACCCGGCAAAGTCGTATTTTCCCAAAGTTGGCGTATTGAAATTTGCGATCAGCTCAACATTTTGCTGAATGAACCGCGCCGACTTAGGGAGCTTATAATTAATGGACATCAAAAGCCCCCTTGCGATGTTTTTTCAGGATAGTAACGACCGACCAGGCATAAGTCTACATAACAAGGGAGATTCACCATAGGGTCAACAGAACTATTAATCTGTTGTCCCGTTACCTTTACCTGAATAGTGTCCCGAAATAGAAAAAGGTAATTGAGCTTTTTAGCAAGTTTTATACTGGTGGCGGTGAAATTGATACCGTAACCTGTTTGATCTGCTGGCGTGGTTTCCGTGGCGATAGCGACCCCAGCAGCAGAAGGGGAAGCGAAAAGATCAGGGCAAAACGGTGATTTATGAAAAGAATCTGCTCGCCCTGTTTGGAGAAAATCCATTTTGATTTCTGGGCATATCGTACCCCGAACCGCTTCATTATATTTACACAATGAGCGATGGATTATATAATTAAATCCGAAGTCAAGTTGGAATAAAACGTATTCCTCGCCATGTAAGAGAGGAACACGTTTATAAAACCAAAACGGACGACTTTCCCGAGTAAAATCAAGATTTCGCAACATGCAATCCCCTTATTGAATACCCTTCACGGTCCTAGCGGAATTGATACGGACACCCCAAAATACGATAGTGAAGTTGTTCGCAAAGTCAGCATCATTTCTCAGGTCAAGCTGGATATCCGTATTCGCCATGAACATATATTCAAAAGTCAAGGGAACGAAAAGATTATTACTCACCGCCCCGGTAATGTCTTGCGCGTCCCTGTTCCGACCAGGTGTCAACCATAAATCAAGCGGAATATAATCGTTGAAAATTGGTCGTGACGTTCCCCCGTCAATAAGCTTTCCCCGTAAATGAGACACTCCATCGTCTTGTGCCGCGCCGCCGTTGTTTTTCAACGTGGAAAATTTTCCCGTGGCATAATAGCAGTAAAAATGTCCCTGGTTAGAAACCGTTACTTTGGCAAGCTTTGAGCTCGATGCAGGCACTAGATCGCTCATGGGGATAGCTTCGAGATGTTGCAAGTCTTGCAAGGCGAAGGCTTTTTCGGCGTTTATTCTATTCGTCAATATTTTTACCATGATAGATTTCCTTTTTCTTGTTTAAAGAAAAGAGCAAAGAAGAAAATAATGGGGTTTTCTGTTTTTTGCAAGGGAAAACCCCGGAAAGCCTTGACGTTATTACATCGCCCGAATCAGAATGCCCTGCAATGAGACGCGCAAGCGGTCCGCGTCCAGGGCGGCGGCACTAGCGGCAATCAACTTGACGTCAACCTCGAAAGGCACATTTGCCGCAAGGGTGATTGGCTTATTCAGGACATCAACTCCCAGATAGCGTCCTGTCGATTGTGCATAGGTCGCCGCCAGGGTGATTTCGCTTGAAAGCGGTATACCCATAATATCCGCAAGGACTTTTTGATAGCTGGCGTCTTTGCCGTTGATAGAAATTTCAAGGACCGTTTTTTGCATCACGTTGAAAATTTCCAGCGCAGTCAAAAGCGTGGCGTGGGTGTGATATGAGAGCCGTATCGCCTTGATCTTGAAATGCTGGTTTTGCGGCATAATCCCACTGGTTTTCATGTTGGTAAGGTCAAGCGTTTTGGTAACGCCTGTCGGGTCAGCCTGGCCTATACCCTGAGTGAAAAGTCGATAGGTCGTGACACCAAGGGCATTTTTCATAATTGCCGTATCATAATACGACCAGTCAAGCCGTTCTCCCTTGCTTGAATACGTTCCTGTCTGTAATCTCTGCAATCCAGTAGCACGATTCATAAGAAACCCCTTATAGTTATTGATTATAAAAAACCCCGCATACATTTTTCCACGGGGAACTAATTACATCGATGCCTGGGTAATATACCCGGATATTCCGTCGTCGTCCCCGTCAAGATCGTCCATGCCGTCCAGATCGTCCCCGTCAAATTCGTCGCCGGAGATGTCCGTTACCGCGCCGATTTGAGCGACTTCTCCGGCAGTGGCAACCGACCCATCGGGCAGCATAACAAGCTGGCTATCCCCAAGTGCGGGAAGCGCCGGGATGAATGCCCGTACAAGACCTGCTCCGCCGACAATCGCCATGCCCATGCCGATAGCTTGTAAAAGGGGATTTTTTGCAAAACTCGCAAGCGCAATACCACCGGCAAACGGGACCGCCGTCTTGATACGCTGGTCTGCCATCGGGATAAACTTCTCAATATATGCGGCTCCGACAGCGCCGCCGACGCCCGCAAGAACCTTTACCGCTGTACCTGAAATTTTCTTCATCCCTGCGCCGCCGCCCATGAGCGCGGAATGCCTACGCCGACGATGCGTCTTTCTCTTTGCATATCCCTCGAACCCATGAAATACATGGCGTTTTCTGCTGGCCTTGCGTGTCCGTCTACGTGCTTTCATTGGAGACCCCCCTATAATAATGGTTTTAATCTGTTTTGACTTCCTTGTATCCAGTACCCGTACCCTAGCCTTTTTGCGGTGTTTTTTTGGCCGTGAGCTTTTTCCATGCAAAGCCCGGAGCTTCGCCCTGCCTCTCGCCAGTGCCGCCCGCTGTGCTGCGCTTAGTTTTCTTTTTCGTTTCATGGTTTCCCCTTGTTTAATATTCGTACTTGTCCATTTCCCTTGTTCTCGCGGTAGTTTCCAGCCTATCGGCAATATACCGCCATATCATTTCATCCCTCGGTGTTCTGCTTTCGTGAGCGCTTTTTCTATATGCTATTGCAACCCTGTAAAGGGTGTCAGGAACTTCGCCAGGATAGCGTACATCAAGGCTTAACCCTCTCACATTTTCCCCTTCGGAAGCTTAATAACTCCCGTGGCAACCAAGTACACCCCTAACCCAATGACCCCTATAATCGCCAGCGGCATAATGGCCGGAAGCGCCGCCTTGACTGTCGGTGCAATAGCTTCCTGAGCGTAGTATTTAATGATCTTTGCGGGTGTCTTGCCCGCTTCTGTTATCGTTTCCGGTATCGCTTCTGTGAAAATGTTCTTAATAAATTCCCTTGTCGGGGAATAGCTGGAAATTATTTTTCCCTTTCTTTTCACCACGACCGCGCCGTTAAGATCATATACCATTTTCTATCGCTTCTTTTTAAGTAGAAACATGGCGACAAGCGCCGCCCCACCAATACCGATATACAAAGGCAATTTCGATTTCTTGACCGTAGCTACCTCCTGTGTCATGGTGGCCGCGTCCCCGGGCGTAAGATTCAGCGACCCGCCGCCAGGCATGGGAATAGAAACGGGAGAGACTAGAGTGTCCTGAATGAGCTTTGCCGCGCCTGTAGAAAATCTTTTGATGGCCTTTTTTGCTTTTCCTTTGCCCATTAGTTCGCCGTCACCACGGAATCCAGGTATAGGCATAAACGCACCACCGGGAAGCATGGCACGAAAAGGATTTTTTTTGAAAGCGGCAAAACGTCTTTTAAGCCCCGCTGATGTACGGGAAGCTATAGTAGATCGTCCTGAAAGATCGGTGACCATGTTATTTTCTCCTTGATAGTAAGATGATAGCGCCAAGAGCAGCAGCACCGCCGACAAGATAGATCGGATTGATAGCAGGTGAAGGAGGGGACAGCTTTGAGACTATTGGAGTGCTGGCAACCGGAATGACTTTCTTAATAGACGCCCGGGGAATGGTCAAGGCGCGTTTTGGGATTTTTAAGGCTCTGGAAGGAAGGGTGAACATGCGCTCAGGTAGAGCAGCAGAAGCAACAGGACCAACCCATGGGATAAAGTTTAGCCCTTTCTTGATGAGCTTAGCAAGGCCGGTGCGGATGTTGCCCTTGCCTAGAGAGTAAATATCTTCGCTGTCAGATTCCCCCATTAAAGCGATTAGTTCGGCGGCCATAGTGTAGCCCTTTCAAGGTTTCAAAACATTGACGGCAGTATAATGAGGCGTTGAAAAAATGCGATAGTGCTTGTAGGTGGCGTCCGTGTTTTGAAATTTCCCATTAAGCTTGATTTGAGGGAAAACATGGTGAAAGTGTTTATCAGGACGCATTGATACAGCCATAAATCGCCAGTCGATCAGGGGCGAAAATCCTTGCTTTGTGAACCATGAACCGAAGAGTAGACTCTTCTTTTTGCAATCCATGCCTTTATTGACGTTTTCAAGAATGTATCGTGGCCGTGAAACGACTTCGATAGGTTTTGTGTCTCTTCGATAAGGTATCCCGCGTACAAAATCATAAAACTCTTTCAAGTCAAGGTCCGATAGTTGGCAAGCCGTGTTCCCGTTCTTTAATATGACGTCATCCAGGTCATCGGCGTAATCGGTAGAGAGAGAATACATTAAACGCCCGGTTTGCGCCTTGTCGTATAATGGTTCACGATAGACCCGCATAACAGGATTATAGTAGAGGGGAAGGGAAGAAAGCAAGGAGATATATAGGTAGAGTATTGATTTATGGTATAGCTTATTGTCTTTTTCGGGAAACTTTTGTAGGGATTGAAAGAGTGCAATTTAATTTTTCCTCAAGGATAGAAACCAGTTCATTGAAAGCGGATTTTTTCAACTTATTAAGATCAAGAATGACGCCACTGTTGAATATGTCAAGAAATACGTTATTTCCTGTATTGTCAATATATTTCTCATTGACTATTTTTATGAGATTTTCCGCTAAAAATTTCTGTAAATGCTTTACTTTTGGCATAGAAATAAAAATATATCAAGGGGAAAGAGTGTAGAGGAAGGATTTCCCCTATGACATTTCCCCTGAAAACCCTATACAATACGGGATGAATCAAAGTCAAGAAAAATCGTATTTCTGAATACACTATTTTGTCAAGAAGGTAGTTGCGGCACTTTGTTTACAAAGGGAATGGGAATCCGCACTTGTCAATGGAGATTGACAAGGGGAACGGGTTACAGAGGGAAAAACGGGTGAGGTTACTGTAATGTTACTTGACAGGTGCTCAGTTTGCGGGGCTGGTGTCAAGTGAGGGGGGTACGGAGGGG
>Ga0315295_10001912_pt1 | contig 17727 bp, 18 predicted proteins | sample YL17G14_0_MG_FD_204453 | JGI IMG/M metagenome (GOLD analysis project Ga0315295, IMG submission 204453) | Sediment microbial communities from Yellowstone Lake, YNP, Wyoming, USA - YL17G14_0 | ecosystem: Environmental > Aquatic > Freshwater > Lake > Sediment | place: USA: Wyoming | collected... | reverse complement strand
CTACAAAAGGTACAAGGAATCTGAGTCCTGGGTCTAAGGTTTCTTTGTATCTGCCAAACCTTTCCACGATACCCTTCTCAGCCTGGTGGATGATGGTTACCGACCTGGCAAGAGTGACTAAGAACAACACCAGAATGATTATAAGAACTATTGTTCCTACACCGATCGTTGGTATGTTCATTTTTTATTGACCTCCTTTAGTTTTTTCAACAATCAGAGTAACACCACTAACGCCCGTAACAACTATCTCGTCTCCCTTTTCAATGTCTTCTGTCGCTCTTGCTCTCCAATCCTCATTACCAACTTTAACCCGACCGTCAACGTTCTGAGCTATACTTTGTAGAACGATCCCTGTTCTACCAACGATAGCATCGACGTTCGTTTTGGATTTGCGCGCCACAGTCAACCTGTGGACATATCTCCTACCAAGTGCCACATACGCCACGCAGATTGCACTGGTTACAATTAATGTCAGAATCCAGGAGTTTAACGGCCAGGTCAAGAGTCCACCAAGGATGAATGCGGACCCAACGAAAACCAAATCGAGCCCGGGCCCTACATTAAAGACGAGTTCCAGTAGAATCATCAAAAGACCAATAACTACAAACAATAACCCTACCGATAAAGGATAGAATCCCGTTGCTGCGCCATCTCCCATTAAATTACACCTACTATAAAATTGTAGAGGGCACCAGCCAATGCTTTGTTAGCTGGCGTTCACTCACTAAATAGCTACATTGTAATCGTGTTGATAATAACCACCCTCCTGCGACAGCCTTAACAGTAGGATAACACACCATAGCGTCAAACTGCAATCGCTTTATTAGACCCTAAAATAGCGATTGAAATGCTCTGCTAATGTAGTGTCTCTGAATTCTCTTTACAATAATCATCGAGCAAAAAGATATTGCCAGTAAGGTGATTCATTGTAAAGTTACGTTAGAGACTATACACTAGCATAGGTGCTGGGTTAGCTGACCGTCAAGTGGAGCTTTGATGTTCGAGGTTCAGTACTATGTCCTTCCAGGTGAGATTTTCCCATAGAACCAGCCCGATGACAAAACCGTAGAACATCAGAAACAGTACAATTTCCCTTGTCCCTACTCAGACTAAAGTGCTAAAATGATGTGTTTTGTGGTGGAGGAGGCAGAATGCCGCTTGATGCAATAATTGTCCATGGCGCCAGGGAACACAACCTCAAGAATATTGACGTCATCATCCCCCGTGATAAGCTGGTTGTAATTACCGGCGTTTCCGGCAGCGGTAAAAGCTCGCTGGCGTTTGACACCATCTACGCCGAGGGCCAGCGCCGCTACGTCGAAAGTTTATCGGCTTACGCCCGGCAGTTTTTAGGCCTCATGGAAAAGCCCGATGTTGACTACATCGAGGGCTTAAGTCCGGCCATCTCCATTGACCAGAAGGGTAAGGGGCGCAATCCGCGCTCGACGGTGGGCACGGTCACCGAGATTTACGACTACATGAGGCTTCTCTATGCGCGGACGGGACATCCCCACTGCCCCCAGTGCGGGCGGGAGATTGCGGCCCAGACGGTCGAGCAGATTGTTGATGCCGTTAAAGCGCTGCCCCAGGGTACGCGCATCCAGCTCCTCGCCCCGCTCGTCAAGGACCGCAAGGGTGAATACCAGTCCGTTTTTGAGGATATGCGGAAATCGGGTTACGCCAGAGTCCGCGTTGACGGCAAGGTCTATGACCTCACGACCGATTTCGAGCTGGATAAGAACAAGAAGCATACCATCGAGGTGGTTGTTGACCGGCTGGTGGTGGGGCAGGAGGGAACGGAGCAGCGTCTTGCCGATTCAATCGAGACCGCCTTAAAACTCGGCGGCGGCATCGTTTTAATCCCCATCGTTGACGGGGAGGAGATGCTCTTCTCCGAGCACTTTGCCTGCGTTTACTGCGGCGTGAGCGTTGGGGAGATTGAGCCGCGGACATTCAGCTTCAACTCCCCCCACGGCGCCTGCCCGGAGTGCACCGGGCTGGGATTTAAGCTGGAGATTGACCCCGACCAGATTATCCCGGATAAAAACTTGTCGCTTGCTCAGGGCGCCATCCATCCCTGGCAGTGGCAGACCTGGTATTTCGACCAGATAGAGCGGCTAGCAGACCGGCACGGCTTTTCCGTGAATACGCCGGTTAAGGATTTAACGCCGGAGCAGTATAATCTTGTCCTCTACGGTGAGGGCGGGTCGAGCCACCGCTACCGTAGCCGTTTCGGGCACATGCGAGAATACCACAGCGGCTTCGAGGGGGTCATTCCCCGCATGGAGCGCCTCTACCGGGAGACGGAATCGCCGCAGTCCCGTGAAGATATCGAGCGCTATATGATTTCCCGCCCCTGCTCCGTCTGTCAGGGGAAGAGACTCAAGCCCGAAGCCCTGGCCGTCACGATTGTCGGCCGGAACATCGCCGAAATCTCGGCCCTGCCGGTAAGCGACATGCTGGACTGGGTAACCGCCCTCAGCGATACCAGGCGGAATTTGCTTACCCCCCGTGAGCAGATGATTGCCCGCCAGATATTGAAAGAACTCAAAGCCCGCCTCGGCTTTTTAAGTGACGTCGGGCTGGACTATCTGACGGTTAACCGGGCGGCGGCTTCATTATCGGGTGGCGAAAGCCAGCGAATCCGTCTTGCCACCCAGATTGGCAGCGGGCTTATGGGCGTGCTCTACATCTGCGATGAGCCGACGGTTGGTTTACACCCGGCCGATGATTACAGGTTAATCAAAACAGTACAACATCTGAGAGACCTGGGCAACACTATTCTTATCGTTGAGCACGACGAAGCCATGATGCGGGCGGCAGACTACATCGTTGACATGGGGCCGGGGGCGGGGGAGCACGGCGGTGAGGTCGTGGCGACCGGCACCATTCACGACATCATGAGAAACCAGAACTCCATCACCGGGCAGTACCTCTCCGGAGCGAAGTGCATCCCGGTGCCTGATATTCGCCGTCCCGGCAACGGCAAGGAGCTCGTCATTAGAGGGGCAAGGCAGAACAACCTCAAGAATATTGACATTCATATCCCCCTCGGCAAGTTCGTCTGCATTACGGGCGTCTCCGGTTCCGGCAAGAGCAGCCTGGTGGATGAAATCCTCTATCGGCGTCTGGCGCAGGTCTTCTACCACGCCAAGGACAGGCCCGGCGAGCATGACGTCGTCACCGGTATCGAGTATATTGACAAGGTGGTAAACGTTGACCAGTCGCCCATCGGGCGGACGCCGCGTTCCAACCCGGTGACGTACACGGGTACTTTTACCTCAATCCGCGAGCTTTTCGCCGAGACGCCGGATGCTAAAATGCACGGCTACGGGCCGGGCCGCTTCTCCTTTAACGTCAAGGGAGGACGGTGCGAGGCGTGCCGGGGGGAGGGCTTTACCCAGATTGAGATGCAGTTTTTGCCCGATGTCACCGTCCCCTGCGATGTCTGCCACGGCCAGCGCTACAACCGCGAGGCGCTGGAGATATATTTCAAGGGGAAGAACATCGCCGAGGTGCTGGACATGACGGTGGAGCAGGCGCTTGAGTTCTTTGACCACTTCCCCAGGATAAAGAACAAACTCGAAACGCTGGCCGATGTCGGCCTGGGCTATATCCACCTGGGGCAGCCGGCCCCGACCTTATCCGGCGGCGAGGCGCAGCGGGTAAAGCTCTCCACCGAGCTGTCGAAGCGGGCAACGGGGCGCACCCTTTATATCCTGGACGAGCCGACAACCGGGCTTTCCTTTGCCGATGTGGCGATGCTCTTAAGGGTCTTACAGCGCCTGGTGGACGCCGGGAACACCGTCGTCATCATCGAGCACAACCTGGATGTCGTTAAAAACGCCGACCACGTCATTGACCTGGGGCCCGGCGCCGGGGAGAAGGGTGGGTACGTCGTCGCTACCGGGACGCCGGAAGAAGTCGCCCGGATAAAAGAATCGCTGACCGGGGAGTATTTAACCCCCGTGCTTAACGGGCATAAGGTGTCGGCAACGGCGGGAAGATAAAAATATTCGTAGCACAGGCGTCCCTGCCTGTGAGCGTATGTAATAAACATGGTTATCGCATTAAATAGAAAATACGTAAGAGGTTCAAGAAGTGGAACCGGACACAAGGCTGAAGCCAGTCAGAGAGTCCCGAACTTATAAAAGAAACCTGCCTCATTTTGAGCAGCCCGGTAGCGTTCACTTTATCACTTTTACAACCGCTCAGGGATTTATTTTATCCGATGAGGCCAAAAACATAGTATTTGATGGCATAAAATTCCACGCTGGTAAGAAATATGGATTGCTTGCATGTGTTGTGATGGAAACCCATGTCCATTTCATCTTGCAGCCTCTTGAGGAAGCATCAGGCTCTTTTTATAGCCTTGCCCAGATTATGCACAGCATTAAAAGCTATTCCGCTAACAAGATTCAGAGGCTTTGTAGTAAAAAAGGTCAAGTTTGGCTTAACGAGAATTATGACCGGATTGTCCGGGATGATAAAGAGTATTTGGAAAAATTGAATTACATCGTTAACAATCCTTTGAAAGCCGGAGTTGTTGATAACCCGGAAGATTATAAATGGCTATATATTGAGGGGTCAGATTTAGAATAATCACAACGATGTTTAAAATGAACGGCTCACAGGCACGGAGGCCTGTGCTACCAGTACCGGCTGTTGCTGTCCAGCGACTGTGCTATGATATAGCTCAATAAATCAAGGAGTAAAAGATGACCAGGGACGAAGCCCTTAAAGCGATACGAGAGAACGTAAAGAACGAGAATTTGATAAAACACATGATGGCGACCGAAGCTATCATGCGGGCACTTGCCCGCCATTTCGGGGAGGACGAAGAGGTCTGGGCGATGGCCGGGCTGCTTCACGACATTGACGTTGAGCTTACCCGCGGCGACGCCGCAACGCACAGCCGGCTCGGCGCTGAGATGGTAAAGAAGCTGGGTGTGAACGACGAAATCTGCCATGCCGTCCTCTGCCACAATGACGCCCACAGTGAGCCTTTCAATAACCGCATGGATAAGGCGATTTACTGCTGCGACCCCTTGACAGGCCTTATCACCGCCGTTGCGCTTGTCTACCCCGATAAGAAGCTCAAGAGTGTCGAGCCGAAATCGGTTGAAAAGCGTTTCCGCCAGCCCAAGTTCGCCGCCGGGGCGCGGCGTGAGACCATCGCCGCCTGCAAAGAGCTTCTCGGCCTTGAGCTTGAGGAGTTTATCAAGCTCGGACTTGAGGCGATGCAGGGAATATCGGAGGATTTAGGACTGTAACCTTTCGATTCGTATTGTTCCGCCCTCTTCTCTCATCACGGAGAAGAGGGTTTTTAATTATCAATTATTGCCGGTTTGGTCAGAAGTAGTTTGAATGGCATCCGGCGCTGCCATCCGGGACTGGAAAGTGAATAGCATGACACATCCCCATTTTGTTCCTATTGTTACGAAAAAAATTAAAAGCAAGAATTTTCTGTCATTGCGAGCCTCTCGATTAGAGCGAGATTGCCACGTCGTCCTTCCCAGGAGTAAAGAAGTGGGAAGGACTCCTCGCAATGACAGACTGAGAGTTTTTATTTTGCCTAAAGTGAGTTACTTCATTGGCGACCAGGGGTTCGCCTCAAGCATGAACCTTTCTTGTTTGATGCTTATGACACTCGTTTTGGTAGATATGGCCGCATAATCTTTGTTTCGGCGCATTGCCTGCATTTTGTTCTGATAATCAGTCCAATCATCGAAGGAAAATAATGCCCAAATCTGATTAATATCGCCAAAGAGTGAGTGCCATGAAGAAATAAAATTCAATTTTTCTTTGGCATATATTGGGGGTAAATCCTTCGCAAGGGCTGCATATTCTGGATACTTTCCTGGAGCTAAATAGTTAATCGCGACCATGTAAATCATTTTCATTCCCTCCATATATTTTTATGAGGTCCGGCTCCAGATATAACCTCAGCGAAAGGCTGGCTTTCCCTCTTTTTGAGCTCTTGTTACCTTCTTTACTTTAGCGGTGACCATTCGCTGGGTTCGAGTAAACGAACATTCGCACGTACAGTTATCGCACTTAGGTCGGCAGCCAGTTTCTGTAAAACCGGGTCTTTCGGCGCTGCTTCCCTGAACTTCTGAAAATGCACCATGTCATCAAAGGCCATTATGTTGACCGTCTCGTTGGCGTTGCCTATAACCGTAGACCAGTGGCCTATCATCTTTGCTCCATATTTAGCGTAGCCAGGAATTAGTAGTTTGGTTTCAATCTCTTTGTACTCAGCCGCCTTCCCGGGGACAAGCTGACGAATGGCAAGCATATAAATCATTTTACTTCCCTCCTTTTATTTAAGTGGCGACCATTCACTCGGTTCGAGCAAACGGGAATTGGAACTCATAGTTAACGCACCGAGGTCGGCAGCCAATTTTTGAGATTCCGGGTCTTTACGCTGTGCTTCTCTTACTTTCTGGTAGTGTGCCATGTCATTATAGGCCATTAAGTTGACAGTCTCATAGGAATTACCGATGATGGTATTCCAGTGGCCTACCATCTTTATTCCATATTTGTTGAACATAGGAATCAATTCCTTGGTTTCAACCTCTTTGTATTGGGCCATTTTCCCCGGGAAAAGTTGACGGATAGCTAAAACGTAAATCATTTTTTAACTCCTTTTTAACTCTTTTTTCTTTATTTCATCGCAGACCAGGGGTGAGGCTCCATTATTCTCGTGACTGAGCTGAGCATTATTGAAGCTGCTTTTTGAGACACAGCTATATAGTCTTTATCTTTATTGCGTGCCGCTGTCTGCTTCTGCATTTGCGCCATGTCGTCATAGGCAAAGAGGGCAACCGTCTCGAAGGTATTACCCACCGTCGTATGCCATGAACCTACCAGTTTAATACCCAACTTCGCCCAGATTGGTAATACCTCTTTGCTGACGAGAGCTTGGTATTCAGCCATTTTCCCAGGTACCAAAGTCGCACTTGTCTCTGCATAAATCATAGTTACCTTCCTCCTGCTCCTATTTTAGTCATTCAACCTGACTCTAACTCGCAGCGAATGCTGCCTTTTCTTTCCCTTTTTCTGCTTTCTTTTTCCTTTCTTTTATTTCATTGGTGACCAGGCATTCGGCTCAAGAACAGTCAGGGTCTGGCTAACACGTAAAGCACTCAATTTTGCAGCGACTATTTGGTAATCCTTGTTTTTTTGCTGTGCCTCACGTGCTTTCTGGAAGGCTGCCAGATCATCGAAGGCATACATGGTATAAATCTCGTTCATGTTGCCTGTATAGGGGCGAAACGACCCTGCCAGTTTCATTCCGAGCTTTGGATAGAGAGGCATCAGTTCCTTCGTCGCGATGTCAAAATACTCGGCCATTTTACCTGGAACTATCACAGTGGTGACTAAATTGTAAATCATTTTCTTGACTCCTTTTTTCTCTTACTTCATTGGCGACCAGGAACATGGTCTAAGAATTCGTGAGTTTGAACTGACAGTTAATGCCATTAGTTTTGCACCGAGTTTCTGAAATTCCGGATTTTTAGCGGCTTCATCTGTAGATTTTTGCATGTCCGCCAAGTCATCATAAGCGAAAACGGCAATTGATTCGCTCGCGTTGCCTATCATCGTTGTCCAATACGCTACCACCTTTCGGCCTGTTTTTTTTAGCATCGGCTGATACTCTTTCACCTGAAATTCGTTGTATTCGTTCATTTTACCTGGCACGATTTCACGGATATGCATAACGTAAATCATTGGGGCTTTTCTCCTTTTTTGTTTTTTTACTTCATTGGCGACACCGAATTATTTAGGGTAGCTTACTAATGATTTTTAAGAAATCCTCAATCGGCCACGCTTTTATTGTCGTTGTTCTGACCGAACCGCCGGCGCCCATTCTCAGCGCCATGGTGGCCATTGCATCGTCACTCGGCATCTCGACAATGCTTATCCGGTCATACTGTCCCATCGTCCCATAGTGCCCGATAGCTTTGCCTCCTGCGGCTACAATCATTTTATTGAAACTCTCGGTTCTCGTCCCCGCCTCTTTGATTTTTTTAATCCCATCTTCGGTGTAGTTCATCATTATGATATATGTTGGCATAAAAAGACCCTCCTCAAAAATTAATCGACCAGGCACGTTAAATTGCGGTGAGATGCCGCCTTTTCCTCATGAATCGGTTTTCACCTCCTTGGAATCTAAAGGAATGGTAGGCCTTTCTTGAAAGGAAATTGAGGCTGATAAATTGCCGTGGTTACGGTGATATTAAAGAGATAAATAAAAAACCGGTCAATTTTCATCTTTGACCGGCCGTTGCTATCAGGTTGTTTTGTTGGCTGATCGGAGATTACTAACCTGGAGAATTGATGTTGACCATTGCCCATTTCATTAACCTCTGGTTTTTGAAGAGGTTTTTCAGGCAAGTGCTTTCCACAAGACAATAATATTACTGCCCAATAGAATAGTCAATAGCTAATCGTTTGCACCATGGCTCGCAATGATAAAATGATTGGATTAATCCTGGCGGATTAAATCGTCTCGATGGTCGAGCCGTTTAGCCCTTTCACGACGTTGATACGGTTAGGGAAGGCGTCGCGGAGTTCCTCGATGTGGGTGATGACCAGTATCTTTTCGAAATCGTCCTGGATGGCGCTGATGGCTTCCTTAACCTTCTCGATGCCGGCCGCATCCTGCGTCCCGAATCCCTCGTCAATTACGAGAGTGGGTAGCGGTGCCCCGGCGCGCCTCGCCAGGAGTTTTGATAAGGCGATACGGATGGCGAAGTTGATGCGGAAGGCCTCGCCGCCGGAGTACATCTCGTAGTTGCGCGTCCCAAGCTCATCGGAGATGTTGATATCGAGCGTTTCCAGCGCATCTCCCTTCCGGCTCTGGCGCAAAGTATCAATTTTAAGGTGCATCCGGTTATCGGTCATGCGCGAAAGGAGTTTATTCGCTTCCGCTTCGATTTCCGGAATTGCCGCTTCGATAAACATTTGCTGTATGCCCTTCTTGCCGAAGGCCTGCGCTAGGTCCTTATAAATCCTCTCCTCGTCGGCGGCTTTCGTGAGAAGGACTCTTTTCTCCACCTTCTTCTTCTCAAGCTCGGTAAAGCGCTCCAGTTTCGCTTTAACCGAGTAGAGGGAGGCTTCCACCTTCCGGTGCGTTTGGGTGAGGGACTCTCGTTCTTTCTCGGCGCGCGCCGCGTCATCCCGCATCTTCGGCAGTAAAACAAGCTCGGAGCTTAAGGCTTCTTTCCGCTTTACGTCAGCGTCAATGGCCAGGTTGATTTCACGGATGGCATCCAGAGTGCGTGACACCGCTTCTTTTTCCGCACCGCTTTCTCTATCGGCTTCTTCGAGACGCCGCTTGAGGTCGGCGTAAGGCTCCAGCACAATAACCCGCCGCTGCGTCTCCTGGTGGTAAGCAGCATCGTAGTTAAGCTTTCTTAGCTCGCCCTCGATGTCGGAAAGAAGTTTTTCCTCGCCACGGGCAAAATCACGCCGCGCGATGTGCTGTTCAATTTCGGCCAGCGTTTCCTTAGCTTCAGTGAGCTTCTCCCTGGCTTCTTCACTCTCGGCCAGTTCTTTTTCGATGACACCCGCCCGGCTCTGTATGCCAGGCCTTTCTTTCTTCAGGCTTATTTCAAGCCGGTCAACCGCTTTATCCAGTACCTCAAGCTCTTTTTGACTCCTCGCCGCCTCGCTCAGCCGGGATTTAAGCTCTTCGAGGCATTTTTCTTTGTCAGCGGTGTAATTCTTCTCGATGTTCTTAAGCTCGGCTTCCCCGATTGGCGAATCGCAGAGGGGACAGCGCTCGCCGCCATCTTTAAGGAGCTTTATTTTCTCATCTATCTCTTTCGCTTTCCGCTCAAGCTGGCTTGCCGCCAGCTTCAGTTCGTGGACGGTTGCCCGCATCTCATCGGCTGACCAGCGTTTACCTTGGACTTCCGTCTCTTTGCGGGCGAGTGCCGCCAGCGCTTCCTGGGATTTTTGCTGCTCGCGCCTGAGTTCCGGCAGCTTTGCCAGTGTTGCTTCAAGCTCGGTAATTTTACTCACCGTCAGGTCGTGCTGCCGCATCAGTTCCTGCTTTAAGACTTCGATTCTCATTTCAAGACGGTGCTTGCGCTCGCTGAGATTAGCCGAATCCCTGAGCTTCTGGCTCATTTCCGCATCCAGCTTACGCGCCTGGGTGAGGCCGCTGTAGCTTTTTTCGATTTCGGTACGTCTGGCAATCAGGGCGTCATATTCTTTAAGGCGCGCCTCGTGCTGGTTTTTCTCAATTTCCAGATGCGAAATGACTTTCCGGCTATCGGCGAGGTGGCTCAGGATGGATTTCACTTCCGTCTCTTTAGCTTCCAGCGATTCTTTCTGGCGTCTCAGTTCGGCGAGCTTCTCCTCCTGCGCTTCAAGGACGCTGGAACTTACGGCAAGCTCCTGCTTTATCCGCTCAAGGTCAAGCTCCGCCTGCTCGCGTCCCGCAAGCTCGCTCAGGATGTCGTTTATGGCGGCTTCAAGCTGGTCTTTTTCGGATTCGGCCGCTCTCGCCATATCGCTGGCATCCTGAGCCAGGGCATCGTAATAAGAAAAACCAAGTATATCCGAGAGCACCTCAGCCCGTTTCGCCGGTGCTTTCAAGGTAAACTCATCGGCGCGCCCCTGCAGGATGAGGGCGCTATTGATGAAGGTATCGTAGTCCATGTGCAGCACATCTATTATCCGCTGCTGCGTCTGGCTCATACCGTCACCGGTAAGGGAACGGTAGCCCTCGCCCTGGGCTATCTGGAATTCCAGTATGCTCTGTCCCGCCTGCCCCACCTTTTTTGGGCGGGAGCGCTTGCGGATGATGCGGTACGGCTGTTTTCCTACGGCGAAATCAAACTCGACCTCCATCTCGTTTTGCCCCTGAGAGATAAGGTCGTCATCACTCTTCGAGCGTGCTTTTCCCCAGAGTGCCCAGGTCATGGCGTCTATCAAGGCCGACTTGCCGTTGCCGTTGTCGCCGGAGATGCAGGCGGTATGGATGCCGGTGAAATAGAGCGGAGGGACGTCGCCCTGGTAGCACATGAAGTTCCGCATTTTGAGCTTGATGGGAATCATCCTGGCCAGTCCTTACTTATGTAATCTTGCTGAGATATTTTACCACAAGTGGAGGGAATGAGGCTAAGCTAATGTTTTATTTATCATGCGTTTGTCCTGTATAATGCCTGTATTCTGTATTATGAAAGGAACTGTTATAATAATAACAGCGTGGAATAGTCACCAATCTTGACCAGAGAAGATGCAAAAAGGAAACAAATATGGTTAGTAAGCTCAGTGGAAAATACGTTGTAAATGAAAAAGGAAAAGCTGTAAGTGTCCTTCTGGACATCAAGACCTACCGCCGGCTGATAACAGAACTCGAAGAGTTGGAGGCCATTCGTGCCTATGACGCGGCCAAAGCCTCCTGCGATGAGGCAATCCCGTTTGAGCAGGCGGTGCAAGAGATTGAGAAATCGCGGCAATGACCTATAATCTCCTGATTAACTAACCCGATGTGCAAGTTTAGATAGAAAACCCGAGCTTCTCCCTTTTCTAAAGGGAGATTGAGAGGGATTAAGTTCCTAAAATCCCCCTTAATCCCCTTCAGGGTGAACCCCTTTTCAAAGGGGGAGACCTATTTCGCTATTCTTTATTCTCATTCGGGAAAAACTTGCACACGGGGTTAACTATAAAATAATAATGACCGGAGGTAGAGCATGAGCAAGAATGAGAGTTCTGGCCCGAGCAGAAAAAAGGTCGTCCTCACGCTCTACTTCAACGCCAGGAACCCATCGGAAGAGCACGCGATAGCGGGCAGATTCCTATGCCCCACCTGTAAGAAAACAACTGACTTCAAGTCCCATGTGACGATTCCCATAGAAGGCAGGTATTTTGGCGCTGACCAGGTAATATATGCGTGCTGGCAGTGCGGGAAAGACTACGAGTTCATCTTCTACCTGCCGCCCGATTACGACCCCATGAAGGAAATATCCTTGAAACATCTGGAAAATTAACGGGGGGAGAGGAATTTGAGATGACAAAAGCTACAATACATGGAAGCGAACAACCTATCGTCAAAATATTCAGCAGTGACTATAGTTTCACTATTCCGAATTATCAACGTCCATATTCATGGAGTGTAGACCAAGCCGGTCAGTTGCTTGATGACTTAGCTTTTTTTGCCTTTCAGGAATACGAATACGATGACCTGAAGCCATACTTTCTTGGCAGTGTAGTCCTCATTAAAGATGAAAACAACCCGTCCGCACAAGTCGTGGACGGGCAGCAGCGGCTAACAACCCTAACTCTATTACTGGCTGTTCTGCGGGAACTTCTACCAAGCCTAAAGTCCTATATTACCGAAGTGATATATGAGAAAGGTAATCCTGTCAAAGGAACCAAGGACAGATTTCGTCTACAATTGCGGGATCGTGACCAAGATTTCTTCAATAAGTATGTTCAACAAGAGGGGGGCCTCGCAAAAATACCTGAAGAGGCTTCATTACCAGATAGCCAAGCAAACATCCGCAGAAATGCCAATCATCTAAAGGGAATGCTTGCAAAATACACTAGCGAGCAGTTAGAACTTCTGGTTAAGTATGCAGTGCAAAAAACATACCTTGTTGTTGTATCAAGCTCAGATGAGGAATCGGCTTATCGTATTTTTTCAGTGTTAAACGACAGGGGTTTGCAACTCTCACATTCAGACATATTGAAGGCCGAAATAATAGGCGCCATATCTAGAAGCGAGCAGGACATTTACACAAAGAAATGGGAGGATATTGAACAAGAATTAGGCATAGAGAAATTTAAAGAACTATTTGTCCATATCAGAATGATATCTCGTAAGGTCAAAGCCCGAGATTCGATTCTGAAAGAGATTCGTGAAAACTTGAAACCGAAAGACCATCCAAAGGAATTCATCGACCAGATTTTAATTCCATATGGCAATGCATTTCAAGATGTAAAAGATAAGATGTTCGAATCCGTTTCAGAAGAAAACAACAAAGTAATAAATCAATACCTGATATGGTTGAATAGATTCGACAATGACGACTGGATCCCACCAGCGATCAGCTTTCTGACAAAATGGGGGCAAAAGGATACTGCTAAAGTTGCTGAATTCCTAAAGGGATTAGAGCGCTTGGCGTTTGGCTTATATGTAATGGGAATTGGAATCAATGGCCGCATAGAACGATATGGTAAAGTCTTATCGGGAATTGAGAATGAAAAGGAAATAATAAGCGCAGACTTTGGCTTAACGCTGACTAAAGAAGAATGTGACCAAATTGTTAACATCTTGTCTGGGGATATTTATGGTCAAAAATTTGATAACTATTTACTACTTCGCCTAGATTCTTTCTTGTCTCACGGTGAAGCAACGTATAATTACCCTATAATAAGCATAGAGCATGTTTTGCCTCAGACACCGGAGAAGGACAGCCAGTGGGCAAGCAATTTTGATGATATGGCTCGCAAGGAATTGACGCATTGTTTGGGTAATCTTGTGCTGCTTTCTCGTCGCAAAAATTCAGCGTCTCAGAATTACGACTTCGACATCAAAAAAACAAGGTATTTTATGAAAGATGGCGTAAGCCCATTTGCATTAACTACAGACGTGATCAACCGTCCTAGCTGGACACCTGATGTAATTCGAGACAGAAGAAATCAGTTGGTGGGAAATTGTAAGACTATTTGGATGCTGTAATAACTCTCAGTTCATGCGTTCTATTTTTTATTGTCTCCCCATAAACTTCCCACGAGCTTACGTCGGGATATTAAGCCATGGAAGTATTAAAAAGGGGGGAGAAATAGATAAACTATCTCCCCTAATCATTTTGAATTGGATCAGTTTTATTTCTTCTCCCACCATTTTGTAATGCGTCCGGTCACCACGGTGCCCGCAACAAAGAAAACGAGCGCCGCAACGAGGCTTAGCTGGGAATACGTATCGTTAAGGGACAGGCTCTCTTTCAGTCCGATGAGAAAGCCCATTACATAAACGGTAATACCCATTCCGACAATAATGATAAGCCAGCTGCCCATTTTGTGCGGCATATATTCTCCACGAGTTCAAATTACTCGAATTTAGGCGTTGTCCCAAAGTTATGTGATGACATTTAACACCAATTCCAATTAACCCGCAAGGATTCATCCTGAAGGAAGTAAGCCGAAACTCAGGGTTTAACGATAGATATTGAGACCAGAGCTTTTGCCATATTATACTATAGTTAGCGCTGGCTTTAGGCAAGAATGTTTATCTATTTCCTTGACAAATTATCATTACCTGATATATGCTTCATCCATAATTTAATAGCTAAAGGCTTTGAACGAGACTAGTAAGCCTCAAGCGAAGCTCCAGAGAGCCGGGAGTGGTGTAAGCCGGTGCTGGCGCAGAGGACTGAATGGACTCGGGAGCCGCAAGCCAAAATCCCGACCCAGTCGGGAGATTAGGTTTCGCCGGAAGGGCACCGTTAATTCAGCCCAGGGTATCCCCCGATAAAATCGGGGCGTACCTGAATGAGATGTCCCGATACCATCGGGACAAGTAAGGTGGTACCGCGAAGGAATTGCCCCTCGCCCTTATGGGTGGAGGGGCTTTTTGTTTATGGAAAGGATGGGGTTAATTGGTAACATACACGCCGTCATTTGAAGAAATAAAAAAATATAAAGGGGATGTGAGTGCCATACCGGTTTACCGCGAGGTTGTCGCCGACCTGGAGACGCCGGTTTCCGCCTATCTTAAAATCAGCCGCGGCGGCTATTCCTTCCTGCTGGAAAGCATCGAGGGCGGGCAGCGGCTGGCACGCTACAGCTTCATCGGTACGGAGCCTTACCGCGTAATTAAGACCCGGAAGGAAGAGGGGATTGACCCGCTGCCGCTTCTTGCCGCCGAGATAGCCAGATACCGCATCGCCCCGTCCCCTGAACTGCCGCGCTTCTGCGGCGGTGCGGTCGGCTATCTATCATACGAGGTCGTCACCCGCTTCGAGAAGCTGCCCTCACCCGAAGCTGACCCCTTAGGCCTGCCCGAATCCTTCTTCATGTTTGTTGATACCCTTCTCATCTTTGACCACGTCACCCACAAGATAAAAGTCTTGAGCTATGTCAGGCTCGACGGTGAGATTGAAAAGTCCTATGAGCAGGCGGTGGCGAAAATAAACGAACTGGTGGAAAGATTAAAACAGCCGCTTGAGGTAAGCCATCAGGCAAACCCGCCCTCTCGTTCGGAGGCAGGTTCCACGCTCACTTCAAACTTCACCCGGAAAAAATTTGAGGAAAGCGTATCTAAGATAAAAGAATATATTACGGCCGGGGAAGCGATTCAGGTGGTGCCTTCGCAGCGTTTATCCCAGCAAACCTTCGCCGCTCCCTTTGAAATTTACCGCGCCCTCAGAACCATCAATCCATCTCCCTACATGTATTACCTGGATTTAAAAGACTTCCAGATTGTCGGAAGCTCGCCGGAAATTCTGGTTCGGGTGGAAGACGGGGTGGTGATGACACGGCCCTTGGCCGGGACGAGAAGACGGGGTAAGGACGCGGCGGAAGATTTAGCCCTGGAACAGGAACTCCGCCACGATGAAAAGGAGCGCGCCGAACACATTATGCTGGTGGACTTGGGGCGCAATGACATCGGGCGGGTCAGCGAGCCGGGCACGGTTGCCGTCAGCGAGCTCATGGATGTTGAGCGCTACTCGCACGTAATGCATCTGGTGACCCACGTGCAGGGCAAGCTACGCCGTGATATGACCGTCTTTGATGCCCTCCGAGCCTGCTTCCCGGCCGGTACGGTATCAGGTGCCCCCAAAATCCGCGCCATGGAAATAATTGCCGAAATTGAACCGGAGAAGCGGGGGGTTTACGCCGGCTCGGTGGGTTATTTTTCCTTTTCCGGCAACATGGACATGGCGATTGCCATCAGGACAATGGTGGTAAAAAGCGGCATCGCTTATACGCAGGCCGGGGGCGGCGTCGTCTATGACAGCGTCCCGGCGCAGGAGTTTGAAGAAAGCATGAACAAGGCGCGCGCCCTGCTCGGCGCAATCAGCCAGGCGGAGAATAGCTAACCCGATGTGTGATTTTCAATCAAAAATTAGATTGTTTAACGGTTCTTTATCGTAAGATATGAATTACAAATACCAAATGCTAGAAAAAGAAGAAACGTTTCTAATTGTCATTGCGAGCGTAGCGAAGCAATCTCGTGTCGCCGATTGGTCTGTCAATGACTTGAGATTGCTTCGTCGCTACGCTCCTCGCAATGACAGATTGAGTGGCTATTGTTTTGCGTAAGGTGGGTTTCTAATTCGAGGAAACTTCACATGGGTTAGCCAGTCATTGAAGGGAGATAGTTATGCTGCTGTTAATTGATAACTACGATAGCTTTACCTATAACCTGTTCCAGTACCTTTCGGAGCTTGGCGAAAAGGTGGTGGTCGTGCGGAACGACAAAACTACCCTGGCTGAGATTGAGAAAATGGCACCGGAGCGGATAGTTATCTCACCGGGTCCCTCTACCCCGGCCAATGCCGGCATCTCCAATGACCTCATTCGCCACTTTGGTCAGACGCTGCCGGTACTCGGCGTCTGCCTGGGCCACCAGTGCATCGGTTACACCTACGGCGGCATCGTCGAGCAGGCTAAGGAAATCATGCACGGGAAATCTTCCCTTATCTACCACGACGGCAAGGGAGTATTTGCCGGGCTTCCCTCACCCTTCTCCGCCATCCGTTATCACTCGCTGATTGTCAGGCGGAACGGGCTGCCGGACTGCCTTGAGATAACCGCCTGGACGGATGACGGCACCGTCATGGGAATAAGGCACCGCCAGTACCCGGTGGAAGGCGTGCAGTTCCACCCCGAATCATTCATGACCCAGTCGGGAAAAGATTTACTGAGAAACTTTCTGGGAAGGAGCAAGTAAAATGATTAGAGAAGCAATCGCAACGCTGGTATCGGGGAAATCGCTCACCGCCGATGAAGCGGCCAAGGTCATGATGGAGATAATGCAGGGAGAGGCGACCCCGGCCCAGTTCGGTGCTTTTGTTACCGCGCTCAGAATCAAAGGCGAGACGGCGGAGGAAATCACCGGGCTTGCCCGGACAATGCGGGCTAAAGCCGTCCCGATAACTACCGCTTACCCGGTGGTGGACACCTGTGGCACGGGGGGTGATAGCTCGTCCACATTCAATATTTCCACCACCGCCGCCCTGGTCGCCGCCGCCGCCGGCGTCAGAGTCGCCAAGCACGGCAACCGCGCCATGAGCAGCCAGTGCGGCAGCGCCGATGTCCTGGAGGCGCTAGGCGTCAAGATTGACCTCAGCCCGGAGCCGGTTAAACGCTGCCTCGATGAGGTCGGCATTTGTTTTATGTTCGCTCCCCTGTTCCACCCGGCCATGAAATACGCGGCGGCCCCGCGCCGGGAAATCGGCATCCGTACCGTCTTTAATGTCCTGGGGCCGCTCACCAACCCGGCCGGCGCCCAGGCGCAGCTTTTAGGCGTCGCCGATGGGTCGCTCCTTGAAAAAATGGCGCTGGTCCTGAAAGGATTGGGATGCCACCACGCCCTGGTCGTGCACGGCGAAGACGGGATAGATGAGATAACCATTTGCGGGAATACCAGTATTTGCGAACTTAAAGACGGCGATATTAAAAAATATACCGTCAGCCCGGAAAACTACGGGTTTCGGAAGGCCGCTCCGGGCGCTCTTAAGGGCGGCGATGCTAAAGAAA
>Ga0315295_10001911_pt1 | contig 17728 bp, 14 predicted proteins | sample YL17G14_0_MG_FD_204453 | JGI IMG/M metagenome (GOLD analysis project Ga0315295, IMG submission 204453) | Sediment microbial communities from Yellowstone Lake, YNP, Wyoming, USA - YL17G14_0 | ecosystem: Environmental > Aquatic > Freshwater > Lake > Sediment | place: USA: Wyoming | collected... | reverse complement strand
CGTGGGTCGTCCTGGTTGCGTCTTCTGCGCCTTTTTTTGGCCATAAATGTTTTTTGCCTTGGCTCCTCGGTCCTCGCCTCGGCGGCGCTCACGGTCGCGACCTACAACGTCGAGAACTACACCCTCGCCAACCGCATGGTCGGCGGCGTCTACCGCCCGGCCTACCCGAAACCCGAGAAGGAAAAGGCCGCGCTGCGCCAGGTCATCGCCGCCATCGCCCCCGACATCCTCGCGGTGGAGGAAATGGGCCCGCAGGAATTCTTGGATGATTTCCAGCGCGAGCTGAAAGCGGCCGGACAGAATTATCCCTACACCGCGCTGCTCGAGGCGGCCGACGCTGATCGTCACGTCGCCGTGCTCGCCAAGGTGCCGTTCAAGGAAGTTAAGCGGCACGCCGCCGTGTCCATCACCTATTTCGGCCAGAAGGAAGTGGTGAAACGCGGCGTGCTCGAGGTGGTGTTCGCGACGACCGAAGGGGATTTCTCGGTCTTCGTCGTCCATCTGAAAAGCAAATACACCGAGCGGAAGGACGACCCGGAATCGGCGCAGCAGCGGGCGCTGGAGGCCGAGGCCGTGCGCGACTTGGTGCTGTCGCGCTATCCCGACCCCGCGAAGGGGAAGTTCATGGTCGTGGGCGACTGGAACGACACCCGCGGCACGCGTCCGGTGCTGGCGATGCAAAAGCGCGGCGATACAATCATTGGGGAACTCGTGTTCGCGAAGGATTCGCGCGGCGAGGTCTGGACGCATTTCTTCCGCCGCGAGGACACCTACAGCCGGATCGACTACCTGATGGTTTCGCCCGCGCTGAAGCCCTTCGTGAACGGCAACCGCGCCACGATCGGCGAAGGCCCCGGCACCGCAGACGCCAGCGACCACCGTCCGGTGTTCCTGGTGCTCAAACTCGACCCGGCGCGGTAGGGGAGCTTGCCCTCAACCGCTCGCGGCACGGGTTCCTTCACCCGCCGGTTTGCGGCGCCTTGGCCCGGAGTTCCCTCACGAGTCCGCGCATGATCTCCAGGCCTTGGGCATCGCAATAGGCACCCGCATTCTTGGTCGGATATTCGTCCCGGACCGAGAGGCAGCGGCGCCGGACCGATTCCAGGAACTCATCCTTCTTCTTGATCGACGTGAAGTCATCCCAGTCCCACAGGCCGGACTTGCCGTCGATGAACGCCTCGATGATCGCGGCGGCGTCCTCGTAGTCGGCGGACGGTGCTTTCTTCGCATGGAATATGGAGCTGAACATTGTCATCTTGGTGCCGGACAGAATCATTCTGTCTTTGCAGGGAGCTTACTCCTTTTTGCCCGAAGATAAAGCGAAAGGCGCCGCGTAAAGGCTTCGCCACGCGGCTGCCGGATTCCCCAGACCGCGTGAGGCGCAGCCTCTATACGCGTGAGGGCGGCTCATGCGGTAGGGATAAGTTAAGGCAGACTCCATTTCAGCATCCCGACTTGCCAAGGCGTAAGCGATAGGGCTGGATGGAAACGCAACGGGCCCCTCCACCTCTATGAAAATCCTGATTGCGCTGTTATGCTCGGTGCTTGGCTGCGCCGTATTCGGAGCTGAAGAGAAGACTGTGCCGGTCATGCCGAACGAGGTGACACTGACGACCGGGAGAGTGCTGCGAAACGTGCAGGTGATCCGCTGGGAAAAGGACCGAGTGGTGATGAAATATACCGGCGGGGCAGACCCGATTCCATTCTCTCTGATAGCGGAGCCGCTACGTGCGCAGCTTTCTATGATACGAGAAGCATCAACCAAGGCTATCGAGAAGGCCAAGGCCGAGGAGGCCCATAAGAGGGAAGTGGCGGCCGATATTTCGAAAGCTCGGATAGATGAGCAGGTGAAATATTCCGGGCAGGCATTTATAGTAACCCGTGGCGCGGGGTCCTATAAGTTGGCCGGTATGACGGTGGTCATTTTTTCCTCTGATGCCTGGGAAGGCATGAAAAGCATAATGACTCCAAAGAGACTACCCAAGCCTCTGCTTTCTGTGACGACCGACGCCGATGGGAAATTTGAATTTTCGCTGCCTAAGGGCCGACCGTTTACACTGCTGGCACAGGGTCAACGGCTGGCCAATCGTAACGAAGAGAAATACGAATGGGCCCTGCGATCAGAAGACATGGTCGGGCTCCCTCAAATTTTACTGAGCAACGACAACCACTCTGACCAACAATATTCCTACAAAATCGATTATTGATGAGTTGGAAATTCAGGCAGAATAGGGCCAAGCTTGGCGTCTACTAACGCGAGGAACTCGGTCCGATTCCTATGTTGAAACGTCGTGGCGCTTGGCTGAGTATCATGGTGCCCGGGCAAATCTGCACTTGTCTTCGCGCGAGGCGGATAATCCCGAGCCGCTTTCCTGATGATCTGCAGGAGGCGTTGCGCCAGTAATTGTGGCAGCGCACGCATTGAAGGAAGAGGGACGTAAAGCTGCTCTTGCCAAGCAACGTTACCACCAAGTCCAAAACAAAAAGGCGCGCCGCGTATAGGCTTCGCCACGCGGCTGCCGGATTCCAAAAACCGCGTGAGGCGCGGCCTCTATACGCGGTTACTTCGCGGTGACAGTCACGGACACCGCGCTTTCGCCCGCGCTGCTGCGGAAGAACAGCGAACCGACGCCGGGTTTGCCGCCCTGGACCGGAACGGTGACGCTCATCTGGCCGGCAGCCACCATCACCTCGGGCATGATGATGCTGGCGGGGATGTCGGTCGTGACGTCGATCAGCATGCCGCCGGCGGGCGCGGGCTGCGGGATGGTGAAGGTCAGCGCCTGCTGCTCGCCGGTGCGGAGCACGACGGCCGCGGGCGTCACCTGGAAGCTGATGGCGTCGACGCGGAAGGTGCCGACGTCGAGCGTGCCGGCGGGGCCGGTGACAGTGAGCTTGTAGCTCTGGCCCGGCGAGACGGGCGGCACGAAGAAGCTCAGCGAGCTGGGCGACTCGAAGACGGTGCGGGTGGGGGTCAGGTCGAAATAGACGACATCGGCCGTGGTGAAGCCGGCGCCGAGGACGCTGACGCGCGAGCCGACCGGGGCGCGGGTGGCCTCGGAGCGGATGACGTAGCGGCCGGCGATGTTCATCGTCTGCAGCTCCGAGTAGATCTCGGTCGGGCGGCCGGTCTGGCCCTCGGCCTTGTAGTCGCAGATGAAGTAATAGGAGGCGCTGGTGCGGCCGACAGGCAGCTGGTAATCGAACTCCCAGATGTCGCCCGTGACGTTGCTCTTGGTCATCGGGTAGCTGCGGCCGTCGATGATGATGCGCGGCGCGATGCTGGCGGTCTCGATCCGGCTGGAGGTCGGATGGAAGCTGGCCGTGATGGTGTAGATCTGCGAAGGATTCTGCGGGACGGTGTCCGGCGTCAGGTTCGTGATCGTGAAATTGCAGCCGGCGAGCAGCAGCATGAAGGCCGCGGCGAGGGCCGGGAAAATTCTGCTCGCGTGAAGGATGGGAGTCTTGTGCATTTGGAGGAGTGAACCGCTCCGGCCGCGTAGGCCGTTGGCAGCTCGTAAATTGACAACTTTCATAATGGCCGGATTCCCCTCAGGGCAAGAAAAAGCGCAGGCGGTTTTCCCGCCCCCGCCCCTGGGCGTGTATGTGCACGTGCCGTTCTGCGCGACGACGTGCGATTTCTGCGCCTTCTACCAGACGGTGCCGAAGGGTGACGCCGTGCGGCAGTATCTCGATGGGGTGGAGGCGGAAGCCGGGCTGGTGGCGTGGAACGGGAGCAAGGTGGCCACGGCGTTCTGGGGCGGCGGCACGCCCGGCCTGCTCCGGCCGGCGGACATCGAGCGCCTCGGCCGCACCATGCTGCTGTATTGTGGCGGGCAGCCGGAGGAGTGGTCGGTCGAGCTGGCTCCGGCGACGGTCACGCCCGACCGGCTGAAGGTTTTCAAGGACCTCGGTGTGACCCGGATCTCGATGGGCGTGCAGAGCTTTGACGAGGCGATGCTCGACGCGCTCGGGCGGCACCACAACCCCATGCAGATCCACCGCGCCTACGACCTGATCCGGGCGGAGGGCTTTGCCAGCGTGAACCTCGACCTGATGTTCGCCCTGCCCGGGCAGACCGAGGCGCAATGGCGGGCCGACCTCGACGCGGCGATGCGGCTCGCGCCCGACCACCTCTCAACCTACTGCCTGACCTTCGAGGAGGACACGACGCTCTGGATCAAGCTCTCGCAGGGCAAGGTGAAGCTCGACCCCGACAAGGAGGCGGCCTTCTACCAGCGGACCTGGGAATACCTCGGGGCAGCCGGCTTCGCCCAGTATGAGGTATCGAATTTCACCCGTCCCGGCCATGCCTGCCGGCACAACCTCAACACCTGGTCCATGCAGGAGTGGGTGGGGCTCGGGCCGTCGGCGGCCTCGCAGCACGCCGGCTGGCGCAGCAGCAACCGGCCCGACCTCGGGCTCTGGCTGGCCGACGTCGCCGCCGGCCGGCGCGCCACGGCCGACCGCACGGCGCTGACCCACGACCTGCTCGCGGCCGACGCCGTCATCTTCGGCCTCCGCATGAACGACGGCGTGTCGCTGCCGCGGCTGCGGCGGCGCTTCCCGACGCCCCGCTGGACCGGTTTGGAAGACCTGCTGCCGAAGCTGCTGCTGGACGGCCTGCTCACCGCCACGGTGGAGGGCCGCATCATGCTGACCGACCGGGGCCGGTTGCTAGCCGACGCAATCGGTGCGGATATCCTTGAGGCTTTCGAATCCGCGGCAAAGGTGGGGTGAGATGAACAATTGCTTTCCAGTCGCTGAAGAGCACATCCCGGCGCTGCACGCCACCCCTCTTGCTCGAGGGGACCCGAGCCCGCGGTATCGGGAATCCCCACTGGAGAGGGGTGCCCGGCAGGGCGGAGGGAGTCAGGTGCGCCGAGCGCGTCCAGAGGCCGCGCTCCACCTCGTTACCCTGCTCTTAGGCCTGGCCCTGCTGTCCGGCTGCCAGACCACCCCGCCGGATCCAATGAATGAGCCGCTGGTCGCCCGTTTCTACCTGGAGACCCGGCCGGGCGAGGCGGGCGTGCCCCTGGAACTGCCGATCAGCAAGGTGCGCGTCGCGGTCAACCCCAAGCCGGTCTTCGTGGAAACCGACATCGTCGGCGCCGAGCTCGTGCGGGTGAAGATCGGCTGGTGCATGCTGGTGAAGTTCAGCCCCGCGGCCGGGCGCGACCTCTACCGGCTGAGCGTTGACAGCGGCGGCCGCCGGCTGGTGCTGACGTTCAACGACAATCCGGCAGGCGCCCGGCGCATCGACGAGCTCATGGAGCAGGGCGCGCTGCTGACCTTTGTCGAGGTGGACGATGTCAACCTGCCGCCCTTGGTGGAGCGGCTCAACCGCACCTCGGCCGACCTCGCGAAGCGGGCCAACTGATCAATGCCACGGTCTGGCCACAAAAAGGCACCGTTCAGCCGGGTCACGACCAAGCCCCGGAGTTTTTGGCCACCCAAAGGCCCCAGAAGGCACGAAAAGGAAATGGCTTGGGATCGTTCGCTTTTTGTGAATCTTCGGGCCTCTTTGTGGCAAAAATTCCTTGGTCCGGCGGCTTGGCTTTGGCTTGGCCTGACCGCGGCGCAACCCGCCGCCGCCGAGCGGATCGAGATCAGCTGGCCGACGCCGAACCGGGCGTGGGAGCAGGGCCGGTCCTACGAGGCCTGGGTGCAGCCGACGGTGTCGGGCGATCCCGAGTCCGGGCTGTTCGGCTGCGTGCGTAGCCACGGCACGCAGTTCCATGAGGGGCTCGACATCCGGCCGGTGTCACGCGACTCCCACGGCGAGCCCGCCGACCGGGTCACCGCGGCGATGGACGGCGTCGTGCGCCACGTGAACCCGGTCGCCGGCAACAGCAGCTACGGCCGTTACATCGTCCTTGAGCACCCCGGCCTGACGCCGGCCGTCTTCACGCTTTATGCGCACCTTGCGAAGATCGAGCCCGGCCTCGTCCCGGGCGGAAGCGTCGTGCGCGGGCAGGTCATCGGCCTGATGGGCCGCAGCGCGGGCGGCGGGGGCATCCCGAAAGACCGCGCGCACCTGCATTTCGAGATCGGGCTGGTGGCGACGCGGGACTTCGCCTCGTGGTATGCGTGGAAAAAATTCGGCAGCCCCAACGAGCACGGCCCGTGGAACGGCATGAACCTGCTGGGCCTCGACCCGCACGATTTTTTCCGCCAGTGGCGGGAGCGGCGGGTGGACAATTTCCAGGAATACCTCGACCGGATGCGCGGCGTCGTGCGCGTGCGCGTGGCGACCAGCCGGGTGCCGGATTTCATCACCCGCTACCCGTCGCTGTTGCGCAAGCCGCGGCCCGCCGGACCGGTGGCGGGGTGGGAAATCGAGTGCAATTCCACGGGCCTGCCCTTCGCGTGGACGCCGCTCAGCCCGACCGAGGTCATGTCCCTGCGCCCGAACTCCGCCCAGATCGTGTCCGTGGAATCCGCGATCCTGCGCGCCTACCGGTGCAAGTCGCTCGCGAAGCCCCGCGGTTCCGGCTACGTGCCCGGGGAGGATTTGAAGACGATCCTGCAGCAGGTGTTCGGGCTGCGGTGAGATCAGAATTGGCCGCAAAAGCACTAGAAGCGTAAAAATCAGACAGACAGGTGACAGCAGGAACTTGCCCGCCATCTGAGGGAGGACCGCTGCGCCGATGGGCGCACGGCAATCTAATCGCAGCCGGACGGACCCTTTTGGGCTTTTTGTGGCGATTGCCCCTCAGCTCTGCGGCTTGAGCTGCCGGAGCAGCTGCTGGAACTCGGGGTCATCCTGGAGGCCCTCCAGGTCGGGGTCCTGCTGCATCCAGTCAAGGTCGTCGTAGCCGAGGGAGAGCGCCGTGCGGAGCGAGCGGAGCGCGTCGGGGCGCTTGCGGCAGAGCGCGAGGCTGCAGGCGAGGTTGTAGTGCGCCGTGGGATTCGCGGGGTCGAGGCGCACGAGCTTGCGGTCCATCTTCAGCCCGTCGGTGATGCGGCCGACCTTGGTGTAGAGGCCGCCGAGCAGCCCGACGACCTCCGTGTAATCCGGGCACCGGCGGTGCACCGCCTCGAAGAACTCGATCTCGAACGTGGGGTCGGGTTTGGACTGGCGGGACATGACCGGATTTAATCGGAGCAAACCACGGAATACACGGAAAAGGGAGGGAGGAAAAGGGAGGGACTGAGCGTGGGAATCATTCCGTGTTTTCTGTGTGTTCCGTGGCTTATTTCTTCCGGCGGTTCGGGCAGCGGCCGGTCTGGCGGTAGGCGATGCACTGGGCGCTGACCTGCAGGCGCTGCGAGACGGGCTTGAGGCCGAGCTTGAGCGACACGGTGCTGCCATACCATTCCATGAACGGGGCGCTGATCTCGAAAATTTTGCCGCAGTCGACGCAGACCACCTGCGCAACCTGGGTGCTGCCGGTGCCGGCGGGCAGGTAGAATTTCTCCCCCGAGCCGATGTCCACCTCGCGGAGGATGTGGCTCCCGGTCATGAGCGGCAGCGTGCGGTAAACGGTGGCGCGCGACACCGAGTCGTCGATGGCGCGGGCGCGGTCGAGCAGCTGCTCGGCGGTAAAATGCTCCTTCTGGGCGAAGGCCGCGGCGAAAATTGCCAGGCGCTGGTTGGTCACGCGCAGGCCCTGCTGGGCGAGGTAGGCTTGGAATTTTTCTCGGGCGGTCTCGACACTCACTGGAGGGGAATGTCGCCGCGGGGGTCACCGGCTGTCAAAATGAAACTGGAGCGGCGGAATCCACGGCGACCCGGCCGCGGATGCTCTTCTGAAACGCGTTGCCTTGTCGCCAGCCGTGGTCAACCCTGCCCACCAACCATGTCCGATCAGGTGACCAGCGGTTCCGCCGCCGACGATGTGCCGACACGCCGCGTATTACCCAAGGAGATGCATAATCTGCGTTCACTCGCTCCAGGGGTGCTGGTCTTCGGTCGCTACAAGCTTAAGGCACTGGTGGGTCGTGGCGGCATGGGGGTTGTCTGGCGGGCCCGAGACGAGACTCTGGACACAGATGTGGCGCTGAAATTCCTGCCGGAATCTGTCGCTCATGATCCGGCTGCGGTCAACGATCTCAAACGGGAAACCCGGCGCAGCTTGCAGCTCACCCATCCGAACATCGTCCGGATCTTCGACTTTGTTCAAGATGAGCAGGCGGCGGCCATTTCGATGGAGTATGTCGAAGGGGCCACCCTGACGCAGCACCGGTTGGACCACCCCCAGCAGGTCTTTGAACCGGCCGACCTGAACAAATGGGTGAAACAACTGTGCGAGGCACTCGATTACGCCCACACCAAAGCCAAAGTGGTGCACCGAGATCTTAAGCCATCCAACCTGATGGTCGATGCGCAAGGCGACCTGAAGGTCACGGACTTTGGGATTTCGGCCACGTTGACGGATTCGAGCACCCGGGTGAGCAAGGTGACGGGTTCCTCCGGCACCCCCGTTTACATGAGCCCGCAGCAGATGCTGGGCAAGAAACCGGCGCCGACCGATGACATTTATTCTGTCGGAGCCACGCTCTACGAACTGCTCACGGGCAAACCGCCGTTCCACTCCGGACATATTCAGCTGCAAGTCATGCAGAAGATGCCACCGAGTATCACCCCGCGGCGGCAGGAGCTGGGTGTCACCGGGGGACCTGTTCCCCTGGCCTGGGAACAGACGATTCTCGCTTGCCTGGCGAAGGAACCGGCGAACCGTCCGCAGAATGTGCCGGAAGTGGCGGAGCGCCTGGGACTGCAGCCGCCCGGGGCAGGGAGCAAGGGGCGCGGCGCGACGACACCGGAAGAAGAGGGACGAGTTGCCCCGGCCGGGCCGGGCATGGAGACCGACCGGCCAAGGCCAGAATCCAAGATGGCCGTTTATACCGCGTTAGCTCTGCTCGTGTTTGCCAGTCTGGGTGGCTGGTATTATCTCGGCCGGCATCTGCCGGCACAGCGGGCGGCGGAAGCCGAGCGCCTGCGACTCGCGAATGCCCGGGGTGGATTGATGGTCGCGACGGAGCCCGCGGGCGCCGAAGTGCGCGTTGGCGGCACGGTGGTGGAAAAGACCCCGCTGACCTTGAAGGAGGTCAAGCTCGGCCGATACCCGGTGACCATCCGGGCCGAGGGCTATGATCCGGTTGATCTCAACCTTGAGGTAAAGGAAAACGAGTTTGCCGATACGGGATTGATTGTTCTCAAGCGCAGCAGCGGCACCCTCAGGCTGTCCTCGGAGCCAGCCGGCCAGGCGTTTAGTCTCACCGGTGGACTTTTGGAGAGCAACGAACGGCAGGGTGTGACCCCGGCGGATCTGAACCTGCCCACCGGGAAATACGAAATAACCTATGCCCGCAAGGGTTGGCCGGACGTCAGGCAATCCGTTGAACTGGAGCGCGGCGAGATTGGGGCGGTGAGCGGAGTATTCCCTCAGGGTGGCCTCGAACTCATCACCGAGCCGGCCGGGCTGGCTTTTCGACTCACCGGAGGCGGGCCCGTGCCTTTTGACCAGGCCGGGACCACGCCGGTGAAATTGGTCCTGCCACCCGGTAGCTATGCGGTCAGCTTCACGCGCGATGGCTGGTTGCCGGTGCAGCGGCAGATTGAGGTCAAGGCAGGGGGAAACGCCAAAGCCCGGGCAGAGTTTATTTCCGGCAAGATGGTGCTTTCGTCCGAGCCGCCCGCGGTTGATTTTGTGATCTCCGCCAGTCCGACCGGGCAGATGCGCAAACAGGGCCGGACCCCCAGCGAGTTGGATCTGCCCGCGGGCAGGTATGAAATAAAATTCCAGCGTGAGGGCTGGCTGCCCGTGCGGCGGGAAGTCGACCTGGCTGGAGGAGCGACCATGCCGCTGGCCGTGGAGTTCCCGGCAGGGACGGTCAAGCTCAAGACCGAGCCAGAAGGCCTGCCCTTCGATGTCACCGGCGGTCCGGAAGGTAACTTGCATCGCACGGGCACCACGCCTGAGACGTTGACGCTGCCGACCGGACAATATGTCATCACCTTCCGGCGCGATGGTGGCTGGCTGGATCAAGTCCAAAGAGTCAGCCTGGGCAAGGATCAGGTGGCCGAACAGGGTGCGGAATTTCCGTCCGGTCGCCTGCGGATTGAATCAGATCCAAGCGGAGCCGAGGTCTGGGATAACGGGAAGCCGCTGGGGAAAACACCGGCCAGGGTGGACAATGCGGTGCCGGGAGAGCACCGGGTTGAGCTCAAGCTGAGCGGATACTTCCCCCTGAGAAATGCCGGTCTGCTCAAACCGAACGATGAAATCCATTTCACGGGCCAGCTGGAGAAAATGCCGCCGAAACCATTCACGATCGCTGAAATAAGGCTCGAGATGATGTATGTGCCGGCGGGCCAGTTCTCGATGGGCTCGGCGGAAAAAACGGTCAGCAATTCCGGGTCCGGGCAAAAAGCACTCTTCGCTCTTGCGCCCTATCTCTTGCTCAGCCCCAGTTTGCGCAAGGATACTCTGGGGACCCACAACATTGCGGTGGGCGAGCAGCCGGTGACCCGGGTGACGATCTCGCAGCCATTCTGGCTGGGGAAAACCGAGGTGACACAGGCGCAATATGCCGCGATCATGGGCAACAACCCCTCCTCGTTCAAAGGCGACAGTCTTCCGGTGGAGCAGGTGAGTTGGGACGACGCGATGGAGTTTTGCCGGAGGCTGACGGAGCGCGAGCGGAGTGCGGGGCGGTTGCCCGAGGGCTGCGCCTACACGCTGCCCACCGAGGCGCAGTGGGAGTATGCCTGCCGGGCGGGCACAACCGGTGACTACGCGAACGATTTGAACGCCATGGGTTGGTATGGCCAGAACAGCGACAACCTCCCGCATCAGGTCGGCCAGAAACAGGCGAATGCCTGGGGACTATACGACATGCACGGCAACGTGTGCGAGTGGTGCGCCGATTGGTATGGCATCTACCCCGGGGGCAGCGTGACTGATCCCGCCCGGGCGGATAAATCGGGCACCGACCGCGTCTTCCGCGGCGGCGGCTGGTTCAATGAGGCCACCGACTGCCGCTCAGCCAGCCGGCAACGGCTGGAGCCCGACAAGCGCAGCAACTTCCTCGGCTTCCGCCTCGCCGTTAATTCAGCACCTTGATGACGCCAGGCCTTCGAGCCGGGCGATCAGAGCGGTTGCTCGATGTTTTGCTTCCGGATCAACTCCAGGAACTGGGTGGCATTGCGGTCTGCCAGTTCCACAAAGGTGAATTCATTGCGGGGGCTCAGGGAGTCAGGGAAAATCTCTTCCGCCTTGGCGGAGGCCGCACTCGTGAGCACCTTGGCTCTGATCTGACCGTCGGGGGAAAGAATCTCCCACTTCACATACATTATCAGGTGCTTCTTCCAGCCCATCTCTGCTCCGAAGATGAATTGAACCTTGATGAGCGCGGTAACCTTGTTCGTTCCCTTGAGTCCGGTGTAATACGCGGCCATCCCTGATTTGTCAGGGCCCGGACCCGACAGACCCAAGCTGGCCCGTGCCACATAGGGGAAGTCCTTTCCGGCCAACAGGATTTTCTCGATCGCGCTGATACACTTCTCATTGAGACCCGCCCGATAGTTCAACTTTCTCTGAATAGCTTCGGAGTTGAATGCGTCGGGATCGACCAGCAGGGTTGGCAATACCCCCAGCTTAGGGGCAACGTCCGCCGCATGGATATCCTCATAGTTTGCGATGGTGACCTTCCCGGTGGCGCGCAGGGTTTGCATGAACGCAGAATCCGCGTTCTTTACTCCCGGGGAGACGCACCCGGAAAATACCGCCAGTAAGAGCGCAGCTGCCGCCAGTCGCCCGAGCCCGACACCTGATTTCGCAGTCATTTAATTATCCTTTGTTGGATGATATTGTTTTGATCCATTTGCAGAAAACACTGCGCTTTTTCCTCACCGGACCAATTCCTGATCCGGGCATTTTTCACCGCGCGAGTAATGATCAGCTCGGATCATATAACGTCCTGAATACGGCAGCGGGTGCTGTTTCGGGCACGGGGAACCATGCCCTGATCTATTGCGTAACGTATGCACGGGAGCTGGATGTGGGGGAAAGAGCAGCCCAAATCCAATCCAACTTGGATAAGAATAACTAAATCCATGCAAGCAGAAGATTCCTTAGGCTTATTGGCCCGGGCCTGGCCCTGTTCCTCAGGAAACTCCGGTGCAACTCACCGGTGCCAACTCCTCGGCGACCTGATGCCGGCTGGGCGGCCTCAGGCGGCGCACCGGAAACGCGTTGCCACGTTCGCCCGGGCGCGCTGAATCAAAAACGATGATCGTGGGCGTCCAGCCGCTGGCGGGTTTCGACAAGCTCCTGCACTACACCGTGCCGGAGACCCTGCGGGAATTCCTCCGCCCCGGCTCGCTCGTGCGCGTGCCGATCCTCAACCGGTCGCACCTCGGGCTGGTCATGGAGATCAATGCCGTGGCCGACATGCCCGTGGCGAGACTCAAGGCGGTCAGCGCGGTGCTGCACGCCTTCCCCGCGCTGACGCCCGACCTGCTCGAGCTCGCCTGCTGGATGCACACCTACTACGCGGCCCGCATGGAGGGCGTGCTGGAGACGATGATCCCCGCCGCGGTGCGCGGCGACGCGAAGCTCAAGTCCGAGAAATACCTGGTCCTCGCCGCCCCGGTCGCGGCCGACACCCTGGCAACCCTCCGCAAAAAGGCGCCCGCGCAGGCCCGGCTGATCGAATTCCTTTCCCAGCAGTTCCGCCCGGTGAAGAAATCCCTCGTCCTCTCGCGCCTCAACGCGACCGCGGCGGTCACCAGCGCCCTGCTCAAGCGCGGATTCGTGCGCGAGGAGACGCGCCACGTGGAGCGCGTCGCCTACCCGGACAACTGGACGGGCGGCGAGATCGTGACCGGCCTGCCGCCGAAGCTCATGGACGAGCAGGCCGCGGTGGTGGCGTCGGTCGCCGACAGCCTGACGAAGGGGAAATTCGCCGTGCACCTGCTGCACGGGGTCACGGGCTCGGGCAAGACCGAGGTCTATCTCCGCGCAGTGGAGCAGGTGCTCGCCGCGGGCGGCAGCGCGATCTACCTCGTGCCCGAGGTGGCGCTGACGCCGCAGACCGTGGCGCGGCTGCGGGGGCGCTTCGAGGCGGCCGGCCACCGGACGGTCGTCTGGCACAGCCATCTCAGCGAGGGCGAGCGGCTCGACGGCTGGACCGCGCTGGCGACCGGCACGGCGCGGGTGGTGGTCGGCGCGCGCTCCGCGGTGTTCGCCCCGGTGCGCGACCTGCGGCTCATCGTCGTGGACGAGGAGCACGAGCCTGCCTACAAGCAGGACGAGACACCGCGCTACCACGGGCGCGACGTGGCGGTCTACCGCGCCAAGCTCGCCAACGCCGTCTGCCTGCTCGGCTCGGCCACGCCTTCGCTGGAATCCTACGCCAACGCCCGCGCCGGCAAATACCGGCTGGAGGTGCTGACGAAACGCGTGGACGACAAGAAACTCCCGGACATCCACATCGTGGACATGCGCGTCGAGGCGATGCGGACGCGCGGGCTGGTGACGCTTTCGCGGCTGCTGGTGGACCACATGCACCAGCGTTTCGCGCGCAAGGAGCAGATCATCCTGTTCATCAATCGGCGGGGCTACTCGTCGAGCATGCAGTGCCGGAAGTGCGGCCATGTGGAGGAATGCCCGCATTGCAGCGTGGCGATGACCTACCATCGCGCCGACGAGACCCTGAAGTGCCACCTGTGCGGCCACCAGCGCGGCGCGCCGGCGGTGTGCCCGAGCTGCGCGGCGCCCGACATCCGCTGGCGCGGGCTCGGCACGCAGCGCGTCGAGGAGGCGGTGCGGCGCGTGCTGCCGCGGGCCCGGCTGGAGCGGATGGACACCGACACGATGTCCAAGCGGCACCGTTTCCGGCAGATTCTGGGGGACTTCCGCGCCGGCAAGATCGACGTCCTCATCGGCACGCAGATGATCGGCAAGGGGCTGGATTTCCCGAACGTGACGCTCGTCGGCCTGGTGGACGCCGACCTGTCGATGCACGTGCCGGACTTCCGGGCCAATGAGCGCACCTTCCAGCTTCTCGTGCAGGTGGCCGGCCGGGCGGGCCGGGGCGACCGTGCGGGCGAGGTCATTGTGCAGACCTTCACGCCCAAGTCCGATGCCATCCAGTTCGCGAAGCGCGTGGACTTCGACGGCTTCGCGGCGGCCGAGCTGGCCGTGCGCAAGAAGTTCAATTACCCGCCCTGCCGGCACCTCATCCACCACCAGTTCCGCGGCCCCAACCCGGAGAAGATCCGCTTCTTCGCCGCGCACTGGGTGAAGCAGGTGGCAAAGGCGCTCGGCGCCGCCGTGGAAATCCGCGGCCCGGTGCCGTCGCCGATCGAGAAGGTGAAGGACGAATACCGTTTCCAGGTCTGGTATTTCTGCGCGCGGGCGACGAAGGTCGTGCCGGAGCTGGTGAAGCTGCAGGCCACGGTCAAGTGGCCGGACGACGTCACCCAGGTCCTGGACGTCGACCCGATGAGCCTGGTGTGAGCTGTGCCCCTGCCGGCGCGCCCTAGATTTCCCAGCTGAGGCCCGCCGTGGGCAGGATCGGGAGCATGTCGCGCGGCTCCTTGCGGACCGTGAGCACTCCGCCCGTGACGCTGGTGCTGTAGTCGTAGGCGATGAGGTTGCGGTGGTCGTAGGCGTTGAAGACATCGACGAACACCTTGAGCACGCCGTGCCGGGTCGGGATCGTGCGCGAGGCGCGGAGGTCGAGCCGGTGGTAGGCCGGGAGGCGCGAGCCGAGTGTAGGCCCGAAGCTGCGCACGGTGACGCGCGAGCCGTTGCTGAGGGTGACACGCTCGAAGTTCAGGTCCGTGACGGGCCAGCCGGTGTGATACTGCCAGGCGGCGCTGAAGCGCCACACGGGGCTGGGCGAGTAACTGAGGTCCGCGTAGAAGGCGTGGCGCTGGTCGCGCAGGCCGGGCAGCTTGGCGGCGCCGGCCATTTCGGTGGCCTGCGAGAGGGCGTAGCTCACCGTCCAGTCAAAGCGGCCGTGGCCGCGGCGCTGGGCAAGGAACTCGACGCCCTGCGCGTTCGCCGAGGAAGGGGAGAGCAGCAGGCGGTCGGTCTGGGCCTCGGGGAAGATGTTGTAGGTGTCGTAGCGGTTGAGCCAGTGCGGCCGCGGGTGCGCGGTGTGGCGCCGGTAGGCCTCCACGCGGAGGCGGACGCCGGAGGTGAACCGGTGTTGAAGGCTGAGCACGCGGTGCTCCGCCACTTCGGAGCGGTGGAACACCGCGTCGCCGAACGGCACCGCGAGTTCCTGCAGGCCCTGCGACTGGGCGTAAAGGCCCCAGCCGGCGCGCACCGTGGTCTGCGGGCCGAGGCCATAGGCGGCGTTGAGGCGCAAGCTGAAGTCGTCGTCGCCCGGCGCGGTGTGCCGGTCGAAGCGCAGGCCCGGTTCGACAGTCAGGGCGGGCGTGAGCGCGAAACGCGGCGCGACAAACGCGCCGAAACCCTCGCCGTCGGGTGCGAGCGCGAGGTCGACGGCGTGGGGGCTGGCGACGAGCGCCCCGCCGGTGACGACCGGCTCCTGGCGGAAAAGGTGGTAGGCGTATTCCGCGCGGCCCGTCTCGTATTGCCAGCCGGCGCGGATGAAGGCGCGGGCGCCCGCCGCGATGCCCCAGTCCTGCCGCAGGCTGGTGGATTCCAGCGCGCGGCGGTCGCGGAGACTGAGCCGGTAGGTGCCGTTGTAGAAGCCGTCCCCGTCGCGGTGCCAGGTCAGCCAGGAGGCGGCCAGCACGGTGTCGGCGGACACGCCCTCGCCGATGGTGGCGCGCCACCGGCCCCAGAGGTAGTCGGTCTGGTAGCCGCTGTTGAGCTCGGGATCGTTGGCGTCGGTCACGCGCAGGGTGTCGGCGGAGTGCAATGCGTGGAAGGAGAGGGTGTGCGCCGGGTTGAGGTCGTATTCGAGCTTGGCGTAGGCGTCCCAGTAGCGCGGGAAGATGTCGTCGGCGCGGCCCTCGACCTTGAGGGCGATGTCGGGGTAGCCGCGACGGATGCTGCCGAGCCAGCGGCCGGCGCCCTGCGCAAAGGTGCCCGTGGTGCCGGCGCGCATGCTCGTCAGGCTGAGTCCGAGCGCGGCGCCGGGCCGTGGGCCCGTGGCGGTGAGCGTCTCCATCGTCAGGACGCCGGCGGCGCTGTTGCCGTAGTCGGCATTGAAGCCGCCCGTCATCAGGTCGAGCCGGCTGATGGCGTGCAGGTCGATGATCGAGAGCGCGCCGTCCACGTCCTTCAGATGGAAGGGCTCGAGCAGATCGGCGCCGTCCACGCGGACGAGCAACTGGCGGTTGGGCGCGCCGCGCACCCAGAACCTGGCCGTGAAGTCGTCCGCCGCCACGCCGGGCAGCCGGGCGATGGAACGGAACAGGTCCTCGCCGACCTGCGGCAGGGTCTCGAGGTCCCGTTGCGTAAGGGTGGCGGCGCCGGTCCCGAGGGCACTGAAGTCAAAATGGCTCGGCGTGACGACGAAGCGCTCGAGTTGCAGCGGCCGGGGCTCGGGGGCGGCGGCCGGAGTCTGGCCGCAGAGCCGGCCGGCCGTGAGGAGCAGCCAGCCGGCAGCTAGCAGGAGGCGTGTTGGGGTGAGCATATTCAGGATTAGTAGCGGTGGGCGCAGGGCGAGGCGACCAATAATCAATCGGGCGCTTACGGCCGGGTCCGGGCACCGGAGTTCAATCGGCCTTGCGGCGGATGGCGGGGCGGCACCGCAGCAGCCACCAGAGGGCGAGCGTGTCCATCAGCGGACGCCACGCAAAGGTCCCGAAGCCGTATTTGGAAATGCCGGTCCGGCGCTCGCGGTGCGTCACTGGAATCTCGGCCAGCCGGTAGCCCGCCGCGATCGCGAAAGCGGGCATGAAGGAATAGAGCGACCGGATGGGCCAGAACTCCCGGGCTGTTTCCGTCCGGAAAACCTACAGGGCGCACCCGCCGTCCTGCAGGCGGTCGCCGAGCAGCCGGCCCCGGACGGAATTGGCGAGCCGCGACATCGCCCGGCGCAGCCAGGTGTCGCGGCGCACCGCGCGGATGCCGACGGCCATGTCGCAGTTGCCGGCGGCGGCAATGAGCATGGGGATGTCGGCCGGGGAATTCTGGCCGTCACCGTCGAGGGTGATGATCCACGGGGCGCGAACTTCGCGGAAGCCGCGCAGGAGCGCCGACGCCTGGCCCTGGTTCACCTCCAGGGCGACAACCCGGGCGGCCGGCCAGCCAGCGACGGCATCGGCGAGCTTGGCGGCGGTGCCGTCGCTGCTGCCGTCGTCGAGCAGGATGACTTCGTAGGCGGCGCCGAGCCGGTCCATGGTCTCGTGTAATTCGGCCAGCAACCCCGGGATCGCGCCTTCCTCGTTGTAGAAGGGAATGACCACGGAATAGGCCGGAAGTGAATCGGGTGCTTTCATCGGGGGAGCAGGGTGGCGACAAATTCCTTCCACGCGGCGCCACGGTCCGTGGCGGCCTGGCGGGCGAGCAGGCGGGCGGGTCCAGCGAGTTGCGGCCCGGCGAGGCGCGACGGGGTGACCACTCCCTTGTCGTCGACGCTGAGGAGGATGGCTCCCGGGGCCGCGGCGAGCGAGACGAGCACGGGCTGGTCCGACCAGAGCGGCGGGGCGTAGTAGGCGGCCGGGCGGGTGAGAACGGTGTTGGACAGGCGCGGCATGAAGGGCGGCTGCAGTGCGAAGGGGGCGGACCACGACCACAGCCAGACACCCTCATAGACGTCCGGCACATCCAGCAGCAAGACTTCCCCCGGG
>Ga0315295_10001908_pt1 | contig 17743 bp, 14 predicted proteins | sample YL17G14_0_MG_FD_204453 | JGI IMG/M metagenome (GOLD analysis project Ga0315295, IMG submission 204453) | Sediment microbial communities from Yellowstone Lake, YNP, Wyoming, USA - YL17G14_0 | ecosystem: Environmental > Aquatic > Freshwater > Lake > Sediment | place: USA: Wyoming | collected... | reverse complement strand
TTCGGGCAAAGTCATGAAGATATGCCCTCCATCCAGCGCGGGAAGGGGAAGCAGATTTGCCACAGCGACTGTTACAGTCAGGGAAATGATCGTGAGCAGGGTGTAGTTTGTTGGTTGTCTCGCAGCAGTACCGCTGGTGGATTCCTGACGGCTGGTTACATCCCGTGCCACCGCCTCCTGGAAGAGGTTCCACACGCTGCGGGGACCTCCGATCTGGGCAGCCTGTGGGGAGATCGTACCGGCGATCAAACGGCCCGGCAACGCCAGAAGACTGCTTACATCCCGACCCACTGCAGAGAAAGCCGCAGGAATGGTATCGAACCAGGACCTGGCAGGGAGCAATGGCTGACCGACACTGACGCCCATCGGTCCCTGATCAGACGGAAAAACGGATCGCGGCGTGATCGTAACTTCCACGATCTGTCCATCCCGGAGTATAACCAGCGGGAGTGGTTTGTCCAGGTAATTATGAGTGATCTCCGTCAACTTGCTGTATCCATTCACCTGTATTCCCCCCGCAGCAAGGATCACATCCCCCACCTGTATCCCTGCATCCTCTGCAGGTGATGGGGAGTTGACTGCTGCGATCACAGCACTGTGACTGTCGGGTATACCGATCTGGCTGAAGAAAACCGTATAAACTACCACAGCGGTCAGCAGGTTCATCGCCGCGCCAGCCAGGAGGACAACGATGCGTTTCCATGGGGCTGCCGCAGCCAATCCACCTGTTGTACCCGGATCGTCTTCTCCCCGGATCTTGTTGAAACCGCCCAACGGAATCCAGTTGAGGGTAAACTCCGTGCCTGGTCTCACATCATGGAGAATTCCGCTGATGTGGATCTCAGCCTGATCCTGTGATTCATCAGGCAATTTCGCACCATCACCCCGGGATGTTTTGACTGAGATTTCTGAAGATGGTCCATTTTCCAAAACCGGAGCTGGTCTGGCTGTATTCTCGTTGGCATCAGATAGTTCTATCGAGCGAAGGATGAGTTTATCAGAAACACGGGAAGCGACAGCTTTGACGGGTTGAAGCACGGATTGCCTGGGATCGAAAGGAAGGTCAAAGTTGATGGGGATTACCAGGTTTTCCTTCCCGATCATGAGGGAACCTTTTCCGCGCCATAAACGGACAATGCGCGGGGGAAAACCCACTGCGAACTCCTCAACATCAATCTTGACCAGGCGGGAGGCGAAATAGTGTCCCATTTCGTGAACCAGGATGATCCCAGCGAAGACCAGAACGAAGATGATCCCACCGAGAAGGCTTATATTCATGGAATAACCTCAATTACAATAAATTGCGCCTCCTGCGAGGCGGTCATGTGCATTATATCCTTATTTATCCAATTTCAATCCATCCACGGTGAACTTATCATTCAAATCTAATCTTTAGGAGTGGAAGGATTTTCCACCAACCGCGCAGCCCCGCCAACCTTGGCTGAACGTATCTCCTGCACTCCGGAAATACCTGCCAGCAACCTGGAAGTCTCCACTTCCGCGGCTGCAGTGCAGATCACGTGAACATTCGGACCTGCATCGATCGTGTAGCAGACCTGTAATCCCTGGGCCCGGGCTTCCCGAACAAACATTATCACCGCCAGGGTTGCCGGCTGCCAGTAGAATAATGGCGGATGGGAGGACATCATAACAGCGTGCATCAGGTTGGAATCCTCTTCAATAATTTCAGCCAGGCTCGTGAAGTTGCGCTCCAGGATGGCACACCTGCAAATATCCAACCGGCGTGGAGCATCCTCCACTCGAGAGGCCTGAATCAAGGAAGTCCCAGCCAGGGCATGACCTTCGCTGGAACCAGTGGATTTTTGATCCGTGCTGACCAAAGCAATGCAGTCAACCAGGTCCCAGTGGTCGGGAGGGGCGATCGAAGAGGCGAAGGAATCTCTATCGTTTGTTCCTGCCGCCCATTCGACAAATCCGCCCGGGATCGACCGGCAGGCGGAACCGGAACCTCGCCGCGCCAGGCATGAAAGAGCTGCCTGATCGAAGGGCGGCTCGTGGTGTACAGCCGCCTCTCCATCCGGGGAAATCTCCAAACCTGCTGCTCTGGTGGCAGCCAGGGCAAGTGCAGCAAAAGCGGATGCAGAGGATGCAATGCCCGCCCCGGTGGGGAAGCTGTTTTCACTCTTTACCCAGGCAAACTGACGGATGCCAGCCAATTTGCGAACTTCTTCCAGGAATTTGCTGACGCGCTGTAGTTCGTCGCCATGGGATAACTTCCCATTAATTGTTACTTCGTCTGCTGACAACGAATCCTCGAACTGGACCGTTGTGCGCGTTTCCAACCCATCCAGGTTCATGGAAATTGATCCATTGGATGGCAAACGCAATCCTTCATTCTTGTTCCCCCAGTATTTTATAAAGGCAATATTTGGGTGTGCCAGGGCAGTAATAGGCAGCATTGGCAAAGTGTATCACAAATGCAATTGACAAAAAAACTCTCCTGTCTGCTGACCGGACAGGAGAGTTGAGTGAGTGTTATTTCTTCGATCGAGATTTTATGGCTCTTATTTCAGTGACCATGGTCTCAACTGGTGCTGGTTTCCTGGTTGCTTTCCGCCAGGCGATCCAGAGGGCGCCTAATCCGACCACGGTTGCAACCAGATTGATGATCCAGCCTATATAGGGAATCGCCCTTAGAAGAGAAAAAATCAAGGTCCCTGCCAGTAACGCGATCAATTTCATCCAGGTTTCCTCGCGGTGGAATAATTTTTGGAAAATTAAATTAGATAACGTGAAAATTGCTGTGATTCGGGTTGCATAGGATAGGAAGAACCAGAGAATCACAAGAGAAAATGCCAGGCAGGAATAGGCTGCTCCCCAGAATGCCAGGGAGATTTGCCATAATCCAAGATAATTAAGTCCCAGCCCGACAGCGAAGATAATCACTGAGAGCAACAGGGCAACCCCTAGCAGTGAAAATGATATCACCAGGGCGATCATTCCGACACCCAGCGACCGCCAAACCTGTCCCAGCATTGTCTGTGCAGATTGCTCGAGCGGTTTGCGCGTCAACCATAATAGCAGGAAGCTGAAAGCGAGCAGGACCAACCAGTTGCGAAGCAGGGTTAATGCCCATTTCCCCCAGTCGAATGAGGTTGATGCAGTCTCCAGACTCCGTAATCGTGCCAGGTGTGGAGTGGAAATCCTGCTGCCACTGGAACCGCTTGCTGGTTGGGGGTTTTCGAAATGAAGTTTGATGGTCAGGTTATCGTAGCCTAACAGGGTCATCAAACCGTTATATAGCTGGATCGGACCTATGACTGTATGCAAGTTACGCCCAACACTGCCATTCAAGCCGGAATCCAGCCCGATCGCATAAAGGTCGCGACCGATGACCGATTGATCCCCGCTGGTGAGGCTGATGGTGACCACGTACAGGTCTCTCTGGATGATGGCTTGCGGATCCAGGGCGAGGGTCATGGCTGCAGCATAAACTGCACCGCTCACTGTGCCACCAATACCGGCATTCTGTCCGATCAGGATGATGCTGCCATCGACCGTGCCGTTAACAGTCACCTGGTTGCCAAGGATGAAAGCGTTTCCATTAACAGTCCCATCGATCGTAACATTTTGACCGACGAGTATTACATCATGGTCGACCTGGGTACCCACCGGGATGGTGTCGCCTGTAATCGGTCCTTGCGCATTGGCAGGGGTGGTGATCATAAGCGCGAGGATGAAGGTCAGGATCAAATAATAAGGTTTGATTGCAATGGTGCTTTTCATCGGGTGTTCTCCTTTCCAGACATGCGATTGCACAGCGATAGTGTAGGATATATCGATAAAAAGGGCAAGGGTAGAAATTATGTGCCTTACTCTGCCTCCTTGAATAAAAAAAGCCGCCTGATGCAGGCGGCTTAGAGATCGAAACGGTAATTTGAGGAATTACTTCGTGAAGAAGTATTTCTTGACGAAGTAGACGACCAGAGTTGTCAGAAGAACTGGAGCGAGGAAAGCCACTGCACCACCGAAAGCACCGGTGAGGAATTTACCAATGGCGGGGACACTGTTCAGGGCACCGTAGACAGCGGCCAGCACCAGGTAGCGGATGCCGAAGTTGACTACATCACTCGAGTCAACGAAGAGGATCGCGGCCAACACGCCCATGAGCAGCAGGATCAGGGACAGCCAGGAAAACGATAAGGTGAATGCCCCGGCGATGACTGCGACGAGCAGACCGATTAGATACAACCACTTACCGATTGTTTTAGCCATGATATAAAATCTCCTTTGGTTGGATTGCTAGAATAGGATGGAGCTCCAACGAATATAACCTCCATAGGTACAGGAAGTTACGGATCATTTGTCACAGATTTTGAGTTTTCCTGGGGAATTGCGGGGAATCTGGATACAGGAATTCTATTTAGGTGGAATCCTGTACAAGTATAAATTACATTGATGAAATATTTATTACTGCTGCTCCAACGAATTCACCTTTGCGCAATTGATCAAGGGCATCTTTAACCCCCTCCAACGGAAAGGTGGTCACATCCGTCTGAACCGGCACCTTGGGAGCCAGGGCAAGAAACTCCTCACCATCCTGACGGGTAAGGTTGGCAACCGACCGAATCATGCGTTCCTGCCATAGGAATTTGTATGGAAAGGCGGGGATATCGCTCATGTGTATGCCGCCGCATACAACCACACCACCTTTATTTGTGGATTTCAGGGCTGAGACCACCAACGAACCGACCGGTGCAAAGATCAATGCCGCGTCGAGGTTCTCGGGAGATAGCTGGGTCGAATCACCCGCCCACACTGCACCCTTGCTGAGGGCGAATTCCTGCGCAGCTTCATCACCGGGTCTGGTGAATGCAAACACCTTCTTACCCTCGTAAATGGCGATCTGAGTGATAAGGTGTGCTGCCGCGCCGAATCCGTATATGCCCAGGTTTTTCACCGATTCCCCAGCCAGACGGTATGCGCGGAAACCTATCAAGCCTGCACACAGGAGAGGTGCAGCCTGCAGGTCTGAGTAACTTTCGGGGAGGGGAAAGCAGAAGCGTTCGTCAGCAATGCAATATTCAGCAAATCCTCCATCCCGGTTGTAGCCTGTAAAAATTGGCTGGTCGCAAAGATTTTCCCGCCCGCTTAGACAATACTGACAGGTTCCATCCGTCCCGCCCAACCAGGGTACACCGATACGTTCGCCTCCCTGAAATCGCATTGCGCCCGGTCCTCCCTGAATGACTCTCCCGACGATTTGATGCCCTAAAATTATCGGTAATTTCGGTTCGCTCAATTCTCCATCAACAATATGCAGGTCTGTATGACAGACTCCACAGGCGTGGACTTTGATCAGCACCTGACCGGGTCCCGGCTGTGGGATGTCAATTTCAGACAATCGAAGCGGCAAGCCGGGAGAATAAAAGAGAACTGCGCGCATCTTATCCATATCTATCCTTTTCAGGGAGATGGCAAGGGTGGCGTGACATTGTGACCATCCCGCCAGGCCACCAGGAGTAGGAATGGATCCACCTCACCGCGGCGGGTTCGCCAGTCTCCCGGGTAGGTGGGATGGGAAATTCCAAAGTGGACATGGGGGAGCGTGTTGCGGGCATTACCGGTGTGACCGATGTAACCAAGTAACTGCCCAGCAATCACCTGATCGCCTTCATTGATCCCGGTTTCTATGGCTGAAAGGTGGGAACCGTAGTAACGCACACCATCCATACCGATGATCGCGATGCTGATCCCGCCGCGTAAAGCCTGGTCATCATGCGCAGGATCCCAACGATCTTCGTAAGATACGAAGTCAACCACGCCGTTTGTCACCGCGACAAACCTGGTCCCTTCAGGAGCGAAGATATCCGTGGCTGGGAACCCGTGACTGGCAACACCTTCAGCGAAACCTGCCAGGCTGGCAGGTTGGACGGGAAAAACATAGGTCCACTCCACTGTCGGTTCCGGGACAACACTTGCAGGTGCCTGGCTTGGAATTAAGGACGGGACCTCGGTCACCGTCACAATTGCAGATGGGGAAGGCAATTGAACGGCTGTCGGAGGTTTACTGGTGGATATGGCACACGTGCAGGTTGGCGATGGTATGGCAGGAGATGGTTCCGGCGAAGGACTGACTTGTAAAGATGAACAACTTGTCAGGCACAACAGGAGAAGCATTAATGTTGGTTTTATAGCCATGATAGGTCAGTTCTTATGAAATGGTTCCGTATCAGGGAGTTCGTGGGCAGCCTGTTGGAGAATGTCAAATGCCATGGCTGTGAGCAGATCTATTCTACTTGCCGGTATCAGGTTCCCCTTTTCCACCTGTCCCAGGATTTTGATAATATTGCCGCGCAACCCCGCGGCACGCCGGGACCAGCGTGAATCAACCGAGAGTCGTTCCAGACGAGCAGCGAGCAGTCGGAGGAGATCAATGGACTGGTTGCCGGTCACGGGGTGATTATAGCGCAAGGCGACCCATCTTCAGGAAGGATCGCTACTTGGCAAATTCATAAGTTTCCCCTTAAAAAGCTATAACTTGATTGCTGAGAGTAATTTCCCGGTTGTCTCGATGAGTGCCTGACGAGAAGGTTGTACATCCAATCCTGCCTGTTGCATTCCCAGTATGACGCCTCCGACCACCGGGGGTACGGTCAGCCGGATCAATCTTGCTCCCGGCGCAATGCGGTGGATCGTGGTACCCATGCTCTCGGTCATGAGAGGGTGGCCGTCAAAAATGCTTCCGATCAATACAACATCGAAAATATCCTCTTGAAAATTGAGCTGGGATATTACACTCACCGCCATCATGCCAAGCTCATCCCCCGCCCACCGCACCACTTCCAGTGCCTGTGGATCCCCCTGCCGGGCAATTTCGAAAACCATCAGGATCAACGAAGGATCCAATCCATAACGCCCGAGGTAGATCCCCTCCACCAGATCATCCAGGTTCATCGCTCCGGTGTGTTGCAAGAAAGCAGTCGTGAGGGCGGTCGCGGGCCCGCGCTTGACCCATTCAAAGACCACGGCACGCACTGCCCGCGCTAGGATATCGAAGCCCCCGGCCGCTTCTCCAGACCAGGGACTGCCGCCTCCGACGACCCTCCCTTCCTGCAGGTGATCCCGACTCCAACCGCGGCAGTTGCAGCCAGTTCCCGAAACGACAGATACTCCCCATCCTTCCTGTGAACCTGCCAGTATCCCCAACAAAGCATCGTTGACGATACCCAGAGGACTTTTCAATTTTAGAGGTTGAAGCGCATCCAAGTGTGCCTGTCGCTGGCTGGGCCAATCGTACCCAGCCAATCCCAGCCCAGAACCTGAAATTTGAGAGCGATCTATCCTGGCCATTTCCATGGCCTGTGAGGTGGCTTCGCTCAGACTTCGGGTGAGGCCTTCGTAACCGACAACCTCCCAGCTGCCCGGACCTGATTCGCTGAAGCCGACCGCCTTGCCGGTCTCATCAGCGATCAGGGCATGTGTTTTGGTTCCGCCCGCATCCACTCCGAGGAAATACTTCAACGGTCATCCTTTCGTCAGGTTCCAGGACTATTTCATTTCCAAAATTGCGGCAGGTATTGTCGATAATCCTCAAGATAAGCATCCAGGATCTGTTTAGCCAATTCAAAATCGTTCACCACCGGGTCGAGTAGCAGGCACTGAAGGGCTTTCTCACGCGAACCTTCCACGGCAGCGTCCACGCTCAACCGGGCGACTGTGATTTCGCGGCGCATGATTTCAGCCACCGGTTCAGGGAATGCCCCCACATGAACCGGATGGATGCCAGCACCATCCACCACAACTGGAGTCTCCACAGTGCAATCTAACGGTAAATTGGCAATCTGACCTTCATTTCGTAAATTCGCCGCCAGATGATAGTGGGTCGTGCCACCGGCGATGTTCTCGATCATCTCCAGGGCACCCTCTGAATCGGTATCTTTCAGCCCGTCGATCGTTGCTTCGCCATCGGCCATACTTTTATGGCGCTCATGCTGGTATTCGCGTATCGACGCGTTGAGATCCCAATCGTACAACGGGAGGTGATACTTCTCCCAGGGCTTGGTGACAGGATCCGAGACCCAGGGCAGATATTCGCATAGATGTGAATCTCCCGGGACAGGGAGCAGTCCGAAGGCTTCAAATACCCGGCGGGTCAGCGGTTCGAATTCCGGGTCCAATTCGAAGAAACGTTTCCGGAAGAGTGGATAGAGATCTTCGCCGTTGGATCGATCACGGATGGAAAGGATCCAGGAGAAGTGATTCAGCCCGGCAGCGCGGATATCCACTCGCGGGACAATCTGTGTCTTTACCTGATTATGGAGGGGAGCCTGCATCGGGTCCGCATGCATCCCGATGATACCCTCGGGGACATTTATGCCCAGGTCTTTTGCGAGGGCGATACCAACCATCGCGTAGCCGATGTAAATCTGGTGGCAAAGGCCCACTGCCTTGATCTTCGAATGCCGGTTGACCGCATCACAAATGCGGATCATCGGATTTGTATAGTTTACGAACCAGGCATCCGGACAGGCTTCTTCCATGCCATGAACAATATCCATCACCGGACCGATGTTTCGTGCGGCATGGGCAAACCCACCAGGACCGCCATTCTCCGCATAAGGCTGCCGGACTCCAAAACGGAGCGGGATCTCGAAATCCTTTTTCCACAAGCCTTCTCTGGCACCGACTTCTATTGCTGAAACGACGAAACCCGTGTCAGCATCCAATGCATCCTTATAACTTGTGTGCGTGGTGATGGTGATGCCGGAATCCCACTCGCGATTGAGTCGCTCAGCCAGGCGCTTGACAATATCGAGCGTCTGGGGGTTGCTGTCGACAAGGGCAAGTGTGCTTCCCTGCAACTTCCTCGAACGCATCAAGGTGGCAACCGGAGCTTCTTCAAAACCTCCACCTGCATCCGGGCTACTTGAGTATTGGTCCATTGAAGGGGGTTTCTTCGAGCTGAGTCGTTTGGACCGCAAAAGGGCTGAGAGGGTATTCTCACCAAAAGATGAGCTTCCTGCACCAATGACAACAATCTTGGTCGGGAGGGTCATATTTGCCGCCGATTGATTATTATGGAATTTCCCTGAGTTTTTAGCATGTTTTTCCTATTCTTTGATGGTCTGCAGAGATTGCACGGTCAGATCGTAGTGATTTTCGCCAATAATTTTACCGCCTGCGGTGATGGTTGCGAATAGTTTGTATTTACCCGGGATGAGCGAGGGCAAGGTCAACCTGGTCTCTGTTGAGATGCCATCTGCTGGAATCTGCACCGGGAAGGATGCCGCGGCGATATCTCCCATCCCGCTTTCCAGGCGCCAGTCACATGTGGCGGTAAGGAAGGCGTGGGCAAAATCGTTCACCACGCAAAATGAGATCAAAGGGGCTTTGCTAGGCACAATATTATCCGGCAACAGGAAACAGGGTAAAACAGGCTGCATACTGCGCCTCAAGGCATCGAAAGCAGTTTTGGGCTTCCGCCAGTAGTCAAGAACCGACCAGGTGATGGCAGGCCAGGGATCCGTGAGATCGAACTGAAAGAGACCGGTAACCTTGGTGTACTTGGCGCGACGGTAACATTCTGTCGCGAATTGGATTAACTGCTGCTGATAATCCTGGCTGTTGGCTATGAAATCTCCCAGCGAAGAGCCAAGAGAGATACCATTATCGAAGGTCTCTGCAGGCTGAAAATCATGGAAGCGCCAGGTTTCCCAGACCTGACGGGCTTTAAGCAGGTCATCTGGAGTATTTTTTGCAGATGGTATATTCCTGTAAGATGATCGCTCAACTTTGATACCCCAACCTTTCATCCATTTCTGGATGGTTTTCCAGCGTCTCCTTTCAGTCAACTTCCACACATTCGTTCCAAATCGGATCATGGACCTGGTAAGCGGGCTGATTTTCACCTGAGAGGAGAGCCATTCCTTGAAACGCTTTATTTCACCATAGCCAGCATCTGGTCCGAATTGCGGGAACATGCGCAGAAGGGTTTCCAGAGTCGGCAATCCTTGAGCACCATACTCAGTGACGAAGGGAGCAGCAGGCAGGTCCTGGTAATCACGCCAGTGACCCACATACCAACCGGGATATGTGTGCCCATCTCCGGTACCGGAGTTGCGGTGGATATACCGCACAGGGTCCAATTCACGGGCAACGATCTCCAATTCCTCATCCAGCGACCGATTTTGTTCCGGGTCGAAATGTCCACCTGCCTGACCTGCCATCCAGGACGCATCCCACGGGCTTTCGTTATGACAACACCATGCAACGATGGAAGGGTGATTGTAAAGCCCGGTGACCATCGCATGCATCTGGCGTTTGGCTTCGGTGTTGAATTCAAGGTCATCGGAATAACCCCACTGGAGTGGAAAATCCTGCCAGACGAGCATTCCTGCCCGGTCACATTCTGCATGGAATTCAGGAGGAAGCACATGGGCGTGTACTCGCAGGAAGTTCAGATTTGCCTGCCTGGCAAGGTCAACATCCCTGTGGAATACATCGACCCCTGGACCGCCTCCAAAAGGATGTTCCTTACCTCCTGCTGCCTCCCGGAAAAGTGTTTCGGATAGCCATTGTGAGGGAATATAATTCGTGCCGCGCGGGAAATAGGATTGTTCGTTAATGAACCAGCGAAAACCAGCCTCAACCCTGATGGAGCGAAAGCCAAATAGCTCGGAGTGAACAACACTCTCCTTGGGTAGAATCAGCCTTGCGGATATATTGTATAAAGAAGGAAAACCTCGATCCCAGGGCTGCCATCGATGAACATCATCGACAGGGATCTTCAAGGAATGGAGGCTGTCGCCTTCAGGGACATCCAGGGTGGACTTGGAAATCTGGACCTTACCGATGAAATTCTCGGGAGCGAGGCGGATCTCCAAACGGGCGTGGCGTTTCTTGCCTCTATTCTTGACTGCCAGCTCAACATCCAAGATTGCGGACTCAGATTCTAAATTTGCCCGCAGGAAAAGATGATCGATTGTTAAGGCCCCATGTTGTTCAAGAGAGACCCGGTTCCAGATCCCCCCTGTGTTATACGATTGACCGGTGGAGTCCCAGCCACCTCCAGGCCGGCAATCATGATGATTAAATACACCCTTGACGAGCCGCTTGCGCATATGCCAGCCATCTGGGCCTGGGGTTTCGTAAGGACTTTCGACACGCACTGAGAGGTTGTTCTTGCCAGAACGGAGAGCGCCGGTCACGTCGAAGGAAAAAGGGTCAAAGTAACCGGTATGGTGCCCAAGATGGACTCCATTGAGGTATACATCCGTGAAATAATCGACACCATCAAAATGGAGGGATGCAAATTCTCTGCGCTTCCGGAAAGTGAACTGACGCCGGAACCAGACTGTACCGTGATGATCAAGCCCGCCCAAAAACCAGTTTAATGGGAGTACCATTGATTTCCAGGCTGAATCATCAAATCCCGGATTGGAAAATTGGGGATTATCCTCGGTTGAATAATGCCAAAGACCGTTCAGGTCCAGGCAGATGGTGTCTTCCAAATTTGGCATGGTAGATTTAATACTATCCCTTGATACCAGAAATTACAACTCCCTGGATAAAGAGTTTTTGAGCAAAGAAGAACATCAGGATCGGTGGGATCACCATCAAAGTCGAGGCTGCCATCAACAGGTTTCCCAGGTTTGTATAGACGGCATTGAATGACTGCAGACCGAGTGCCAAGGTCCAATGCTCCTGGTTTTGCAGGTAAATCAATGGGGCGTAAAAATCGTTCCAGGCATAAATTACCGTAAAAATGGTGACTGTGGCGATCACTGGATAGGATTGAGGGATGATGATGTGCCAGAGAATGCCGAATGGCCCGCATCCATCGATCCTGGCAGCGTCGTCCAATTCTGTTGGCAGTGTCATGAAGAACTGGCGCAGGAGGAACACGTCCCAGGCATTGGCAAAGAAAGCCGGGATGATCAACGGCAGCAAGGTATCATACCAGCCGATCTTCTTGAAGACGATAAAAGTTGGTATCAGAGTCACCTGGGGTGGCAGCATGATCGTCGAGAGAAGTAACAGGAACAGGATGGGCATGGCTTTGGAACGGAAGCGGGCAAAACCGTATGCCACGAGGGTGCAGGAGGCAACCGTCCCTATGGTACCAAACACAACTACCAGCAATGTGTTCAATATATATCGCCCGAAGGGAACCTTTGTGACCGCGAGAACGAAATTTTCCCAATGAAGCTTGATCTGGGTTACGCGCTTTCCGGAAGCCACTGAAAGGTTATAGCTCTCCTCGGGATTCTGTGGATTTACAAATATCCCGATGGCACCATTTTTTTCCAGTAACGCAAGCTGGCGCTGCTCTCCATTCACCGCAATATCGTACAGGAAATACTCTTTGCCATTTATTGCCACCTTGACCTGGTCAGTGGGAATCCACTGAGGGGGGAACGTATTGACCGCATCGCGAGGCTTTAATGCAGACACCAACATCCAGACCAGGGGTGTGACGACGATCAACATCCCGATCGAAAGCAGGATAGTCGATAGAATCCGGACAATGCCTTCATTAATTCTTTTACTGGGTATCATCATCCGCCTCACTTGTTCTGTAATTCGCCTTCATAATACACCCAGGCGGCTGAACTTCGGAAAACAAGTAATGTCAATAACAATACGATCACGAACAACACCCATGCCAGTGCTGAGGCATACCCCATGTTCATATAGCGAAATGCATTGGAATAAAGATAGACATTGTAAAATAACGTTGATTTTGCCGGACCACCTGGTCCTCCCGTGAGACCGCTTGTGAGCACATAGACCTCGGTGAAATATTGGAATGTGCCAATGATCCCGATGATCAGGTTATAGAGGATTACAGGCGACATGAGCGGGATAGTGATGCGGAAAAATTGTTGCCAGCCGTTTGCCCCGTCGAGTTGGGCTGCTTCGTAGAAAGTGGTGGGAATGCTTTGCAATCCAGCCAGATAGATGATCATCCCGCCGCCCACGCTCCAAAGGCTCATCAAGATCAGCGCAGGCACTGCCCAATCGGGACTCGACAACCAGCCGGGACCATGGATACCAAATAGCCCCAGGAACCAATTCAATATGCCATATTTTGGATTGAAGATGAGACCCCATAAAATGGCAACTGCCACCCCAGCCAGGACGGATGGTATATAGAAGATCGTCCGCCAGAAAGCCAGCCCGGGTACTTTTTGATTGAGCAGATAAGCCAGTGCGAAACCAAAAACGAGATTAAGGGGGATTGCCAGCAATGCGTATGTAGCGGTGATCCCGAGGGAGTGCCAGAAATCCGGATCATTCGTGAAGAGTTTAATATAATTCGAAAGCCCGAAATTTGTTGGCGGGCTGATGATGTCATAGTCAGCAAACGAAAATACAAGCGAAGCGATCATCGGACCGATAGTGAAAAGGAGAAATCCGATGATCCACGGGCTGATAAAAAGGTATCCCCATAACGACTCACGCTTGCGCATGGATATTGATTTAGGGAAAAGTTTCATGGTTGAAATCCAATTATCAAGGAAAGGGTTGTTCCCTCCCCAGTAAGGAGAGGGAACAACAATTCTCGTTATGTTTTATGGGTGAGCGGCCCAGTACTCATCCAGATAGCCCTGTACTTCCGTCTGCAGGTCAGTCATCACCTGCCTTACATCACTGCTTTCACCGCTGAGAATGCGGCTCATGGCATTTTCTGTGGCATCCCAGACCTTTGAATAGGCTGGTACCCAAGACTCGTTATTGGGTGATGCATCCATGTAATCGATCGAGTCGATGAAAACCTGGAAATCCACATTAGGATATTCGGCTGCCATTGAATCAATCCATCCACCTGCAAGCGATTTCCGGGAAGGGATGCAGCCAAAGATGCTGCACAAGCGATTCTGCATATCGGGTTCCATCATCCACTTGGCAACTTCCCAAGCCTGATCCGGGTGTGTGGAGTGTGCCGGGATTGCAAAAGTATCTGCATTTACAGGTGAGACCACATCTCCATAAGGCCCGGCTGGAACAGATGCCACGTTCCAGTTACCACCGGTTGTGAAATTCGGGAAAGCATAACTTGCCCAGCTGAAGCACTCGAACATTGCCACCTTGCCGCTTTCGAAGGTAAAATCCATGCCGGTGAAAGTGGAACCTTCATCGATGCTGGAAGGGCGGATATGCCAGTTGAAAATGGAATCATAGAGGAATTGCATCCCTTCCAGGTAGCCTCCTGAATCCATTTCTGCAACCTTGAAATCAGATGACATGCCCAGAGGATTGCCTCCGAATTTCCCCGGGACCGTGCGGAAAGGTCCGCACCAACCGCCCCAACCCCACTGGGCGATCTTTGTCGGGTCGAAACTTGAGGAAGCAGCGTTGTTACCATTCTCATCCAGGGTGAGCTGCTGGCCGATCTCGACCATTTTTTGAAGCGTCCAGGAGGAATCACCATATTGTTGTGGGGGGTAGGCGACGCTGGCAGCATCGAAAAGATCTTCGTTGAAGAAGGTCACCGAAGGATAGACTCCCAAAGGAAGTCCAATGGTCTTTTCGTTGAAATTCAATAGCTGCAGAGAGGGGCCATAAAAGTCTGTGGTATCGTAGGAATCGCGCAAGATATACGGGCTGACATCGATCCATTCATCATAAAATTCAGCGATGCCCTGGATGCCAATCGGGAAAGCCAGATCTGGGACGAGATCGCCAGCCAGCAACGTGGAGAATTTCGTCGTATGCTCCTCCCAGGTGGAATACATGAACTCAACCTGCAGATCTGTATGGCTGGCATTGAATTCCCCTGCGATTGTATTGAGCGCTTCCTGAGAGTCTGGGTCTGAACCGGCTCCAAAGCCAACAAAAATCGTGATCTTGACAGGTTCAGTGACCACAGGCTTGGGTGTGCAGGCGGTGATCACCATCGAAATTGCCATGAGCACCGCAAGAACCGTGGAAATCCGTTTCCTTTGCATATACTCCTCCAATCGTGATTAGTAGTTAGGCTTAGGATATGTGTCGATAAGACAATATATTTGGTGTCCTCCTTATGTTATCCATGGCATCCGCATGATTCACGAATGACCAGTTCGGTGGGCAGAGATAGACGCGGCTCGGCGCGTTCCCCTTTTAATAGTCGTGCCAGTAAACGGACAGCTTCTTTTCCCACCTGTTCCGTGGGAGCGCGAACTGTTGTTAAGGCTGGGGTCAATGTATATGCAAAAACCTGGTCATCAAAACCCACCACGGAGATTTCACCAGGGATCCGTCGACCGGCCTGTCTCAATGCCTGGTAGACGCCAACCGCCGCATCATCATCACCCGCAAAGACGGCGTCAAATTCAACGCCGTCCAAAAGCATCTGCTCCATGGTTGACCGGGCTTGATCCCGGTTGAATTCGCCTCGTGCTACCAGGCATGGATTGAATTTAATCCCGTGCGCTTTCAAAGCGCTGATATAACCTTCTTCCCGCCAGGTGGAATCTTCCTGACCTTCTGGACCTTGCAAGAAAACGATCCGTCGGCGACCGTGTGCCTCGATCAGATGCTCGACAATCTGTCTGGCACCAGTTCTATTTTCAATTGTAATAACAGGTATTTTCAGGGAATTGGGGGGAGTCTGGTGAAGCAATACAACCGGAAACCCAATTGAATTCAACCGGGTCAACTCTTTCGCATCCAGGCTTTCGGTGAATACAAGCAAACCATCTGTATTATGTTCCCCGAGAGGACGGCGATGGGTATTCTCCAAACGGGATTGGGTTGTATGGATCAACAGGTCAAACCCGGCCTCACTGACACCGGCTTCCACGCCGCGCACCATCGGCTGAAAAAATCCCCCGCTTATTTCAGGAAGTAATAAACCGATCGTGTCAGTTCTTTGACTCGCCAGGGTGCGTGCTGCAGCATGGGGAATATAGTTTAATGAATTGATGGCATTCCGGACTCGTTCGGCTGTGACCTTGTCCACCGGGCCGGTGGCATTGATGACGCGGCTTACCGTGGCGGTAGAAACGCCTGCAGAGGTGGCAACATCCGTTATTGTGGGACGGGAACGAGGCATGAGAAGAAAGGGAAATACAAAGAAATGTAAGCGTTTACTGAAAGCGCTTACATAGTATAGCGAATTTCCTCATCAAAGTCAACCGGTCCAGGTATATCAAAGGATCTGGATTTAACAAAACCTGGCAAAAATTACTCTAACTTCTTTCTGGCTTTCCTCCCATTCCGGTATTCCAGTAAGCGCCGAATCCTTGCATGGCGCGTACGGGTGAGCGGGTAGAACCAGGTAGTGAGAATTGCTGAAAACAAGAGTATCGCCCCCAACGGTCCAATCAAAAACCGGATCGCACTTAATGTCCTTGGAGATTGGACAAAGGTAATCGCGCCATCCGGCGGTGTTTGATACCCGAACCAGCCAAGTACCTGCAAGGCAATGAATACCGCCAATGCTCCGGTCAGTTTGCGGATGAAGTTCTTGACACCATAATAAATTCCTTCCTGCCGGCGGCCTGTCCGAAGTTCGTCCCATTCGATCACATCCGGGAACATGGCATCCGGCAGGATATGCGCTGCAGAGACGCTTAAACCAGCGAGGAAAGCCATGAACAAGACCAATCCAACCTGACCTGGTTTAACGGAAAATATTGCCAGTTGAACCCCGGCCCAGAAGACCATCCCGATGATATAGGCAATATGTTTTCCCAAGCGATGGGATAGCCACAACCAGAAAGGCAGGGCAATGGTCGCCGTTACAAGCAGGAGGGCAAATACCATTGATTCAAGCGGGAGAGAAATTCCAAGAAACGCAACCGAAGCCAGCATGTTGCCGCGTGCAATCCAATAAAGAAGATAAAAAGGCAGGGTAAGCGCAACAATATCGAAAGTGATCCAATTGAGCATGTAGATGAGGGTGGCAAATCGAAAGGGAATATTTCCCCAGGCAGTGCGAACAGTTTCTATGAAAGTCACTGTCTCCTGAGGTCGATCAGCAGCCCCATAACGTTCACGAACGACAGCGAAGATGAGCAGAAATGGTATGGCTGCCAAACCGCCAAAGATCCCCGCCACAATCAAGTAGCCCTGTTGCTGGGAAAGACCAGCGGAGATGGCAGCATCCACGATGGCAGGAGCTGACACTGCAGTTACCAGGGAAGCCAAAAGGTTAAAGAAGATACGGAAGCTGGTAAGCGTGGTGCGCTCATCATAATCAGGAGTCAATTCAGGCAGCAGCGCGGCAAATGGCACGCCGCACAAAGTTTCGAGGGTATCGCTGATCATAAAAGCAAGCGTGATGGTTGCAGCCAGGGCAATCTGGCTTTTCCAGGGTGGAGCCCACCATAGAAGAAGAAAACTTGCCCCGAAGGGGATGGCAAAGAAAAGCAGGAATGGTCGCCTGCGACCCCAACGGCTGCGCATACGGTCGGTTAGAATCCCAACCAGCGGATCGTTGATCGCATCCCAGAGAATACCCACCAGAACAGCGAATGAAGCCAGGCGAGGCTCGAGCCCGACCACATCTGTCAGGAATATTGCATAGAAGATCTGGCGTAACGTACCGTAACTGGCCTCACTCCAGTCTCCGCTGCCGTAAGCAACCTTTACCCAGAATGAAAGAACTGTACTTCCAAGTTCTTTTTTGAGTTTGCTCATCGATACTCCTCGTTGGATTGCTTTATAACCATTAACACCACTTTTACCAGATTTCCTCGAGGCAGGTCAGAATGTTAAGGATATAATCATTTCGATGACACGATCAATAAAGCCTTCCATCGCAGAAAAGTTAAAGAGCATGGGCATCAAG